>Ga0315279_10000109_pt1 | contig 176685 bp, 179 predicted proteins | sample YL17G06_20_MG_FD_203694 | JGI IMG/M metagenome (GOLD analysis project Ga0315279, IMG submission 203694) | Sediment microbial communities from Yellowstone Lake, YNP, Wyoming, USA - YL17G06_20 | ecosystem: Environmental > Aquatic > Freshwater > Lake > Sediment | place: USA: Wyoming | collected... | reverse complement strand
CAGTTGGATTTCCTGAGGCAAGCGTTCCCTGTTCAATTCAGCTAAGACCGGAGTCAGAGGATGCTTATCGTCAATGTCAGTGCTGCGGTAAGCTCCTAAGAGAAGCAGTGATGTTTTCTGTGCGCCGTGAGCCAGATAGTGTAATAGTAAAAGTGAAGACGGATCGGTCCACTGCAAATCATCAAGAACCACTAATAAAGGAGTCTCTTGGGAGATGTTGGTAATGAACTGTGAGACAGCTTCAAAAAGCCTGTTCTGCTCCTGCTCGGGACTTATCGGAAAAGACTGTGGAATTGTTCTAAGCTTCTGGCCGAGCTCGGGAACCAGCTTCGCAACCTCAGCAGGATAGGAACCAATGACTCTGTACAGCTGCTCAGGAGTGCACGTTTCCAGATAATCTTTGATAACTTCCTTCCAGAGAATGTAAGGGGGGACACCGTCCATTCTGAACAATGCTGGGCATCTGCCATAGAGAACCTGTACTCCGCGGGACCGTGCATAGGCACCAAGCTCTCTGACCAATCTTGTCTTTCCAATCCCAGCCTCACCGTGAATGAAAACAAGACCTCCCTCGCCGTGAACTGCCCTGTAAACAGCTTCTTTCAGAGCATTCATCTCTTCAACTCTATTGACCAACGGGACCTCTTTCGTAGCGATTGGACGAGGACTTGGAACGTGGCCATGTTCAAGAGATGTCAAGAAAGACCTCTCCATTGACCTCTGATCATTATATCAGCATTGACATTCTTATGACTTGCGCCACAGAAACATACAGCACTCTGGTGCCAAACTCGTAAAAGAACTTCAAGAACCGCGCGCGGGGTTGGGTGGGCTAACGTGGCTGGCTGTAGCTTCTATCATTCTGGCATCAAGTACCGTTGAGAAGCTATAGTCTATATGAATCTCATAGCATAAACGTCATCTGACGTTTTGATTCCTCCAGCAGCATACACGGCGAGTGCGATGCTCCAAAACACGTCATCATGCGTCCCGCTGGGATGGTCCAGTCCTACAGTGCCGTCCTTGCGATATTCATACCTCTCAGTGTTCAGCTCGCTACAGAGGTCGCTTCTGTACGGTCGCTCCCACGTCAAATGCGGATAGAACAACTTTTTATCAAACATTCTCTGCTTAAGAAGCTCCGCAACTTCACTCTTGCTTCTGGCGCTCAAGACGACCCCTTCAGCGTTCTGAATACCAGCATCACTCATCTCGGAAATTATGCTCGGTCCATCCTTGGTAATGTCTACCTTGATCTTCGCAAAACCACCCCAACGATCCTGCAGGATCTTGATGCGTCCAAGAACATTGGCGTATTTCGTGGGCTGGCTGAAAATCTCAAGGTGCCGCAGAAGGAGCAGATCATTAACGCGTTGAAGAATTGCAAGAACGCTGTAGTCTCTCACCTGAGCCAAATCCACACCTGCAAAGAGAGTCCCTTCATAATTCACCTCCTCATGCCAGAGCTTCAAGTCCTGTCCGCAGGTCTTCATCGTTCCAATGCAGGACACGATGAGACTCTGAGACAGCCACGTGTGTTCGCCTTCTGCCCATTCAGCCATCATTTCGCGCTGCCACCTCTCAGAATCTCCGCCGAACTGCCTCTTGAGCATCTCAATCATGTCGCGCTTCAACGGTCCATTAGGCTCTGTCGCACCTTCGCACGTAACATGACTCCTCTTGTAATCAATGAAACCCTCGTCATTGCACAACTTCCAGAAAACCGAGTCCCTGTTCCAAGGAGTGCTAGTGCAAACAACCTTACCCCTAGTCGTCACGGTAGTAAAGACAATCGCGTCATACAACTCCTCATCATGAGGCGTGAAGTTGGTCTCATCCCACCAAACAACGTTAAAAGTCGGACCGCGAATCGTATCAGGATTGTTCGGAAAAGCTTCAATGACAGAATCATTGACTCTTATTCTAGTGGCCTGAGGGCTCGAATACAATTCAGGAGGCAGTTTCCGTAAAAAGTAGGCAATCCTCTGAATGTTCCGCTTCGTTTGCCTCCAGCTCGGTCCGACCAGAGCGATATTACTGCCGGGGTGCATCAGCGCATAGTGAAGCAGCATGGCACAAACAGTGAAGCTCTTGCCACTCTGCCGACACCACCTCGCAGCGACAAACTGATTTTCACTGAAAAGGCGAATAAGTTCTTTCTGATAATCAGTAGGCTTGAATCCCAGTGTCTGTTCACAGAATTCAACAGTGTCACTCTTGGCATTCTTACTGCCCAGAATCTTGGACAGTTTGACCTGGCGGGCGCGAGCATCAACTTGGGCAAGCCTAGATTCGAACTCTTCTTGGCTCCAGCGTCTAAGCGGGGCCAACGCCGGATTCGTCTTCTTTAGCCTCAGCCACATTTTCGCCACTGTATGCATCAAGCTGTTTGGTCAACTCCATAATCTTGTCTTCAGCCTCCCGAAACCGCCTGAACTCCACGTAGCACTCCTTGTATACCCTAATGCCCAAAATCACGCTCCTAAGACGCTCAACGTCAACCTCGCTCAAACCAGGCTGCTTCAACCCGCGAATCGCATCATACAAGTCGACAAGCGCCTCCTCCAAAGTCGGAAGCAATCTGGACAGAGGCAAGTTCGAGGAGCCGGAACGAGCTAACTCAGACAAATTCTTTTCCCGCAAGCCAAGCCTAAACATCTTCTGCCTAACACCTTCAAAACTCATGCCCAAACTGATGGCTACCTGACGTGCAGAACTGCCAGACTCAAGTAGTTCTTTCATGCGCCTTTCCTCTTCAACGCTCCAATGCCTACCTCTGGTCATGGCGCGCACATCCCGTCAAAACGAGAACCAGTTCTGAACCGAATCCCCCCACACCGCGGCACATTGGGGAACAGGCCGCCATTTCCAAAACTTGCGTCAGTCATTCTATGGAATAAACATCAGAAAGAACTATTAAGTATAACTCAGGCTTCAGACCGACCTCCAGTGAAGAATCACCATAACAGCGACGCCAAGCAATTCTCGGAGCAGCCTTCAATTTGACAAATGCAAGGCAAAACCGCAAACTGCGTACCCCCAAAATCCGCGCTAAACCATAAAATGCTCACTCCGAAGCACCATCAAACATGACCACACCTAAGCGCAAAAAGCAACAAAAAGACCATCACAAAGCGACCACAAAAGACCATCAAACACGCGCAGAAAAACCAAACAACGCCACATGCGCATCAATCCGTGAACCGCTGACCGCAGCAGTCAGACCCCAGCCCTGGAGAACAATGGCACTAGAACCGCCCCCAAGGAAGAACAACTGTTGTTCTTGTTCAACCACGGAAGGCGCGGCCAACATACCGCGCATGTTAGGAGTACGCGTTGGACACGAACAAGAACAGTCCTTGTTCTCTTACACGCAAAAAGACTCAACAAGTGACAACATGTCCTAACATGAAAGATCAGAGGGACGCCGCTATCAAACCAAATTCAGAGAGCGTCAAAGAGAAAATCGCCAGACTCCGGTGAAGAGCGGAACAAGATGCTCTGCATACACTTTCCTTTTCTTCAATAATGTGCAAGTGCATACTTATAGTTCAAGGCAATTGCAGTCCAAAGTGCTATTAGGAACGGCGGCACAAACTGGATATGGGAAGAAGAACTTGGGTCCGCCATTTGGATTCGTTTTGCTTCTGTTTCTGTTTTTTGGAGCCATACTTGCTGGTATAGGCGTTCTGATAGTGTTTCTGATTTCCAGAGCCTTGAAGGTGAAACTGAGAACGATGACGAGGCTTTCGGTGATAGGTTTGTTTCTTTTCCTCTTGCCTGTTTCAACTTTGTGGGTTCGAGGCAGGATAGATGGAGTCACGGTTACGTATTTTGGTTCTGATGATGTTTATGAAGGCGTGGAACTCAGTTATGGATCTCCGTTGATATTCATGGGAATATTCTACGCCTCCAATGCTTCCAACGTCAATGCAGCATACAGTCTCTTTCCGCACAACTTCTACATTGAAGCCTTCTTATTTGACTTCATCTTCTGGCTTGTCATTGCGACCATTACACTCTGTATAGTAGAAAAGAACAGAAGCCAAAGGCACCCTGCTAGCTAGTTCTGGGAAAAATGATTTCCTTGCGGAGCCACCACAGAAAATAGAGAATTGCCATCCCTGCAAACATGGCTACTGTGGTGCTCACCACGTCCCACACTTGAAATCGCGGAGGGGGAAAACCGAAAATGTTGGAAGCAACCACCTTGCCAACCACTCCTGGAAGAAGCAGTGTGAGGGCTACAAAGATGTCATACGGAAATCTCAAGTAAACGTAGATCACTTGATCATAGAATGCAGAAGCTAAAATCCCCCAAATGGCACCAGCAAGAATGACCAAGCAATCATTTAGCAGTTTCAACAGACTTACCCTGCGTGAATATTAATCTGCTAGAGTCGTGGTTAAAAAGCTTGACCAAGTCTCCAGTTTTGCGAGTGACCGCTGAAATATGTCTAGATTCAACAAAATGCCTCTTGATCTTGAATCTTAACCAGACTTCTTCTACGAGCTTCGAAGACGCATAGGTGCGTGAGGCCAACTTGCTTCGAAAGTTCGAAGGCCTTGTCGAAGCTTCTTCCAACATCTTGCGGTCTGTGGGCATCGGAGCCAAGTGTTATCGGAACGTTGCGGTCCTTGAGCATTTCTAACAGTTGTCTGCTCGGGTAGATTTCGGCGCATTTTCTTATAAGTCCTGCAGTGTTGATTTCAACGCACATGTTGCTTGCGGCTATTGCGTCCGCCGTTTCCTCTAGAATGCTGGTTATGTCCCAGTCTGGCTTGAAACCGAATATCTTCACGATGTCCACATGTCCGAGAATGTCGAAAAGCCGAGTCCTGCAAAGCTTTCTCACGGCTTCAAAATAGTCCTTGTAGACCTGCAATATGTCCCGTCTGAAGTATTCCTGCATCTGCGAGCGAGAATCGATAGGCCAGTTGTCAAGGTAATGCACGGAACCGATGACATAGTCAAACGGATATTTGCGAAGGAACTCTTCAACTGTGTCGATCTCTGCTGGAAAGAAGTCTATCTCGGCGCCCAACTTGATCGGTATGGCTGAGGTCTTCTTGGTCTCAAGAAAATCCTGAACGTACCCATCCATGAAATCCGTCGGATGAGCTGGGCGATCAAACAAGTGTTCCGAAAAGCCTATCTCGTTTATGCCTTTTTTCGCCGCTTCGTCAATGAAGTCGGAAAAATCTCCTGTGCCATCTGGCGAGGTTTTCGTGTGCATGTGATAATCCATAATCAATTCGAGTCAGCCTTTACCTCGTAAATCTGTCGTCCTTCCACACGTCTGCCGTGTCACTGTATCCTCGTCTCTCCCAATATCCAAGTTCCTTCTGAACCGTGAACTTGATGCGCGTAACCCACAAGGCGCTCTTATAGGCGTACTTGCTTGGTACTATCAAACGCAGTGGAAAACCGTAACCCTCCTCAAGTGCCTCCCCGTTCAGCCTATAAGCCAGAAGCACATCATCGCCAGAAAGCTCATTAAGATCCAGTGAAGTCGTATAACCATCGGAGCATCCAAAAGTGACAAACTTGGCTGCAGGTTTCGGTTTTACCAATTCCACGACGGTCTTGAAGCGTACGCCTTCCCACCTGCAATCCAGAACGCTCCAGCCCTCGACACAGTGAAAATCGCTCACAGACTCAACCATGGGAAGCTTCAGAAAATCATCCCATCCAAGCTTCTGGGGCTTCTCAACTTCTCCGTCAATCGACAGAGTGTAGGTTCCCAAATCGATTTTCGGATTGCTCCTCGTGATACCTGGGTGGTCTATGCCCCATCTCATTAGCCGCTTGATCGGAGTTTGACCTGGAGGTAGTTCCTTGTCTTTCGAACCCATGTCTGGTCGGTTTGAACGGTAAGACAGCATCGATAATAAGGGTTGCTAAGTGCTCGCACGCTAGCTATGGCTGACCGCCTTCGGCTGGCTCTAAGAAGCTTGTTAGCTTTTTCTGCCCTCTCTGCTCCTTGGCAAAGCCTGAGACCTTCACGCCTACTCTTCTCACATCAAACTGGACTTCGCTCAAGAGCTTCGCAAAAAGTTCCTCCACAGTCTGCTTCATGATCTCAACGTCATCTGTTTGATTCTGAAGCGTCTTAGAACGGCTATAAACAGTCAAGTCTTTCATGAACGCAACTATGCCGACTGCTTTGAAGCTCAGCTTCTGTTGCACAAGCGTATTATGAATCTCCTCGCACAGCTGATCGGTCTTCTCAAGAATCAACCCCAAATCATGGCTGTCCTGCTTCAAAGTTGCTATCCTGCTAAAGGATTCAGCCTCGCCACTTTCCTCAACAGGGTCATCGTCCAATCCACGAGAAGCATTGTGGAAATACGTTCCCAGCTTCCTGCCAAATACATCGATAAGCCTTTGAACGTCAAGCTTTGCCAAGTCTCCTATCGTGTTGATGCCCATATTATGCATTCTTTCCTCGGTTTTGACGCCGACGCCGATGAGGCGACGGATAGGCAATGGAAAGAGAAACTGCTCCACTTGGTCCGGCTTGATGACGGTCAATCCGTCCGGTTTCTGTTCATCCGCCGCGACTTTGGACACCAGCTTGTTTGGTCCGACGCCGATCGAACAGGATAGGCTAAGTTGAGCTTTCAGTTTGTCCTTCATTACTTGAGCCAGACCTCTTGCCTTCTCAAAGTCGCCATCGGTTCTCTGGGTTGCCTCAGCAAAAGCCTCGTCGACACCAACTTGCTCAAACCTGTCAGCATAGCTTCGCAGAACATCCATAACTTTCTCTGAAACTCGATCGTAATAGACATGGTCAACGGGCAGGAAAACGGCTTCTACGTTCTCAAGCTTTCTTTTGGCTTGGATTATTGGCATTCCAGATTTGACGCCGTACCCTCTGGCTACGTAGTTTGACGTGCTCACCGCTCCACTGTCTTCGCTACGACCAGAGTATACGCACACAACCACTGGCTTGCCGCGTATTGCAGGGTTCCTTATCTCTTCTGCTTGAGCAAAGAAATAATCCAAATCAACCAGCATGACGACTCTCGAACTCAAGGATAGTGGCCTCGTACACTGCGGAAAGCATCATGAATGAGAGTGTCCTTCTTATTCTTCTAGTTTTCCAAGGAACCAAACTTAGTGGGACGAGCGGTGTTGATACCGTGCTAGGTTCTAGTTATTTGCAACTGCACCCTTTCTCCACCTCGAGTATAAACAGCCAAATTCCCTTCATCCTGAAAGGGAAAGCAGGCGATCATGAGCACTATTCCGAAGAAATGGTTCAAATCTGTGGGAGAAGGCGATAGGCTTCCAGAGGGGTGAGAATGTACAGTGCCGACAATTGAGAAATCCAAGGGTAACATATATGTTCGAATTCCTGCGAAACCATGGCCATAAGTTGCCAGCGGAGGGACAAGTAGCTCCGAGATGGTTATCGTGCGTTTGGCTTTCTTGCCTCTGAGGAGCAGGATCGTTTCTTTTGGATATAGTCTTCTCGCTCCTTCAAGAATTGCCTGCAGGAGCTCATTGCTCATCGTGACAGTCCAGCCTGTTTCCATCTGCAAACCGTGCCCTAGGCTTTTCAGAATCGTCACAGATTAATAAGGCAACCCGCAGAATGCAGATGCTGAAGCTTGGTTAGATGAGCACATGGCGATTGCTAAAACTGGAAACTCATAACGCTTACACAAACATGGCCATTGATGAGGCCATACTGACGGCCCGAATAGCGAATCTGACCCCAAACACCGTGCGGTTCTATCGTTGGAAACCGTCCGCCGTATCGATTGGCAAGTTTCAAGATGCCCAAAAAGAAGTGCAGCTGGAGAATTGCATGGAACACGGCGTAGACTTCGTCAGACGCATAACTGGTGGCGGTACGGTCTATCATGATGCTGAGGGCGAAATCACCTACAGCGTGGTGGTTGACAAGAAAGATCTAGCGTCACATGATATAACTCAAGTCTACTTAAGAATCTATGCAGGTCTGGTTGAAGCCCTAAGGATTTTAGGTATCAATGCTGATTTCGGCGAAGGCAACCAGAACACTTGTCCAAATCTGACCGTAAAAGGCAAGAAGATATCGGGAAGTGCCCAAGCCCACAAGAATGGAATCGTCCTGCAACATGGAACGCTTCTCTTGAGTGTCGATTTACATGAGATGTTCACTCTGCTTCGCGTTCCGTGGGCGAAAACGTGTATGGAGGTTGTGAGCATCGCGGAGAATAGGATTACTTCGATAAAACATGAGCTTCACAGAGAGGCCTCAGTTGAAGAAGTGAATGGCGCACTCGTGCAAGGCTTTCAAGAAGCTTGGGGAATCAGATTCGAAGAAGGTAGCCTGTCCCCTTGTGAGCAAGAGTTTTCTGCAAATCTCCGCAAAGCGAAATACGCTACCGCTGAATGGAATCTTGAAGGAAAAAACACTTCAAGTTAGTTCTTTTCGAATCGCCATCTGACGCCTTGAGCCGTGTCTTCGATTATTATGCCCTTGGCTCTCAGCTGTTGTCGTATGTCGTCGGCCTTTTTCCAGTCTTTGGCCTTTCTGGCTTCCTCTCTCTGCTGTATGAGGTCTTCAGCTTCTTTTGATAGTTTTTCTTCTTTCTTGACCTCGCCGATCACTCCGAGAACATGGTCAAAACCTGTCATCAACTTGTAGATTTCTTGTGCTTCCTTTCTGCTGAGTCGTCCAGAATCTATCAAGCTGTTGACGTCTCTCACAAAATCGAAGAGCGACGCCAACGCAATGCCAATATTGAGGTCATCGTCCATGGCTTCGCCGAAACCTTTCTGCACACCGCCCGTTAGCTGCTCTATTTCGTCGCCGCAGCCTTTCCCATTTGCATCCAGCAGTCTGTGCACGAAGTTTCTGAAGCGTTCGACAGCATTTTTCGCTGCTTCCAACCCTTCAAAGGTAAAGTTAAACTGCTGCCTATAATGTGTCGAAAGAAGCAGGTAGCGAACTGCGATGGGATCGTGCTTCAGCTTCTTGACCAGATCCTGGACCGTGTAGTAGTTACCAAACCTTTTCCCCATGCGTTTGCCTTCGACCAGCAAGTGCTCGTTGTGCATCCAATAGTTGACGAACTTCTTGCCTGTAGCAGCCTCGCTCTGTGCAATCTCGTTTTCATGGTGCGGAAACATGTTGTCCACACCGCCCGTGTGAACGTCAAAGGTCTCGCTTAGGTATTTCATAGACATAGCGGAACATTCAATGTGCCATCCTGGCCTGCCTTTGCCGACTTCGGTCTCCCAGTAGACATTCCCATCAAATTCATCCCATGCTTTCCAAAGAGCAAAATCCTGAGCCTGCTCCTTATCATACTCGTCAGCTTTGACTCTGGCGCCAGCCTTAAGGTCTTGGACTTTGAACTTCGAAAGCTTTCCATAATCCTTGAACTTCGAGATCTTGAAATAGATCGAGCCGTCTTCGCCTTTGTACCCATAGCCTTTCTCGATGAGCTTCTTGACTAGCACTACCATTTCGGGTATGTGCTCCGTGGCCCTCGGATATAGGCTAGCTCTCTGGATATTCAAGGCGTCTAGGTCTTCAAAGAATGCTTCAATAAACTGTTTTGTGTGCTCGCTGAGGGGTATTCCCTGCTTTTTTGAAGCAGCTATAGTTCGATCGTCAACGTCCGTGAGATTCATTATTTGAGTCACTTGAAAACCGCGGTATTCAAGCCATCTTCTCAAGAGATCCTCGAAGAGGAATGCTCTGAAGTTGCCTATGTGCGCGTAATCGTAAACCGTTGGTCCACACGTATACATTCTAACCTTACCCTTTTCCAATGGAATAAATCGTTCCTTCTCCCGTGTGAGCGTGTTGAAAAAGTGTATGTTTTCGGGTGAATGGCTCATGCGTTTTCCCAAAGAAATAACATTGGACCATATTTAAGCATTTTACCATGCCCAGCTAGTCGTATCTTTTGATTCTGATCATTCTTCTGTAGCTTTTCAGATCCTCGGAGACGCATCTTAGAAGGCGTATTTCCTCCATTCTGGACTGGAATTTCGTGAACTCTTCGAGGATCTTTTCGACTGCTTGGTTTTTCTCTGTCATTGTCACTCATCTTGCAGCTATTGTGCAAGGAGGCTTCATTGTTTGTCGGTCGATCTTGTACAGCCATTCCGTCATCGAGGAGAAAGGAGAAGGCTTCGAAAAACGGAAGAGAACTGTTCTTGGCTGTTTGTGATCGGCCTTCGACCTTAGCCCCCATACTGCTTCTTAAGACTTAATATTCAATAGTATTATAAAAACGTTACTGAATGCCCGAAAAAGCAAACATCCAATAGCATAAACGCACACGCAGACACATCAAAAAACGCGTTGGTAGAATAACAACACTGATTCTGCGACTGTTGTTCTTTCAACTAGCCAATTGCCAAAATGCCTTCCAAAACCTTCTTCTCAGGAATATCCAACTGCTTAGACAGCCAAGTCTTCAGAAGCGAAGTAAACTTCGGAAGATCACCACTGTAGGTTATGATCTGATTATTCTTCAAAGCGTCAGCTTGGAAAGTCTTCTCAGCGTCTTTATACAAGAAGGAGAGCGTGTGCGCCTGATAAGCGAGAGTCTGAAAGTCCTCCCACTGTTTACAGCGCAATATCACTGGTGGACCTCGCGCTTCGCTGGCTTGCGCCTGTGGCTCTCCGCTACGTTGCTCAACTATTCCGACTGGCGGTGGCATTGCAGCAGTTCCGTGGGGGGCTGTCGATAAGTACGAGATCAAGTTGGCTATTTCGCTTTGCAGTGTAGTCAGTCGTTCTTCGACTTTTTCGACCTTGCCGCTGATCTCGCCTGTGTCGCCCATCTTTTCGGCCACGTTGCCCAGTTCGTTGATGAGTCTGTCCAAGTCCTTTTCATGCTCTTTCAGTACGTTGACTATAAAGTCCAGCGCTTCGAGAGCTTCATCCTTGGACGGTGGTTTCCTAGACATCGCTGTCGACTTTCCTCTACGCGTATGAATGCTATTCTTTATAAATAAACCTAGCGAATCCTCAAAACGAATCAATACGCGTACGCACAAGTACTTATTTTCAATAATGTCCTCGGCTTTTGCCACGAAATATGGTTTCCATTGTAAATTTCAAATAACAACTTCCTAGCAACCGACTGGTTCAAACTGGATCGTCGAAGCGCTTCGGTGTAGCCTATGGATTTGGGTTTTCTGCCGTTACGTATGGGAGAATTAAAATATCTGGTGTCAACTGTTTATACTTCGCTCATTGGCATGGTGTCTGCGTCATGCATGGAAACCTGAACCTTGCTGGAAAGGAGGGCCTCACCAAATTTATCACGGAGAAGAATGTTAAACTTCTGAACCTCTGCCATATCCCAGAGGACGGCAGGCTCAAGACTCTGAGTTTCGCCGTCTCGGATGGGAACAAAGTTCGTCAAGTCTTGGAGTATGGCGAAAGAGTTGATGGCTCAAGCCTGTTTTCGTTTATTGACCCGCACAGGAGCGACATCTACGTGATGCCCAAATTGGATTCGGCGTTTTTGAACCCATTCAACAGCGTTCCGACGCTGAATGTTTTGTGCAAGTACTTAGATGAGGACGGTAAGCCGTTGGAGGTGGCCCCTGAGAACGTTTTGCTGAGGGCTGAGGAACGTCTTCGTGCTTCGGCTACTGTGACCTTGAGAGCGTTGGCAGAACTTGAGTTCTTCGTAGTTGCGAAGCAGGAAGCTGAGCCGCTGTTTCCTGCAATGCCTGATAAGAACTATCATGAGTCTGCTCCGTTCAGCAGGTTCGAACAGGTCAGGAATGAGATTCTGGTGGCGCTTTCGGAGATTGGCATTGAGACGAAGTATGGGCATTCTGAGGTTGGCAAGATCATTGGGAAAAATGGTACGGTGATGGAGCAGCATGAGATCGAATTCGCGCCTCAGAGCCTTACGGATATGGCTGAGGCCGTTGCGGTCACGAAGTGGGTTATTCGCAACGTGTGTCTGAGGCATGGTGTCTCGGTTACGTTTTCGCCCAAAATAAGTCTGGAGCATGCTGGGAACGGTATGCATATTCATTTATGTGGTTTGAAGAATGGCAAGAACATTGTTGAAGATGACAATGGCAACTTAAGTGTTGAAGCTAAGGAGATGATTGGCGGGATTTTGAAGTTCGCACCGAGTTTGGCGGCTTTTGGGAATCCAACGCCTGTTTCATATTTGCGTTTTCTTGCTCGCAAGGAGTCTCCGATGAACATTAGTTGGGGTATGCGGAATCGTCTCGCCTTAATCCGAATACCCTTATGGTGGAGCTTTACGAGAAGTTGGGAAGAGGCAGACCTATGCAAGAGGACGTTCGAGTACAGAGCCCCAGATGCCACCGCAAACTCGTACCTACTTCTTGCTGGAATAGCGATGGCTATTGAATACGGGCTCAAGAATCACAAAGAATCCCTGAAGATCGCCGAGGAACTGCACCTTGAGGAAGGTTTAGGCAAGAGGAAAAGGCTCAAACGTCTCCCAAAGTCATGCAGCGAATCCTCGACCAACCTCAAAAGAGACAGAAAGTACTATGAGGCAGAGAGCGTTTTCCCAAAGGGTGTCGTTGACATGACCATCAAAAAGCTTGAAGCCTACAAGGACAGTGACGTCGCCCAGAAGCTGAAAGAGGAACCACAGAAGATCGAGAAGCTGATGCAGACCTACCTTCATTATGGCTAAGGCCAAGATGCTTAGAGGGACTGAAAAAAGGGAATGGGGGAATTGTGGATTAGCTTGCTCTACCCAGGTCTTGGGCCGTCGATAGGATCTGCCATACAAAGGCTAGGCCTTGGGTCGTTGATAGGATCTCCCGTGGTATGTGACGAAGCAGTTCTGGCAAGCACTGAGGCGAATAGGGCAATCGACAGAGCCATCGTGAAGATCAACAGGACAGAAACAACTTTCCTGCCCATTCTTCCCAGCTCATTTGTGTAATTAGACAGTTTAACTATTCTACTCTTTTGTGGATGAGATCACAGACCAAGAAAAAACTAACAAACAAAGCAGCAAAAGAGATTATTAGCTCGAACAAACTGCCAACTCCATATTTTAGGTGCTTTTCTGATCTCGTCCTACAGATAGAGGCTAGCCCAGGCTAGTTGTGTTCTCTAGAAGATAGTTTCACAAAACATTTATTGAACAGACGAACTAATAGTAATACACGGAGAGGGAGATTCCAAATATGAGAGGACTGCACGTATGGCTACTTCTGATAATGCTCGATGTTTTCGTGATCCTCTCTCCTTTATCGATAAAGTATCAAGCTTTTGCTTCTGGAACAGGCATAGGAATCCGCAAAGAAGGACCCGAGAGAGCTATGATGGGAGTTCTGGTTGTGTATTCCATAACTGTGTACAACCTGGGCGACTACTGGATCAGGAACATAACAGTCACTGATACGTTTCCAAATGGAACCTCTCAGTCTTGGAACGTGCCTGATCTTGAGCCTGCAGATCCCCGCTCGGGGGGAGACTATTTCGTCATATGGATAGTTTACATAATTCAGCCCATCGACGTGATCCGAGCAAACTCCTACTGCATTACCAACCATGCTGAAGTCACTGGCTATTCAGATACCCGAGATCAAGGCCTTTTGGCTCACGCTGAAACGAACTATCCTACGCTTGTCGTACCATCTACAGTTGGGGGGCACTCTGTCGCCATGAAAATTGCAGCCCCATTAATGCCTGATACTGTTTACATTACGGTACTATTGATCACAACTGCTACATTCTCTGTATTGCGGGCGAAAGCTGGCTCTGGTACTCGTAATCGGAGAAGACCACTAATCAAAAGGAAAGCCTAGATAAACCTGCTTCAAGATTCCTATCGAATCACAACCGCAGAACTGACAACCATCGCAATTCTCCAAGTAGGAAGACCGAACAAGCTCCCCCTGCATTTCTCGAAAGTGCCTCACGAAAATCAAACCGAAAGCTCTAAATTTCCTATCGTCGGTTCTTTTCTGAAAGAAACGACTCGGGCGGGTAGATCAGCTTGGTATGATCGCAACGTTGGCATCGTTGAGGTCCCGGGTTCAAATCCCGGCCCGTCCACCATGCGTGAACTCCGTTACTTTGAAGCCAGAATCTTGCAGTTAGGCGTGAAGCTGACGGGCTTGGGTTTTGTTGAATTGACTCTAAAAGACGTTCTTGAGCGGTTGTTTATGCAGGTCGAAACGTGGATCTTGGCAATGCTGGAGCGGCCAAGCGGTTCATAGCGAGAAAGGGCAATTGATCTAACACGTATAAGGAAACCGTTGTTAATGCGTACTGTCGTGCACGACTTGACCGTATCTCAGAAGATGAGGCAGGCCGAGCTTGCGATCTTTCGGAAAAACAGGTACCGCTTCGCCAGAAACGCGCGCACGACCTCTTCTGGACACGACTAAGAATGATTGACAGAGATATCGTGAACGGTTCTGGTAACTTCATAGGCGATGGTTTTCGCCGTTAACAATCGGGTGACAAAACAGCGTTCTGATTCTCCATGTTAACTGTCGGGTGATGAACTGGATTTTTCTTCTGTGAACTCGTTTGAGTTACCAAAAGCGGCCTAACCCTAAAAAATGGCTTGTTGTTAGACGAAAGGGAAAGAGCCCTATCAGAGCCACTAACATACGTTTCAGAACCAAAAAGCGAGCCCTAAAAGAAGCAAAAGACTGGAACGATTCGTACAAAGGCAGCGACGTAAAGTTTCTTGTGCGAAAAGTGGGATGGAGAAGAAAACGCTGGCACTCTTGACGATTGAAAGTAAGTCCATGTAAAAATCGGTGATAGAACTACACGAAGAACCTATGGAATCATTATGTTGTTTAGGTCAAAATCGATTTTCTTATCGTCAACTATCTTCAAGATAACTTCGTTTAGTTTATGCTGGAAAAACTGCATTTGGGAAGCTAATTGAAGCATGCCGAAATTGGCAATGTTTTGCAAGTCAAACTGCTCCATTTCTCCTAAAACAACGCTTCTACGATTAGGTAATTCAATATCTCGGTCGTACAAGCCAATCAGCGTCTTTCTAATTTCTTCGCTGATTTCTGGAAAGGGCATTGAGGCGAAATGACTAATCTTCAGTTCTCTCATCTTTGAGCCATGCGAAACATAACCGCATATTTTCCGATAAACTTGCGTATTCAAAACTAGTGCAATAAATCTGAGCTTGTTAGAATCATAATCTTCAATTCGGTAGCAACCTTGATTATGATGACCTATTCCCATTTTTCCGAAATCATAGAAGACTGCTGTTCCAACAAAACGACCTAATTTCTCCTTTAATGTTCTGTTCTTGATGATGACGCAATCTCTTGTTATATTGTTCTCTTTGCAGAGTATTCGTTCATCTGCTGTAAAATATCCCAACTCACCAAATATAGTTGGTGTTATCCACTTCTTTAAACCTCTACCCAATATTCTTTCTTTTGGAGTATTACCAGCTTTAATAAAATCCAAAGGAATCTTGAAATGTCCACCCATATAGGTTTCAATACAATTGATAAGGCTCAGGTACTCTCTCTCATAGATACCAGTGTCAAGCCTAAGGTTCCTCTCAAGGTCTGAAAACTTCGGAATATAATGACTGAAGTCTTTATGTGAGCAGTTGCCGAACAGTTCTTGTTCAAAGATTTCGCCTATTTGCTCATATTTGACACGAATTTCTGATTCACGCCTTATAATTGCCTTCGTGAGTTCCTCAACGTATGTGATGGTTTCAGGTGCTTTTATGTTCGGAAAAGGAATCTTGCAATCTAGAAACATTTTCTTCGCATGTCTAATAATGGTACTTGGTGGAACCATTGCGTTTAACTGGGATTTGAAAACGTTATTCTTCATCACAGCCAAAACGTAAAATAGATTCTCAGGGATTTCCAGAGCACGTAATCCAGCACTCATCATATAGTCTGGATAGTTCTTTTCAAGATATGCTACTTCACCGATGTTTGAATCTTTAGAAATTAGAACCAAACCTTTTCTCAGTTTTTGGTCAATGAAAGATTGAGGAACAATGGGAACAACAGATTCCTTAGTGATGTCCAACAAAAACGTATCTTGCTGTAGAGCCTTAGTCCTTAGAAAAAACTTGTTTGACCTATAAATATACGAATCCGAACCAACTTCCTTTCCCTTCTTTATGTTACTACTAATTAGGTCACGCAACAATTTGCAGTTGCTATTAGTAATTGTAATTTCTTCATATGTTGAAGGCGACAGAGATAGCTTTTGTTTAATCTTGCTGTACTTAAGAATTTTAGTAGCTTGTTGTGAAGGCGTGACCAAAATGACCAACTCAAAGGAACAGCTTTTGAAGAGTTGCTTCTTGCCTAAGTGCCCACTCCTTAAACTCTTTTATTGTCTCCGTGAACTCTTCATCAAGCACCTTATTACCTTCAGCGTCAATAGTAACCTCAAAAGTATCATTTATGTTATAGATTGCATGGTAATTCTTAACTCGCTTAATGCTTCTTATTTCATAGCCAATCCTTTGAATTTTCCTTGCAAATACCTCATAATCCTGTTCCTGTAATATCTTCAGTTCTTTGTCTGAAGGTTTGTAAGCAACAACAAGAGTGGTATTTACAACAGCGTCAGCAAATGCTCCGACTGGAAGGTCGAATAAAGCTACAATCCGCATTTTACCGAGTAGCCATTTTCGTGCTTCGACCCACCTGTCAATCGATGCTATTGAATTTGAAAGAACAATCCCAAGTCTTCCTTCTTCTCCGAGACTCCTGTAGGCGTTTTCTAAGAATAAGATGCCTAAGTCTATTGAATTTCCGTTTCTTGCGATGTTCCAAGTCTCATAGAGTTCAGCTATTTTCTTTTCTCTGTCCGTTTTTGGTTCAAATTTTCGGTCTTCTCCGAACGGTGGATTAGTCAGCACGACTCGAAATTTCATGAGTTTGGTGTGATTTGCCCAATGGTTATCCCATTCACCATTAGCGTGGACTTTTGTGTCAAGTTCAACTAATTCGTTGTTGGTGTTGAATTTCCATAAGAGGCTTCCCATTTGTGGTTTGTACTTTAGTACCGCGTTTCCATCACCGTTTAATAACATGTTAAGTTGAGCAAGCATTATCATCTGTTCATCATTATCGATGCCATACAGGTTTTCATCATCAATCATTCCATTAGAGTTCACATATGTTGTGGAGAGAAAATCGGCAATACCGAGAGTTGGATCAAGAACGGTTTCTCCCTTCTTAGGGTTGACTATTTGTACCAAGAAGTCTATCAGTTTCAGGGGAGTTATGAATTGCCCTTTCTGGGCTTTGGCAAACTCATTTGCAAACCTGAAGAATACAAGTTGGTACAAATCGGTTTTCACCGATTTTAAGAAACTATAATCTTGAAGGTTGTCCACGATTGAACTAATCGCTGCGACATGTCCTTCGTCTTTCCAATCTATTACATTCTGTTTCAGTATGATTTTGTATTTGGTTGAAGCATCTTCATAAAGAGTTTTCATTCTGTTTATAAACCGTTGAATGTCTTCATCGCTGAGTTTTGTCCAGTTTTTTTCTGCCTCAGTTACATAGAATAGTAAGCGAGCTTTTTCAACCTCAGGTTCCGTTATGTAGAATTTGAGAAACTCTTCAGTTGCCTTTTGGCTTCTTTTTTCGTCATAAATTTTCATAGCAAGCATCTGAATCAGTATTTTGTAGCCTTGCTGATTCACTAGACTCACTTTGTCCAAATCTTGAAGTATGTTTGAAATTGTATCGTTAATTTGGATGCTGTGAACACCAGTAACGACATCCAAGTCATTTATTGTTCTTTTACTTCGGTCTAAGGCGACACTTTTGCTTATTCTTGCTGAAAGCTGGTCGAATGAAGGGATTAGGACATATCCATCAGGAAGGTTTAGTGAAAGGTCACTAGTGGTACTCTGGTCTTTTTTCAGATTTCTGGATTCATCATATCTCAATACCTTGTTTTCTTTTTTGTAGAAAAGATACAAACGTTCTTCAGCGTAGTAAATTCCGAGGCAATAATCTGATTCAGCTTCTTTGAGGGCAGCCTTTACCTGAGAGGTAAAAACTTTCTTGATGTCTTTGCCTAGTTCTTTCTTAAACTCAACTACACCAACAAGGTGTGTTCTAAGCCATTCCACGGCATCATCGTCTTTTGTGTCAATCCACTTATGGTAGTATGTTATCCAATCCTTGCTGTTAAAAATGCAAGCATCTATCTTGAGTGACGTTGATGCTTTATTTCCCTTTGGAAAATGAATCTCCGCGCCTATGTAGTCTTTTGGGTAGAGACCACTATTAATGAGTGATGAGAGAAATAGCCATTTGTAATATTCTTCTGTGCGTTCTTGCTTCTCATTTCTTATCCGTATATTCAAGAGCGTTTTGCCATTCACTGGAACAAGGCTGCTGTCAATGTAGTCTTTGTTCTGGTATTCTTTGTCAAAGCGTATTTTCGCGTCAAGAAACTTGGTCATTCCGTCTTCCCCAGTTTTTCATTCTTAATTGTAGCGATTAGTTGCCCATTTTTGGTCGTCAGGTCTAGTTCTTGTCCACCTTTCCAGCCTAGTTCATTGAGAGCCTCTTCTGGAATAACGATTACATGTTTGAAGTGTTGCTTGCCTTTGTAATTGTATGCGAGTTGCTTCTGAAGTTTAACGTTCATTCTGTTTTCTCCTTTCCCTCTTTATGATTGTCCAAAAGGTAGGTTATCGTTTCACCATACGAGTAGTTCTTTCCTGTTTTGTTCGTGAGTGCTCCCTTGAATTTTGTCAAACGTGTATAGACTTCATCAGGGATTTTCACGTTCGTCAGTTTGACCATTTCTCCTGCCTTTAGTGCTATTACTACTTTAACTGTTTATACTTCTTATCCTACCTTTCCCACTTTTCTAGTGGTACCATGAGGTTATAAGCCTTTCTATGGTACCACAACGCTTATATTAGTGTGGTACCATAATAGTTATTGGTGCTGTGTGGTACCATGATGACAATAGAAGAACTTGAAAAACGAAGAGAAGAAAGAGGCTTAGAAATCGCTCATAAGGAACGACAAGTAACCCATATAGAAGAAACCCTTTACACGGTTCATTCTCAAAGTGGAGATGGAGAGTACGCTGTTTCTCAGGTTGATAAGGAATGGGTCTGTGAGTGTCCCGATAACAAGTTCCGAAATGTGAAATGCAAACACATTTTTGCAGTCGAGACCAGCATAAAAATCAAAGAGCAAGTCAAGAAGAACATTATCATCGCACCTTTGAACACTTCAAAAGGCATTTACTGCGGTTCAGAGCAAATAGTCAAAGACGCAGTACGACACAACAAGAAGTATGATATTCAGCGTTATCTCTGCAAAGCATGTGGAAAACGGTTTTCGGTCAATGTAGGTTTTGAGGGAATGAAAGCATCACCACAAGTCATAACCTCAGCAATGCAACTATACTTCACTGGCGAATCGCTCAGGAACGTTCAGAAGTTCCTCAAGCTACAAGGCGTTTCAGTAAGCCACGTTTCAGTCTTGAAGTGGATACGAAAATACGTGAAGCTGATGACTGACTACCTTGAAAAAATAAAGCCAAACGTCTCTGATACATGGAGAGCAGACGAATTATGGGTCAAGATCAAGGGTGACATGAAATATCTCTTCGCAATGATGGATGATGAGACACGGTTTTGGATTGCTCAGGAGGTTGCTGATTCAAAGGACAAGCATGATGCAAGAAATCTGCTAAGATTGGCGAAGGAAGCTACAGGAAAGAAACCTATGACTTTCATAACTGACGGTCTTCCAGCTTACCATGATGCTTACAAAAAGGAATTTTGGACTTTGAAAGGCCCAAGAACAGAGCATGTTCAACATATCACGCTTAGAGGAGATCACAACAATAACAAGATGGAAAGGATGAACGGTGAAGTCCGAGACCGTGAGAAGGTACTGAGAGGCTTAAAGAAAGAAGATTCATCAATGCTCTCAGGTTATCAACTTTTCCACAACTATGTTAGACCACATGAAAGCTTAGATGGAAAGACTCCAGCGGAAGCATGTGGCATAAAAGTCGAAGGGCAAGACAAGTGGAAAACTCTAATCCAAAACGCAAGCAAAAACCGTCAAGTCACTTGAGAGATTTCTATCGAGCAAATGGGTTCTTTCTCTGATTCATCGAAGGGTCTCTATCAAAATCGGTGTTTCCAACTGGCACTGGCTTTGGGGATTTGCCATAATTAGCTGTTTCACCGCATTTGGAACAGCGTAACATAATTTTTGGTTTACCATGAAAATTCACTGTAACTGGTTCGAGATACCCTTTCCTACAGTAAATGCATATAGGACGTGATTGAACCGCCACTTCACCTGTCTCAATGTCTTTCGTTGGGAAAGCTTCATCTTTTTGGTTCTTTTGCTTATACCACATAATGTTCACTATTCTTATGTAATCTAAGCCTTTATCTTTTACTCCACCAACCGAAAAGTAACAGTGTCGATGAAAAGACTAATCAAACCAAAAAAGCAACAGAACTATCTAAAGGGATATACTCTAAAATGAACTGTCGCCCGAAAGTTAACACCCTCTTTTCAAGGAACAAAATTATCGCCCGATTCTTAACAGGAAGATTTATCGCCTATGAAGTTACCAGAACCTCGTGAACAATCCTTTTTAACATGCAGGAAAACACAGTAGACCCGATGCTAGACCCAGACAATGTCGACTTCAAGACGATTGGCTTTCGTGCTGGAATAGAGGTTCATCATCAAATTCGCTCAGACAGGAAGCTGTTTTGCTGCTGCCCGCCTATTCTCGAAGAAGACCCACACAACATGGACTATACTTTCTACCGCTACTTTCGTCCTGTGCTGGGCGAGATGGGAGACTTCGACCCGGGCATGCTTGTAGAGTTCGAGAAGGGCTACAAGGTGATCTACTATGCTTGCGAGAGAAACACGTGCACTTACGAGATGGATGAAACACCGCCCTTCTATCCTGACATGGACGCCATAAAGAAGGGTTTCATCTTGGCCTTCTACCTCAACTGCTCCGCCTTAGCAGAGGAAGTCGTAGTCAATCGCAAGCAGTACCTGGACGGTTCCATAACCACTGGCTTCCAACGCACATTCATCATTGGCAGAGACGGCTGGGTTCCAGTCAATGGCAAGAAGGTAAGAATAACCAATGTTCACATCGAAGAAGACGCCGCCAGAAGAGTAAATTGGTGGGACACGGCCGACCGAACCGTCTACTTCAACCTCGACCGGTTGGGCGTACCGCTCACAGAGATCATAACCGACCACAACGACGTTGAAACACCCGAAGAGCTTGTCGAACTAGCCATGCAAATCGGACGCGTGCTACGTGTAAGCAGAATAGGAAAGAGAGGAATAGGCGTGGCTCGACAAGATGTCAACCTCTCTATAGAAGGCGGAAACCGAGTCGAAATAAAAGGAGTCCAAGACCTCTCAACATTCGACGTATTCTGCAGGCACGAAGCCATAAGGCAGCACGCTCTGATCGAAATCGCCAAAGAAATGAAAAATCGAGGAATAAGTAAGCAAGACTTCGAACACGTGTACGTAGACATCAGCCACCTCTTTGGACTCAAGGAAGGCGACAAAGCCTTCGCCACCCTGTTCCCCAAAATGAAAGGAATATTCGGCGTCGAAGTTCAACCCAATAAGGACTTCGGGGAAGACATCTTCGAAAAAAGCATGCTCATCACGGGCATACCAAGAGAAAACCACTACCATAGTGATGAAATAGAAGAAAATGCAGTACGCAGGCGATCTGGCCATCCATCCAAGCTGCCAATCGACAAAAAGAAACACGCAGAAATAACCTCTATCATAAATCCGAAACCTAAAGACGCCTTCGTAGTGGTTGCTGGTTCTGAAAGAAAGGCAATGCATGCAATGAAAAAAATCGTCGAAAGAGCAAAAATGGCGTTGGACGGAGTACCACAGGAAACACGGAGGCTTCTACCGAATGGCAACACCGAATTCCTTAGAGTCATCCATGGCAAAGAACGCATCTACCCAGACACCGACACACCTCCGATTGTCATCAGCAAAGATCTCATCGAAGAATGCAGAAACAAGACTGGAAAACGGCCATGGGAGATCTACGAAGACTTGCACAACAGATACAACCTCAGCCAGGACCAAGTCGACCTGCTCATCCGAGACGGGAAAGTTGATAAATTCCACGACTACGCTGAGAAGCTCAAGCTCCGGGGAACTATAGCCTATCGCTTGCTGATCGAGGTCCCTCGAAGCACAAGAAGAAAAGGACCAACGATCGACAGCCAGGTCATCGACAGACTGGCTGAAGCACTTTCGAATAAGCAAATAACACTCCGACAAGTCGACCAGTTGATTGAGATCCTCTCGAAAGATTCAAAGCTCACAATCGAAAATGCCCTTGCAAGACTTCAAATCAAATCAGTCAGCGACACAGAACTCAAAAACCTAGCCCAGAAGCAACTGGGGCGATTTGACCTTGCCAAGATACGTTCCGACGAAGCATACAGGAAAGCTGTTGTTCCCAAGATTGTTGGCGGTGTTTTGGAGTCAACTAACCATTCCGTAGAAGGAAGGCTGGTTCTTGAAAAAGTTCATTCCCTCATTAATAAGAGGTAAGCGAGATCATGCCCAATCATAGTGATAAAAAGAAGAATGACGAAAACGACCCTGAAGGTTATCGGGGCGCCCTCCGAGAAAGACTCATCCGAGACGGCATACGCACTTGGGGCAAGGTGCGCATAACCAAGAACAATGCTGTCTATGAAGGGCTGCTTCTGCCTAGAAGCCAACACACCGCCGACACCTATGTCACGTTGAAAGTGGACACAGGCTACAACTTGGGAGTCCTCGTAGACGAAAACACAAAAATAGAAGAAACCGGCTACAAGAAAGGACACTACCAGCTCCCCAGCATCGACGTAAAATTCAGAAAGGAGCTTCCAAACGTCACCCTCCTAGGCACAGGCGGGACAGTAGCCTCACGACTAGACTACCGCACAGGCGCTGTGCTGCCTGCCTTCACGCCTGAGGAGCTGTTCTCTGCAGTGCCCGAGCTTGTCTCAGCCGTCAATCTCACTCCTAAGACGCTCTATCAGATTCTGAGCGAAAACTTTAGACCTGAATACTGGGTCAAAACTGCCGAAGCTATAGCAAAGGAGATCGAGAGTGGGGTAGAGGGCGTCATCATTGGTCACGGAACGGACACTATGTGCACAACAGGCGCAGCACTGTCATACTTCCTACGCAACCTTCCTGTCCCTGTGGTTCTCGTTGGCAGTCAACGAAGCTCAGATAGACCTTCCTCAGACGGACCTAGAAACATTCTCTACGCCGCCACCCTAGCGGGTCACGAAGACTTTGCTGAAGTCGTAGTCTGTATGCACGGAGGCACAAGCGACAGTTACAACCTCATCCACCGAGCCGTGCGTTGCCGCAAAATGCACTCTTCAAGAAGAGACACATTTCGCACGTTGGACGATATACCGCTTGGCAAGATAGACGAGAGCGGGGTCACATGGTTCAAGGATGATGTCAAGCCTCGTACGCCGAAAGAAGATTTCTGTGCCGATACGAAGATAGACCAGCGAGTGGGTATGCTTTACTCTTACCCGGGCATGAACCCCGACATCTTGGACAGCATGGTTGACAGGGATTATCATGGAATAGTTATTATTGGCACTGGCTTAGGTCATGTTGGAACGGACATGTTCCCGCCGCTGGAACGGTGCCAAGAAAAGGAGATCCCGGTAGTTCTCGTGGTCGAACCGCTCTTCGGATACATCCAGCTCCGCGTGTACGAAACGGGCAGAGACATGCTCGCGAGAGGCGTAATCGAAGGAGGCAACATGCTCCCATCAGCAGCCTACACCAAACTCATCTGGGTTCTGGGGCACACGCGCAATATAGAAGAAGTGAAGGAACTTATGCAGACAAACATCGCAGGCGAGATCACGGCTAGAGAAGGACCAAGGGGCTTTTTACTGCTGCAGGGAATAGAACCGGGCATAGACGAGGTTCTCAGGAATCTATAGCACATGGACGAGAAACATTCAGAAAAGGACTAAAAGGCAAAGCTGAAATGAGCAACCCTTTCTCTGGATGAACAACAGGCTATGGAAAAAGCATTGAACTGTTCTTGCTCATTTACACACACAGAAAGCCGAAAAGGAGCAACATACTTTCGCGGAAATGTTGTCTTAGCTAGGGCTCGAATCTCAGAAAACAAGTATCCCCGATTGTTGCCGCTTCTTGTTCGACTTTGAACACGATTCGTCTGGCTCGAATAATATATAGGCTGACTATACCTAGACTACTGTGCGTACCTAAAATGCTTCAACAAGAGCAAGATCTTGGAATATTCAAACCGATAATAGGATCATGGTATGAATCACTGAAGAGACCGTCAGAATCACAACAACAAGTCCTCAATAACTTGGTTGAAGGGTACAAGAAAACTCGTTACGGAATAGACCATAATGCCCTCGAAGTTGGAGGCATTAGAGATTTCCAGGCAAAATTCCCTGTCATAGACTACAAAGGACTCAACCCGTATTTGGCCGAAGTCCAACAAGACAACTACAGCGCCATCCTTCCTGAACCAATCGAGTGCTGGGTCATGACGAGAGGTTCAACAGGCGCGGCGAAAGTGTTACCAGCAACAAAAACCCATCTTGAACAGATCTTCACCTGCGGGGCAAGAGCCCTGGTGAATCATACGCTTAGGAAAAACAGCTTTGAACTCCTCACTGGACACATTCTCAACCTTAATTTCCCATCAAACGTCCATACAACAGTCAAGAATGGGCAGACCATAACCTACGGATATAGCTCAGGAACTTATGCCCGACTCAATCCAATGCTTGACAAAGTCAGCCTTTTGCCCAAGCAAGAAGATCTGGACAAACTGGGATCAGGAATCAGTAAAACCGACTGGGAAAAGAGATTCGAACTCGCGTATCAGCAGACCGCCAGCGCGAACGTGACAGCCACGATGGGAGTGACTCCAGTGATCTTGGCGTTTGCACGGTACGTCAGCAAAAACCATGGCAAGAAGCCTAAAGAGTTATGGAATGCCAAAGCCCTGTTTTGCACGAGTGTACGGAAGATTCAGTTCAAATATGCACCTATTCTTAGAAAATACTTCGGCGAAGTCCCAGTGATCGAGATCTACAGCGCAACAGAAGGAGTTTTCGCACAGCAGCTTGATGACTTACCCTATGTCACGCCAAACTATGACAAGTACCTCTTTGAAGTTGAAACTGGCCATGGGACAAAAATGCTACATGAGCTTGAACGCGGCGAATGGGGGAAGCTCATAGTTTCCTCTTGCTTGTTTCCCAGATACGAGATCGGGGATTTGATAGAAGCAGCTGGAAAAAACTATTTTCGCGTAATAGGGAGAAACAAAACTTGGACACTTCTGGAGCATAGACTGTACAGACTACTTTTCGGATGGCTGATCTAGACTTTTGGATGTCTTCTCGAAGCCAGCATTGCGCCATAGATTGCTCCGATTATCACTATCAGGCCAACGACCACAAAGAAGACAGCCCACACAAGCGTTCTATTAAAAGTGCCCGTGACCTCAAGAAAGGCCGTCAAACCCAGCATTATCAGGACCAAACCTCCAATGAATGGACCTAGGAACGAATATTCGCGCTTCTCATGTTTCTCGCCTTTCTCGTCCTTCTCATCTTTCTCATGTTTCTCAGCTTTTTCGTCCCTCCGACGGGCTGTAGTAGGTCTTGTCTCTACGCTAACCTGTCCTGCCTTGAGCGTTGCGCCGCACTTCGGACAGAAACTCATTTCCTCGCTGACTTCACCGCCACACTTCGGACAATACACCGCATTCCTCACCTAAACCGTTCAGCATCTCTATCTAAGCACTAGGTATTTAAAACATACTGGAGCATCTTTCGCAATAGGAACTAAGAAACGTTATATATGCTCACCCAGCCAAAATAGTCCAGGTAGGGAGAAAGATGAACGACGCCCAAAAGACGATTCCTCGGGGACACAGAGAAAGTCTAGTAAGTGCCATTTCAGCGGGATTCTTCTTCGTTCTGGCTGGAACAATCTTCATAATCACGCCTGATCTGTATAACGACGCCAAAACGTTCTTTCTCGATTTCAAGACTGTACAAGTTCCGAACGCCAACATTTTCTTACCGGTACCTGCATCTCCGGACGCGCACTTGGCCATCTACTCGGCAGTTAAACTATTCTGTATTGTCTGGGCGATTTTCGAACTAGTCCTTCTGATACTGAGAGTTATTGTCCATTCAGCAGTAGACAAAGAAGCAGAGACAGCTTCAAACATCATTTTCTGGTCTGGAGCAAGCTATCTGATTCAGACGCTCCTCAACGAAGCAACTACGATCACAATATGGTTCACTTTCTGGTCTGAGATAATCATGCTCATCGGGATCACGCTCGTCACCAGAGCCGTCGTCCTTGCAGCGGCGCGACTCAAGCATTAAGAACGCAAGCGTATGCCGTGTCGCGCCTCTAGCGATTGGCATTCTGATCTCGTGGTCGATACGTTTTTGTTACATCAATTACTCCATTGCCTATAAGGGCAAAAACCATGTTTACATCCTTCTTCCAGTCCAAAGCGTACATCATAGGCTGGTCAATCCTTCCTTCAGTTGGATCAACATGAATCCACTTGCCATCGATCAGTATTTCAACCCAGACGTGATCCCCAGCAACCTTCTTGGACTTGTCCCGAAGGATTGAGCAATCTACAATCAGTCTTGTTTGATAGTCATTCGCTAATAGTAATCCATTGTATAACAGAGCGAACTCGCCACATCTGCCTTTGGCTTGCAGGATGATGTCTATGGGCATTTCTGCTCTCTGCTTAGGCAATCTGCTCTTGGTATACTTGAGGTGTCGATGTTCCCAATCCAGTAGCTGTTTCCAATTCAAGCCCTCAATAGAATCATGCATAATCTCTTTCGAGAACTGGAAAAGCCCTTTCCAGTAATCAGCTGTTGCCATCTTTTCATAGCGTTTCCGATAAACCTTCACTATTTTCGGCAATTCGCTTGGGCTGTCCGTCAACGACTCAGCCATCTTGTTCACCTTTCGCTTGTGCGATGCCTTAGAAGCGCTATTCAGCCTTAAAACTGCATCCGTATCAAATATCGAAAAAACTGTCAATCTTGCGAAAAAGTCATTCTGCCCACGCTTGACCTAGCTTTGCACCGATCCAACCATTTACGAAACAAGCAGCGGCAAACACTGCCACGACGACTGGTAAGTTTCCCTGATACTCCATTGTCGGACCGGACAGAATCAGATTTGGGATGATCAAGGCGATGAAAAGGACAAGTCCATGCAGAAAGATATCTCCAAGCGAGTTTTTCATGTGGAAACCCCAGACAAGCTTGGATACCACGGTGTTTATGCCTCCAACTATGGGGAACAAGATGGCAAACCCGATAATCAGGCCAATGAAGCTACCAACCATGACTAGGAACACGATAAAGTGAATCCAGAAGATCTCATGCAAGAGGAAAAGCGCAGCGAATACCATGCCATGGACAAAGTATCACAGAACCATTTTGCCCAAAGGAAAGCCCCCACTTAACCTTGAAGGCGCCTTCAGCGTTGTGTTGCAGTCGAAGCAGACCCAAGATCCTTTTCCTGCATTAGATTCCATATAATGCATAGGTTTCCCGCAGACGGCGCAGTTTCTAGGCTCTCGGGATTTGCCCCAGCTCTCTTGTAAGTCTCTTATCACTCTGTTGTTGCTATAGCCCATCGTGAATCAGGTCAGTTCTTTGCCTTGGTCTTTGGTCTCTTAATATTAAGTAGCTTTGCTGATGCAATAACACTGAAGGCCGCGGCCGCCGAAACAGCAACGAACACAACGCTGTTTCCATGTTCTGGTACAGGCCAAGGTTCTCCGGCGCCGTAGATATCTCTGAAGCATTCAGGAACGTAAGCCGTACTATTCTCGAGTGCCAGCATGTCCTTCCACTCATTGTCGTTCAAGCGTTTCGTTCCTATCAGTCTGAACTCGTGATACGAGAACACTGGCCCTACAGACGCCACCAACGTTCCATCTGGCTTGGGGAACAGAACCACAAGAGCATTAACGTATCCTGTCCCAACGTGCAATATTTGAGGTGGATCCTCTACGTCGCGAGGTGGAAAAGTCGCCACATCAGCTATTACAGGCACGTCTAAGATTGAAGTATAGTTAGCTTTCGAAGCCATTGCATGAATCGTGTCCACGTACCACCCGACGAAGCCGCCTGATCCGCATCCCCATGCTACCTGCTTTATGAAATCAACTTCCTCGGGCGTAAGCGGCTCTCTTGCTAATTCCTTCAGCGATATTGTTTCAAGCGTCTTTGTGATACTTGTGATGTTGTTCAAAGATTGTGCTATGATGGGTTCTATGCTGCTTGTGTCCAGTGCGCTTATTGCCTCCAGAGTTCGCTGACTGAGTTGCTGCATTCCTGAGTAGAAGGTCGGGTAGGGTTCGACAAAAGCTTCTGGGTAGCTGCAGGACCATCCCGGTATGTATGTTTGCTTTGCGTACAGGAGCGTGTCATGCCTGAGCTGAGCCCAGCTTGCCAACCCAGTATTCAGCTTTTCGTCTTGCCAAGCAGGTGTCTTCATGAAATCAGGGCACGGGTCGCTCTGTGCTTCAACGAGGCTTTGAAGCGCGTGGACCCATGCAGTGTATGAAGAGTGCGTCCAATCTTCTTCCGTGAGGTTCTGGAAGTTCTCCTTCAGTAATCCCAAATTGTCCGTGAAATTGCCGAAGCGAAAATCTGGAATCAGCAGCTGATTGGCTCTTTCGGAACCTAGAACCGCAAAAACATCAACTCCTCTTGGCAATATTCTTCGCGTATAGTTGGCGTCGCGACCGACCTTGTCCCAACAGAGCATCTGGAAAATGAAAGAGTCGGGCACGTATCTCTGACCCATAAACTGGAAGACTATGGGGTAGTTAGGAAGCGGGTCATTAGGAGTTCCCGCCAACAGAGCTTGCGACAGTATCTGCTGCGCATATTCAGGCTTGCTCAACTCTTCTCGCAATTGAGCCAAACCATCGCCAATCAGAACGTGATCCATGTATTTGTCCGAGTTGCCGAACACCCTTTGAAGAGCAATCTCAAGGTTCAAGGGATTTATTGAATCGCTCTCTCCAACAAGACCACCTGTGACATTGTACAGTTGCATCCAGTTCTGATAGACCTCAGGACTTGATCTAAGCACATCTCTTACGTGAACCGTGAACGTTTCATTGAAATGCGGTACGGACCAAGCATAGTTTTCATCGTTACGCGGAATGAAAACTGGAAACTGTCCATACCACATGAAGGTTCGAAAGTACTGCTCAAGCCTTGCCTCGCCCAAGTAGTGCCCACGAACCTTGAATTGTGTGAAGTCATATTGTATTGATACCCAGTATGGACGTTCTGGAAAAGTCCAGTCTCCAGCGGGCAGAAAATCAGGTTCTTCTTTCCAAGCATTGCTCGTGAAAAAGTCTACGTCGTCTAGCAATTCAACTGGCAAAGTTGGAGTTGAGTTAGTCAATAGGGCGAGTCCTACTGCGAAGTAAACGGTAGAGTTCCTTATCGCCCAGTATTTGGGCGAGTTGTCATGTGTAATGCTGTTGTAGTCGTTCAGGGACGCGCTGAAAGCATACTGAGTGACGTTAAGCAACAGAGGATAGAGGTTTCGCATCTCCAGCGTTTTCAAGGAGCAGTCGAACATCACGTGGAAGAGGTGAAGAATGGAATCTGTTGTAACAAACACTGGGAGATCGTTTCTGTAGACTTTCTCATAATAGAAATCCTCAAAACGTTGCCTAGGCTCAAGAATGTCTGACTGATTTGAAACTCCAACAACGACGAAGCCGTTCTTCACAAGTGCCAGCTCCTGTTCGGGAGTTAGAGAAAGAGCAGTTTTCACTCGATCATAATAGGCTGCTTGAGAGACGTCAAAAGGCGCATTAACCGACTTTGCACCAATTGGACATGAAGAGAACACGAGTGAGACTATCAAAACTGACAGAATCAAATTCGTAGTCTTCATCCAATTTCCCTTCTTGCTTCATGCTCTAATATGTGTGCATCTTCATGATAAGTTTTTTGTTGTCCTAGAAGGTAAACCAAAATGAAATCCACTTGGCGCCTGACCAAACACATCGTTGAGTCAAGCGTGTTCTGATGGTCAGGAATGATGCGGTAGCTATATTTGCTTGAAGCAAATCATTTTTGAAGCGTATGATCTCCATAATAGGTGCGGGAAAAGTAGGAAGCTCTGCAGCATTCAACATACTGAGGTACAGACTGGGTGACGTTGTTCTGATAGACATCGCTGAGGATCTGGCAAAAGGTGAAGCGCTTGACATGATGCAGGCTGCTCCAGCAATCGAATTCGATGGGAGAATCCGAGGAACAAGTGACTACAGTGAAATGGAAGGCTCGGAAGTCGTCATCATCACGGCGGGTCAGGCGAGACAGCCAGGCATGACAAGAATCGGCTTGGCAAGCAAGAACGCTAGGGTAGTCAGATCCGTAGTAAGAGAAGTCGTGAAGTACGCTCCTGAATGCAAACTTATGGTTGTAACAAATCCCGTAGATATCATGACTTACGTGGCTTACAAAGAATCAGGGTTCAAGAGAAACCGAGTGTTCGGAATGGGCAACATCCTGGACACTTTGCGTTTCAGATCTCATATTGCGCAAGAACTGAACGTTTCGAGGGAAGACGTTCGTGCACTTGTCATCGGCGAACATGGGGACTCTATGGTTCCTCTTGTTGAATCCGCTTCTGTCTCTGGGATACCCATAACGCATCTGATGACAAAAGAGCAGATCGAAAAAGTCGTCAACTCGACGATAACATCTGGCTCTGACGTCATTAAGCTTAAAGGAGCAACGACATACGCGCCGGCAGCCGTTATAGCGATCATGGCAGACGCGATTCTTAAGGACAGAAACCGAGTGATGGGTGTTTCCACCTGCTTGGAGGGCGAATATGGCTTTTCAGATGTTTCAATCGGTGTACCAGTAGTTCTTGGAAAGAATGGCGTTGAGAGAATTCTCGAGCTTAGGCTAATGCCTGAGACGGAGAAACGCCTAGAAGCCTCTGTCCTAGCAGTGAAGGATGTACTGAAGAAACTGAATGACTGACGCACACCAAGATTGAACGCGTCTGCGGCGACCTTGCAAAACGATGACTTGGTTCTGCGAAAGTTTTATTTGGTTAAATCCCAGAGTAGACCAGCGGAGGAAACAGGGAAATGTTGAAGAAAATCCTGTGCAGCCTATTGTTCTTGACCTTCGTGACCTCGCTTGCAGCACAAGCCTTTGCAATCTCAAAACCCACACTGATGCGCTCAACGTTCAGCTTTGACAGCGCCTCGCCTTTGGCAAAACCAGCGAAGGCTACTGTGAACATTCGTGACATGCCTTCTGGCGACAGCGTCTATAGCACCGTGTTTATAGTCGCCCAAGTCACGGGCACCTTTTCAACCGTCGTGTATCAGATTGACACCGGTCCAGAGTCTCCAATGAGTCGCGTCGGCACGACTGACCGTTATCAAGCCAGTTGGGACACGACGATTGTTTCTGCTGGTTCACACACACTATATGTTAGGGCCAAAAGCAGCACTGGAAAGGTTGCAGGTTCCGCGTCGGTAGCAGTCACTGTGGTGACCTCGTACAAGTGGGAACTCTACTACGAAATCGACTACATAAGTGGTCATGCACCGCCACAGGTAATGCTTGACTACTGGCAGAATTACTGGAAAGGGCACGCAGTAAAGCTCTCATATCTAGTAGATGATGCAGTTTCTGACCCGACTCCAAGCGACGGCTACATAACCGATTCCGATTTCTGGGCACTCGAAGCTTCCTATAATGACGTGTGGATGTACGACGACCGCTCCAATGGCGGCGCTAGCCCACAGTACTTCTTGAAGGAAAAGTGGTTGCTCTATGGCACCTGGGACACAAATGCGAATGTTGGAGGCTACACGTACGTCAGCATCAGCGGCACAGACTGCCAAGCTGGAAACTACATATTCATCGCTGATTCAATGATCGACAATTGGGAAGCATCGTATGGCATAACCACAGAAGGTGGAGACATTATAGTCACCATGCACGAGGCTGGCCATAGCATTGGCATCGCAAAGATCTCGGGCGGCGGTGAAGCGTACGACACAGATTACTACAGCATAATGAGTTACATGCGAATTGAAAACGCCAAGTACATGTCGGGATACTGGTACTACAGCAAAGAATACTGGGTCACAGCCAACCTAGGCTACTACGTGATCTAAGCCGTTTTCTCCTACCGCCCATCAAGCGGCAGGAGAATCATCCCCCCTTTTTGACGTTCTGAAACGCGTATTCCTTTAAAGTTTGATGTTAGATATTGAGGGCGAGTTATTAGGTGTTTTCGAGTGTAGAGATTCATAATGTATAAAATAGAGTATAAACTCTTGATATTCACGATGGCACATGAACTTCAAACCATCGCTTGACCGCCGGATTAGGGCGCTCTTCCACACCTTAGGCCTAAGCTGCATAGGCGGTGCCATATTCCTCCAAATTCTCGTGTTCACAGACATACTTCAACATGGTTATTTCATGGCCATCGAGAGAAACCCAGCCATATTATCTTTCGAGATCGGGTTGACAGCTATCGCCCTAATCTATTTTGCATACGTGTATCAGCGGTTTATTCGTTCAATAAGATACCCGCCTTCTTGAGCAAGATCCAAGAGCATTTTCTAATTACGGCAAGACGACTGGAGAACAGCAACAAACCTTAAAAATCGACGACTACAGAACTGAAACCGTTCCCGATAGCTGGCGAGTATTATGAGCAAGAAGAAAATGACAATAATTCTTGTTATTACGTTGTTATCCATAGCGCTTATTCAGGTCGTAAGAGCACAGGCCACTGACGAACCGAAGATGTTCTTTCTAGAGAAGTTCGAAGGCATCTCAGTTGGGGTCAATGCCACGAGAGAAGCTCTTCCCGGGCAAAACATGACGATCAAATTGTGGATCAACTGCACGTCCGATGATGTCACTATGAACGATCTTAACCTCAACGTTTATGGCTTTAGAAGTGGCCGAGAAAAGATCTCTCTGAGCAATTTCACTTCCTTCTCCGAAGCCACGCCACTGGTTTACCATCAGACAACGGAATGCAATTACACAGTAATCGTACCAAGCGACGTCTGGGACGCAACATACGCAGAACTATGCTTCAGCTATGCAACTGTGGACAATGATCACACTGTGAGGCGCAGCTTTTCGATGACACTTGTCAGAAATGTCTACTTGGAAAACCTTGAGCAACAGTATAGCAGCCTGAACGCAAGCTACCAGCAGCTCAACAGCACCTTCTCAGAACTCAACGAGACGTACTGGGATCTCAAGCAGAACTACACCGACCTTCAAGGAATCACAAACACACTTGACAACACAAGAATCGTGACAGTGATTCTAGCGATAACGACAGCCTTCTTCGTGGTAATAACGATCTTTCTAATAATGCGAAAACCGAAGGAATACTGGTAAACCGTAGCGCATCGAACCTTCATTTTCCTCCGTGACCCTCGAAGGACCTCCTCTAAGAACGTTGTCTTAGACGCAGAACACAGATTCGCAGAAGAGGGACTCAAAAGCAAAGATTATTATGCCCATTCTTAGGTCAGCCTCGGGCTTGATCGCCGGCTGCACAAGAGCAACATCATTTCCAGAAGAGCAACAAACTACGTGGAGGAACACTGTTGTTCTTGTTCGTCCAAAAAAAGCGCATCCAACATGCTTTCCATGTCGCCGCCAAACTTGGAACTAGAACAAGAACAGTTCTTGTTCAAGTCCATACGCAAAAAACAGAAAAAAACATGCCTACGCGAGAAAAACGTGAAAATCAAGCAACGTTACACTCATATTGACCTGCAACTCTCTATCCTCGCCTCAGCCTTCGCTTGCGAGATGCAATCGTCACCAACAACGTCGCAAGGGCAAAGAGCGGAATCAAGGCAATTGAGTAACGCTCATCCACCACCGCCTCGCTCATCAGTGGATAGCGATCCACATTGTATTCATCGAACACATAAGGTTCATCGTTAATGCCGTCCGCTCCGCTGACGTTCTGATATGGTCCATTGTAGAAGTCTGTCCAGTTGTGTCCGGTCCAGAAGTTTCCGCCCGAAGAGTAGCCGTCGTCCCACGTGTTCGTGCAATTAGGTGTCCCTATCCTTACGTGTCCAAATTGGCTGGAAATGAAGTTGTTGTGGTAAACCACATTGCCAGAAGACTCATGCACGTAGACACCAACGTGGCTCGCCACCATTTCATTGCAGCTAATCGTCACATTAGAGGAATAAGCAAGGAAGATTGCACATCCGTAACTTGCCGCAAAGCGGTTCTCTCTTACCATGCTGTTCGTGGAAGAATTAATCATCAGACCCATGTTTCTGCATGCAAACACGCGATTGCCCAACACAGCAACGCCCGAAGAGTCTTCAAGAATGATGCCGTTTTCATTTCCATACAGGCTATTTCCAGCTATACTGCCGCAGTCAGAAGAGCCCACCATGATACCCGCGTGCCCACTCATTTCCAGGGTGTTATAGGATATACTGCTGCCCGAACAGCCTTCAAGAAGTATAGCCACAAGGAATCCCCTGATCTCAACGTTCATGATCGTCACATTACTTCTGCCCGACGATACTATTGCGTTTCCAACCCATTGGTCCCCTTGAAGAAGATGAGAAGCACCGTCAAATATCACGCCGTCTCTCTCGATGACAATACCGCTGAAATTGACGTTAGCAACGAAATTCGCCGTCAAAGTGTAAACACACCCATCTCTCCTTATAGGAGCAGTATCAGGATCAAGCGATCCATCAGAACGTATGAAAATAGTCCTAGCAGACCCAGAGCCTGCATTGAGGAATCCATCGGTTGTCGTGTGGACAATCGGACCCAACGTGTAATTATACAGAGCCGTGTTAGACAAGTGCAGGGCACTATTGCCAATCCCGACGACATCAAAGACCAATTTGATCAGCGTGTCGTTTCCACTGGCGCCTTCAGGCTTCAGCGGCTGCAATGACTGCCCAGCCTGAACATAACCAAGAATACTTTTATCCGAAAACATCAATTGGCTGACAGGACCAAACCAGCTCAGAAAACCACCAGAACTATAACCCTTCAGACCGAGAATCACCGGGTCAAAATACAGAAATATCTCCCAAGCATTAACCCCAGCCGCATTGCAAATGTCAATCTTCACCTCAAACGTGGCTCCCACAACCGTGCTTATCTCCGCAGGATTCACAAACATCTCCGTCACAGAATCACCCAGAGCAGGACCTCTCACTCCTAGTATGCTAGCAAAGCACGCAAGTAACACAAGAAGAACTAAGCATTCACGCATCGAAACGACGCCCATCACTACACAAGAAAATCACATGCGAGATATTTAACGCTTCAGAGGCACGCGAACAAGTTCTCGTAAACGAAGCCAGAGGAAAGGCACGCGAATAGAGAACCAAGGAAGACGCAACGCTCATGAAGCGCCTCAGTCTTCGACAAGAAGAACGCTGGCACCGATTAGAGCAACTAGTGCCCCCGCGAAACTCACATACGTCCCATACAAAGCCTTAAACGGCGGCCAGCCAGACACGTAAAGCGCACCCGGGTAAACGATCCATATCAACGCGCATAACGCGGCAGCCAGGCTGCCCAAGAGCGTAAGAGCGCGTGAGTATCGGCTCCTTCTCCTTATATCAATCAATAGAAAATAGACGGCAACGATGCAGCCGGCCAGAGCAAGCTTGCCCAACGGAAGCTCGATTCCAAGGGGATACGCAGACGCACTCATTGTTCCAGGCGGCCACTCTTGCGTTCCCCACGGAAGAAACAATCCACCAATGCTTAATGCAGAGCCAACTAGATTAATGATGACTAAGATCCTCACACGATCCATCAATAAGCCCCATTGAAGACAAAATTTATATCCGAAATGACACTATTTATGATATTCGGTGGAAATGCCATGAAAAAAACGAAGAATGTCATAGCAGTTCTCATCTTTGCTTTTGCTCTATTGCTCACCGCGCACATGGCATATTCGGAGTCTGACAATGAAACACAAGCTTCAGAGTTCTTAGAAGAAATCGCCGGAGTCAAAATGAGCTCCTATACCGTGATATCTTTCGATGCTTCCAGAGCCAGAATGCCAGACTCACAGCACTTCCAGACCGATATGAAGATTGTCCTAGCTGACAGCAACTGCAAACTTGAAGCCGTCATAACCTTCGTCGACAGCAAATTCTGGAGCTACAGACTGGACCTGCTAAGCGGCGAACTTGGAAATGAAGCCGCCTTCAATGACTGCTTGATTGCGGCAAATAGAGCCCTCAGAACATATCAATCGCGCTTCAACGCTAGCCACTGCAACGGGCTAAGTGAGATGATCCCTGCAAGCATGCAAAGCGAGGCATTGACAGTTGAGAATCAAAATGCCGTTCTCGACATAAATCGGAAGAGCGACACACTGAAGTCCGCGGAGCTCTCTTCCCTCCGCTGGTGTGAGAAGATAAACGGCCGATTCATTACCCCAACCAGATCGGTTATGATGAGCATATCCAAGTCTGGCATAGTGACTCGCCTCGTGGACAATATGGCATTATATCAGATCGCCAGCAGAGACGTCAATCTCGCCGAAAACGAAGCGATTGCACTCGCATCCCAGCACGTTGAAGCATATGCCAATAGAAATGGTCAGAAGGTAAGAACGATAAACGCGACGCTCGATTTTGCCTCAGACATCACTTCATCTCGAGGTGACAGATTTCTGCTATATCCGCGATGGACGATACTTGCCACCTTTGACGGAACGAGCAGGGAGAATACCTTCGGGTACGCCGTCATGATTTGGGCTGACACTGGTGCAGTCTACCATCAAGGTCCGCAGGGTTCCTATGCTCCCGATGAGGCAAACGGCTCTCCATACTTGGCGTGGCCATTCGGCATAGCGGTCTTCGCAATTGCCGTATTCTCCTGCACAGTGGCTTGCCTGCAGGTCCGAAACAGGACCAAAAGGAGGAAGAGAAAATGAACACTTACCTCAAGGCTATCTATGTGCAACTAGTCATAGCTCTTCTTTACGGACTGCTCGCATCACAAGTGGCATTCGCAGACTCTTCCTTCACCCTAGGCTCAAGATCCAGTGTACCGCAAGAAGAAATAAACTTGGACACCAGCATCGCAAATCTCATAGCAAGTTATTCATCAATGGCCAGCTTCACTACCTACAACTGGTACGGAGCATCGACAACCAGAAACAACATTTACATTGCAGCCTATGGAAACGGGCACTTCTGGTCAATCAGCTTCCACATTGGCCACGGAGGATGGGATACATGGTGGCACTTCTGGGGCTGGCCTTGGCAATGGCACACACATACTCAATACTGCATAGTCGCCGATGATGGCTCCCACGTTTGCGATTGTGACATCTACGCCAACTCTGTTTACCAAAACATCAACTCGCAAAAATTCTTGTTTCTATGGTCTTGCGAACAAGGCAACGAGATCGGCAGTATGGTAACTTATCCCTGCGGAGAAGTCAGAGCTAAAGGAATGCCTCTGGCGTGGCTCCACACAACCTCTTTAAGCAGCGATGGATATGCCAGCCCAGATGGCAAGGGCCAGACTTTCAACGGTTTCGAAGGAGCAGCACCCTTCCTGTCCTACGACGGATTGGGAGCAACCGACGCCTGCTACTATTTCCTTCAATACTTCTATTACTACGCTCTGTACCGAGGACGCTACTACTCAGTCAACGCTGCACTAGACCAAGCCGCCACAAACGTGTGGGGAACGAGTTTCGGCGGATGCATTCTGCGAACAGGATACACAATCGGCGGAAGCAATGGAAAAATGAAAGTCTACGGAGACGGAGGCAAACACATAAGCAACTACGCAGGCAGCACTGGAGGATGCCCTCTGCTCTACGTCTACGATGGGTCAGGATACGCCTATGAAGACCTCCTCGATATTCACAATCCGGAAGGCGTCGACGTAGCGAGAAGCCACACATTGACGGCTGTTCCGAAGCGAATCAACAACGCATACTCGCTTCGCCTCGTGGAACATCCATTAACCCACTCCTACATTGACCAGGTAAGGCTCTATGCTCTACTTGAAGGCAGCACAATGGTCGAGTTGCCACTAATCAGCGCCAAGCACTCGACGTACGGGAATGTGATGTCAGAGTTGCTCTTCGACGACGAATGGAAAACCGACACAGCTGCAAACCAAGCGATAGACTTGAAATTCTCCGCATTATCGCCAAACATGAAAGTCGAGAGTTTCCTGTTCCAGCTTGAAGGAAACAACATGATCGTGAAGACCTAGAGCAGAACTTCCACAATCCCCTTTTTTCTTTTTCAGGGTTTAGGAACATCAATCGGAAATAAGAAGCCTTGCTCATGGAATCTGTCAGGCTATAAGTAGGTCATGGATAGTGTTTTCCATAGCTTATGGCAAAGAAGGCAAAGTCATAAGGACCTATTCTCTGGTCATCGTCAAAGTCTGCTTCAGGAAGCCACCTCGGGCTTTGAGGCGTTGAACCATAAGCAGCTGAGAACCGGGCAAAATCAAAAGGGCCAACGTATCCATCCCCATTGAAATCCCCCAAGTTCCCCACGTACCACCAGTGAACATCGCTGACCTCCTGAAAGGCCACAGTCGTTTCCGCCACGGCCCACCACTTTCCCAAGACTATCTCGCTTGCATACTGATCTGGCCACGGAATTCTGAAACTCATCGTAACAACCCCACTTGCGTTTGTCTGGGCCTGCCTAACCAGCGTGAAATTGAAGTAACCGCTCTCGGGGCCATCAACCCTAAACACTACTTCTACGGAGGCGACTGGCTCGTCATTGTAGGTGACCTTGGCAGACAGAATGACCAAGTCCAGTGGAGCGCAAGGGTCCAGTTGGGAGCCGTTGCAATGCTCTTGGCCCACATATGATGTCGAGCATCCTATGTATCTCTGTTTTTGCGCACACAGCTCGATTCTTGCTGACCCAACAGCGTAGCAAAGAAAGGCTTCTGTATGGATCGCGAAGCAGAGCACAATCAGTAGCGAGGCAGCTTCTAGTTGTAAAAGAAGAGCGGTTTTCCGCATGCTTTCTCTATGTCTTGTCGTCACGCTGAGAATTTAATGCTTTCGGTACTCGAGCAGTTCACCCTGTGCTGCTTACTGCTAAGGATTCAGGATTCACAAACGCTTTATCCACAGAATGCAAGAAAACGGAAAAGGTGTAGGACACATGAGAAAGTCAAGGCTAGAGTCATGCGAGGAAATCCTGAGCGCCTTGATGAAAGAAGCTTCAGCCATCGATCGCCTCTCATACGAAACAGGCATGGACTGCAACGCAGTTAAGCAGCACATCCACTTTATGATGAAAAACGGACTTGTCGTCGAACGAAAACTAGGCAAGAAAACAATATTCGCCGCCACGGAAAGAGGAGTGGCAGTACTCAGAGCGTTGAACTTCCAAAAATACCTAGAGAAGGTCAAGAACTCAATCGGCACAATAGACGAAGCAATGCAAATAATACCTGCTATTTCGAAGCAAGATCGCACGGCTGAAGAGGAAAACTAGAGAAGGCTCGTTCTTTCCTTCAATGAAGTGAGCTAGGGCTTAGAGGATCTTATCATTTCGTTAAATCGCATTATCACCATAATCATCGCGACAAGCAAAGCTCCCAAAATGACCCCAACCGCAAAAGCCAAGATCCCTAACGATGCAGCCTCCGCCGTGGCAGGTATCACAACAACCGCATACAACCCAATCAAAAAACCAACAACAAATATCGCAAAACCCAAAACCAAAAAACCGGCAACAAAGCCCTTGTCAACCTGCATTTTTTACTACCTCAGATCATTACGGATAGTAACACTATAGCCTTAGATAAAGAACTTTCCTAGGCGCGGTCCGTTTTCCGCGCGAACATTAAGAACCTTTCAGTTCAGTGTTCTAACAGTTGACAGTTGACAACGTTTTTATTTTCGGCTCAGCCTATTGATTCTTGCCGGATGACGAGAAGGCATTAGGATGACAAGTGGATGAAATCTCAGAGTTACTCGGACGGCAATGGAACAGTCTATCAAGTTTGGTTCTATCGTTACTCAAGTCCAATAGGAGCTTCTGAACGCCTTCTCAATATCCAAGATCGCTTTCGGATCGATAAGCCTCGATGAAGCTCGATAAGGCACAACACGTTATGCGAGGAGAAATCGACGAGTTCGATCTCAGGCTTCCTTACAAGAGGTTCAAAGAGCTTTACCCATGGTCAAACATAACATGCTCAAAGGGCGTTCAAAAAGGCGCGCAACTCGAACAACAACAAAAGAATGGTAAGATGAACAAGTCTAAAGCTTAATTACTTAGAAAGCAACTCGTGATGAGGCCTTTCATCAAACGCCCTATGAAAATCGTTAGGCGAAACCTTTGTCCAAAACTCCACACGAACTCGACATGGCGGTTCTGGAATCTGAGTTGAAAGGAAAGACCCTTCTCGTCTACTGGTACCTAGTCCAACAGGCGTCGCATACCGCAGGCGTCAGAGAGCTTCAACGCGCCCTCGGGTTCTCAAGCCCAAGCATTGCAGTGCACCATCTGGAAAAACTGCAGGATTTGGGACTTGTTAACAAGAGAGGCACAGGTGAATATGTGCTGGAAGAGGAAGTGAAGGTTGGAATCCTAAGGTTCTTCATGCATATGGGCCGTTTCGTAGTACCCCGATACCTGTTCTATTCCGTGCTGTTCACCACGATGCTGGTTGCGTATCTCATTCTGTGCTTCTTCAGCCAAGTGGGGCCCAGTTTCTACGCACTGATTTTTGTCTCAACAGCTTCAATCTTATTCTGGTTTGAAACAGTCAAACTGTGGAGGTCCAAGCCCATTTGACCCTTGAGCATAGTGTTCTAAAATGTAGACTTAAGAGGCACAGTTCATATTGCATATTATGGAGGCACGGACTCTGAGGAAGATGCTAACGTACGCGTTTGCTGCGGTCGCCGCTGGTTTAATGATAATGCTGGCTCCATTGATTACGCGAGCCGAAACCAGAAACGATTCACAATTGGGATCTGTTGGACGTTTTACTGCCGGTTTCAGAGAACTTGAAGGTTCATCCTCGCAGTCTGGTCTGCCCAAGTTCTCGACCTCAGACCTTGAAATCTTGACGGCTTGCTTTGTTTTCGCCTTAGTCTTCTACATGTGGTTCAGAAGCAAGCAGCCTCATCGCGAATACCGATGGATAGGAAACATCCCGTACTAGAATTAGTACAGTGCGTTCTAAAACGTAGTATTAAGACACGCGGCTCCTTTATTATTTTTCGTGGCAACTCAGGAGAAATGGAAAATGGGAAAGAAGAAAATCGTAATACTGATTTTGATTATAGCAATCAGCGCCATCGCAGTGCTAAGCGTTGATGATCAATATTGCTCAGGAACATTGAATAGGTTCAATTCTTACGAAGAGCTCAAAGAATTCCTGAAAACAAGAAGATACTACTACGATGGACGTTTTGTCTTCGCAGGTGCTGCAAAACTGAGCTCGACCCCCTCTGAATCTGCTGGAGAGTCTATTATAGACGGCTACTCGCAGACGAATGTGCAGGTGGAAGGAGTGGATGAAGCAGACTTCGTGAAGACTGACGGTGAATACATCTACTTGATCTCCAATCAGACTGTATATCTTGTCAAGGCATATCCCGCAGAAAACGCGAGGGTCTTAGCAACTATAAGCGCCAACGGGACCCTGAGACAGCTTTTCATAAACGATGGAAGGCTGGTAGTTTTTTACGAAAACTGCACGGGGAACTCTTTCGATACTTTCATTGCTGTTTACGACGTGGCAGACAGGGCGTCTCCCATGCTCAAAAGAGAAGTAGTAGCTGACGGCTGCTATTTCGATTCAAGGATGGTAGGCGACTTCGTCTACGTCATTGTCAGAAAGCCTGCATACGTAGCAGAAGACGAAGTTGAGCTACCCAAAATCAGCCAAGATAACCAATCCATTGTCACTCCTGCAGACAGGATCCTCTACTCCGACATCTCTGACTACAGCTACATGTTCACGACAATAGTAGTCGTGAACGCACAGGAAGATAGTGAAGAACCAACCACAGAGACAATAATGTCTGGTTGTACAGCATGCATGTACGTTTCGCTGGAAAACATCTACTTGGCAAAAAGCTACAACGACAAAACTATCCTTCACCGGTTCCAAATCGATGGCGGCAAAGTTTTTCACGTCGCCGATGGAGAAGTGCCGGGAAATGCTTTGAACCAGTTTTCTATGGACGAATTTGAGAACCACTTCAGAATAGCAACAACATCATGGATAAAGATGCAGAACCCGGATAGAATCTTGTTCAGACTGCAAAACAACATTTACGTGCTGAACCTAGAAATGAGCATAGTTGGCAGAATTGAAGGCATTGCCCCAGGAGAAAGCATCTATTCAGCCCGTTTCATGGGAAAGAGGAGCTATCTGGTTACTTTCAGAAAAATCGATCCCTTCTTCGTCATTGATCTTTCTGATCCCTATAATCCAGCTATACTTGGAGAACTGAAAATAGCTGGATACTCAGATTATCTGCACCCGTATGACGAGAATCATGTCATAGGCATAGGCAAAGAAACCATAGCGGACGAATCTGATCGTTTCTCTTGGTATCAAGGTGTGAAAATATCGTTGTTCGACGTTTCCGATGTTTCGAATCCGAGGGAGCTGGCCAAGTATGAAATTGGCCGCAGAGGAAGCACGACGCCCGTTCTGAATGATCACAAGGCCTTCTTGTTTGACAGAGAAAGAAATCTGTTGGTCATGCCTGTCTCCGTCGCAGAAGTAAATGCAAGCCTATACAGTGGCCAGATTCCTCCGACGGCTTTCGGCGAAATCGTATGGCAAGGCGCGTACGTGTTCACCGTATCGGCTGAACGCGAAGCGATCGAGTTGAGAGGAAGGATAACCCATATCGAAGACGGAGACCTCCGCGAATGCTCGCATTACGTCAATAGGGCACTTTACATTGACAATGTCCTTTACACGATCTCGGGAAGCATGGTCAAAATGAACGCACTAGCAGATTTGTCCGAAATCAACGATCTGAACCTAAACTGTCAAGGAGGGAATTAGGATGACATTAGCCGATTTCATCAGGATATTGAATGACTTCACTCAGATCGCCGTCACACTTCTACTTGCCTACGTGACGTATAAGATAGCAATGCTTGTTGACACGCTCAACCGCAAGATCAAACAAGGAGAATAGTCAACCAAGGGGGCATTTCATGTCAAGACAGTTGGGATACTTGATCGACAAAAGGCATGAAGTTAGGAGAAATCAAGGGCTGATTGAAGAGGCTCATCACAGAATGCCAGAGGGGAAGCTGATTGTGACAATGCACACTTGCATGCGTTGCGGGGAAACGTTCACGCCTAGGAAGGGGCGCACACGCTGCATGAATTGCCAAGGTCCGCTTAGAAGCAAAACAACAATACTTCACATTTCCTGATTTTTTTAACCACATTCTATCGTCAGTTCTTCCAAGCTTCTCGGATAATACGTGATCAATTCTGCGCCATCTTCGGTCACAAGCACGGTGTCTGAATGTCTGAATCCCGCGAATCCAGCCTCGTATATGCCGGGTTCACAGCTTACGACCATTCCTGCCTTCAAGGGTTCGTTATTGCCTATGTCCAGCCATGGTGGCTCATGTCCTTCCAGTCCTAGTCCATGGCCACTGTGATGCTTCACCATGTGGGTTAGTCCAGCCTTCTTGAACACGTTAAACGTTGCTTTGTCTACATCACTGCACTTCGTTCCATGCTTGAATATTTCGAAGGCAGCTTCTTGAGCTTTGAGCATCACGTTGAAGTAGCGCTCCTGCTTGGCCGATGGTGTGCCCACGATCATTGTGCGCTCTAATTCACAGCTGTATCCGCCTATGTCTACGGTGGATTCGGGAATTACTACGTCGCCGTGTCTGATCACGTGCCTAGTTGCCATCGTGTGCGGGATAGCGCTCATTGCTCCGATCTGTCCTCTGAAGCCTGCGAAGACAGGGTAGATGGCACGTTTGGGTTCGTAGTCTGGTCCAAGCGTTTTCTTCATCGCTCCGCACGTGTCCCGCGTTGCAGCCAACGCGACCTCGACATCCCACAGGCCCTCAGCAGTGTACTCTCGCAACAGAGAAACTGAGAGATTCGCCCATTTTGCGCTCTCTCTTATGAGTTCTATTTCCTCTTCCGATTTGACAACGCGCATGTTTGGTACAAGTTCCGAAGCGTCTGCAAACTTCGAATCGGGAAGCTTCTTCGTTAATGCTGAACCCCTGTAGCCCCACATGCTCAAAACCCCTGAGCGATTATCAGTGCCAATTCGCTTCTTCGCGAGACCCGTTTCCTTTAGAAACTCGGCGAAATGCTCGATCGGATGTTTCTCTCCTGGGTAGTCCAAGTACGTTTTCACGTCTTCAATAAGGCTTGTCTTCAGCGGCACATGATCTTCTTCTAAGCGAGGACCCAGAAAGGTTATTTTGCCGTCAGCTGGAACAACCAGTGCGGCTGGGCGTTCGGTGGAGATGAATGAATAACCAGTAAGATAGAACATGCTTGTGCCATTCGTCAAGTAAAGGGCGTCGAACTTCCGTCTTGACAAGGTCCTTCTGACCCGTTCCAGGCGACGCTTGTATATCGTTTCGCTTATCGAAAACATCAATCCCAAATTCCACCTTAGCTGTCTTTGTCAAGCCTTATGTAACTTATCGAATAAATGCTTTTCACGATGGTTTGCCAGGAAAGATGTGGATGAAAATTGGCGACTGTTTTGTTGCGCAGGCTCGAAGAGTCAGACATTGACTTCGCGTACAAAATGATTCAGACTGAGCAGTAGAACGACAGAAGAGAGGACATCAAGCGAATGCTTGAATATGAACCAGGTAGCTGCTTCATTGCAGAGGTAGGCGGTAAACCTGCTGGGCACGTTTTCTCGGTCAGCTATGGGAAACTCGGATGGATTGGCTACGTAATCGTAGACGTTGGACACAGAGGAAGGGGAATAGGCACGATGCTGATGAAGAAGGCAATGGACTACCTGCTGAGCCGAAGAGTTGAAACTATAAAATTGGAAGCAGCCCCAGAGATTGCGGACTTTTACAGGAGACTAGGGTTTGTCGAAGAGTATGACTCGCTGAGGTTCGTGGGGAGGAGTCGAAAAACCGTTTCTCCGCGAGGCGAACACGTGTCCCGTATGAAGGCAGAGATGTTACTGAGGTTGCAGAGTTTGATGCGAAGTACTTTGGGGGGAACAGGATAGAAGTCATAGGCAAACTCTTTAAGGAATATCCGCAACACTGTTTTGTTTCTTATTCAGGAATCGCGGTTGATGGATACACGATGTGCCGAAGAGCTCATGCTGGTTACAAGCTAGGACCATGGGTTTCCAACCCCGAAAATCCAGATGCAGCGAAATTACTCTTGGCCAACTGCATCTCAACTCTTGAGGGGGGCGAGGATGTATACGTGGGCGTTCCCTACCCGAACAAAGCAGCTGCTAAAGTCTTGCAAGAGTTTGGTTTTGAAGAATACTCAAAGAGCATCAGAATGCGGTTTGGGAAAAGGCTTGAAACAGATTGCGTGAATGGGATTTTTGCCATGGGCGGCCCGATGAAGGGATAGCTTTTCGCTTCAGTTTTACGCCTTTGATGTTTTTCGTGCGTGTGTTATGTAGCCTGTGTGTGCAGTCATCAGCGTCTGGGGTCTTGTTTTTCCTCTTTCCACCTGCATTCCACGCATTAGACATTCAACAGTCTCTATGTTCACAAAACTGTTCTCCTTCAGGGCTTCGACGGTTTTGACGACTTGGTCTATGGTTGGGCTAAACGTAACTATTGTCCCGCATTGAGCTAGAGCCGTGTATGCATGTGGAACCACGAGCCAAGGGACCGCCATGTCCAAAACCACCGCATCAACACCAGTCTCGTCTATCCCAGTCGTGATGTCCTTAATCTTCAACTCCACAAAATCCATCAACCCAGCCCGAATCAGGTTCTTCTCAGCAGTTTTTTGGAACTCTTCTCGGACATCGTAGCTGTGGACCTTGCCATCTGGCCTAACGTAATAGGCTAGCGCAGTTGTCAATGCACCTGTTCCAGTTCCAGCTTCGACAACACGGCTTCCCGGACCTATCCCGCTGAACATGACAATCAGTGCCACATCCTTCGGATAGTTTATCTGCGTTTGCCTAGCAGACTTCATAATGAAATCTGTGAGCAGCGGCCGCATCACAGTGAATTCGATGCTCAGACTGCTTGCGGTTTTTGATCCGTACTCTTTGCCGATCACGTCGTCAAGTTTTATGTAACCCTTGTGCGTGTGGAAGCTTTTTCCAGCTTCTGCCTTAACCATGTAGGTTCTGCGCTGACCCAAACCAAGTAGAATATAGTCGCCTTCCTTCACTAATGGATTCTTCATTTGCTTTCACTATGGCGTGTACTTGAACGGATGCTTCGAACGATCCTTATTCTCTATAAGCTCGTCTATGCTTGGTCTGCCTTCTATGGTCTTTCGTATCGCGTGGCGCATTGCCTTGTAATTGTTGATGTAGACCCTTTGCCTGTCGACAGCCGTCGGATGCACGAATACGTTCGCAATGATAATCAAATCCTCAGCGGCCTCCTTCGGAATCATGCCATCCGCAATGCTGTCGACCACTGCCTTCGCAACCGCTGTCTGCGCAGGCCCAAAGACCATGCTCGCTTGACGCATGCTCGTAATCGTTACCGTCGGAACTATCAGAGTATCAGGCTTAACCGCTAAATTCGGCTCCAGAACCGCCAGCAAAGGCTCATGACCTACAGCGGGTGCTGCCTTGGCTTTCGCAAATGCCTCACCTAATGGGCCATTCTTTAACCCGATCATGAGATCAATATGCGCCACTTCTGCGCCTCCACCAGCTAGGGCTTCGCCCACCTTCAAAGTGAAGTTCTTGATGATTTCAGGAGTTACGTCAATGGCTCTGAAGCGTTCCTCTATACGCTTTTCCTCGACTTCAAACGTTATGGGCTTGGGCTCTATCTTGCCGATCTTCTCCAAGTCCAACCGCAATTCTTCCCTTGACTCGTAGGTCAGTTCACCGCCCACGCTAAGCGGCATTCGGACCGGTCCAACCTTGACTTTCATCATGTTCAACGCTGCTTTAGTGCCGACCGCCCCGCTCCCCGCTATAATTCGAGCGATTTTCTGCACCTTGTACTGCAGTTCTCGAGCTTTCTGCAGCTCACCGTCCTTTAGGTAATTGTAAACCTGAACCCAGACGTCTCCAATCACGTTCGCACTTGCAAGAATCGCACCTGAACATCCGGCAGCCAAACCCGCCAAGACAACCTCATCATGTCCACACATCACGTTGATCTTGTCTCTGACCTTTTCCAAGACTGCCAAAATGAAGCTAAGCTGTCCACTACTGTCTTTTACGCCTACGACGTTTGGGATTTGGGCCAGGTCCTCAACCATCTGCCATGGCAAAGGCAAACCCGTGCACTGCGGAATGTTGTAGAGGATTATGGGCAAGTCAACGCTGTTCGCTATCGTTTCATAATGCTCATAGATTCCGCGATCAGCAGGCTTCAAGTAAAAAGGAGTAACAATCAACGCTGCGGCGGCTCCAGTATCTTTGGCGTACCGCGTCATCTCAACAGCTTCAGCCGTTCCGCTGGCTCCAGTTCCTGCCACAACTGGAACTCGTCCGTTGACCTCATCGATAACAATCTTGATGACGTGCTTTCTTTCCTCAATCGTCATGTTTACGAACTCACCTGTCGTCCCACATGGAACAACGCCGTGGACGCCTAGCTTTAGGCAGTGGTTAACCAGAGTCCGCAACCTTTCTTCATCAACTGCTTTTCCGTCATCAGTGAAAGGCGTGACCAAAGCAGGCAGAATTCCTTCGGGCTTAAACATGCTGCATCTTCCATCCTTGCTATCCTAGCATAGATTTTATATCATTTAAGCTTTGAATCTGCAAGTGGGTCGTTCACACATTCAACGGGAGAATCCAAATGTACGAGGAACTGATTGCACCGTGCGGATTGTACTGCGGTTGGTGCCCTTTCTACGCTGTAGGAAGCAAAGAGTTTACCTGCAAGGGTCGCTGGAAGAGGGAAAAATGCGAGATCAGAGACTGTACAAAAAGCAAAGGTCTGAAACTATGCACCTTCCGCCAGGAATTTCCATGCTTGAAGCTCTATGGAGCGTACGGGCAAATGGGCAAGTTCTTCGACGACAAGAAGAAGGCCTTTCCAGAAGGAGTCAAAAACCATGGGCGAATCTGTGCAAATAGGTTATTGCGGAGTTTGCTGTAGCCACTGTGGCATGCTTCTGCGTATTCCCAAAATGGCAAAGGAGTTCAAGCGTTACGTTCAAGCCTACCGCTACGGAGAATGGATAGAAAACGTGACGCGCGACTTTGAATTTCCAAACTTCATGAAAGGGCTGGAATGGTTTGCCAAATCAACGTGCAAGGGCTGTATTCAAGGCGGCGGCATGCCGATGTGCGAGGTCAGAAACTGCTGTAAAGAGAGAAAGCTGAGAAACTGTTACTTCTGTGAGCACTTCGCGAGATGCACGAAACTTGGCTACCAGAAAGAGACTTACAATATTCAAGAAAACCATGAAAGAATAGAACAAGTCGGCTATGAAGAATGGCTAAGAGAGCAAGAGAAGAAACTAATGCGGAATTTTGACAACATCCACTTTCTAGAAAAACGACGAGAGACGAAATAGAATGCCCACAACGTGAGATGAGGCTAGATTTACTCGGACTGAGTGCCCTCCTGTGGCTTGTGCTGTGCTCTGCCTGCAAGTTCTACCTCGCCAAGAAATCTAGAGGATCCAGCGCCAGAAGAGAAGTGTCCCATATGGAGGTGCGCGGAGCTGAAAGGCTTGAGATTCTGCTGAGAATGCAGCCATTTTCTCTGCGAGAATAGCTGCTCAGTTCCAGCTCTGTCCAAGTTATGGCTATGGATTAAGCAAACCTTTGGGAAACTCGAAAATGCTTAAATTGATTGGAAAGCTAAAAAGGCTACATTATTCAGGAGGATGGTTCTGTTGGATGAGCTTAGAAAACGCCTGAAAATTGATGAAGATAATTTGAAAGAAATCAACGATTTTCTCTTGAAGAAGGATAACCCGCTTGTGAACGGCTTGCTCGAAGTCGTTGAGAAGTTCGGCGGTGTTGAGGAAGTTAACCGCAAGGCGAAGGAATCGAGCAGGCTTGAGAGCCTCATGAAAAGGCTGGAAAAGAAGAAATCTTCCTTCGTAGGAGACCTCGAATGGCTTACCAGGCAGAGAGACAGTCAAGCTTTCATCGGCATACGAAACTACCGCAGAAAGATCCTGGGCAAGAAAGCAGATTCAATGAAGCTTGATTATTCTTTCGCTGTAACACTGGAGATCAGCGCCTTCAACTTCTTCCCATGGCTTATAGAAGAGGCAAAACGTGCGATTAAGCAGCAGGATCTGATGCCAAGCCGCTACATTCGTGTTCGCAACATGAAGGAACAGGTTGAGGACGATGATCTCCTCGCTACGATGGCTTCTATGCAGATCATGGGTGCATCTTTCGTGGAAACGTTGGACACGAAGGGAACCATGCCAGGCTCGGATGGCAAGCCGATCAACGTGCATCTGGGCGGTGCAGATACGATTACTGGCTATTTCGGCGGCGTGGGCGTGCCCAATGACTATGCGTTGAAGTGGGTTGCCGAGTTCCTTCACTATTACACAGAGTATGGGGTTCAGCAGGTTCTGAACGTGAACTCGGGCACTGTTTTGCTTGGGTACTTGCTGCGGAAGCTCGGAGTTGACATTGAGTTCAAGATTTCAGTATTCCTGGGCAATGACAATCCATATTCGATATTGTGGACTCTGATGACGGCGAAGCTGCTCAGCAGAGATGACGGCTCGACTCCGCTCATCGGTTTCAACCTTTCAAACTCGGTAAATAACGAAACCATCGAGTTGTCAGCTTACGTGAAGAAATCCTTTGGCTTCGAGGAGGCCGTTCGCCTTGAGCATCACATAACTGAAGCATACAAAAGCATTGTTAGACAGCCCTATGATCGAACAGATGAACTTGTGAAGATTGCAGACCACGTCAGAAATATCAGTGCGAAACATGAGGGCGGCATCCCCGAAATTGAAGGAACGCGGGATCATCCTTCAGATATCTTGGACTACTTCGTTCCGAAAAAGGATATAGTTGAGAAGGGCTTGATGCCAAAGCTGTTGTTGAACTATTTGGATAAGCATGACGCGTTGAACAGAACCGCAAAAGCTTTGACAGAACATGGTTTGACATTCATCGCAGCTAGGAATCTGCACAAATAGCATACACTTAGAGCCATTTTTCAGAATATTCTGTTTTATGGTTAAATCTTATATATTGCATGAGTTGTACAGAATCGGGGCAACTAAGAATGGTTTCAGATGGCGCAGGAAGGATATTTCGCAGGAAGGATGGCAAATATCTGATTTACGTACCGATTAACCTGGCCAAAGACAGCATGTTTCCGTTCAAAGGTGGAGACTCTATGTATGTGAGAATTAGCTTCGCACCTGGCGGTGAGAAGCAGCTTATCGTGGAGAAATGGATGGGACCTTTGACGACGCCTCCTGCATAGCTTCCAAAGACACGATATCTATGATGCTCTCAACAGAGGAAAGTAAAATGTGGAAAAGCAAAGAAGCGTCATTGGGGGTCTAGAGGTGTATGAACGATGGCCACTCACATAAGTGGGCCCAACTCTTGAAATTCCGGCCTGAACAGAGCACTTTTGCTGGCTGGTCTTTTGGTTTCGATAGTTCTATTGATATTGGTGGCTATCCATACGTCCCTCAATGGCATGTACATGGATGTTTCATCGCGACTATCAATACTCAGTGTCTCAACTTTGGCATCAGCAGTCGTCTACTTTTGTCTCACGAAGATGCTGCTTACGGGCGTAAACGATCCGGAGAAGTCTAATCGACTGACATCGCTATGGTTAACCATCATAATAGCCATTGCGGCGTTTTCTTCGATAACTGCAGGAATCTATGGAATCGACATTGCACTTGACACAAATCTCTTCGCCGTCGCAGGACTCACACTGGGCGGAACCTTAGGCATCTACCTAGCTAGGGACTACAAGGACAATAAACTAAGACTGGCAAGAGTAATTCACTAAAGTGATTTGGCAGAGGTCCAAAGAAGCTTTGAAGAGGTGGTTCGCGGCGTCGACGAAAAAACTCTATGGTCTAGAGTTGAGGTGAAAAGGCTAGGATGCCCAAAGAATAGGCTTTCGTGTCCAAGCTCGAGAAATGATAGGTGCATTTCTATACAGAGTCATTGTACCAGTACTCAAGGCATGAATCTAGTCTGTTGATATCCCCTCAATTCGTCATAGATGGTCTTGGCTGAATAGCCGAAGGGACTTAGCATGCTTGCAGCAGCAGAGTAAAGAAGAAGCAGGTATTTCTTGACATCTGAGTTCGTGTTCTTCTCTATCAATTCCTCTGCGGCGACTCTTCGTTCATAACGTTTGTTCTCAGCACTGGTGAAGAGGAACCTCACGTTTTTGCCGGCAGAAACCTCGACGCCTTCCTTCATAAGCTGTTCTGCAGCAATCACTTGGCTGACCCTCTGCTTATACCTGTCTGGATCCTTGGACAAATGCTTCGTGACGATCAAATCCCAGATGGAAACCTCTCCAGCAAGAAGCCTTTCCCTATAGTCTCGCACTACCTTCAGCGCATCGCGTATCTTTTCAAGAAATTCCGCAGAATTCTTGGCCTCTGCAAGCACTTCCAACATTTTTGTCTGGGCCTCACATACAAAACTGGGCGTGTCTCTTCTCCGCACTTCGAGTCCTCTAGCCTTGATCTTGCCACTTTCCATGACGCCGTAGTAACGATTCAGCACTCCAACGTTGGGGTGCATCCTGCTGGGGAGAAAAACTATCCAGCTGTAGCGCCCTTCAAAACTGAGCGAAATCCCTGTCTCTTCACCTATTTCTCTGCACAATTCCTGATATTCTTCTGTTGTTGCATCTTTTTTCTTGAGCCACAGGGAATCAACGATGCCGTGAACAATCCTGAAACCTCTCTCCTCAGCAATCCTTGACGCCTTCAGGAAAGCCTCTCGGCCGAAAGCGCACACGCCGATGTGCCCATCAACCGTCCCAAACCTCGCATTCCTATACCCCAGATAGCCGAAACACGTCACGAGAATCCACTTCAAAGCAGTCTGCCTATTGTCATAAACTTCCTTCATCGACTCATCATGAGTCTGCGCCTTCAGCCTCTTGTACAAGAGTCTCTTCGCGATTACAGGCTTCAAAGCCCTAGGCACAATTCCGATCCGCTTCTCGCAGATGTTGTAGCCCAGATCTGGTATTCGTAGCTTGGAGTCGGGGCAGCATTTGCAGAGAACGGTCTCAGCAGAGATGTTGTTGTTAACCATCACCGTCGGATACATGGAGGCAAAATCAACTTCGCCAACGTCGTCGTGGACGCCGACTTCAGGTTCATATATGAAGCCTCCGCGGTCTCCAACCAGCAGCTCATAAGCAGATTTGAAAGCTTCAGGAATGCTCTTGTTTCTAGGAATCAAAACGTTGTTTTTCATGGCTTCGTAGAACTGAATGCTGGACATGCTTGAGCCTATTGACGAACGCGCTGCCGTATGCAGGGAAACTCTGCAGATTCTGGCCACTTCGATTAACCCGTCAAGATCTGCCTCGCTAAGAATGAAAGTGTTCTTCTCGTCAATGTGAACCCTGCCGTACAATCGCCTCATTGGAGCACGATAGTAGGTTCGACCGTATGAGAAGAAGGATCTTCCTCGAATGTTCTTGGCGACAAGACGGACGTTGTCTCTGCTTAGGACGAGTTTTTCCAGAACGCCGTTGATCCTTGCCCTTTGAACAAGGTAGGGCAGGAGATGTGAATCTCCACCTCTAGTCACGATAATGTCGGGGTCAAGCCCTTTGACAACCTGCACAAGCTGTAGTAGCTTGTCTTTCTCGTCCCCAGCATCAATGAGCACTTTGTCGCTTTCTTGGCTGACGGTTATCTTGCTTATTGGGTCGTTGATCTTCGCGATTTTGCCTTTCTTGGCAACTTCCACAGCGATTCTGAGGATTCGTAAAGGCGGAATAGCGTAATCCACACTCTCGGCAGAATCCAGAAGAGTGTACTTCAGACCTGTTGATTGGACCTCGATGTGGACGAGTCCTAAGGGGAAAATGTCTTTGGAATAAAGATACATTTGCTCGTTTTTCAGGTCGCAGTTGAAAACCTGATATTGTAAGTATCTTCCAGACTTGAGGATTCTGCGGGTTAGAGGTGCAGTCATTCTGCAGTCTTTGAGCGTGATTTCCAAGACCTTGGACTCAATATTATCGGTAGCCTTTGCGTATCTTCTGACAAGATCCCATGAAAGAACTGCCCGATCGTATGGGAATTGACTGGCTAGTCTATCAAGGCTGTCTTCTCTGCCTGAGACGTAGATCGTGGGCTCAAACTTGTCTGTTAGCCTTATTCTCTGCCCATTCTCGTCTATTACCCAGACTGCGAATTCTCCTAGAGCGGAAGGGTAGAGATCGAATATCCAGCCCTTGACTTGCTTAGGGTTGGACGGGTCTTTGTTTGATTGCATTGAGTTCCTTCTCTAGCCGGGTCAGCTTCTTTTGCTGTTCCAGCAGGATAGATATGATCATCGGTTCGAAAATCTCTGGTCGTGTGGCGTTGCTTCCTGCAGAAGCGTGGTTCCTGCATGCGTCAGTCATTTGCTCAAAGGCTTCTCTGTCGTCGGTGCGGAGGGCTTTGGCGAATCCGTTCCACGATTGGATCTCTGTGCCCAAGGCAATGCGATAGGATTCAACAGTTTTCCCCATCATTCACCACCTTTCGCGAAATCGTTTAATGTCAGGTTTTCAGATGGAAAATCAGTGTGTCCCAACCTGAATATTGGATGCTTTTCGAGAGCAAACTGCTGAACAAAAGGATAGACTGATTTCTTAGTTACGGATATTGTGACACTGGATCTTGCGCATGCGACTGCATGGAAGAAAGCGTTGCGTCTCGAATAGTAGTGAGGTGGACAGGTTGCCAAGATGATTACGCGGTTTTCCTCAGCAAGTCTTGAAAGGTATGTGGACACTTGGGTGAAGACTTCCTTGCTTTCCTCTGCTGGGATATCTTTGTCAAGATACAGCCCTGCAAAGTCAGATATTATCGCAAGCTTCGCATGATACCTAGCAATAGTCTCTTCAAGCTTCTCAAGGATTATTGATGTCATCTGGTGTGCTGTAAACGCTCTTGAAATGAAGATTCGCTGCAACACCTGTCTTGGTTGCAAATGATGAGATTGGGCCATGCGTGACACCTGATAGAGCCTAAACGTGTTGCCGCCATCGACGAACACAGCACTTGATTCAAGACCGCCCAACTGATATGGAAGCTGAGCTCTCACGGCGAGAAGCAACGACAAAGACAAGACAGATGGAGAGCCGTGAACCAAGGCGAAGTCGCCCAGAGTGAATCCCGGGAACAGGCTGTCTATGTTTTGCATTTTGAATGACAGAATGATTTGAGATGGAATTGGCTTGATTGTGATGCTTTGCGCCAAAATGGTTCGCCCCTCAACTCAGCTAACTATGAAGAGATGCGGCTTTTGCGACTTTTAACAATTGAGGTGAATAGCAATTTGCAAAAGGTGGAGAGAGTATGGTTAAAGTGAAACCAAAAAACATGGAAAAAGGGGGAAACTATATCCGTTTTGTCTGTGCCAATTCCTTTTTGAATTCTTCAGTTAGCCAAGCAATGTCCGGGTCGGTTTCCCACCCGTCCATCCTGCCGTTCGTCTTCCATCTGATACGTTTTATGCGTAAGTCATTTTTCACCTGTGCGATCAATAATGGCGACATTGCAATCGTGACCAGACCTAGTACGCAAAGTGGCGAACCAATTGCTGCACCGTAGCCTATTGCGGTTACTACGCCTCCAGACACGGCACCCCAGAATGCGATAGAAGACGGTGCACGCAAAACGTCATCTAGGAAACTAGCAAGGCTCTTGCGTGTGGCGGCTACCTTACAAAGTAACTGTAGGTGATGTGCCATAATCCCACTAGCAGGTTGCTGATGGTGATTTATAGGGCTTGGAAGTAATCACCCTATTACAAAAAAAAGGAGATTAAATGCTTTTCGTCTTCGCCAGTTCTTTCATGTACGCGTCGATTCTCTGTTCCATCGTCTTCTTTTCTTCCCAGAACTCGCTGAATATAACGCTGTATGCACGCAAATATTCTTTGATGACAATGTAGAATGTTGCTGATTGAGTCAAGAGCAACATTCCGAGTCCTCCGAGGAGTCCACCGCGTGCGAATCCGTACATCATCCCGAACCACAGGCAGTAGATATCTAGGAAGAAGAAGACTGGAATCAGAACCGCTCCTGCACAGTCAGTGATGTCGCGCTTTGCTTCGCGTAGTGAATGGCGAATTCTTGCTAACGAGGACACGGTATCCACCACGGATTGAAGAGGATGTACGAAGCCAATTTATTGTATCTTTGATCTTTCATCCTCTTCCATAGTTCCACACTCACTAGAGAATCTGCATTATGCATTTACTACCCTTCTTGGTTCAGCCGTTAGAAAAAAGGGGTTATGTTGTTTCCTCTTTTACGTCACTAACAAACTCTGTCAACACTTGGTTCCAACGCTCAGGACTGGTTTCAAAGGTCTCAGTTGGCGGCAACGACTTCATCTGCCTCCTTACTTCTATTACTATCAAGGAGATTGCAGGCATTTGGAAGAGCAACACCGAAACTGGCCATAGGATTCCGAAGAAGGTAATCCCCAGACCTATACTTCCAGGGATTATCACGACTATATTCAACCCGAACAACGCTAGCAGCAGTGGGTAATGTAGTACATCTTTCAGAATGCTAATTACATTCTGAATAGTTGATCCCAACATGTTAGCAACGAAGCGGATACGGTTGCCACAACTAGATACGATAGAATCTTCATTTTGCTCAATTCTTCTCACCTCTATTCCTCCTTTTCTCCTCTGTTTCCTACGGGTGACCACGATCAACGCTCCCAAAACTAGATGCGCTTCGTCTTCGCAAGTTCCTTCTCGAACTCCCTGACTTTGCGTTCGCTGGGGGGTTCTCCTTCCCACGCCTCAGTTAGGACCACCCAAATCCCACATTGTCTAAGCCATCCTCTGACAATTTTGTAGAGCACCAGAGATTGCGATATCAGCAAGCCTGCCAATGCTCCAAATGGGCCTGCGAGACTACCGCCGAAACCTATGCCTGCGAAGAGAGCCATCAAGTCGATCCACCATGCAATAGGGATGAAGACGGGAACCGCACACTCATACAGTTCCCGAAGCCAGCGCCTCACTTCTTTGGATTTGGTATCCACCACGGTTTCGTGTCCACGAGAATCGACAGGAAGGTTACCGCTGCGAGGACTGCGTACGCCTTTATCTTCCATCTCTTCCACGATGTAGCTAATCACCCCCTTTGAATACATAAATTTTAAGAAGTACAGATACATACTTAAGATTACACTAGTTATTGGTCTCCGATGTCAATTCCGAAACCGAACCAACTACTCAGAAGCCTAAACAAGGAAACCGCTGCCTTCGAGTCACAGTGACCCTCCGTACCTTCGAGACTCTGATCAGCAAATGGGCTAGCCTTCTCAGAAATGCACGCTATGAATCGCAAAGCATACAAATAGACCGTTATTCTCTCAGAAGATCAATACTTCAAACCGTCTTCCTGCTTGCAATTGAATCCGTGCATATTGAAGGCTCCTTTCGATTCCCGTTTCGATGGAGCTTTTCCTTTAAACCTGACCTCAAGTCGAGTTCCATCATTATTAGCCGCTAAGAGGAGAGAATATTCGCTGATCTTGAGAAAGCGGACCCCACGATTTCCTCCTCTCTAGGTGTGTGCTGAGATCGGAGCGGTAGAGCCAAACGGGAAGAAGCGCTAAGTAGGCAGGTGGATCAAAAAAAGGGGAGGGTTTTGCGTGAACTCTTCTTTCAGCTTCTAGTCTATTGTCTTGACGTACATGTTGTTTCCTTCGATCACGAAGAGGAAACCAGCCGTCTTGAAGCCTGGAGGCAGTGCTAGGAATTTGAGGTCAATCGACTGGCTTACGCCGTTATTGTGGTCTGCCCCGAGTATTTCGGTTCTCCAATCGTCGCTGAGCAGCAATTGCGGAAACACGTTTCCATCTTCAGAGTGTCGAGCCCAAACGAGCGGCAATGGGATCAACGATCTGTCTTCGAGGATCGCATAGAGTTTCACTTGGTCTATTTTGGAGGCAGTTTGAGGATGCTCAACCAGTCTGAACTGATAGGTGCCTCTGACCGCCTTCGGCGTCGTTATCAAGTACTGTTTTGTAGTTACGTCGATGCCATCAGCATTGTGTATGTTGAGTAAGCCTTCATTCACGTATACTTGTCCGTCGTACACGTAGAAGTATGGACATCCGCCGCCGCCACCAGAATATACGTAGACATTGAAGGAATATTGGCCCTCTCCGCTAATCCAAGAGGCTGACATGCTCCAAGTGCCTGTCACGTCGGCTTGGAAGTAGATCCATTCTGAAACGCCAGAGCCATTGTTTCTGGAGGTCCGTCTCAAGTTTCCAGCAGGATCGTACAGCTGCAGGTCGAAATCGCCAGTTGAAGGCGGATACATGTATATATCTATGAACCGTCCAGACGTAGCAGTGAAGTTGTAGAAGTCCAGCGTGTCGATTGGATTTGATCCGTACAGTGTACCGTAGTATGTCAGTCCATTGTTGCATACGTTGACGGCACCAGCTTGATTGTTGCCTGCGTCTCCTCCGCTTCCAGCGTCATTTTGTCCCAACGTGACGGGAATCGCACCGGAATATCCGCTCCAAGCGTCGAAGTCTTTGGCTCTTACGTTGACCTGATACGATTGCGGTCTCTTCCATTGGTGCGAAGCGCTTGCGGTCACTCCAGATGCATACGGACCAACAGTCGAAGTTGTGCCATCGCCCCAGTTAAGCTCGTAGTAAATGTTGTCTCCTTCTGGGTCAGTCGTCGACGTTGTGTAGGTGTATGGGGTGTACACGTATCCAGTCGTCTGTCCCGAGGGCGTTGAAGGTGTGGCTGGTGGGCTTGGGCGCTGAGTCAAGAGGGGCGTTTCCGGGTCGCCTAGAAGGTTGATCTCGCGCCAGCAGTATTCCCAATAGGCTCTATTGGGGTTACTGGGGTTCGTGGCTGCATCGTTGAAGTAGTATTTTGCAAATGCCATCATGGGGCCTATCTTTTGATGACCATCTTGGAAAAGCGATCTGAACTGCATCTCTATGAAGTCGCCTGAAAACATAGTTGCGTCGCCATAACTGTACCAGCCGTATTTGTCGTTCGTCAAACAAGCTATGGCTCCGCAGTCGTTTTTGACGTAAGCTTCTGCCAGGCAATCGTCGTATTCGAATTCGCCGCTGTGGCAAGCGACTGAGGTGTGTACTGGCCAGAACGTGTTATCCATTGTGGGAACGTCGGTACCGTACCACGTTACTGATCCGCCGCCGACCTGATAGTTGATGTAGTAGGAGGTCGGGCTGCCGTGGCCAATATGCTCACATATTATTCCCTTGTTGCGCCAGAAGCTAACCCAGTTGGGTTTATCGATTCTTCCGTTTTCCTCGAATAGTTCGTAGTTGGTGTAGCCGCCAGGCACGTACTGCTCGCATTGCCAAGGAAGCTGACGAGAGTCTGGAACGTTTCCAGAATTGACTCTTGATTGGTGGAACAGATTGGCCGTAGGCTTTGCCATTTGCTCATACGAGATGACTTTCCTGACGAAGTTCGCGGCTTCTGCCTCTGTGTCTACTGGTGCACGCCCTATGTAAACATCGTAGGTTGAGATTGCATCGTCTGTTCCGTGCAGGTTGCCAAACCAGTAGTCTTCGGCAATGTTGTCGCCCAGCACTTGTCTGGTGTGGTAGGGTATTATCTGTACGTCGCCGCCTAGGAGCACGTAGAGTGTGTTGTAGTAGGTGTGGTAGTCTCTGATGATGCTTTTGATCTGATCTGCAGTGACGCTGCCGCTTACTGTCTCAACTCGGGCTCCGTTTACCCACTTTGCCTTCCAGTTTGCCAGAACCTGAAACTCGTCCAGCATTTGAACGTTTGTGATTATCAGATATTCGTAGGTGGTGCTCATGGTTCCGCCATCAGCAGGAATCGAGTCATAAGTGCTGAGAGTCCAAGCGTTGTCAACCATGCTTGCCACCATTTGCCTCTCTTCAGCCAATTCGCTGAAGGCTGCCATCTTGCCGCCTGACCTCAGGCTAACCTGGATTGTCATCTGCGTACAGTACGTGGCCGTGTTTGACGCGGGCATATAATGGATCGGGTAGAGTCTCACTTGAACAACCTTGTAGCCGTGGAAAGAGTCGACAGAACTTGCTTGGTATGAATACTTCGGATACAAATCGTTCGATCGATAGACAGCAATATTCTTGGGAACAATGGTCGGCTCTTCACCGTAAATACAGGGCGGTTGACCACATGGAATATCATTGACCCGATGTTGCCTAATCAGCGTCGTCTGCACAGATATGCTGGCAACATCGGTGTAGGGAGGCAGAAGAATCTTGGCCAGCCTGTATGGAACCAGAGGCTCACCAGAGACTGCTTCAACCAGAAGGTCTTTTATAGGATTTCCAGAGTCCAGCCAGCCTAGGATTTCTGATTCGTTGAAGGTATAGGCTACAGAAACATTGTTTGGTGCTAATGCGAAAACAGGAAGCACTGCAGTCATCATCACGCATAGTATTGCTAGAGATACAAGTTTTTTACCATTCACAGTTTATCCCCGCAATACTCAGATTCATCGTAGCCTGTATTTAAGCCTTGAATATACAGAGGTTTAAATAGTCGGCTTATTTTTAGGACAAATTTATAATTCGCTCGCAATTTGCAACATGAAGTCTGTATCAAGTGATCCAACGGGCTGCAGAACATGGGCGCGGGAACTTTCGAACTCAGTCAGCTTTATCATGCTCTTTGCTTTTGGTCATAATGCTGTTGCCATTGTAATGTATGAGAGGTGTTTATGGGCAAGCTGATGTATGGAGGAATGTGTATTTCGGATTCATATTTTCTGTTCATAAGATAGTTATATACTGGTAGCCTATTTCTCGGCAACAAAGCTGGAGGACACACCGTGAATCAAACGTTGACTCTTAAGCAAAGAAAGGAGTTGGAAGCCAGACTATCCAAGGCTTTCAAAGAAAACATCAAAGGACTTTCAGCAGAATTGCAGAGAATATTGGTAGACGATCTAGTGACGGCGTTCCAAAATAGAATAAACGTGTTAAAGCGAGCGCAAGCGAAAAGAAGCTACTAATAGACAGTATTTAGGAAAAAGCCATAGTTTGAATCCATAAAAGCTTTATAATAAAAGGGTGGTAATAAGGCAAAAAGAGGTTTCGTGATGAGACGATCCAAGCTAGAAATGTATATAGACATCTTGAAGGTGCTGGCTCACCGCGGCCCATTAAAGCTAACTCACATCATGTACAAGGCTAACGTTAATTGTAGTGTACTGAAAGAATATCTGGACTTCTTGATAAAGCAGCAGCTCGTCGAAGAGCGAACAATAGGCAAACGCCGAGTCGTCTACGCCGTGACACAGAGAGGCATAACGGTACTCAAGTACTTCAGAGAGCTCAAACAAGTTCTGCCGATCGTGGAAGAAGCCAGAAACAGAGTCCCAGTGCCGTACTAGGCACCCCCTACAATTTTTGAACCATCAACTATCTCAAGCCACAATATTCTCCTGCAAGAACCACTTCTTTTATTCTGTCCCGCATTCCATTTATCATAGATATACGTGTTTGAACAGATAGCCGCAGTAGCCGCAGGGCCATTGACCATCACGGTTCTTTGCCGCAGTAGTAGGCTTAGCGATATTGAGCGCAGTTTGGTCTGAGGTCAACTTGTCCGATTAAAGAGTGACTCTTCTTAGTTGGTATTTGTCTTCTCAATAAGTACGCGTGTTTCTAATGGTTGTGTCGTAAGACTTAATAAATGCGCAGAGGACATCAATTTGTACACTTGTTAAACACAATAGGGGCAAAGAAAGTGGCCAACGAAGAGCATCTAGGAAAGAAGCCTCTGCACGTGCTGGAGAAAATCAGAGAAAACCTTGAAAGACTAAACGACAAAATGGAAGTCATGATAGAGTTACAGAAGCACGGCAGAAAAGACATCCAACCGCTGCTTGCGGATGCACCATTAGACGTTATGACCCTACTTTCAATGCCCGATCACCTCAGAAAAACAGCCATGACCGTCTGCAGAGTCGGCCGAGCCACAGCCGACGAAGTCGCAGGACAAACACACCGAGCACGAGCCGTGGAAAGCGCCTATCTGAACCAACTCGTCATCATGGGCCACCTAAAGAAGCAGCGTAAAGGAAGAAAAGCATACTTCTTCGTAGAAAGAGAAACACCAGGAGGATAGGTATGGCCAAGATAATAGCTGTGCACTCATACAAAGGCGGAACAGGAAAAACACTGCTATCCGTAAACTTGGCAGCAACCTTCGCCAAACGCGGCAGAAAAGTCTGCCTATTCGACCTGGACTTCAGAGCGCCAAGCCTTGCCACACTCCTGAAGGTTGAAAAATCAGATCATTGGCTCAACGATTACCTGAACGGTACATGCGAAATCGACAAGATTCTAATAGACTTGAGCGACCGAGTTAGCAGCAGCGGAAAACTCTTCGTTGCTCTGGCAAACCCTGCAACAGAAGCCATCAGAGACATGACCGCAAAGGACAGAAAATGGGAAATGCGAGCCTTAGGAAGACTCCTGGCTCTCAGAGACTCACTTCTAGGTGACATGCACTTCGACTACCTCATCTTTGACACCAGTCCCGGACTGCAATACTCGTCCATAAACGCAATAGTAAGCGCCGACTTAGTGCTCGTGGCCACCACATTCGACAGATCAGACGTAGACGGAACAAAACGCATGCTCCGAGAACTCTATGACCTGTTCGAGAAGAAAACCGAAATAATCCTCAACAAGATTCTTGATGCAGCCAAGTCAAAGAAGCAGGAAATACAGGCGAAAACAAAAGATGTGTATCAAGTGCCCTTGCTAGGCGTGATACCGTGCTTCTGCGACATTTTAAGAGCTGAGGGGGGCATAGTATTCGCGCAGGATAAGCCTGATCATCCGTTCACAAGGCTAATGGACGAAATGGCAACGGAAATAGACAAAATGTAGCACTGAAGTACTCTACTGCCCAACCATCTTGTTTATCAAACGGTAAATCCTGCAGCCCTGACACTTCTCGTACTCTTTCTCCTCGCACTGATTGCATATTATACGATTTAGTTCCTTGATCTCAGTATGCATACCGTTTCCCTGCCGCCTAACAAGTAACCAAACAAAACAAAGTAATATACCGTATTTCCATTAGGTAATATCTCAGCACAAAGTCTTATACCCTGCCAAAAGCACTCTTTAGAGTCCACCAAAACACGGAGATAACACGCTATTGGATACATCCGCGATTATCCTGACAGGTGGCTCCTCAAGCAGATTCGGCCAAGACAAAGGGCTTCTGATTCTGGCAAAAAAGCCGCTGGTAAAACACGTTCTAGAAGCAACGGAGGGCTTAGTCGACGAAAAGATAGTAGTTGTAAGCTCAAAGGATCAGGCGGAAAGGTATATGAAGCTGCTGGGTACAAGCGCAAAAGTGCTGGTTGACATAGAAGACATTCAAAGCCCGCTCGTCGGAGCGATCACAGGCCTCGAAGAAGCGCAAGGAGAACATTCGCTCCTGCTCTCATGTGACGCTCCATTCGTTTCCGCGAACGTGCTTTCCCTGCTGCTCGAATTATGCCCGGGCAAAACCGCAGTCATTCCCCGGTGGCCAAACGGTTATATGGAGCCCTTGCAGGCAGTTTATCGCACCGAACCAGCTTTGGACGCTTCTCAAAGTGCTTTGTGCAAAGGAGAGTTGAACATGCGAGCTCTAGTCGACGAGTTGAGAGGGATACGATATGTCTCTACGCTGGTTTTACAGCAGCTGGACCCAGAACTCAAGACCTTCTTCAATATAAACACCCCCTTGGACTTGAAAAAGGCCGAATCACTGCTCAAAAAATGAGGCCTAGTGCACTTCGGCTCGTCTGGCAGTATTGGATACGCGTTCTCGTCTTAGTCTCTCGTACTCGCTTGCTACGAGTTGAGCATATTTTCCGGGGCTTTCATAGACTTCATAGGCTGAAAAAATGTAGACTCTCAAGCCCTTACCTCGTAAATAGGACAGTCGCTCCATATCCCATACAGACTGGCGAAGTTCCTCATGGTGAGGCCCGTATACATCCACAACAATCAGTTCAGGAATGCAAAAGTCAACTCTGTACCTGCCTATTTTTTCCTGTCTTTTGTAGGGCACTTTTCTTTTCCTTAATTCCAAGGCAAACTTGTCTTCTGTCTTTGAGACTTTTATGCCCCTTTTTCTCAAGCTTTCAATGAATGCTTTTTCTCGTTCCTCGGATATCATCAATTATTGCATGAGGAATGAAATATATAAAACCTTCAATCACTCTAAATCATTCTGAACAGAAACCCACTTTCAAGAAACATACATTGAAAAGGCAGTGTTTCAGGACTCTCCGTGCAGTCCAACGTATTCTTCCGATCTCGAAAGCAGCTTTTCTATGTCTGCAGTTGAATGCGCCGTGCTAAGAGCACCGTTGTGCGTGGGCAAGAAAAAGATTCCTCTTGACATCAATGCCAGATTATAGTCGAAAAGCTTCTTCTTGTCAGCTCTAGCGGCGGCAACGGCATCCTTTACTTCTTCCTTGGTGAAATGGACATTGAAAATGGAACCCTCGCCTATGATCTGCACATCTTCACCGCTTCTTCCGAAAATGTCTGCAAGCTGTTTCCTTATTCTGTCTCCATGCTTGTTCAGCTTGTTTATCATAAGCCCATCCTCTAAAGCCTTCAGTGTTGCCAAGCCAGCAGTCATGGTGATTGGATTTCCAGTGAAAGTTCCACCGTGGAAAGAGTAGTCTGGCCGCTTGTAGATCAACGAGTCAATCTTCTCCATGATTTCCCTGTTCGCACAGAAGGCGCCTACTGGAAACCCTCCACCAAGGATCTTTCCTAAAACCGTGATATCTGGCGTCACCTTGTAGTATTGCTGCGCTCCGCCAGGAGCCATCCTGAAACCCGTGATAACCTCGTCAAAGATCAAGAGAATATCTCTTTCACTGCAGAACTCCCTAAGTCCCTTCAGGAATTCCTTTTCTGCAGGCACTCCTCCGCCGGAGCCTAAAACTGGCTCAATGACTATCGAGGCCACTTTCGTATTCTTCAGCCTCTTCCTGACGCCGTCAAGGTCGTTGAAAGGCAATAGAACCGTATCTTGCGTTGCCCCAGCAGTCAAGCCGGCAGATTCGGGCACATCATAGGGGCATCTGACGCCTACATGAAGCGCATCATAGCCGCCGTGCCATCCTCCTTCGAATTTTGCAATCTCCTTCTTACCCGAATATGCGCGTGCAAGCCGCGTCGCGTACATGTTTGCCTCAGTTCCTGAGTTCGTGAAGCGCACCATCTCAGCGCTGGGAACCATTCTCACGACTTGCTCCGCCAACGCGATCTCTGATTCGTGTGATGTGCCGTAGTGCGTCCCATTTTCCAGCTGTTTCCTGACGGCTTCCATGACTATAGGAGGACTATGACCGAGGATAAGGGCCGTGTGCCCCAACCAGAAGTCAATATATTCGTTCCCATCAACATCATACAGCTTGCTTCCATGCGCCCTTGCCGTGTAGAATGGATAAGGCTCAAAATATCGTATGCCATAAGAGACTCCGGCAGGAAGAACCTTCTTAGCCCGATCATACAATGCTTTCGATTTTGGGGTTCTAGAAACATATTCTATGGACATTACCGTCGCCTTTTCCTGAATGTTCAGCTTCTCCCGTACTGCTTTATTATGGTTTCCATGGCTTGATTCAAGTCGTATACAAAAGCATCAACGGACTGCCCTTTGCCCTCACCCTTTCTGTCAAGCAAAAGAGTGTTTATGCCTAATCGTCTGGGAAGCAGAATATCAATCTCCGTGTTGTCTCCAATCATGATGGCTTCCTGAGGCTTAACGTTCAGAATCTCCAGAACTCTCAGGTATATTCTTGGATTCGACTTGTCGCATCCAGCTTCATAACCCGTCATAAGAAAATCAATATACTTCTTAATCGGTCTAATGGCTTCATCAAATTGGAAATGAGCGATTGTCGTCACGATGGCCGTCTTGAAGCCGCTCTTCTTCGCCAAGGGTATTGCTTCAGCGGCATCTGGGTACAGCCTGTATGGTTTGCTTTCAAGGAGCCTAATGACACCTTCAAATGCTTCTTTGTCAATCTTCGCTTTCAATCTCCAGAAAATTCTTGAAAGATACATCCAGCTCCTGTATCCATGTTTTGGATAATCTATGAAAGCCACAAATGCCCATGCTGCCCGAAGCTGTTGCGGAGAAACCTCATAGCCTTTGCTGAAAAGGTAATCTGAAATTTCCGCTTCGGTCACTCGATCTTCCGCGTAGGCTACCGTACCATGCAAATCGAACATGACAGCCTTCAATCGAGCCAAGTGACTCTCTCCTCCAATAATCTCACCGTGAGAAATATTAAAAGTCTGCTAGATCTAAGTCTTGGAAAGCGTAGAGGGCACAAAGAAAAGGAGAACTGACAATGGAGATTTCTGATCTAGAGTTCCATCCGCTGACTACGGAACGATGGTTTGATTTTGAGAAACTCTTCGGCAAGCACGGAGCTTGCGGAGGTTGCTGGTGCATGTGGTGGAGACTTTCACGTTCCGAGTTTGCCAGACTGAAAGGTGAAGGAAATAGGAAAGCCTTGAAAGAAATAGTGGATTCAGCCCAAATTCCAGGGATACTTGCCTATGTCAATGAGAACCCAGTTGGATGGTGCTCTGTTGCTCGTAGAGAATCTTTTCCAGCTTTGGAACGTTCCCGAGTGCTGAAAAAGATTGACGATAAGCCGGTTTGGTCCATTGTTTGCTTTTACGTTGCCAAGCAATTCAGACACAAGGGACTGACCATTGCACTGTCAAAAGCCGCGATTAGCTATACAAGGAGGCAAGGCGGAAAGATTCTGGAAGGATATCCTGTGGAATCCAAGACAGGCAGAACCCTTGACCCTTTTGCCTATACAGGTTTAGCTTCCTCGTTTCGCAAAGCTGGATTCGTAGAAGTAGCGCGTCGATCGAACGCTAGACCAATCGTGAGATACGCGATCGACAGGGATACATGATAGTCTGAGGAGCCTCACGAAAAAACATGACACTCAAAAACGGGGTCACTTCACATGAAGCTTTTTAAGCTGAACCGTTCAGGCTTCGCTTCTGAACATTTTCATGTCAACCTCGAGGAGACGGATTGATGTCAATTGAAAAGGATTTGATTATTGCGCTTCTAAGACTGACCAAGGACGGGCCTATTTCACATGAACTAGTCAATAGAGAGGCAAGAGTTCCATCAGAGAATGCTGGAAAATTGATTGAAAGACTGCAAAACGATGGTCTTGTTTATGTTCGGAACGGCCACATTGAAGCAGATAGCTTTCAACGCCTTAAACTTGCGGTTCGCGCTCTGAGTCTAGGTGGAGACCTTGAGAAAGTGGGTAGCTTTCTTCAGTGGCAAGAGTTTGAAGGTATGGCTGCCGTTGCATTGGAGCGAAACGGATACAGCGTTACAGGAAACTTGCGCTTCAAACATGCTGGCCGAAAATGGGAAATAGACATCGTTGGATGCAGAAAACCGCTGGCTATCTGCGTTGACTGCAAACATTGGCACCGCAGCATGTACGCATCTGCACTGAAGAGAATCGTTGAAGAACAGGTTGAAAGGACAAAGGCGTTGGTTGAGTCTCTGCCAAGCCCGACGATTAAGGTTGAATGTTCCAAGTGGGACAAGGCGAGGTTCATTCCCGTGATCCTGTCGCTTATGCAAGGAGCATCCAGGTTCCATGAGAATGTGCCTGTCGTTTCCGTCCTTCAACTGCAAGATTTCGTAAATCAACTATCCACACACCTCGACAAGCTGTTCCAGATAAAGAAAGCAAATGAAGAAAGGCTACATTTGGGCCATGATCTCTAGAATCGGTTTTCTTGCGAATCTTATGGCTGGGTACAGGCTGAAAATGAATGTTCCAGCCAGCGCCAAGAGTAGCCAACCAGCTATTTCCAAGAGGGTGTAGCTCGTTACCAGAGGGTCAGGCATCAGTATCAATAGTGTGGTCATTATCCCCAAGGATATTCCAATGGCATAGCTTGAAGCCAGAATCAACGCATTCTGAGTTGCCACGATCTTCACAACGGTTCCAGGCTTGGCTCCGACCGCTCTCAAAACGCCAAATTCTTGGCGCTGTTCATTTATCGACAATATTACGTAGCCTATTAGGCATAAAGCGGCGGCTGACAGGGAGAACAGCGGCACAAACATTATCGTGGACCAGAGGAACCCGACGAATCCAAGCTCCCTGTCCAAGACCTCGTTGAGCTCAAGAACCTCAAAATCCGAGTCCACAGCAAGCACGGCTTCCCTAACTTGACCAAGGACACTTGCCCGATCGGCTGATGCTTCAACTTTAGCCATGATAACGTTTGGTCTCGGAACGCCTCTTACATTCTCCAAAACCTTCAACGGCACATAAACAACCATCCCATTATCAATTGGGTCTAAACAGGCGCCAACTATGTCAAAGCTGTTGCCAAAAAGCTCCACGCTTTGATTCAGAGGTTCAGAAAACATTCTTCTGGCCAACGAATCTCCAACTACTGCTCCATAGGCTTCGCTGTTGTTGAGAAAACTTCCGTCCAGGAGCCATTCACCTAGTACTCTTTGAGGTTCAACACCAACGACTAAGGACTTGTCCTGGCGACTGTCACCAACTGGCTTGGTGACGGCAGTTTCTGGGTCAATCGTCCATCCCTCAATCTCCTTAACTTGAGCCTCAAGAACCAAACGTGATTCAGTTCTGATGCTCTGTATCATATCTAACCTGTTGAGAAGTGCCTCAGTTATCTGGTATCTATCATCAGTATAGTTGAACTGGGGGCTTTCTCTTGCTTCGTAAAACTTTTTCAGCAGAAAACTATACGCACTACACGTATCGCGATGGGCTATCAAGACCATGTCCTTTCCAACACCTCTCTCAACCCAGCTTCTCGTGGTCTGATTAGCAATCAAGCCTCCAGCAATAGCCACGGTTGCCAAGATGAAAACGGCCGTTAGGCAAAAAATGATGCGGAGTGTCGCAGATTTCCGGCGGAACAAGCTGCGCAATGCTATTTTGAAGGATAATCCTGCCTTCGCCGAACCCTTGAAATCTGACTCCTTTCTCAGTCCATAGTAGTAGCTCGGCGAGATCGCTTTTGTTGGCTCGATTCTAGTTGTATCAAACACTGGCTTAGCTCCGACGATCAAGGAGAGAGCGAGGAACAGAAGGAATACTATTAGAGCGACCCAGAAGTTGATCGGCTCCTGCACGACGCTAAAGCCCATACTGTTCAGCAGGTTGGTTGATGCATAATCTGCCGCTATGCCGAACGCGACGCCAAGGAGGCATCCAACGAAGACCACTATTACTAGCTCGTTCATGAAGTAGCCGAAAACAAGATCGTTTGGGCATCCTGCTGCCTTCATCAGCCCGATATCGCGAACACGTTGCGACATCATTACGAAAACCATGAAGGAAACAATTATTACCCCGACGAGGAAGACCAAGAATCCAACGAAGATAATGAAGTTCGAAAACACCAACAGAAAACTCGCCGTAAGTCTATCTTCAGCCATTGAAAGTATTCCGAAACCGATCTTGTCGCCCAGCAACAGAAGAAAAAGCGTTGAAGCCACACTCAAGGCCAGTGCGAACACAACCAAGCCTGTTTGCAGCTTCCTGCGCAACAAATCATTTATCGGAAAGAAGGTCTCACTCATTCAGACTAACCAGCTTCCCATCTTCCAAGTGAAGCCTTCGATCTGCCACCTTCAATATTCGATCCTCATGTGTCGCAACAATGACGGTTTTTCCATCGTGCTTCAATTTCTGCAATATCTCGATAATCCTCAGACTTGTTTTTGCATCCAAGTTCCCCGTTGGCTCATCGGCAAGAAGCAATGGCGGATCATTTGCTAGAGCACGAGCAAAAGCTACGCGCTGCTGTTCGCCACCGCTGAGTTGAAAAGGAAAATGTTCAGCCCTATGTTTCAAGCCTACGACTTCCAACAGTTCTCCGACGCGCTTCTCAATATGCTCTGTCGGTTTCCTGAGCCACTCCATCGGAAATGCCACGTTTTCAGCGAGAGTCAAAGTGGAAACAAGATTGTAGGATTGAAAAACGAAACCTATGTTGTTGCAGCGGAAAGTCGCAAGGAAGTCTTCATCTTTGGCCCCAAGATCTTCTCCGTTGACCATGATTGATCCGCTCGTCGGTTTGTCGATTCCGCTGATGATGTTCAGAAGAGTGGTTTTCCCTGAGCCAGAAGCCCCGCTGATCGTTACGAATTCGCCTTTTTCAATCTCAAACTGAACATCCTTGAGAGCTTCAACTTCCGCGCCCTCGACTTGATAGGTCTTGCACAGAAGCAGGGCCATAACGGCTAGGTCATCAGTCTCCATGACTTTTCAACTTCCTGTCTCCAAGTCAAAGTTGCCCCGGTCGCGCTTTAATATTCTAGCCTTGTCAGGCAACTTGCTTTTCTCCCAGTCCTTCCACTCTATTTCCTTGAAAAGCCACTTCTTGCCCAGATGCGCGGCCACTATGGCATGCTTATGCTGATTGTCCAAGGGAACGAGTTCATTAAGAAACCTGAAAAGCTTGTCAATCTGCTGTCTCGGGAAATAAGCATAATAAGTCGCGTTTTTAACCTCGAAGGCATACATATGCGGTCCTTTTCTGGCCATGACGTCAGGCAAGGGGTTGAGGCTTGGGTTGCTAACCGGAACACGAACTGCATGGTAGCCATTCTTTTGCAGGAGTTTTACAAGAACATTCTCGCTATAAAAGCCCCGTTTTCGCCATCTGCGGATCTCTGTCTTGTCTATTTCCCTCATGCGACTGGGAAACCCCTGGACCGAAGGAACTGCGCCTAAGGGAGAATGGCTCCTTAGCCCAGCAGTTTTTAGGGTGCTTTGCGCTTATAAGTCTGCACTGGAATCCTCAGCATCTGTTTCTCGACAAGACACTCTTTAAGATAATCGTCTAGCGTTGCTGCGGGCACCACTTCGATCGTGTAATCCTTGACATCAATCGAATGCTCATAGTTCTTCTGCGGAATGACCACTCTCTTGAAACCCCATGCTTCAGCAGCCTTGATTTTCTCGTAGACTCCGCCCACAGCTGTTATCTGGATTGAATTGCCTACGCCTAAGTTTATTTCGCCAGTCACAGCAACATCCTGCCTCACGGGCTTGCCCTCGATCATTGAGCACAGCAGTATGGTCATGGTTACGCCTGCTGATGGTCCATCGACGCCATTGGATTGAGAGAAGTCAATGTGCGTCAGGTAGTCCTGTGCTATGTCAACGCTGTATTTCTGCAGGATTACGCTTCGAACTTTGGCTATACTATCTGAGATGAAGCTCTGTCCCTTGGCTACGCCTGTGACCTTGTAGTATCCTTTGATTGGATAGTCTCGTGGAAGTTCACCTCTTTTGACCATCTGTGCCTTCACGTTCAGCACGTTGCCCGTCATCTCGCCGCTGTATGGGTCTCTGATTACAGCCAAACCGTGTATTTGCCCGACCTTGACTCCTTTCGGATTTATGTCCAGCAGTTTGCCTCGCTCGCTCATTTCATGCTCCAGTATCTGTCTCTGGATCGTTTTGCAGTGTTTTCCAATGGCTTCCAAAACATGTCTTCTTTCAGCTATTTTGCGGTCTTCATTCATTGCAAGCGTTGCAGCCGTCTTGATGATCGAAATCAGAGGTCTGAATTTTGTCGACAACGCATCTCTCTTATTGCTTCTCCTTCTCCCCTCTTCAAGTATCTCAATGCACGCTTCCCTGCTGAACGGTATAAGGTTGAAACGCTTCACTTCCTGCGCTATGAACTGCACATACTTACGCCTGTTCTCCACTGTGCTGGGCATGTCATTGTTCATCCTCACAACCTTGCCATAACCATAGAGACGATCCATCAGAGCCGGATGAATTTGACCAATACTGTCAAAGTTTCCAGCACCGACAAGGAACGTTATCGCTGGAACAGGTTCAGTTGAGACGGCCATTGCAGCTGTGTCGCCGCCGTGTATTCGACCCCTCAACGTTATCGGAAGCTGCCCATCCTCAAGTACCGTCAAGAGCGTAATGGCTTCTTCTTGGTCAAGGTTCTTCAGCTCATCAACGTACAATATGCCCATTGACGCAACATGTGCATCTCCTGCTGAGACCCTTTGATGCTCCGGCGTGCCCAGACCGCCCGTCTGGTAGGGGTCCCAAGCTATTGAGCCGAAAAGCTGGGCACTTCTGTGACCAGTTGCGTCAATGAATGGTGCACGTCCTGGACCGTTGTCAACCAACAGTTTCGGAACGTCTGATTGCTGGGCGCCGCCAATGCCCTTTAGTCCTCCCCCTCCGGCTAACTTTGAAAACCACCATATGAAAACGCCGAAGAAGATCAGGCTTCCGCCTGGAATGAACGTCAGCGGCACTAGCCCGACGAATTTGTCAAGCAAATAATCGACGTAGCTGTTGTGATAGTATTCCTGCAGGGGGTCGCCCAAGAATTTTGGGTTGATGTTCCAAGTTATCCAGCTTTGGTAAAGGAAATAGAACCCTAAGCAAATGAGGACAAAGCCCATGGTTATCAGAAAAGACTGCAACCCTTTGAGGCCTATCTTTGTCGTGAATTTTCTCTTCAACTCCTTTAGTTGCTCGCTCTGCTGAACCTTCTTGGCTTCTGCCGCTGTATGGATCGAAATCCTAGGCTGGCTGGGCAATGCAGAGTTCTTCCAGCATAAGACGTTGAAGAGCTTTATGCCATTCTCTTTGTAGACTTGAGTTAGTTTTTCAGCCAAAGCTCTGCCGAGCAAGGATTTACCTGTGCCCGGGTCGCCTAGCAAGAGCAGGTATGGACCTGGGCTGATCGCGGTTTTTGCAGATGGCTTGTCCAGTTCTGGCTTGCTCCATTTCTGATACCACTTTGTCTCTTCGAGCCACTTGAGTTTGTGTACCCATTCGTCCAGGCACAGGAAGCTTTCGTTAAGTGCTTGGTCTTGGCCTATTACCCAGTCTATCAGGTTGTCGTCAATTGGGAACCCTTCTGTGCTCTTGAAGTTCGCCCAGTCCCACTCAACTTTGATTTTTCGCCCCTGGACGTTCTTTTCAATCGTTTCGAAGTTTTCCCCAAAGGGCTCAAGGCTCAAGCGTTGCACCTTCCCTTTCGTCTATCTCAAGATATGACAGCGAATGATTAAAGCGGTTATTTCTAAATCAGCAATATGAAGAAACCAATAACATAACCAGCCAGACAGCCAAAACTGTGGCCTGACAACACCGAAAACTACGTAGCTGCGATCAGCCCATTCCAGCGTTCAGACTAGTTTCCAGCCCTCTTTTCTTCCAAAAGCCCCAATTTCATGCCGTCCACACCCGAATCCATCAAAGGCCTAAACACCTGAGAATTTTGGTCACTTGAGAAAAATCAGGAAGCCTGTATCAGGCTCTAAACTCCAAAATAAGCTCATTTTGTGGCTCTCTGTGTTGCTGTCTTGCCTTGAGTATGGACTTGACTGGGGCCTCATATAAAAACTGTCGAAAATCTCCAAGCGAAACGTTCGGTCCTTACTTCGCACCTACTTCGAACTTTATAGAGGCGGATTAGCCTGTGAAAGCCTTAGCGCATCTATCCGTCGCAGTTCGCGGATGAGAGTTCGCCTGTTGGAGAAACTTATTGCTAGGGTTTTCCGTTGGGAGTGAATCTTTCGTGTTGCTCCCATAATGCATTGGGGCTTCCTGTGAAGAATTGAGACGAGACCTCAAACATCATACCCTTTATCAGCTGCAAAAAGTGAATGGGACTCTTGTTGATGCTTCCGTATACGAGTCCCGTTTCTGGTGACTAATTGCAGGCTATCACCTGCATTCGCGGGCAGTTTTAAGCGTGCTGAATTGAGCTTGTTCCACGGCTCATCTTCATGAGTGCACAAAGTTGTGGCGTCCAGAGTAGGCTAAGTGGCTGATATTTCTTACATCTTCAAATCGCGTTCATACTGTCTGGTAGTACTCGTGAGGCTGGTATTACCCATGGTTTTCATGTTTCACCAGCGCACTCAAGAGAACGACAGTTTTAATGCTGTATACAGAAGCATCAACGAGTGTGCTCTTTCTCAACATGTTCTCAGCCGAGTTGAAAAGTATTAAAGAGCTTTCAGCAGTAGTACTGGTTATGAAAGCTGGAAAAATCGTCAAAACCTTCTCAGCAAAAGACGAGCGCCAGGTTGTGTTGAGGACTCCTCAGTGGGAAGACTTAGACGACTTGCTGGACCTGATCAACTCGCTTGTTGACGAGCGGGCAAACATAACACGGGATCAGAAGGTTACGAGGGATGAGGAGATTGATTGGCTGTCGAGAGCGCTTGCCCGCATGGAGAAGGACGAGATATTCTACTTGGCTGCTGAGGTAGACGGAAAGATCATTGCGAATTCTGAAATCGGCAGACGAACAAGCGCCTACGAGAAGCATGTAGGTGTGATAGGCACAGCTATCAAAAACGGCTTCAGGGATCTAGGTATCGGAACCGAAATGATGAAGACGCTTATTGGGCAAGGACGAGCTATGGGCATAAGTGTCTTGGAGCTAGCGGTTTTCGCTAACAATGAGCGGGCCATCCATGTTTATAAAAAAGTAGGGTTCGCCGAGACTGGAAGGGTTCCTCGCAAGTTTTTCAAAGAAGGGAAGTACGTGGACGAGACAATAATGACTAAGCTTCTGGAGTGAATTCATTTGTCCAACTTCAAGGTTCACAATGCAAGCTACAGTTTCTCAACCAAGGGTGAAGTGGAGTTTGTGGATTTGTCGAGCAGAGTTAATGAAGAAGTTGAGAGATCCGGCATCAAGAACGGTATAGTTCATGTTTTTGCGCCGCACGCTACAGGCGTATTGATACTGACGGAAAGCGATTATGCTTTGCTGGAAGACATTAGAAGCTTTCTTGAAAAGACAGTTCCGAAACACGGCAACTATAACCACCCTTCAAACGCTCATTCACATTTAAGGTCTATGCTCCTACCACCCGATAAGACCTTGCCGATACTCAACGGCCATGCGGAGTTTGGAACTTGGCAATCCCTTCTCTTTGTTGAAACAGACGTTCATCCGAGAAGAAGAACCGTTATCATCCAGGTCATGGGTGAACAGTGACAGATTCCCTTCGGCAGAGTCAACAAGACCTCAGTAATATTTGCTAGAGGATTAGACAGCGCTTTATGACCCCCCAGTTATGGGACAACCGAACAACCTTACTGCCAACGTCAAGAATAATGGTCCCGACGACGCGGTCGGCGTAACGGTCGAATTCTATCGCCTCTTCTTCGGAATAGCAGGTCAGTACTCTGATTGGACACCTCTCGGCACGACTGATTCATTCAACATTACTATGAACACTGAGGTGGTGAGCCCCAACGTCACGTGGAGCCCACCCGAAGCAGGACAGAATGCCACGAACTTGGACCTAACAATAAACACAACTTTGCCACCCAAAGCAGGAGCAGTCATAGATCCACCAGGGCCATATAACATAACTGCAAGCGGAAACGTGAGCGCAACACTGATGGTTTTCCTTCCGCCCCCACCCGATTTGACAAGAGGCACATGGTATAATGTGACAGTCTACGGAAAGTATGCTAACGGAATAGTCTACGGGAGCTTCACGGTTCGTATCTACGTTCCAGTCGGCGGTGTAATGGTTCCCGTCAACCAAATCGACTTGTTGGCACCGTTCATAGGCTTGACATCAGCAATCTTAGGCGTGACAGCTGCAGCAGCAGTCTTTGCGAAACGCGTCAAGCGCAGAAAGCAGACATAAGCACCATCATCTCGCACTGCACTCTATTCCCCCTTTTTTATTTATTAAGAACCAAGCCGTGAACCACTTATGAAGAATAAGGAATCTGTTCCTGCGGAAACCAAAACAACGAAAGAGTCAAAGACACGAAAACCCATGGTCATCTTTCTAGCTATCATTCTTCCTGCAGTCTTGCTCTCAGCCTTCTTCGCTTACAGATTCCTGAATCAGCCACAAAGCCCCACACCGAATCCAACATACGCGCACCTGAGTGTAGCATAGTTGATCAGCTAAGCCTTTCATTTCCAGATCCGCCCTTCATAGGATCAGCCACAAGTATACTGAACCAAGCCAACTGCAGTGTAGATTATTATCCAGGTGAAAACGTTACCGTGGACTTCTACAAAGAATTGTCATCGCATGGCTATCAGTTGATAATTCTGCGAGTACATGCGGCTGGTACGTCAGCGGTCGGCTCCATAGAGCTATCACTATTCACTTGTGAAAACTACAGCCGATTCGAACACGTCGGTGAACAGGTGTATCGTCAAGTCGGCATCGTTTCATATACGCCTACAAGTCAAAAATTCTTCGGAATAAGCCCCAATTTCGTAAGAGACTGCATGAAGGAAAGGTTCAGCAATACCACAATCATCATGATGGGCTGCGACGGTCTGGAGGGCACTCAAATGGCAAAAGCCTTCATCGACAAAGGAGCTAAAATCTACATGGCCTGGAACAGTTCAATAACGGCCGGCCACACGGACACAGCAACAGAAAACCTACTCCGACACCTAGTGATAGAGAGAAAAACATTTGCAGAAGCTGTTCAAACCACAATGAAAGAAATCGGTCCGGACCCAGCTTGCCAAAGCTATCTAACATACTATCCAGCAGAGGCAGGCCAGAAGAAAATCGACAACACTGCCACAGCAAAATAATGTCCGCATATTAACGCGAGAACCCTTCGTGATGACCCCATTGCATTTCATCATCAGGTCAAAATCCCATATCCCACTTCGTATTCCGTTTCCGTTTCGCCTGAATCACACAACGTCAGAATCTACTGGTCCAGCGCATTTCCCACATTGCTCTGACTGGTTTTTGAGGCCTTCATTGTAAGTTCTGAGCCTTCGGACGTCTTTCGCCGCATCCTTCCGAGCAGGTTCTCGGTCACTTCTTTGTCACTACCGTAAGAGTCTAGTCAGCAATGCTGATTTCCAGCAACAAAGGTATTTGTGGAAAGCAAACAGAGGAAAAAAAAGTAACAACAAGCCTTTGTGTTCCAATCGCTTATAAGCTTCGGCAACGTTCGAAAAGAACCTACGAATTCTGAGGGAAACGTTGAAAAGCAGCAATAGATTTTATGATCAACTACGGTGTTTGGCTGCAAGCCGATCATCAGACTTTGGATAAGTTCTCCTCTTGTCCGCGACAGATGCCCGTCTATGAGAAGTGTTGCATTTTTTTTCCGGTCAGATATCTGCAGTGCAACCAGTCGAAACCGCCAAGATCCCAGGCTGACGTTACTCATCCGCTTTGGCGGTTCTCGATCTTTACGCCATGTTCGACATCAATCAATAGAAGAGAATAGAAAAGCGTCATAGTGACCCAATGACAAGCATCCTTGCTGTACGTCCAACCATGAACCTTCAACGCCACCCTACCGGTTTCTCCAGTTGGCACGCCAAGAATACCTACTTCGCAGTCAGCTAGACTTCAAGTGCGCCTCACGTATAGCGAATTGACTTCTTCAACTATGTTCCGCCACTGCAGGCGTTCGAGTTTTATGTTTTGAACGCAATATCCGCATGTTCGACGATCCTCCGTATAGTGCTAAATGATCAAGACGGAGCGCCCTGCACGGAACAGTCGCAGAAATTATACCCAAATCGAGAAAAAGCCTTCGAAAATCCTACAGATCTTCGGAGAAAACGCAAGAAACAGCATTCAAAGTGCGATCAGATCATGTTTGGTTCGATGTATTAATAACCTTCGAGGATGTTCGTTCGTTTGCCTCGTGCGGACCCGTGCGAATCACTCTAGTTGAGTCGATGAGTGAAAAAATGTGGACTTAGCCGGTGCCCTCGTATGCAAATATGTGGCTGGTGGACTTCCTATCTCTTTTCTCTTTTTTCTGGAAGTCTGAAGGCTAATAGCAGGGCTACTACTGCGAAGGCTGTGAGCATGATAAAGGCTGAGTCCAAGCTGTATGCGTCGGCTATGTACCCTGCGATTACCTGCGATATTGAGCCTATACCGAACGAGGTAAAGAAGAATATTCCGTAGACTGCCCCGCGCTGATCTTGTGGAGACAGGAACCCTGTAAGGGAGTTTAATGCAGGTTGGTGGGCATAGAAGGATAATCCGTAAAGCAGTATGAAGAGAGCTATTCCGACGATGTAGATTGGCACTAGCAGTATTGAGATTAAGCTTAGGCAGACTCCTGTGGAAGTGGCTATTAGGACTTTCTTGGAGCCGATCTTGTCTGCGGCTTTTCCGCCGATCAATTGTCCTGGGACGCCAGCGGCTAATACTAGCGTGTATGCGATTGCAGCGCTTGAAACGTCCAATCCCCTGTTCTCAACAAGGTATGTTGGGAAGAACAGTTCTACGCCCTTCATGAAGAGTCCGATTGCTACATTGAATATCAGGAGTACCCAGAGTTCACGAATTCTGAGGGCGTCGATTATTGTCCCGTGACTTTTGCTGCTGTTCTCTGTCTTGTCAAAGCTTCTGGAAAACACAAAGGCAAGTAGTATGCATAGCAAGCCGAAGGCAACGAAAGCCCATGACCAGCCAAAGAGCGCTCCTATTATTCCGGCTGCAACTGGAGCCAAGACAGTACCGAGGGTTCCTCCTGCGCCGTGAAGTCCCATTGACTCGGCGATTTTGCCCTTGAAAGCTTTTGAGATCAAGGAGTTTGCAGTTGGATGATAAAGGCTTGCCCAAACAGCCATCAGTATTAAGGCCATGGCGTAGACATAGAGCGCGTGTGTAAGCCCCGCTGCGAGCATGATGAACGTTGAAAGACCTGACAAGGCCATGCAGATAATGATTGTTCTGATTTCTCCGATTCTGTCGCCAAGAGGTCCTCCTGCTAGCGCACCAGCGCCATAGATGAATGACGCGATTGTTGAAACTAGGCCTATCTCGGTTTTTGTGACGTTCAAGTCTTTCATGATGAGCAGTAGCAGCGTTGGCGCAATGACGAAAAGTGAATGGTTGAGTGAGTGAGCCGCTCCCAAGAGAGCCAGATGGCTGTTTCGCTTTTTTTGCTGTTCAGTCAAGTCTCATTCCTTTTTGAGTGGTCAATTCTATGGAGTACGTTGGTACGTCTAGCCACTCGTGCAATAAAGGCTTAACGTTATGGAAACCCGAATTCTGCTGCGTTCTCAAGAAAGAAAAAAGGGGAAGTGCGGGGCTGCACCTAGCAACTGGCGCTTAGGAGCCGTAGACTGCTCTCAGTCCGTTGATGTCGCCTAGGCCGAGTGATCGCTTGTAGATTTCGCCGTAGTTTGCGTAGCCGTACATGGTTAGCCAGTAGTCGGCGTCGTTGTACAGGTCTTTGAGTCCGCACCAGTGTCCGAACTCGTGGGTCATGATGTTCTGAACGTTCATCTTTCCTGATTGTCCCGACAGGCTCCAGCTGTAGTAGGTGTTCATTCTGCAATCTGTTTCGACGATGCTGCTGCCGTATACACCAAGCGGTCAAGACCAAGAAAGAAGAGCGATAAGCGTTGCTTGGTTGAACCAAACAATTTTCCTTTTTTTGCTCTATCTGAAGACAGTCATTGGTCATGCATTCGCTTCAGAAAAACCGTTAATGGCAAACCGAGCAAGATCAGTCTGCTGGACAACAAATGCTCAAACGAGCTTTCACAATTTCCGTCACCTTGAATATTGCACTTCGAAAAATCTGTTCAAGGTTCAGTCTATAGTCATCATAACCCTTAGCATCATGTCGCCAAATTGCGATGCCAAGCTGTAACATTTCGCACTTTTGCTATGAATCTGGAAAGTTCGTTCGCTCTTCGCAGTTTCAGGTGGCAGCAAGTGTTTAAGGAATGCAATAATCTGCCGATGTTTTGAAACGCGCACGGTTCTCTTGAGACTCGCTATTATGTTGGGAACGTTCATTTTGCTCAAACTCGCCGCAAAGATAGGCGAGTCCAGAGTCACGCATAATCTCTTGTTTATAAGCTTCGTTGATTTTCGGGCAAGAACTGCTATTTGCGCAACTTGGGAAGTGCTGTCGGGTTTGCCAAGTGTGCTAACACAGAGGGCTGATCGATTCTGGGGTACTGCTGCTGACTATCCTGAATGCGGAAAGGTTTTCTACGAATTGATCTCGACCTATGATGTATTATCACTCAGCGCAATCGGCGACGCAACCTCTATTCTGATGAAGAAGGGTATCCAAGAAATCAGATCCAATTGAGAGTTCCCTTTTGTCATAAGGAACGACTTGAACACTGATGATATGCCAGCATGCAGTCTATACGTGAGAGTTTGCGTTGCTTGACTCTGCGTTCCCGTCATGAGGTTTGCGCTTCCTATGAAAAAGAAACAATTCGCATTTCGATGTCTATTCCTGCCGAGGAGTCGGGAAAATGTTCGTACAAGCAGCAACCTAAACAGCTATGCATAGGGTTTTTGATATTTCAGACGCAGAACGTGCACATTCGGCTAGTTTCCACCGACGCAGGAGAAACCTAAATAGACAGCTTGTAACTAGATCACTGAAGTCGTTGTCTATTCTTATTGAAAAAAAAACAATCTGAAATGTCTTAGGTCTTCTAGTCATTGCTAAAGACCCTCTTTTGAACTAATGGGCGGCCTTCTTGCCGCATGTATTAATAAGCTTCGGCCTAGTTCGGTTCCTTAGCTATTCGTAAACAGAATAAACGGTCAAGCATGAAGCGTGGCATAGGCGAGCACTTAGCGTCGGTACTTCTATCACCGGACAAAACGCTACTAGTGGTTAATGGGCATGTGGAGGTTGGAACGTAGCAATCCTTGCTGTTTGTGGAGACAGATGCTCACCCTAGAAGAAAAACGGTTATCATTCAGGTGATGGGTGAACAGTGACATTGTTTCAGTGAAAGGCACTGATTGGGACCAGAGCCTTTTTAACCATGTAATCGTCCCAATTGTATTACCATTAATCTGGTTTTCAAGCTGTCTAGAACAGTTTTTCACAAACCTTATTAGTAACCTAATTCGCAGTGATATGTTGGGAGAGAATGGATAAGAAAGGAGAGATACATCGGAATGAAAAAGCTAATAGTCGCGAGTCTGATTATGGCTATCTTCATCTGCTTCAATTCCGTCAACGCAATCGCACCCCCTGAACAAACCCGGCATTATGATGTCAAAATGTCGAATAGAAATGACTCCCCTGGAAACGATATAAATCAAGCAGTTGCATTAAGGCTTCCTAATGGCACGCTGATTGATGCGTGGTGGGTTGCTAATCTGGAGGATGTTACGGAGAACGGGATTGGGCGTGCCCATGAAACACAGGGAATCTACACGTTCAGTGGATCATTCGACTATGCCAACACTAATATCAGCATAAGCTCGACCCTCGTTTTGCCTGACAGAAACATAACAAAGCAATTTGTGGTACCTGCAATTGGAGTTTGGAGTGGAACTGCCAACTCGTCATCTGGAACATTGGATTTCGCTTTTGCAGAAGAAGTATCGAGAGAAGGATGGAGCCTCAACATTGGAGATACAGCTGATCCCGTGGAAACGGGAATACCCTGGGCCCTAAAACGAGATCAAGCAGTTCCACTAAGCGCGACAATCAACCTTAGTGATGGCACGTTCAACCTTGGCACATACGGTATTGTCCTAGACATGCCCTACGTTAGAGCAGCAGATGGAGGACCTCTGAAGGCATACATGCAGAGCGAATATGGACAGTTTGTACTAACACCAAGTGTCGGCGGCACCGTCGTCTTCATCGACAAGCTGACTTTGCTAGCGCCCTACCTTGGTTTGACCTTCGCAGTCGGGGCAGCCACAGTTTCAACAGCCATCTACTTCAGACGAATCAAGCATAGAAAAGTAAAAAGCACGTAAAACCTTTGCCTTTTCCTTTTTTTTGTTCCCGTGAACGTTATTTCTTATAGAGATTTTTCCTATTCTTCCATCCTATAGAAAGAAGGGTGTTTTTTTCTGGAGACGATTACTGCCAGCAATGTTGCCATCATGAGTAGTGGCAGAACGAGGGTTGATGACGTCTCAGGAATTACCTGATATTGAATGTCGTATCCCATTTCTACCGTGGTAATGCTATTGCCAACATTGTCCTCGGCTGAGATGGCGTAGGCCACGTTAGTGCCGTACGCAAACTTTGGTATCGTTGCAGTCCAAGTATCTGCTTCGGTCTTTGTCATGTTGCGTGCGACAGCAATCCATATTCCGGTTCTGTTAGCGTAGGCATAGAATAAGGTCACTTGTTTGACTCCGCTCACGTCATCTGTTACTGTGGCGTTGACTTTGACTTCATCCTCTGGAAACACGCTATCCCTGTCTGGATTTTGGCAAACATCCGTTATGTTTGGAGGTTTAGTGTCAACGGAAAAGCAAACGCTATCTGAAGCTCCGATTTTTCCGTAAGTGCCGTTGGCGTATACGACCACATAATGCGTTCCGTCCTGAAGTGCAGTCAGAGTTGTGTTCCCTAGAATGGTGACGTTTGCTTGCCCATCTAGGCTGTATCCAATCCATGAGCTTTCTTGGCTAATCGTGAAAGTCAGTGGAACAGAGTTCGTTGGGTATACCGTGTTCTTCGGTGACAGAATTTCGATCTGCGGCGGATAGCAAGCCTTCAGTGGCATGCTAATCGCGGCAACATACGCTATTAGCACGATAGAAAAAACTATGCAACCATCTTTTGCCTTCATCCTTCTCCCCTGATGTACTGAGGCTTCAACCGCTCATAAATGATATTCTCGATGCGGTCATATTGTTCTTCAAGGAATCTGGTTGACAAAGAAAAAACAAACAGCGTAGCGCTCGCTAGCCCCTAAAAATATGCACACGACTGTGGACCCTGTTGATGCTTTTGTATACGGATTCAAAAGAAAAAGCACATGCTCCCCGCTGCTTGGAGGTTTCTTTTAATGAACAAATGACTGGGAAACGGCAGAGTACTGCTGTGTTTAGACAGAGGAAGGGTGTTCCTAGTTTCTATGGTATTTGCCTTTCGCAAAGACCGCATAGATGCTTATGACGCATCCAAATGCCACTACCAACCAGTTTCTTTGTAACCCAGTCACTCTAAGAAGAATCCCTCCTACTGCAATCAAAATCAGCCCGGAAACAAAAACCACTCTTCTCATGGACTATTCTCTTGATATTCGGCCATAAAACCTTTTTCGCAGACGGTTTCGTCAGGTCTTTGCTGATCTCTTATCTCCGAACCTATCAGAACGACTCGAATTCGGTCTTGATTTGCCTCAACTAGAGCAGGGGATGGTGCTTCTGATGTTTTACTTATTGGAAATGACGTTCTTCAAGAGGGCAAGAAAAAGCGTGTTGAAAATGAAGTTTAGAAGTAGACGGCGACTAGGGTTAGCTAAGCAAATCGTTGCATTCGCAACAGCGAATGCACCTCAAGTCTCTACTTTTGCTTTACATGCGTGCACTTTGATACGGGTAGTATGTTTGCCAAGCCTAATATCTTGGATTGCCCCTGTCTATAGTAGCCGGAGGGCGCAGATTGAGCATCAATGATTATGTTCAAGCTAATGGAAAGGTGCGAATTCCCAAGAGGGCTGTTCTGTTTGCCTGTACGATACTGGTTCCCTTTGTTGTTGTTTTTGCGTTCGCAAGCATTTCTTCATACGATCAGAACCTGCCTGCTAAAGGTCTTGTCAGTTTCACTTGTCATTCTGAGCTGCGTAATCGGACCTTCTCCATCCTTGTTGAAGTCGATCTTGCAGACGGAATGGAACGAGAAGAGGCGAAATTGGTGGCCATTAAGGCTTTTGACGTGACAGTTGATATGGGCGAAGGAGGCAAGGTCAGAGAGCTCGATTTGATCGCGCATTTTGAGAATGGAATCTGGAGAGTGAGGATTAACGCCATTCATTCAAGTGGGATCTACGGTCCTTCCAAGAGCGGCTACGAAGGCGGCGTAGTCACGCCCACACCTGCGATGACTATTATAGTTGACTCATTTATTGTAGTCATAGACCCAAACACCAGAGTCGCCTACTTCTACCATCCACTCGTGCCACTCGACTAGGTGCAGGATGCACCCAGACAGAAGAGAATTCCAATTGCGTGCGCCAGGACCCTAACAGATGCCCTTCCATACCTTTGGCACTGGAAGACCACCATGACATAGCATAAGACAAAAGAACCTTACCATGCTAAACACTTCTTAGGTCACGAGAATACATGTAGCACTGAAATCTATATGCACATACCATTCGAAATCGAAAACGATGACTTAACTGTCAAGGCGGCTGAAAAGCCAATGGATGTCAAGGCACTTCTGGGAGTATGCTTCGAATACGCATGCCAAAAGGATAACTTGATATTCTTGAGGAAGCCCAAATGAAGTGCAAAAAGCACACCAAATAATAAAAAGTGGCCGCGGTGAGGTATTTCGGCCCATAGTGGAGACGTCTCCACGTGAACCCACACGAACCTTCCTTTTTTCTTGCTTGGTGATCTCGAGAACCAAGGTCGGTTTGAGAGAAGATAGGCCCCACGTGAGGTCAGTTTCAAATCTTTTAAGTACTCCAGACACATAAGCCAAGTGTTGGACAAACTTGCCCTAGGTGAGAACATGAGCAGTTGCAAACCCGATTCTATAGGTGGCTATTTGGAGTGGCTGAAGGAAACTCATAACATCACTGTGGAAGAGAATTACCAGCTCTACTATGATTCGGTAGTAAACAAAGTGAAAAGAGATATGCAGGCAATGGGTTTCTGGCAGCAGTTGGTCCAAAGCCTTGTGGCATATGACCACGAATACCAGATAAAAACGGGATATCAGCTATTTATGCCCAAATTCGAACCTGATTTGGCTGTGAAACCTTTTGATTCATTTCTGTTGAAGACTTACAGAAAGAATGTGCTAGAAAACGAGCTATGGCCTAATGAACCTAAGAGCGGCTGGATACTGCCGCCTAGCTGGTTTTCGCAACTCAATGATCTAGTCCGAACATTGTTTGTAGTTAGGTATTTCGATGGGGTTGGCTTTCTATTAGACAAAATCAGTTCGTGCTGCAAACAGCATAATATGGATTGTGAGATTTCAATGGAGGCCCGAGAAGAAGGATACTATGCCGCTCATCTGTATACAAGGCAATCGTTTGAGATTCCTAGATTTGACTGGGACACGGAGCGAGTGAGCTTCTCGTTTGAGATTCAAATAACAACACAACTCCAAGAGGTGATTCGAAAGCTCCTTCATAAGTACTATGAAGAGAAGAGGAAGGCAATCTTGAGACGGGCCGATAAGTGGCAATGGGACTACAGATGTGACGAGTTCAGCGCAAACTATTTAGGCCATATACTCCATTACGTTGAAGGAATGATTATGGAGGTTCGGGAAAAGCAGAGGGGAGCATGATGAAAGAAGCAATGCTGGAGTATTTCAAGACTTTAGGTATGACAGAGCCGATTCTGAAGAGAGTCGAGGTAATATACAACTACGCTAAATTGCTTGCCCAAGGTGAGGAACCTGATGATGTCCGAGTGAACGAATATGTTCAAGATGACGGTTCGAGGATATACGAGGATGTCATCTTCTATTTTAAACAGATCGGTGTCGGAGGTAGAGACTTCCTTCATACTGACCATATTTTAATTAGCGGCTTGGAGAAAGATGTTGTCTCCATAGACATAGAATCTAAGGACTATGACTTTAAGAAGGCAACTGATAAGTCAAGATTGAATATTGAGGTTTATTACCCTACAGCAAGGAGTATATGGAAAGCTTCAAAAGAGAACTGTGACCACGCCATGTACATTTACAACAAATATGCCTATCCAAGCATTAGGCGCTGATGCGGCTTTGGCGAACCGCTTTGCTCGCATCGGTGGGAGTTTGGCGAGAGAGAGCCTGCGCTAGACGTCTATGCCCTGCTCATAGAATAGCCTCAAGCTATCGTGGTTTCGGTGTAGAACAGCAACGGAGTTTACTTTTTACACTACACCCTTTCTTATATAATAATATAATAAAGGGGTCGCAATTCTTGACAAAAGAGACTAGAAGACCATTAAATACATGGTGTTTGTCCTTTTACTATAACCTAATAGGACAAAGATTTTGCATGGTATGATGTTTCAAAGCACGCCGCTTCACTAACAATTCTAGTATTCAATGTCACGGAAGGAGATAGACTTGGGCACGATTAAATCGTGGACGGGCATAAGACGGGACACAACCATTGAAGGCTATGGAATGAAGACGCAGGAACAGATTCACGCGATAGCTGAAAACATGAAGAAGTGAGGGGTTTTCGCATGCTTAGGCTGAGGCTTTATTGCTATTCCTTTATCTAGGGACTGCATACATTCTTAATGATTAGCAGATAGCCAAGCCTGCTTGATATTCGAAGAGGAGTTCACAGTTGTATTGTTGGATGAAAACACGTTACAAGTCTCAGCGATTGAGAAAATCATTGTACACGACGCTTGCCCTTGCCTCGGGCTTCATATGTCTATTCGACCTAACTCTGTTCCTCTCGATTTCTGTAAGTCCCTTCCTCCTTGCCTCAATTCTAATCTACGTTGCTCTCTGTCCGATACTAGCTCTCTTTCGTCGGAAGTACATCTACTACGCAATCCTCCCAGTTCCCTATTTGGGTTCCTGGCTTATCTCGGTTTTCTACCTATCCACCTCTCATATGCCGATTCTTCAAACTAGTCTTGTAACATCGATTATTCCAACGCTCGCCGTTACTATACTTCATATGACTTCAAGAAACCGTAACATGCTCGGACGCTGGCCGATGACTTCATTGGGAAGGGTATGGTCCAGTGCTGCATCCGCCATCTTCATTGGGGCTGCGCCATACGTGCTTGGGGTCACAACTGGCGGAGCGCAGACCACTTCAGGTATCATGTACTATGTGGCACTCTTGTTAGCATACTCAATGTCGAGTATGCTCTATGTAAATTCTGCGTATAGGTACAGAGTCATGTGCCAAAGCCTTCGAGTATCAAACCTAGATAGCAGGATGATTGATATATGGAGGAAAATTGGCGAGAGATTCTCGGGCAAAGAAGGAGACGTGGATTTGCTAAGATACTATTTTACGGAATCAGTTCGTCTCTTTGAGGAAGGAGATTACGAAACCGCATTTCTATCTGGCTACAAGGTGATTAGTGAGGTAACTGTAGCAAATCCAAAGGACTTCGTAAAAAGTGAGAGAGAAGACCCAAAGCTCTCATTCTCTGACATAAGGACGACCCTTATGCATTCGCGTCGTAAAGATATCCAGATAGACATTGGAAAAATCAGAGAGAAGAGAAGGAACCTTCCGAAGTACTGTGTAGAAGTGTTACAAAGAGGTTACGAGTTCCTGCAAAGAATCACAAGTTAGCGCACGCTAAGCCTTTTTTCTTGGCACACTACTTCATCTAGCCTTTCTACGTATGACATGCTTGACTTCTCGAAACTGTGGTAAGCCATGTTCCTCACAGAATTTAGGTGAAGCCTTCACACCACAAAACTCAGGGCGAATGTCAATTTGCTCTATTATTTCTTCGGTGATTTCTTCATTCTTGGAAGGCTGTTCCATGATTGGTTTAGAATTGATCGTTCCATACCAAACACCTTCATGGATTATCAATTTCTTAGTTTTGAGAAGCGGGAGTTTCTGCGAGACTGCTACGCCAAAAGTTTTCTCGTCTTTGTAATGGTATTTGTAAGAATTAAACAAGCTATCGCAAATCTCGTGATTTCTTAGCCTTTGCGGTTCATGGTTCTTTAGAACTTCAAGGATATCGTGACTTAGCTTGTCTGACTTCTCAATCAAATCCTTTCACTAATTGTCTGCTAATTAGCTACGCCTTTATAAGATGTTCTACGTCTCGGTCAACCCGATTAGTATGATACCAGAATACAAATCAAGAATAGCCTTCCGACTATCCACAGAAGAAAGACAAAAAATCGATGAACTCATAGACGAGGGTAAGTATCGAAACATAAGCCAAGTGCTTCGCCAAGCTCTCAAAGAATTTCTTTCAAAAACCTAGAGGTTTCTGCTGCATGGTTAAACAAGATGGAGCAGAAACCCGAAGGGAACGGATCAGCAAAATAGCACGCTACATTCAAGCAACTTTTGCCCAGAACAAAGGAGCAGAAATCAAACTTTCAAACTTAGTGGGTGTGATTATGTATGATGAAGGACTGACTAGGGAGAAAATCATGGAATACTTGCGAGTTATCGAGATGAAGGGCCAGATTGAGATAGACGAAGACAAGGACACCGCAAAGAAACCAGAGATGTAGGGTGTGTGAGTGTCTCTGTGTGTGTATCGCACGCTTCCGTAATGACGTCGCAATCTCTTCCCTTCAATGAATGATTAGGGTGTATGTGTGTGAGTGTGTAGTAGTGTATGAGTGTATGGGTGCAGAAGAGAGAAGAGAGAAAGACAGAACAAGAACCGAATCATACACACACTCTCACACACACCTGTCCTAAGTGTGGTTCAAATCGAATCTATAAGGATGGCATGCGCTACAGTTCAGAAGGCCCAATTCAACGATTCTTATGCAGATCATGCGCTCTCAGATTCAGCGAATCTTCTAGAGAGAGCAAGGTAAAGCTCAACATCTTCCCTAAGCAAAACCCAACCTTTCATTCTACTCTTAACCTGCATAACCGCAGGATTGTTAGCGGGAAGCTCTCCACTAAGGAAACCTTTCATGATTTTCCTTTCACGATCACTGAAGACGTAGGATTTCATAACCTTACAGAGGTAGGAAAACCGTTAAATAGTTTACCTTACAAATATAGTAAGCACCGAGTATGCGCCTCTCACCAGAGGGCGAAAAACTTGGAAATAAAAACCCAAACAGAAGGGCCGAGTGTGGGCGGCACGCAGCAGACATCAAGGGCAAAATCGTTGAGTATTGCTTCTACATGCAAAAGCAAGGCTACAAAGAAGCTACGATCCGACTCAACAGAACCGTTTTGAAGGTCCTATCTGAAAGAGGTGCAGAGCTGCTAGACCCCGACTCAGTTAAAGAAGTCATTGCACAACAGAAACAATGGAGCGAAAACAGAAAACGCAATGTCATAATCGCTTATGGTCTATTCATTAAGTTGAATGGACTCAAATGGGAGAAACCAAAATGCCATGTGACCCGAAAGTTTCCTTTCATACCATCTGAAGCAGAACTAGACGCTTTGATTTCAGGGACTGGTAAGAAACTCGCTACGTTTCTGCAATTGCTTAAAGAAACAGCTATGAGACGTGGAGAAGCTAAAAGGCTTCAATGGATAGACATAGACTTTGAGAAGAACATCATAACGTTAAACGATCCAGAGAAAGGTTCAAACTCGAGAATGTGGAAGGTAAGCCAAAAATTGACTGCAATGTTGAACGCTTTACCCAGAGACAGTCAAAAACTGTTTGGAGATGGCCCGATAAACTCGATGAAGACAACATTCTTAAAGACACGAAGGCGTTTAGCTGCAAAGCTTCAGAATCCGAGACTGTTAAGGATAAGCTTTCACACTTTCCGACATTGGAAGGCTACAACACTTTACCATCAAACAAAAGACCCTTACTACGTTAAGCAGTTCTTAGGCCATAAAGAATTGAGGAACACGGAAATATACATCAACATTGAACGGACACTGTTTGAACAAGGAAGCGATGAGTTCACGGTTAAAGTAGCTGAAAAACCTGAAGAGGTTAAAGCATTGCTGGAAGTCGGATTCGAGTATATATGCCAAAAAGAAGGCTTAATATTCCTGAGGAAACGTAAGTGAGCAAGCCTACCGTAAAAAGTGACCCAAATCAGCAGAATAGTGGCCGTGGTGAGGTAGCTTGGTAGCCTATAGGCCTGTGGAGCCTAGCGCCCGGGTTCAAATCCCGGCCGCGGCCCCTCCAGAAGCAAAGCGCACGTGGGATTGCAGGTTGCGGGGTTGTGTTTGGGTTGCCATGTGATCGAGGGAGCAAGAAGTGAGTTTCGTTGATGCTTTCGTATACGGAAATCCGAGAACCATGGAGTGATCCATGAGCGTGTCAAAGGATGCTTCGGGTCAGAGGTTGCTTATTAGGGGAAAACAGTATTGTGCATTGTGAGAGTGTTCTGTTTGGGAGTGGCTGACGCAAGACGCATTAAGAAGCCTAAGCTTCCGAAGAAGCGGCTCCTCAGGAAATCGAGGAAAGAGAAGTAGCCTGCTTCATTCCCAGCAAGGCTGTGCCAGTTTCAGCAGTGATGACGATTAGACATCGAGGCCTGACCTGTTGACCGTCGTTCTATTCTTCGAGCATAGTGTCCTCCGGCTTGTTTAAAGTTCTGCTTTTGAACTGTTTTTTCCACGTGGGGATTATTGCCCTGTCAATCAGCAGGACTATTCCGAGCGAGACAAAGCAGAGCGGTACTCCTATGATTAGGCCTTCTGCCATCCATACTAGACCTGTGACTAGCCATGGAATTACCGAGCCTATTTGGCTTATGATAGGCGATTGTTCGCCGCTAACCTCTTTCAAGCTCATGCTGATCTTTGAGAACTGCTCTTCAGCTTGATCTGTTTCGTTCACTTCGACTTCCGTGATGCTTATGCCGATGTGCGTGACCCTTCCATGTTCGCCTATGACCTGTCTGACGTCAAAAGTGAACTGAGTCACGTTTCCAGTTGGGATTTTGCAGTCTAACATGCCAGTCCAGAGATCGTTGTCATAAAACATGGTCATGGAGGGAACTCGTCCATGATAGGAAGCTATTAGGCCTCTTATGCTGAGGACCACGGTCTCAAACGAACCCTTCTTCAGTTCTCCTCGAATGTCTTCGGTGATAATCTGTTGGACAGCGCTTGCGTGGGCGTAGTCCGACTCGTCTTGCCTGTACGATTGAGTTGAGCCCAGCAAGAAAGCGCCCGTTTCTCTTTGCTCTAGTAGATTTACATAGACGGCCAAGGACGAAACGACTATAGTTACGATAACCGCTAGTGCTAGTTCCATCTTCATCTTTTTGCCTATTTTTCTCATCTGGTTCACCTAAGAAAGCATGAGCACATGGCTCGTATAATGCTAAGCATCAGAACGCGATGGTTCCAGAAAGCGAACAGCATGGAGAGGCTCATAGATTCTAAGTCTCCTCAGAGTCAGGCTCAAGTTTAAGATACCATCGTGAATAGCCGTGCTCACATGAAGATACAGCTAGTTGGCTTAGGCAATGTGAGAAAGAGCCCGCGCCGGCTGGAAGAGAAGTTGATGTGTCAATTCCTCAAATCTGCTTGTTCTCCAAAAGAAGTTTCTAAGCAACAAGAGGAGAACGCAAAGAAAAAGGAGGGATTTCGTGAGTTCGCACGTTTTTTGCCAGGTCTCGTATTTTCCATCTCTAACCCACTGTTTCGCCGTAGTGACTCATGGGTATGATAACGCCTTCCAAGTCAACGTAGCCGTCGCCTTTGGGATCACAATCAAGATTGTGTTGTCATAGCCATGGCCGTGAGCGCGCGCGTCTGGAGCCCATCGCCCAAATTCAAACTCCGCTTTGACCTTCTGAAGCGAAAGCCCCATGAGGAGATTGGTCTAATCCTTGGGATGCTAGATAGTAGAAGGAGCAAAGAATGACTTCTGTGGATGCTTTTGTATACAAAAACCCGGAATCATGGAGACGAATGAGCGGTTCCAGTTTAAATCAAGTGGCCGCTATATCCCTTTGCTGAAGCTGATGCATTGCACTCAGAGAGCCAGCTCGAATTCCGGTTCCATCTGCTGGTTTCGAATCGTGCGCACACTAGCAGCCTCACGTCTCGTACAGTGGAGCTACTTTCTTGTGAGCGCAATTTGCGCACTGCCACTCCAAGTTTTCAGAGCCTCCACTAACCTGCCGATCGTGATCCATAGTCGCCACGAACGTTGCGAACTTTAGACAACTGGTGCAGAAGGACGACTCATAGTACTTGCAGATTCTCGTCTTGAAATCCATGTCCCAATACATCTTAACACCCCAAGGCGACAATGATGCTAAGGCTCGGACTGGTGATAGAAGCCACAGTCACAGGCATCCTTAACCTCATTCTCATTCTTCCACATATTCTTGCCATCATTCTCACCCAGCAAGACACAGCATCGCGGCTTGTATAATGCTACACTTCAGAACATCATGGTTCCAAAAACAGAACGTAGGGAAAGCGGACTCCCTGAAAGCCCATCTGACGCAGGTTTCGGAGAATCAAGACAGCAACGATATGGAACAACGAGCGGTTTTGAATCATCAATGAAACTTCAGCAATTGCTGCATCAAGCCAAGACTAATAGCTTAGAAATCTTCTATTTGATAGCCTAGGAGAGGCTTTGCCAACGCAGAGAAAAAGACTGGTTTTCCCGTTCACGGCCATTGTGGATATGGATAAGCTTAGACTGGCGGTCTTGATCAATGCCATTAATCCGAAAATCGGCGGAGTGCTCATAAGAGGACCGAAAGGCTCTGGGAAAAGCACCATCGTGAGATCCTTAGCAGATATTCTCCCCAAGATAAAGGTCATGAAAGATTGCCCCTTCAACTGTAGTCCGGATGACCCTTCTAACATGTGTCCGTCATGCAGCGAAAAAAGCGGGAAAAAGGAAAAGCCCACAGTCGAGGATAAAGAAATGATTGTCGTTGATCTGCCATTGGGTGCAACGGAAGACAGGGTTGTAGGAAGCCTTGACGTGGAAAAAGCCATAAAACAGGGCATAGAAGCCTTGGAGCCCGGAGTTCTTGCCGCAGCAAATCAAAACATCCTCTATGTGGATGAAGTTAACCTGCTTCCAGATCACATAGCGGACGATCTGCTGGACGCGGCTGCTACAGGCTGGAACTTTGTGGAAAGAGAAGGCATATCTGTGAGCCATCCAGCTCGCTTCATATTTATCGGAACAATGAACCCTGAAGAGGGTGAATTGAGACCGCAGCTCCTTGACCGTTTCTCTCTGTCAGTCACAGTTGGAACTATAGCCTCTGTTGAAGACAGGGTTGAAATAGTAAAAAGAACAATGGAGTTTGAAGCCGATCCCGAAAAGTTCTACGAGAAATGCAGGCCGACACAAGAGGAACTGCGCAACAAAATAGCCCTTGCAAGGAAGACCCTCAAGAACGTAGCCGTTTCAGAGGAGGTTTTGAAAGGCATCTCCAAAGCATGTCTAGACCTGAAAGCTGACGGCTTACGCCCCGACATAGTCATTGCCAAAGCAGTCGCGACCCTCGCTGCCTTTGAAGGGCGGACTGAAGTCGCCATGGACGACGTTCTAGTTGCAGCAGATCTTGCGCTTAGCCATAGAACAAGAGAGGGCGGCTTCCTAGAACCAGCCTCTTCTCAGGAAATCAGTGAGGTCTTCTCTGCTTCCGTGAAGCAGCTGTTTCAGTTTGAGAAGACAGGTGAGACTACCAAAAAAGATGTGGAGAAGAGGGGATTTCTGAAGGGAAGATCGGTTTTCTGGGTTAAGAAGGACGCATCAAAAGCGGAGGAGAAGAAGGGGGAAAAGGATAACGTCGCCAGAAAAGCGGAGAGGATGAAGCTCAGGCTGACTTTTCTAATTGACAGGTTCATGGGAGGCGTCTGGGGATTTGGAAAACGGTTAAGAAAGAGTCCGAAAAACGCGCCCGTAACTGATGGTCTCCAAGTTGGCGGGGACAAGCTTCGAGGCGAAACCTATGAGGACAAGACAGTCGTTAGAAAAAAGGGAGACATGAAAGCCTTTCCGACAGTCAGCAACGCCGCAAGGCCCACAGACATCACTCACGGTCGACCGATTTTTGTCGATATGGAAAAGAGAATTGTATCTCCATCCAAGTTTTTTCTAAAGATGGGAAAAATCAAGACTCGCAAGCAAGGAGCCTATGCAGGAAGACATGCAACAGCGATAACGACCCTTCAGAAAGGCAAGCCCTACGGATGGAAGTTTCCTCAAGGCAAGCCTTCAGATATTCATTTGCCAGCAACGATTCGAGAGGCTGCAAGAAGACAGAAGTCACGCGAGAAGCCTCTTGAAACGGCTCTGCGAATCAGTCTTGCTGACGTTCGTGAAAAGTTGAGATCGTACAAGGCTCCGTTGACTATGGTTTTTGTTGTTGACTTGAGCGGTTCAATGCTTTTCAATCTTGAGGCTGTCAGGGAAGCGTTGCTCAGACTTCACGGTGACGCATACAGATGCCGCGACCGTGTCGGAATAGTTGCGCTAAGAGATCTCAGTGCTGTTGTTGTTCAGCATCCTATTACGAATTTGCGGGTTGTTGCGAATAAGCTTGTGAACATGCGTGTGAGCGGTTTCACGCCTCTAGCGGCTGGCATGTATAAAGCTTGGGAGGTTTTGAAAGAAGCAAAGAGGCGAGACTCGTCAACTGTGCCGGTCATGGTGATAGTAACTGACGGAGGCGCAAATGTGCCTTTGAAGAAAAGTCTTGAGACTGGCGCGATTCGTGATATCGACGAGATCAGGGTAGCTATCAGAGAGTATGAAGACATGGCTGTCGATGATGTTGGATCTGTTTCAAGAATGGTGAAACGAGAGGGAATTCACACTATCGTTGTAAATACGAATCCGCACATGTATGGCCGCGAAACCTACGGCTTCTTCGTGACCGAACGCATCGCTCATGTGACGAATGGCACGCATCACGCTATCGGCAGGCTGACCCGAGAAAAAGAATTGGTTAAAAACATGATCGACGGAATAATCGAAGACAGGAGAAGCATAGTTGATGAAAAGCGATTCAACTGAAGGACAGAATGCTGCCAAGAACGGAAAGAGAACCAGCATTCTTGCAATTCTGTTCGCGGTTGAGGGAGTTCTCTATGTTGCCTTTTCGATTCTTCGTACTTTCATAGCTCCACTGAATATTTCCAATGTTCCCCCAGACATGGGTGCCGCGATCTACGCATTTCTAGCATTAATGCTACTAGTTGGCGCGTACTTTGTTTACAGAGCATACACGCTACTCAGACTTAGAACAAGCATTTCCAACGTACGGCTAAGCGCGTCTCTCTATACCTTGCCTATCTGGATACTACCGGCGTTCTCTGCACTGCAGACTGCCAGCAGTCTCCTAGCAAACCCCGAGTCTGAAGGTTTGCAGCAGGACGGCTTCCACCTCTTGAAAGTTGGACTGTTCTTCGTCACCATAGGCATCGCAAACCTGTCCTCCATAATGCTGCTTATCCTTCAGAAATGGCGCAGACGTTAGGTTCACTCAGCCCTGTAAGATCAGGCTTTGCAGAAACTAGTTCCAAGATCAGTAAAAGAGGGGGGATTGCGCTTTCTTGTACCCTTCACGGTGAAAACGGCGGTCTCTTGCCAAAGTTGTGGCTGAGCAAAGCGAAGTCTTCTGCGCCGACTTTTCCGTTGCCGTCCACGTCGCACATGTACTGCGTGAATATCGAGTCGGTCAGCAAAGTTTGGTTGCCGTGGTACCAGACAGCTTCGTTGCAGATTGGCCGCGGCAGCAAGAAGTAGTTGTTTGAGAGGCTACAGTCGTAGATCGCTGCGTTTTCTTGCGCTTCGATCGTTGCAAAGAGTAGGTAGGTGCCGTTTTCTGAAGGTAGCCATGTTGTCCAGCAGCTGAAACCCGTGCGCGCGTTCGCGCCAATCGTCCTTTGCCAAGTTCGAACGAGCTCAATGCTACAGTCTGGCATTGCTTTTGGTGGCGGCAGTGAAATGCTTAGGTCAAGCTCAATGTATTGTGCATACAGTTTAATGGTCACGTCTTCCGGAACTGAGCCATAATTGTAGGCGTTTACCGCAATGTAAAGGCCTTCGCTGCGCCAACTGTCCCATGCGTTTCTGACTGTTGTGCCCGTTGGATAACCCATAGACGGAGTATCAACATGATAGTCCCAGAATGCATCGTTCGTGTGGGGTAGCCAATAATCAACAGTGTCAAGCCACCACCATACCCACCAATCGTCGCCATATTCGTCCCAGTTTTGGTACGGCGGAAGGCTCGGCCAGATGTCCGCAATGCCCACATCACGCCACATAGGCACGACATCAGTCTCGTCGGGACCACCGTAACACCATGTGCTGCTCCAATATTCGCCTTCACTGTCCCACACGGTTAGCTTAACAAGCCATCCGTCTTGGTTATAATCCGCATACGTATGGTCACTTCTATACGTCAGATTTCCGCCCAAGTAGGTGTCGATTGTTTCGTCGCCGTATTCCCATTGGTATTTCACGATGTCAGGGTACTCTGGGTCGTCAACCCATTGGTTTCCGTCCCAGTAGAGGTTACCCACATCGTAGCTCGGGTCAGCATCGAAGTGCACTGGTGTCCCGCTTGACAGAGATCTCCCTGCATATGTGATCGTTTGAGCTGGCAGCGGGTTCATGCCGTCATCGGTCGTCCAATAAAAATCCGCGCGAGGACGATTGCTTCTCACTCTCCCGTCCAATGTGCCGCCAAACGGCGGTAAAAGGTTGTACTCGTCTAAGTCATCATCCCACACCGTTGACTCAAAGAACTGAACCACCGTGACCCCTGGTTTCACAAAGGTAAAGTTCATCGTGGCCAGAACGCCCTCTCCTGTGACCGATTGCTGAGCCGTGAAGTATTGCCCAAAACGCACAGATTCACCGAATTGCCCATATCTAATGGCCTCTCCCACACTTGCGCCAGTCATGAAACTCCCGAACTCTATGCCAAGACACCGCAGCACTGTTCGATCCCACCATAGCAATGCTTCCCAAGAAGAAACCAAAATGGTCGTGTTGATGGTAAGGTTCCACGAGAACGTCAAATCAGAACCATCCATCGGAGGATCAACTATCGTCTCAACAGGATCAAACGCCATTCCGTTCACCACATTTGAACTCACAAGATTGATTCCAGCTAAAACACTCAACAGCATTGTCGCAGCCATCAAACTGCCAAACGCTCTCTTCTCCATACCTCTCTCCTCACTCATCTCCAAGCAATAATCAACAGTTTCAACTTGTGTCCCTTCCAGTATTAAAACTTGCGATCAACTGCTTCTTCTATTCCGCAATCAGAACAAGCATTGTTTCCTAAGCTTACCTAGCCAGAAAACGGCAAGCAATGCTTTGTCAATCAAGAAATGAGAATACAGTTCTCTTTGCCCCCTAATACTCTGTGTGCTCTGGCCAGCAAGCTCCAATCTAACAACAATTACTGTGCTAGTTTCTTAAAACTGACGCTAAGCGCAACGAAGTCACGGCCGATTTACCGTTTCCTTCAAAAATGAAACAAACCTAGATTGGTGGTTTAACACGTCTTCTTGTTTCTTCTCTTTCGCGCTTCCACTTTTGAAAGTCTTTCGGCGGCGGTTCTTCCGCGAAAAGCTGTTTGCGTTTGGCTTCAAGAAAACTGTTCTCTTTTCCAATGAACTCAGCGGCGGTCATTAGTTCGCAGCCGACCTTGTAAGCTTCATCGAAAACGCCTCTAGTCTTCTCACGCCATTCTTGATCTCTCAGAATATGGTGCTCCAGAATCACTTGGGGCACAACGCCAACGATTTCGGCCAGGCTCCTAAGCCCGGCTTGAACCTGCAGCTCATCAACCTTTGATCCCACAAGATACAAAGGCGGCCCACCGATCATCAGCAAGCAAGGCTTCTCTTTTAGAATAGTATCAAGCGTGTGCCTTGACATCGGTCCTTGGACATCGGGAGCAAACATAAACTTCTCGCCCTGAAAAACTATCGTAGTCATCAGAACCCAGCCCAAGAACGAGTCTTCGGAACCGTGAAAGACTGGCTCTGAGAACTTCATCTGAGTATTACCGTATTGACAGATCTTTCCATCAGCTGTCTCGAGTTTTTCGGCATATCTTCCGCCAGTTCTCTGAAACATCCAACCCCTGTGCCGCTGACTGAAGTTGATCTGTTCTCTTGGGTTTTTCACCAAGACGATCTTACCCTGGTATATTTGCCTCGCTGTCTCACCATCTTCCGTCCAGTTGCAGAGCCAATCAGTGAACGATGGCGTATGATGATCAAAATGATAGTGACTTAGCGTTATGATTTCAGCTTTCTCGGCAGCTTCAGCAATCTTTTTTCGACACTCAACAATTGCTTTGAACTCTTCTGGATGTGGTGGTAATCCGAATCGGTTCGGACAAAGTGAGACGCCTGCGTCGAGCAGAATTTTTACGTCTCGTGTTTCTATATAAGTGCACATTGACCTTACGCCGAGGCTTTCAGCGGCAAGCGGAACGACACGAATATGCTTCAGCATTGTGATTCAGCACTGTATTAGGCTGTTGCTATATGTTTTTATTTGTCCGTATTCCTACTTTTCCTTGGTGGGCGATGACGACTCTGGCCCCGATGAGTCAGAATGATTTGGATCTTGAGAGGATTGCCCCGAGTCTAAACCCGCGGGCAGCCCAAGAATGCGGGAGCCCACCTCTGACCCAGTTCCCTCACGCATTAAATTTTTACATTACCTACAAACAACACACGTAAAGAGCTGAAAGATATGAAGAAAAAGTCAACTTTAATTACAATGACCTTGGCGTTCTCAACACTGCTGTGTGTATTGATCGTAAACCCCGCAAGAGCGGACATAAGCAGCTATCGCTGGATTGGAACTTATGAGGGCTATGATGCCTACTGGAATCAATATTCGATGACTGTGTTCCCAGAGGGAACTGAAGCCACGCTCGTAGTTACAGTCTACAACACGCATTGGCCGCCTGCACCGCTGAACGTTTCCACAGTGAAGGTATGGCTCGACTGGAACGCCAACTACTCCAGCACAGAGGTTTCTGAAGACAATCCGATATCGATGAATTACCAGACCTATCGATCTTTCACGGTGAGATTCACACTTCCAGACGTGACGACCGTTTCAAACCTTGTTATGCACCACTTCACCATATACGTCGAAGCAGTAAACGCCACGACTGGACCAAAACAGGCTTCCACAGAATACATGCTCTACGGATACGGGTTCACAGTCTACTCGACAACCCAGAACGACGCACAAAAACTCTACAATCAACTATACAACATGATGCAGCATATGCCGAACTTTCACTCACAAGATGCCCAAATGGCGTGGTTCAATGGAACGCTTGAATATCAAACAGGGCTGCAAAGCTACGAAAGCGGTAGCTTCACAGACGCTGACACGCACTATCAGAACTCACTTAACCTATTTTACCAAGCTCTTTCAACTGAAACAGGCTACGACAACTATTGGGAATCCAATGAACGTCAAGGAGCCGAAGCGGACGTAGCATACCGTCAAGCCCAAGCGGCGCAACTTCAAGCCAACGCACAATACACGCAAGCACAGGCAGACTATTACGAAGCCATGGCCAACGCCTCCCTGAAGCAAGCGGACGCCTCCATGATAGAAGCCAACGCCAGAACTGTCGAGGCCAACGCAACCATGAGGGAAGCTGATGCCCAGTTCGCCACAGCAGACGCATTCAGGATGCAGTCCTACGCGTGGATTCTGTTCGGCCTAGGATTCATAGTATTCGGGTTCGCCGCAGTCGTGTGGGCATTCAGAAGAACACCAAAACCGCCGCAGACTGATTCATAACGAAAGATCTAAAAAATCCTTTTTTTCTTTTCCTATTAACATAGCTATTCTGACTCTGCTATTCTGGTGGCTTTTCCCACAGCTCGAGCATCTTCTTCTTCAAGTCTCTCCGCTTTCTGTGCAGAAAACGGTAAACCGTGCTGTGCTCGCTGCCCTTGACCAACATCTGCACGGCTTCTCTTGCCACTTCAGCTTGATCCATATTGCCAATGATGCTAACCGTATGCCCATAGACTGCTACGCTCGTGTCTGTCAACTCCTCAATTATCGCGCGGGTCTTGCCGTTCATGCCAATTATTCGACCACTGATCCTTTTGATGTCCGAGTCAGACTTTCCATAGACAGTCCGCAGGTCGATGACGTCCAAAAGAGCCTCTTCATCGCGGATTAGCCGAAAAGCATGCTCGGGAGAAAATCCCCGGCCTAGAGCTGTAATCACGTCTTTTGCCTTGAAAAGCAAGGAAGGATCTGCAGCTTTTTCAGCCAGCTCTATTGCTACATCGCCTGACGCGCTGTCTATCTTGAGTCCCACACACAGCTTCTCTTCAATGTGCTTCTTGTTCTTTCCCTCTGGTCCTATGAGGACACCTACTCGTTCCGTTGGGATCTTGATAAACGCATTAGGCTTTGTCATGACCTGTAACCTGCTTGTAACACTCGTCGACTGAAGGAATCTTGACGCTTAGCCTACTAAAAAACTTATTCAAATTAGTAAGATCTCGGCGTAGAAGATCGCGGGCCATAGGGTGAGACGTCGGAACAGCTTGAGCCATGTCAAACAGCACAGGGTTACGTTTCCACATCATAATGTTGTATTCGCTTAGGTCTCCATGAACAAGCTCCGCCTTAGCGTAGAGCCTCTTCAAGTATTCCAAGATGGTTGCATAGGCCTTTGCCGGATTTTTCGGCGTTTGCTCCTTGAAAGATGGCGCGCTTTCGCCGTTCTCTCCTATGAATTCCATTATTAGGACATTGTTGCGCACGGCCATGGGTTTGGGCACTCTGACTTTTGCATCCATAGCCTGTTGCAAGTTCTTGCATTCTCTCTGTGCCCAAGCGAACATCAAAGATCTAGAATCTCGTCTCAATCCAGTGAAACGAGGGTCGCCCTCAATGTACTTGAGTATTCCCTTGCGAAACTCTGCGGAAATTGTCAGATAGATCTTTATCGCCAACTCTTTGCCCTGCTTGTCCTTGCCCCAGTATACTCGTGCTTCCTTTCCAGCTTTAACAACACCATGAATCTCATCTATTACTCCCTTATTCATAAAATCATAGATTACCATCAGCGTTGAGCGATCAAAAACCTCTTCCAATACCTCGTACTCTTCACTTCGCTTTTCTTTCATCAACTGGTTGGTTTCGTAGGCCCTCTCCTTCTTGTCAAGCCTCTTGTCAACGCGCTTTCTGAAGGACACCTGCGTCTACCCAACCAGTTGCTAGATCCAAGAACTAAATCGTCAAGTAGCCCTTCCGACGCAACATCTCGGCCTGGCCCCTCGTGTAACGCCAAGTCAAATCCCCGCGAGTGTCCTTCTGAAAATCCCATGGAGAGACTATTACAACGTCGTTTTCACGAATCCAAACCCGCCTCTTCATCTTGCCGCGAATGCGACACAAGCGTTCCTTGCCGTCTTGGCACTTAACCATAATACGGTCATAACCCAACATTTTGGTGGCAATTCCCAGAATTTCACCCTCGCCTGGATAAACGACTTTGCTCAGTTCTCCTTCGCTTAAGACCTTCTTCTTTCCCAACCAAGCACCTCACATAAATTCCTTTAAAAGAGTACAGCACCTTGCTTAAAAGTTATGCTGGAAGGCTACCGCGTTTCCAGCCTAGAGTCTGACAAGCTGGGCATGCGGCACCCCTTCAATATTCAGCACGGCTTCGGGATGAACGTAGCCCTTTTCTATGGCTCTTCCAACGACGTTTCTTCCGACCATGTTGACTATAGTCGAATTCTGAATCATACAGATTGCTTCTTCGACATCCACCTTTGAGCCTTTGTAGAACTCTTCTTTCACGCAGAAAACTATCTTTCCGTCCTTCAAGGTCTTACCGAGGATTTCGGCGTCACACATAGCCAGAAGCACGTTGCCGCCGACTTTCTTGAGATTCATATACACTTCCAATTTTGAACACGTTTATAGTTGCTTGATTGATGATTTTGCTCCGCAAGCCTCACAAACCAAAAAGGACAAGCGCTTTTCCCTGACGATTTTTGTGTCAGGACGCTTACAAATGGGACAGACTATGTAGCTCTCCAAGTACCGCTGTATGAGCCTTCCGAAAGTGTCTGGCTTGAATTTTCCCTGAAAAATCGCCCTCGATCCCTGAGTGGACGCAGCCGTCGCCATCTCACCAGACAGGAACTTGATCAGATGCTGAGGATCACGATCCATGGCATCGGCTATTTCTTTGAAGTTGAAGATTATGGTTCGCAGGCCTATCATTGCGCTTTGTATTCTGGGAATTTCGAGGCGCTCACGTTTCGATGAGATTTCAGGAATCTGTGATCGTGCTCTCTTCAGCAGCTCTTCGTAGTCGTACTTCATGCATCTTTTCTCCAACAGGAAAACATGGATACAATACTATTAAAGCCTTGTTTATCAGAGTTCGAGACCGTTTTCCGCAATTCAAATCATGATTGAGGATTAGGAAACATCGTTCATAACAGATATTCCCTTGCACACACATACGAACAGACACCCACGTGGTAAAGTTGAAGAAAGCCCGCGCCGAGAAGTTGCTTATGGTCCTAGCCGTGCTCGTGCTCGCAGCTCTAGTTGTGACTTTCAAAGTCAGCGTCAGGGCCTTGGATTCTTCTGAATACCAGAACTATGTACGCACCTACGTCGAACCACAAGGCAACTGGACATACATAGAGAAGCCCATGTTCCCAGTTCTGCTTGAACAGTCACAAGTACCCATCGGCCAGAACTGGAGCATCGTCTGTCCGCTCAGTGCGAACCACAGCTATCACGCCTACTGCTATGGAGCTTGGATAAACAATGGTTCTGAACCTAGAACAGACTACGACATTTACGTTTACAACCCACTCGGAGAGATGGAAAGCTATCACACTGAAGCCGCCGGATTGCCCGAGCATCTGGGAACCACCGTGAATGAGCCGTTCTTTGCACCTAAACAAGCAGGCAACTACACGTTTGTAATCGTTAACGACGCAAGAGAAAGCAACGGAACCGAAAGCGCAACGTTCATGCTCATTGAGAATGTTGAGTGCAACATCTGGCATGAACACTATGTCGACGGGAACGATAATAGCAATCTGCCCGCATTCAATACGAGCTGGGCCTACGAATTCTGCACGGACAGCGGACACGTTGAGGTTTGGATCAAAGTTCCCCAAAACTTGGACATGTACGAAGCCAGGCTCTATCTGATGGCTGACTCGAAAGTTCAGAACTACACAATTTTGAATGGCGTGCCCTTAGCTTGGGAGGCTGGACTTTACGGAGAAAAGAGCAGCACGGACGGAGCATGCAAGTACGGCGGATACAACCTTGAAAGCCAAGAGTATCGAGGCGTAGCCTCGGCAAGCTGCGAGCAGTATGGACAAGACATGCTGATCAACTTCACCGCGCCACACGCGGGCAGAAGCCTATATCATCTGGTCTTCATTGGCGAGGCAGGTTCTGGTACCGTTGAGTTTCTGGTCAAAACACGGTTCGGCGATGCATCTTTGAACCCCTCGATCGTCCCATACAGAGGCTATCCGCAAAACGAAACAGCTGTGGCCTATGTTTCAAACTCCACAGACTTGGTGAATGCTACGCTGTGCTATTCAGTTGACAGTTGGGGCAACACGAGTATCCTGGAAATGGAGATCGCAGACAATAGGACCTGCACTGCAATAATTCCGGGACAGGTTGCGGGCACCGTTGTCAGTTACGGTGTTGAAGCGAAAGATGCTCTGGAAAACGTGCTTGTTGCGAACGGAAGCTACCCTGTAAAATATGTTTCAGCTTTGAGCGTGACTCTCACCCACGAAGCCGTCTATCTAGGTGAGAATATCACTGTCAGTGGGATTTTGACTCCTGAGGTTGAAGGTGCGAAGGTGTTGGTGTCTTTTGAAACGCAGAACTTCACCGAGCATGTAGCATGTTACACGCTGGAGAATGGAACGTTCACGGCAAGCTTTAGACCCGAAAACGTTTCTGTTTGGACGGTTCAGGCGCATTTCAACGGCGACATTGACTCATACGCCTGCGAAAGTGAGTCGCTGACTGCCAGAGTTGAAGAACCCACGTTCATCATGAAGTACTCACTTTACCTAGGCGGCGGAATAGGCAGCGGAGTGGCCATAGCAGGCGTAATAGTCTACTTGAAAAAATACAGACAATAGAAGGCTTATGTGATTTCTGCTTGGTAGTGGGGCAATTTTCTGGTAAATGTAAATATATGTTTAACCTTTGTTATAGGATGTAAATATGGTTGATGTCGTATGAGTTTGGGTAAGCCTACTGAGAAGACTCTGCAGGATTTGTTGCGCGAGGAGTTGGTGCGAAGGGGTGTTGGTGCTTCAGCTCAGGTGAGTTTTCAGACGGTTGATGGTAGACGCTTGGAGCCTGATTTGGTTTTGCGCAATGGTGCACAGTATGTTGTGGAGATGAAGTTGGGTGCAGAGACTAAGCTTTTGGATGCGATGGTTCAGTTGTATGAGTATGGTAAGCATGTGAGCGATGCGAAGGGTGCTTTTGCAGTTCTGTTGCCTGAGGAATTGCGAAAGCCGTGGCCCGCTGATGTGGTTGAGAGTCTGGCTAGGGACAATAAGACGCGGATTAGCTGTATCGGTGTCTTTAAGGATTTGAGACCGAGTGAACCGTTTAAGGGTAGCCTTTTTGAGGTTGCGGATTGGATTGCTGGGCATGTTTTGAAACCTTTGGTTGTTGAGGTTGATATTGCCGTACTCAAGATTCTGGGCTACAGCGAAGACGAAGCCAAGCAACTCCTAGATTACCTCTACCCAGCTCTAGTTAAGGAAATCGAACAGCTTAAAACCTCAATGGAAGGATAAAAAAGGGGATTGTGGAACCCGATGTTGCTTTTGAAAGATGGCGTCAAATATCTTCCCTATGAGTACACTTCTGAAGAGGAACTTACGCAAATGGTCATCGAACACCACAAGGAAATCTTCGGCGAAGATGCCCTATACTTCGACCCACAGACAATGAAAACGCAAATAGGAATAGAAGCCAGAAACGATGGCGTAATCATAGTGGCAGACCAGAACAAATGGTACATCATTGAAATCGAATTAGCCAAACACCCACTACATGAGCATATAATTCCGCAAATAACAAAATTCAGCATAGCCTATGAAGAAGCAAAAACTCGTAAGAAGATCATAGATACACTCTATGCAGAAATTCGACAAGACTCTATCAAAGCTACCACTCTACAAACCCCAAAAATCGAGGATTTACACAAAATACTCACAGACTTGATAGACATTCAACCAACCATAGCAATAGTAATTGACCAAAAAACGCCAGAACTTGAACATATCTGCAAGAAGCTACCATTCTCCACTCAAACAATAGAGTTCAGAACCTATACAAGGGAAAACATAGGTGCAGGTGTTCACATACACGGATTCCAGCCAATCTTCGAAGAAAGAGTAGTTGAAACGCGATCATTGAGACCTCCAATCACGCGGTCTAGAGAAAGACCACAAAAGCTGACGCAGGTCCTTGATGTTGCCCAATTGGTCCTTGGGGGACAACATCTTAATGAAGCCTTTAAAGGTGTAGCCAAACTACATGACGTTCACGAATCCACAGTAAGAGATAAATGCACAAGACAACTTGGCATCAATACAGACCAGTTTAGAAACTTGATTCAAGACAAAAATCGCCTTCTAGCAATCCTAAAAGAAAGATATCCTCAATACGAAAGCCTAATTGCCGAGAGACTGACGCAATTCTGATTCTCTCTATCAGGCCTTGGTCAACGAAGTCAAACAACTAAAAGCCCTAATGGAAGGATAAACCACAGCTCATACGCATAGCACATATACAATATCCTTATAAGACAATTTCACGCCACACTACCTTGACAACTCCTCGCGGCGTGCCGTGAAAGCTGCAAAGCCAGAGAGAAACTACCAACATCGGGAAATCTCGGACCAATCATGGAATGAAACGAGCTCTGCGAGCAGGATGAATCAACCTTACGAATTCCAAGACGCTTGGATCTTTCTCGTCACAATACCGTCTCTTCCTAAATGCCTCTGACAGCCTATCTGCCTTTTCAATGGCCTTGTCAGACACATGTCCCACAGCAACCGAAGACACATTCAACGTTTTCTCCAGACATCTGCGCACCTCCTTCAAATACTCCACATCATACTCCGCATCAATCAGAACCACATCATCTTGCCGAGCCAAAGGCAAAACGGCATAATAAATCTGGGCAGCAGTCACCATCGCCTTCGGAACCCTATGCAACTTCACAATTCTCTTAGCCTTACCAATCATCAGAACACAGCGAACCCTACTCGCTCTAACAGCCACACAATAAGAAGGAGGCGTATCAGGAACTTCCCGCTAAAATCAACCCCAAAAACAACCATGAACCAGCCTAACCCCCACTATACCTAATAAATCTTGACAAGACACTCATCAAACCAAGCACGGCTCTCAAGCCCACGTTGAACCTACATACGGGGTCAGATCTTTCTCCTCGGACAAGACTCCCACCTACTAATCGCATAAACATTCTTAAACCCGCCATCACCATTACCAACCTTTCAGTGAACACTCAATGCCCAAGCCACCTTTTGACTTCGTAGACCAAACCAACATGAGCCTCCTGACAGACTTCTACGAACTGACCATGTGCGCAAGTTACCACGAAAACCGCAAAACCGAACGAGCAACCTTCGACCTCTTCATCAGAAGACTCCCACCAAACCGCTCCTACTTCATCTTCGCAGGACTCGAACAAGCCCTGCACTACCTCCAAAACATCAAATTCACCCAACAACACCTAGCCTATCTCAAAACACAAGGACTAAAACAAGACTTTCTAGACTACCTGAAGAACTTCAAGTTTACAGGCGAAGTCTGGGCTGTACCCGAAGGGACCATAATCTTCCCAGAAGAACCCTTAATCCGCGTAACCGCACCAATCATCGAAGCACAACTGATAGAAACCTTCCTCCTCAACACCATAAACCTCCAAACAACCCTAGCCACAAAAGCCTCACGCGTAACGACAGCAGCACGCGGCAAACAAATCATAGAATTCGGCCTACGCAGAACACAAGGCACAGACGCAGGAATGAAAGCCGCGAGAGCTAGCTACATAGCAGGAGCAAACGGCACAAGCAACGTTCTCGCAGGAATGCATTATGGCATACCCGTCTACGGAACAATGGCACACAGCTACATAATGTTCTTCAACACCGAAACCGAAGCCTTTCGAGCCTTCGCCAAAACCTTCCCACAAAACTCCACACTTCTCATAGACACGTACGACGACCTAACAGGCGCCCAAAACGCGACCACGATAGCAAAGGAAATGGAAAAACATGGACAAAAACTCCACGCTGTGCGTTTGGACAGCGGAGACCTATTAACAATAAGCAAGCAAGTGAGGAAAATCCTCGACAAAAACGGACTCCAATACGTGAGAATATTCGCTAGTGGAGACCTAGACGAATACAAAATCGCAGAACTCGAAGAACATGGAGCAAAGATAGACGCCTACGGCGTAGGAACAAGAATGAGCACGTCTATTGACAGACCATACGTAGACGCAGTCTACAAACTATCAGGCAAAGAAGAAAATCACACCTTCGTTCCAGCAATGAAGCTGAGCAAGGGCAAGATAACGCTTCCTGGCAGAAAGCAGATTTTCAGACAAAAAGACAAGAACAGAAAATGCGTTAGAGACATCATAGGCTTGGAACATGAGAAAATTGAAGGCGAACCGCTTTTGATCAAGGTCATCGAAAACGGCAAAATGGTTCACAACATGCCCTCACTGGAAGATGTAAGAAAGAACTGCCTGCGAAACCTCGCCGAGCTTCCTGAAGAATACAAGAAACTGAAAAACGCCCCTCTTTACCCTGTGGAACTAAGCTCACAGCTGAAGAAAATCAAGAAACAACTAACGAGGCGGATAACGACTCAAGAACACAAAGCAAACTAGACGCTCTTACCGTGACAAAAGATCTGCTGCAGATTCTCCAGCTCTCTCAATAACCGTCCCTTCATCCAAAGTCTTGACATGCTTGTCTTCCATCAGGACCTTTCCATCAACAATAACCGTATCTACATCGCTACCCCGAGCACAGTAGACTAGGCTTGAGTAGATGTTGTATAACGGCTTGAGATGGGGTTCCGATAGATCGACAAGAATCAAGTCGGCTTTCTTGCCGGCTTCGAGCGTTCCAATTTCCTTTTCCAGCCCTAAAGCCTTGGCTCCACTGATGGTCGCCATCCGCAAGACTTCATAAGCTGGCAGAACCGTAGGATCGGAATATGCAAGTTTCTGAAGCAAAGCTCCAAACTTCATAGTCTCAAACATGTCAAGCGAATTATTGCTCGCCGCTCCATCTGTTCCTAAGCCAATGTTTGCGCCTAGAACCTTTAAATCATTTATTGGGGCTATGCCCAAACCGAGTTTCATGTTAGACACAGGAACATAAACCACGTTGACGCCTCTTCTGGCAATGGTGCGTTTGTCTATATCTGACAGATCTACGCAGTGTGCTCCAAGAACATGATCGTTTAGGAAACCCAGCTTGTCCAAGAATTGAACCTCGCTCAAACCGTATTTCGCCTCACAGTCCTCGAACGAAACCTTCGATTCAGCTAGATGCATATGCACGCCAACGTCCAGCTTTGAGGCAGCCTCCCTGATTCGAACTAGCAAGTCCTGACCACAGCTGTAAGCAGCATGAGGACCAAGCATCGTGCCTATTCTGCCGTCTGCATATCCCTTGAACGCCTCTGCGAACTTCATGCTTCGGTTAAACATTTTCTCTCCAAGGGCTTTGTTTCCAGCCTCTACAACGCCCTCTGCCAGAACCGCTCGCAAACCACTTTCGCGCACAGCTTCGGCCACGGCACTCTCATGGAAATATATGTCACCAAAACATGTTGTCCCGCTCTTGATCATTTCCAAACAGCCCAAGCTGGCTCCAGCTTCAATGTCTCGTGACTTGAGCTTGGCCTCAAGCGGCCAAATAGCCTCTTTCAGCCATGATTGCAGTGGCTTATCCTCTGCCAACCCTCGAAAAAGAGTCATAGGCAAATGCGTGTGGCAGTTAACTAAACCTGGCAGAGCAACCTTCCTCTCTGCGTTGATCGTTGTTTCCGCTTTCATGCGAGGAGCACATGCATTTTTGCCGACGAAAGCAATTTGCCCATCCTTAAGAGCTAGTGCTCCGTCTTCTGTCCAAGCATGCTTGTTCATGGGCAAGATCATGCAGCCTTTGATGAGAATGTCTACCTCTTCCAACAGTGCACCCAAAACATAGAGGAGAATCTGAAGATAAAACAATATCTAAGACTTGCGTTAGAAAGGAAGTTGTGTCGGGGCCTTCTCCTTCATAGGAAGGCAGTGAAAGCGTTGAGAGGTGGTGGATTACGCTGAGGTCGCTGCTAGATCATTGGTTTTGAGTGCTCAAGATTCTTGAGCATAGGTCGCAAAGCTGTGTGCGTAATGGTTTCTTCGGCAAAGGCTTCTTTGAGCACTCCAGGGTTGCCGATTTTTCTGCATATCAGGTTCAGCGAGTCTTCGGTGAAGTTGAGCAAGCTCTGCCCTTCAACTGTGAGCTTGTAGACTTTGCGGGGTCTTTCGCTGGTCATGTTCCATTCGCTTTTGACGTGTCCTTTCTTTTCAAGCTGGCCTAGTAATGGGTAGATCGTGCTGGGGCCGAAGTATACGCCGAAGGTTCTGCGTATCTTTGTGATGATTTGGTAGCCGTGCATTGGTTGGCCGTTGAGGAACTGCAATATGATCAGGTCTAGAAGGCCCTTCATCAACTTGACCTGAACTTCTTTTGAGTTATTCACGGTTCATATCTCCCCTCTGTATTTTTGCTCTACACATATACAATATGTCTTTCTTGTGACATATCGCAAGTCTTTATAGAGACTAAACGCCAATATAAAGGTTCATACCTACCACAAGCATAAAAAAGCATACCGAAGCATACGCAGAGTATTCAGTTTCCAACACAACCTAAATAAATCGAAACATGAAATAAGTCGAAAACAGAACACATTACGAGAGGGAAACCTTGTCTGAAGCCCTAAGAAAAGAACTTGTACAACGCATAACCAGAAACCTGCTAGACATCCAAATACTAAGGCTAATCCAGACCCAGCCGTCGTGGGGTTACAACATCAAAAAGCGCATAGAAGCAGTATTCAACGTCAGGATCAGACATGGAGCGCTGTATCCCCTACTCAACGAAATGGAGCGAAAAGAATTCCTGACAAGCCAAAAGCAACAACAGGGAGGAAGAACCAGAAAAGTATACTTCATAACCGAAAAGGGCAAAGAATACGTCGAATGCTACGAGAACATACTAAAAGAACAAATACAAAAAAGAGACATACAATATAAAGATACACATGAAGAAAGAAGCACGCAAGAGAACAAACCTACGCACTAAGCACAGAAAACTTTCCGGAAAAGAACTTTCGAATTATGTAGAACAGCTTTTTGAAGAAAGGGGCAGAGATCCTTTCGAAATTGCAAAGAAACTCGTTTTGGAAGAAGCAGACAAGATAGAAAGCAAGGCAATACGGGATGCACTGCGCTACTTAACGGGTTATTGGACCGACACAACTAGACCCGCCCTGCTTTCCATAGCATGCGAAGCTGCAGGCGGAAATCCAGAGGCAACAGCAGCCGTAGCCGTTCCATTGATACTAATATGTGGCGCTGTTGACGTTCATGACGACATAATTGACAAATCGATAGCCAAAAGAAAGCACCTGACATTGTATGGCAAGTTTGGAGCAGAGATCGCAACGCTAGTAGGGGATGCGCTTCTTTTCAAGGGACTCGCAATGCTTGGTGAAGCGAAAGAAGGAATCTCCACCGGAAAAAGTGAGGAAATTCTGCGAATAACGAAGGAACTGTTTTTCGAACTTGGAGACGCAGAAGCGCTAGAACTATCCTTCAGAGGAAGAACAGACTTGAAAGCTGAAGACTATCTTGCAATGGTCACCAAAAAAGCCGCAGACGCTGAAGCTTACCTCCGCATAAGCGCAATCATCGCAGATGCCTCAGAAGAAGAGACCGACGCCTTGGCCGGCTATGGGCGAGTACTGGGCAAGCTGATTATCCTGGGAGATGACAATTCAGACATGCTAAGCCCGTCAGAAATGGTGAACAGGATCAGAAACGAAGCTCTTCCACTTTCGCTATTATATGCGCTAGAGAATCCAGAACCACGAAGACTGCTAATGCGAATATTGGCAAAGAAAAAGATAACGATGAATGACGCACGACACATCTTGAATCTGACTTACGAAGCTGGAGCATTTGACAGAATGGCAACTCTCATGCGAAACCTGATAAAAGAGGGAAAATCTAGAATGCAAGCTATGAAAAACCCTGAACTCTTAGAGGCTATTCTAGACTCTGCTTATCCGGAATAACTCACCAACCCCAATCAGTCCATGTTCTGGTTGGGATTCTCACCTTTCTCTCCATCTGTACCACAAAGTGTACTGCTGTTCAACTAGTATAAAAAATTTGTGTTCGACACATGAACACTTAAAAAAGGTAGTTAAGCAATAAAGACAACGTATGTGGAGATATCAGAATGATGCACGAAGCGAATCGGACGAGTAGGCTCGGCATAGACCGAAGCAGTCTACCATTGTTGCTAGTGCTAGTCGATGCCTTCTTGTGGTATTACCTCACTCTTAACATAATGAGCAACATTTCCAACACCTTCCAAATCGACCTCCTGCTTTTGCTACCCCTTCACGCATTGGGAGCTGTTGTGTCTGGGATACTCGGAGTAGCCTTTTCGAGACGCCGTCGGAGACTGTTGCTCTTGTGGACAACTCTTGGCGCCGTCACGGCATTATTGCCATTACTGGACACCCTGCACACTCTTCTTGGCTTCCAGCTGATTTGCTTTGCATGGGGCTTTTCGTTTGGACTAGGAATGCCTGCCTGTCTGAGCTACTTCGCAGAGAACGTAGCAATAGAGAGAAGAGGACTATTCGGTGGATTGGTCTTCTTGTCTTCATTCTTTTGTGCATTCGTGATAAATGGAGTGACCCGACCTGCAAGCCTTCAGATCACGTACACGTCCTTTGGGATTCTGAGGCTTGTTGGCTTCATCCCGTTATTGACTTTGCATTTCGAGAAGAAAGAAGCGAAACCAGAGCGCGATGTCAGGCACTACGTGAGCGCGATAGTCCATGACAGAAGAATCTTCATGTATCTGACTCCATGGTTCTTGTTCAATGTAATAGATAAGGTAGAGGAATTGCTGCTCAGAAGCCACGTGAAGAATGCGTTTCCCCAGTACTCTCTAACAATGCAGCTTATGTCATTGCTATTCACAGGAACATTCGTATTCGTAGGCGGGATATTCTGCGATCTGGTGGGAAGAAAAACTGTAACCATTCTAGGTTTTTCCGTGCTAGGCGTGGCTTATGCCATCATTAGCATCGTCCCTAATGCATTGGGTGCTTGGTACTTCTTCTTCGTTATCAACGGTCTTTCATGGGGCTTGTTCTACACGATATTCGTGACGTTGATCTGGGGTGACCTGGCCCCGAAAGGCTTGGAAGAGGCTTACTACTACATCGGAAATATTCCGCTGTTCCTAGCCGCCATTCTCCAGACGTTTCTCGCTGGCCCTATGACGTTTCTAAGTGAAACAAGCGCATTTTCGCTTGCGGCGTTTTTCCTGTTCATCGCTGTCTTGCCCATTCTGTTCGCTCCTGAGACGTTGCCTGAGAAAAAGATTCAAGAAAGACAAGTCAGAGACTACGTTGAAAAGGCAAAAAAGCTCAGAGGGAAACACGTTTAAGAATCTCCAGCTTTCCATCATAAGCGAAAGGGCATGTTCTTTCATGTAATATTGACAGGCGAATGCAATTCACAGTGTCGGTACTGTTTTGGCGAAGCATTAGAGGACGTAGATGAGGATTTCTCAGGTTTAGAAGTTGACTATTCCTTGCCAAGCAAGATAGACTATGATATCGACTTGCTGGATAAATTCTCTCGGCAAGATCCTGAGTGCGTACTGACTTTCTACGGAGGAGAGCCACTGCTCCGCCTTGATGAGATTAGGCAGATTATGGATCGAGTAAAGGCGAAGCATTTCATGATTCAGACGAATGGCCTGCTTCTGGACCGTTTGGAACCTGAATATGTTAACCGTTTCCACACTCTCCTTGTTTCAATTGATGGGGATGAGGTCTTAACTGACTATTACCGAGGAAAAGGCACATTCAGAAAAGTCATCAGCAACCTGAAACTGATAAGACAGAACGGTTTCAGCGGCGAGCTTATCGCTCGAATGACAGCCATGGAGCAAACCGACATTTACAAACAGGTAACATGGCTGCTGAACAATAGCGAGTTTTCGTTCTCTTCTATCCATTGGCAACTCAACGCTGGCTTTTGGAAAACAGATTTTGAACGTAGAGACTTCAAAAGATGGAGTGAAGAAAGCTACAACTCTGGGATCAGGAAACTTGTCAGGTTCTGGGTTGACCATATGGAAAAGAATGGAACCGTTCTGAGGCTCTATCCAATACTCGGAGTGGCTCAATCACTTCTAAAGGGTGAAAAGAGTCTGCTACGGTGCGGTGCTGGATGGATAAACTACGCCATACAGACGAATGGCTACGTTGTTCCATGTCCAGCCATGTGGGGAATGAAAGACTACTATCTGGGACATGTCAGGAATTCAGATCCATTTGAGCTGAAACAGGTCTTTGTCGGCAAGCAATGCACAGATTGCAGTGTCTACGACGTTTGTGGAGGTCGTTGCTTATATGCGAGCTTAACCAAAAGGTGGAACAGCGAAGCTTACAGTCTAGTGTGCAATACTGTGAAGAATCTAATAGGCGCAGTGGAAGAGGAAATGCCAAGAATTGGAAAACTGGTTGAAAACGGAAAGCTAGAGTCTAAGGATTTTGAATTCATGAAATACAACGGATGCGAAATAATCCCGTGAAACCAGAATCCGCCAATACGAATCGTTCGCATGGCGAAGATGTTGTCAGGAGATGAGATCAGGGAGGACACAAGATGACACCAAAACCTTAATGCAGCCATTGTCTAATCGAGAGCTGGTGAATTGCGTGTCAGTTGCGTTACGTGATGCTCAGCATCTCTGCTGGAAAAACTTTAGGAAAATCAACGATAAGCTTGTCCCTGAACGTGGCAAGGGCTGGACGCCCTTTGTGATGGTCACAGATTTGCTTGAAGAGGCTGGCGAAGTGGCTTCTTCTGTTAAGGGTTTGGAGGGGTTCAAGCCGCCTGAGAAGCCCAAAACGAAGGAAATGCTGGCCACTGAGCTTTCAGATATGTTTTATATTATCTTCGTTCTGGCAGAGCATTATGGCATAGAACTTGAAGAATCTTTTCTCCAGACCGTAAACGACTACATGCTTAGATTCATCAAGTAGGAACTCTTCTATTCCTTCACACCGTAATGCATGAGAAGCCGCGGATATTTCATGCCATATTTCTCTATCAATGCTCCTAGCGTCTCCTCTACTTCCGGTGTGTACCATATCTGTGCGAATCCCAGGTCCTGCTTGGCTAGGCTCGGTGAGAACCACAAGTTCGTGTCAAATGTTTCCACCGTGGTTTGGGATAGTCCAGCTTGTTTAAGAGCAGCCATGATCTTGTCTGGTTCAAAAAGTGAGTCTCCGCTTTCCTTGTGAAGCCTAACGTAGTTATTTTCAGCTTCATTTCTTGGTTGAGTGCTTATCTCGACAATGCACACCTTTCCATTTTCCTTGACAGTCCGAGCCATTTCCTTAACGATTCCGTTCATGTCTTCCGCATGCTTCAGCTCTTCGAGGAAACGGTAGCTTACAACCATGTCACCGATTCCATCAGCCAAGGCGTCCTTGAGACTAGCCGCGTCGGCTTTGATAAATGTGACGATGTTCTTAACCCTCCACTTGCTTAGATTTTCCGTAAACTCGGCAAGGTACTCATCAGAAACGTCGACACTCAACACTTTTCCAAGCTCACCCACTATTCTTGCTGTAGAAACCGTGAATCCACCCTGTCCACATCCCATGTCAACCACGGTCATACCTCTGCGGATGCCGATCTTTTTTGCGACTTGGAATTTTAACTCAAAAATAGCGTCTTCGAACTGTTTCCGTTCTGTTATGTTCCAATACATATGTAACACAATCATCGATTTCAATCCTATCTTATAGTCTCAAGCAAACACGCAGCCGCCGAGAAGCCCCATCCATAGCCAACCATCAAGACAAGGTCGCGAGAAGACAGTTTGTTGCCGGAGACCACTCTTTCCAAAATGAAAGGCAAACTCGCCCCCGACAGGTTGCCACACTCTTTAAGCACTTGACGTGATTCTTCAATCTTATCGCTTTCGATTTCGTTATGCCTAGCTAGGAGGTCGAGAATCTTTTGGCTTCCTGTGTGGACTACCCACTTCTTCGCTGCCTTCTTGATCCTCTCTTCGTTCTTTCCTAGCAGCCTCTTGAGCGCCAGCCCAGTGTATTTTGCTCCAAGAGTTGGAATCTCCTTGTCCAAGTGAGAGTAGAAGCCGAACCTAAAGGGTTCGTTCAAGGCAGACAGCCTCGAATATCCAGCCAAGTAATCCTTTCTGCTGACGTTCGTTACTTCGACGATTTTCTTGACCGACAAACCCTTGTTGCAGCTCCCAACTACTGCAGCCGCTACACCGTCTCCAAAAAGGAAGAACTGCATGACCGCAATCCATTTCCTAAGCTCGAATGCGTGTGATTGTTTATCCTTGATCAAACCAATCTGACCGATCTCCATAACATCCTCAAAACTGCGTACTTGATTTTGGAACCAGTACGAGCTCACCCCGGAAACGCAGATCAAAACGTTGTCATTGGGACGGGCCGCGAGATGGTCTTCTGCGAGTTCCAAGGCTTTCGGAAAGGCAGTGCTTGCTATTCCTTGAGCATTAACATGCTTGACATAAGGGTTGAAGCCGATTTCTCTGACGAGAATTTGGCTTAGTCCAGGGCTCAAGATTGGGTTAACGTCATAAGCTGCAATGAAATAGCCTATTTCTCTTGTTGAAAGGCCTGCTTTTTCGACGGCGTCTGTACAGGCTTTTCGGCAAAGGTCAACAAGATCATCTTCCTTCAGGAGAGTCTCCGATTTCGAATGTGCCGCTTGGTTGATGAGATAACGTCTTGATACTCCAAGATTGAGCACGCTTCGTCTGATGCCTTCGTGAAGCTTGCAAGGAAAGGCTTCCATCAACTCCACTGTCGAGTACTCGTCCTTCGGCAATGCAGTGGCTAGTTTCAGTATTTGCATGACCGATGATGTAGCGCGTGATCATAAAAGAATTTTCGGTCGACTAAACCGCGACTTCCGCCTCTTGAGTGCACCTTTGAGGGTTTCATTGCCTAGATCTACGAAGTGGTTTTTGGCCTCTGGAAGCTTGCGAAAAGATCGCCCTTAATCGCGATCTGATCTTTCCAATCCAACACTTAAGATGCCTTCGTGAAGGTTTATAAAAAGGCGTCTCGCAACATGTCAAGAAAAGCCAGGCGAATCAACGGTGGTTGCCGAAGAACTGGTTAACTACTTGATCAATACTATGTTATTGGGAGTTCCCCTCCTCACCTACGTCTACCTGATAATAATTGCTGTTGTTTCAATAGTCCTTGAGAGGTCAATTACAAGGTATTTGCGAAGGGTCGCCAAACGCACACATTTGCCGCCAAACGTGACAAATAACGTTGTTCTGACCTGTCGGTTGCTAATACTTGTCGGCGCTGTAGCCTTTCTTGTGAAGGTGGGTGGTTTGCCAACGGATTGGATCTTATATTTCTCAACAGTTGGGGGTGCCGCCGTGGGCTTCGCTTCAACTAAGACTATCGGAAACTTTGTGGCTGGACTTTACCTTTTTGCGACGCGACCGTTTAGGGTTGGCGACTACGTGCGTATCGGGGCTGTTGAGGGCATCGTGGAAGAGATCACAATCAACTACACGAAGGTCCGAACGATTGGAAACAATGTCGTGTCCGTCGCGAATCTTCAGATCATGGACCGAGACGTGACCAACTTCGCGTATGAAAGCGACGTGGGAGACGGACTTTTTTGCTACACTTTCGAGATATGCTTCGACCACAGCGTCTCTTCAAGCAAGATCGCTGAGATTTTCGAAGAGGTTTTCGATCGATATAGTGAGAAGTCGGTAAGGAAACCCAGCTACATAAATCTCAGGTCTGGCGGGTTCGAAAGAGTCTACATGGTCTACCTGTACGTGAAAAACCCAGAAGACATTTTCGCCTTGAGACCACAGATTGCGGAAGAAGTCTTCAAGCGCTGGGACAAAGAAAGGACAAGAACAAGGCAGTAAGCTGGCAATGCTCCACCACGTGAAGCTTGCTAGCATCCTAGAGTAGACCGTCTCTTCTATCACGATTTACGCACCCATTTCCGCAAAAATCTTATAGCTCTTCAAATTCACTAACTACATCTTTCATTACTGAAGGTGGAAAATTGAAGAAAGTCGGAATAGTTGCTGGTAGCATTTCAAGATTTGACAATCCTAGGCATACTTTGCAGGAAGAGATGTGCGCAGAAGCGGTCAGAATGATTCTTGATGATGTTCCGGATCTTGAGCTTGGAGACTTCATAAGGAAGGACTATGCGTGTTGTTACTCGTACTTCAGTGACATCCTTGAACAGCAGCAGTGCATGCACTGGATAATTCATGACTACCTGGGTCTGAGCGGTGTGCCTGCATACCGCGTGGAGTCAGGCGGTGCAACCCCGATCGATGCCGTGATAAACGCGGTTCTATGGATACGTTCAGGAATGTTTCCAATGGTTCTCGTCGTCGGGTGGGAAAAGATGAACGAACTGCCCATTCAAAAAGTCAACGAAGCCATAGCCATCGCAGGTGATACAGATTGGGACTTTGTGTCAGGTTTCACCTACAATGCTTTTTACGCAACGATGGAAGCCCGAAGAATGCACGTTTATGGAGACACAGAAGAAGACTTGGCCGAAGTTGCAGTTCTGAACCACAACAACTCGCTTGAGAACCCATATGCGCAATGGCCAGCCCAGCATGGATTCAGCAAAATCACGATCGATGATGTCTACAAGTCGCGCCTGATCTCATGGCCATACAGACTTTACGAGTGTGCCATGACAAGCGAAGGCGCCTCAGCATTACTCTTGGCAAACGAAGAACTTACTAGGAAGTTCACGGACAATCCAGTTTGGATAACCGGCGTAGGCTTCGGCACCGACACCATGAGAGCAGGCGACCGACCGGACAACCCGGCATGGAAAGGCTTGTATCCAGAAGATGAAAAGATCTGGCCCAGAAACATTCCAAAGCCAATGTCACCATACCCTGATCTCTTGAACTTCGGTTCGCTCAGGGTATCAGCCAGAATGGCCTATAGGGACGCTGGAGTCAAGAACCCGCGAAAAGAAATCAGCTTCGTTGAGATCTTCGATCCATACGCAGGCGTGGTCTTGGCAGGGCTCGAGGACTTTGACTTCTGCAAGAGAGGTGAAGGCAAGAATATGGTTCGCGACGGCGTGATCCAACCGCACGGTGAGCTTCCGTGCCAACTCAGCGGCGCGTTAACAGCCCAAGGACACGCAGTCGGTTCAACGTCAATTGCGCAAGTAGTTGACAGCTATTGGCAACTGAGCACCCAGATCGGCAAGAAATGGAGTGCACCTGGAAGGCAACTCAGCAAGCCAAGGAAGGCCTTCATACACGGACACGGCGGCACAGGATGCCAAGCAGGCGCCGTAGTCTTGGAGGTGTAAAAGAATGAAACAGCCAGGACCTGAAAAGATCTTGAAAGAAAAGAAGATCGATGAGAAACTGTGGGAAGACTGGGAACGCAAAGGTGGCTGGACACCAGAAGGCTGGAAAATAGTCGAAATGAACGACGGACCAACGCTCAACGAACTGAAACCTGGAAAATTCTTGGTCGTTCACAGACCCCATGGTAGCTTGTTCCATCACAGCTACGGCAAGGTATCGCAGTTCTTCATGGGATTGCTTGAAGGGAAATTGTACGGCACGAAATGTCCAGAATGCGGACTCGTGTACTGCCCACCACGCGCTCACTGCTTCAACCCGAAGTGCAGGCTTGCAGAGACGAAGTGGATTGAGCTTCCAAAGAAAGGAGAGGTCCACTCATACACGATCATGGTCATAGCCTGGCCTTCAATGGCGCATCTGCAACCATTAGTGGGCGCCATGGTCAGAATCGACGGAACGAACACCTGCCTGCCAATGACGATGCGGGACGTAGACCCAGAAAAAGTAAACATTGGCTTAAGAGTCAACATAAGCATCTCCAAGCAGCCAAAAGGTGACTTGCTAGACGTTTATGCAACGCCTGCAGAAGAACTAGTTGCCCCGAAGAGGACCCCGGAAGAGTTGAAACGTTTCAGAGAAGACATGGAAAAAACCAGAACATGGGTCAAAAAGACATTCGGCGAAAAAAAAGTGACCTGAAGAGCTTAATCCCAAACTCTCTCCATTTTTCAAAAGCTTTCAAAATCGCGCGCCATTCTTTCGTCACAGCCTTAACTCAGCTTCTTGTTGATTGTCTATGACCGTTCAAGTCGTTCTACAAAAGCTTAATTCCTTCACGAAGGATAGATTTCATTGATATGTCGAGAAAGACTATTTCAATACTGATAATTCTGACCGCCTTTCTAGTCATGGAACCATTCTTTGTCCCGTGGGGACTCACAGTTTTCGCAACATCATTCACAGGAAGCAGGAAGCCTCTCGTAGTCGTAATAACCAACACGACAATCTACAAGTCGATAGAGATGTCATTAGACCAGTACATACAGGATGTCGAAAGCGAAGGCTTCGCAGTGCGAATAGTCCAAACCGACCAATTGATAGAGAAGACGTCAACAAGCATAAGGAATTATCTGAAAGAGGCGTTCATGCGGAAACTGGTCGGAGGTTTTCTTGTTGGAGATCTCCCAGAGGCTTGGTACAGAATAGGTGAGGTCATATTTCCGACAGACATGTACTATCGTGATCTCGATGGAGAATGGATTGACACAAACGGAGACGGAGTCTATGAAGACCACATCGGGAACACTGCACCTGAAATCTGGATTGGAAGACTGAAAGCTTCGACAATTGCTGGCAATGAGACTTCATTGATAAACAACTATTTCCTCAAAAATCATCGCTATAGGAAAGGCCTCCGGGTGCTGCCGTGGTGGCGTGCTCTAGCATACATTGATGACGATGGAGTCGAGTGGGCACAAGATGTCAACTCTTCGTTGAGTGAGGTGGACACCGACATTACACTTGTAACAGATCCAGCAACAACCAACACGCAAGACTATCTCTCGAGAATCGCTGATCCTTTCGGCTACCAGTGGGTCTACCTGATGTGCCACGGTTCATTTGACTATCATACGTTTATGATCAACGATGAGCCCAAAGGAGGAACGGTCTATCCCCATCAGTATCGAGATATTGATCCTCGAGTCTTCTTCTATATGCTCTTCGTCTGTTCAGGCGCTAGGTACACCGAAAAGGATTACTTGGCTGGAACCGTTGTTTTCACGAAAAGCTATGGCCTACTTGCCATCGGCGCAACGGATACGATCTACTCAGTCTCTTTCAGAAAGTTCTTTGCTGACCTGAACAGGAGCGAACCCATTGGCACAGCTTTCCATGAATGGTTTCTTGAGCAGGACAAGTGGCAGAATCAGATTGCTGAAGGAGAGGATTATCGCTACATTTTCTATGGGTTGACCATCATAGGAGACCCCACGCTAAAATTGGACATTCGACCAAGCAAAGTGCATGACGTATCTGTCATGGATACCAAGACCATCGTTCTTAACGTAAGCAACACATATTCCTTGATAGTGACCCTGAACGTCAAAAATCTCGGGGGTTTCGACGAGTCTTTTGACGTATACCTCTACCAGTTCGGCTACAAAGTGACATACGCCCACGTTTCGCTGGCCGCTAAAAGCTACAAGACCTTGAACCTTACTATTGCTGACCCATATCGTGTGTTCATATCCAATTCTTCCAAAACTGAGTTGACCTTAGCGACCAGCCTTATCCCTGAGGAATATAACCTAGGTGACAACACAAACTACCTTTTCTTGGAAGGTGTGGCAGTTTTTCCACATGGGCCGTTTCAAGTAAATGTGTGGGCGGCGCCCATAGTGATGTTTTCTGCAGGCGCAGTGATTGCGTACGGCATATTTAGAGTGATATCCTCGGATTCTGCCATTCCGAGCTTCGTTGTGAAAGGCAAGCGCTACTTTGTGAGGAAACTTTCCGCTATAACCGGAAGAAACCGCAAGAAAGATTGAAGAGGCAAGCCAGGAAACCGTAACAGAACCGAGATTCCGCTGGTTTATCTCGAAATCGTAAAACAATATTTAAATCAACCGCGCCGCGTATATTATGAATCCTTCACGAGGGAGGCTTAATAATGAATGGTAAACCGCTTGTCTCGATAATTTCTGCAGGCTTATCAAAATTCGGAAAATTGGATGGCCTATACGCGAGAGAGATTTTTGCTGATGCAGCAAAGGAAGCTTTTGACCGCTGCCCGAAACTTGATCCGAAGAAGGACATTAAAGCCATGTTCGTTGGGCACATGGGTGAGTCCTACGAGCACCAAGGACATACTGGCGCTACGATGGCAGACTGGACTGGATTGCTGCATGTTCCTGCCACTCGGACCGAGGCTGCCTGTGCTTCTTCAGGAGTCGCGTTGAGAGCCGCAATTTATGCGGTGCTTTCAGGCTTGTGCGACGTTGTCATGGTTGGGGGCGTTGAGAAAATGACCCATAGGACCACAGGCGAAGTGACTGAGTACTTGGCTATGGCTTCGGATTATCCATTTGAGCAGTGGCACGGTATTACCTTTCCAGGCTTGTTTGCCCTGATGGCCACAGCACACATGCACAAGTACGGCACGACTGAACGCCAGCTTGCGAGCGTGGCTGTCAAGAATCATTATCATGGAAGCTTGAACCCGAAGGCTCAGATGCAGAAAGAGATAACGCTCGAAGCCGCCATGAGTTCGAGGCCCGTGGCTTGGCCGCTCAAGCTGTACGATTGCTCATTGATTACTGATGGCGCTAGCTGTTTGATACTTACAAAGCCTGAATTGGCAAGCAAGTATACGGACATGCCTGTGCACATAATTGGGAGCGGCCAAGCTGGTGACACGATCGGGTTGTACGAGAGAGACGACTTCACGTCTCTTGTAGCGGCAAAGTTAGCTGCTAAAACGGCATATGAAATGGCTGATGCGAAGCCAGAAGACATTGACTGTGCGGAAGTTCACGACTGCTTCACAATAGCAGAAATAATCGCTTATGAAGACTTGGGTCTCTGCAAAACGGGCGAAGGCGGCAGACTTGCCGAGAACGGGGAAACCAAGCTCGGCGGAAGAGTTCCCGTGAACACAAGTGGCGGGTTAAAGGCTAAGGGGCACCCTGTTGGCGCGACTGGAACGGGACAAGCATACGAGATGTATCTGCAACTGACTGGACAAGCGGATAGGCGACAAGTGAAAAATGCCGAAATCGGGTTATCACACAACGTCGGCGGCTCAGGCGCGACCGCAACCGTCCATATATACAGGAGGGGCTAGAAGGTGAGCGAACAGGCACCTTTCACGATTGAGCAGTTCTACAAGCACATACTGCAAGGAAAGTTGATGGGTGGAAAATGCAGAAAATGTGGAAAAGTGCACGTTCCACCAAGACCGCTTTGTACAGAGTGTTTCTCAAAAGAACTCGAATGGGTGGACCTACCGCAGAAAGGAAAGCTCTTGACCTACACGGTTATTCACGTAGCCCCGACACAGTTTCAGGGAATGGCTCCATACCCTGTTGGTGTAATTGAGCTTGAAAACGGCGTGAAAATGCCAGGTATGATTCGTGTGGCGCCTGAAGTGATCAAAATAGGAATGCAGTTAGTATTAGACTTTGGCACGTGCGCAGCAGCTCAATCATGGCCACAGTGGCCAAGATACTACTTCAAACCAGTGTGAATTCTGACAATACCTTCGGGTTCTTCTGCTCTCTTTTTCCACGCACATCAGATTCCTCCCCTCGGCATCGTTGGACAACCTATAGCAAGTCCTGATTGACCAATAAGCTCATCATGACAAATCACCAGACCGGAGAATGACTATCGAAGACAATGGCTTGGCTAAACGTGTCGTGTTACTCGTGTCTACTATGCTTTCGGAAGCATTATTAGTTGCCACCGCAGAATAATAGGGGGGAGACGTCATCGGGGAGCTTTCGAAGGGAGAGGGAGACCATTGGCAATCAGAAAACTTGTCATTTGCTTCAAGATGACTGCAATAGTTTTGTCGTTCCTCGTAGGTTCTCGGTTGCTTCAAAACGCGGAGGGCGGAGAACTTGGCCAAGAAAGAATGTTCCTTGATCCGGCTTCGTTTATAGGTGATTATCTCCTTGTCGGCGAAACGTTTACGGTGTACGTGAAGGTGGCAAATATGAGCCAAGTTGGTATTGTTGATTGCCATTTAAAATGGGACCCGCAGTACTTGGAACTCGTTGAGGTTACACGAGGAAATTGCATCCAAGGAGGTGGATTGGTTATCGGGAGTTGGGATAGGACGACGGGAATTGTATGGCTCTGTTATGGCGTGCTTTGTTGCGGAAATGACGTATTGCTTGGCACTGCGATGGTATGCACTTTCAGAGTTGTTCGCGTTGGTGCTTCAGTAATCGACCTGTACGGGATGTCGTGTTGGGATGAAGACTTACATGAAATATTGAAGGGCGACTCGCCTTATGATTGCACCATTTCCATGATACAATGGCCGTCACCAGTTGGAGGATACTCGCTTTCTCTCGTTGAGCCAGCTCTGGCCTCGCAGACCACAACGTACCTCGCGTTCATAGTGATGTTTAGTGTGGGACTGAGCCTATTGAAACGCAGAAAAAGACTTGAATGATTCTAATAGAATCGTGCCAGATAGGCTTTGCAGACTGCCTTTGCGCTGATGGAGTTCAGAAAAGGGGACTCCATCTGGAGGCTTTTCCGCTGGGACAAGAATCTTTCTTTTTGCTATCTCTCAGGAAAGCGATTGATGTTTGCACGCACTTTCCAGCCAATGAGTTGAGTCACGCTTCGATAGTTTCTACTCGCGCCACCAGCGACACCTTTCTCTTCAGAAGGCGGAAGGTTAGGTTTTTATTCGGCATTCTTGGTTAGAGCTGAATGAGAGTCTCGGTGGGCTTGGTCATAACTAAAGGCACTGTTTTTGACATAAAAAAGTATGCTCTGGACGATGGACCAGGAATAAGAACCACCATATTTCTTAAAGGGTGTCCTCTACGCTGTTGGTGGTGCCACAACCCAGAAGGGCAGGCACCAAGACCCGAGCTGATGTACAAAGGAAAAAGGTGCATTGGATGCGGCGAATGCGTAAAGAGTTGTCCGAAAGAGGCGATTTCTCGCAGAGCTGAGGAAACGTCCATAGATAGAAAACGTTGCGATCTATGCGGAAAATGCTCCTTGAAATGCCCAACGGAGGCTCTAGTGATCGTCGGAAGGAAGATGAGCGTAGGCGAAATCTTGAAGGAAATAGAGAAAGATTCTCTTTTCTATGATGAATCCGAGGGAGGGGTGACCTTTTCTGGAGGAGAACCTCTTCTGCAGCTAGGTTTTCTGAACGAGCTGCTTCGCGAGTGCAAAGACAGAAATCTTCATACCGCTTTAGACACAAGCGGGTTCGCATTGAGCAAAGCCATCGACTTGATCAGCAACAAAGTGGATCTTTTCCTTTATGACGTCAAGCTGGTGGATGATAGAAGACACAGGAAATATACTGGCGTGTCAAACAAGCCTATCCTAGAGAATCTCGGGAAATTGGCAAAAAACGGTAACGAGCTGCTAGTTCGCATCCCTCTCGTGCCAGGCATTAATGATTATGAAGACGATATTGCCAGGACAGCTGAACTCATGCATCTAAACGGCATCAAACGAGTAAGTCTTCTCCCTTATCACAGATCTGGGATTGAAAAGTATAGGAGTTTGGGGAGAGCATACAGATTGAAGAGAACTCGGCCTTCGTCAGAAGAGAATCTAAGGCTAACTAAGGAGCGATTCGAGATTCTGGGATTAGAAGCAAGAATAGGAGGAGCATGGGATGAACGAAAGGGTCAGAAGACTAAGAGAACAGAGTATCAGCACTAAACCTCGCATCACACCAGAAAGAGCGATCCTTGTTACAGGATTCTATAAGAGTAATGCTTCTAGCCACCTGTCTCCTCCTGTGAGAAGGGCGCTTGCGCTGAAACATGTGCTTGAAAAGAAGAAAATAGGGATAGGCGAAGGCGAGCTGATTGTCGGCGAGAGAGGACCTTCTCCGAAGGAAGTTCCGACTTATCCTGAAATATGTTGTCACAGTCTCGAAGATCTTGAAGTTCTTAGATCAAGAGAGAAAACGCCGTATGCGGTTGATGAGGAAACAAAGAGAATATACGAAGAGCAGATTATCCCTTTTTGGAAAGGAAAGTCCATAAGAGAAACAATATTCAGCAACATGTCTAAAGAATGGAAAGCGGCATATGAAGCAGGAGTATTCACGGAGTTTCTCGAACAGCGAGCACCTGGACACACGACTCTAGACGACAAGATATACCGAAAAGGCATGGTTGACTTCAAAAAAGACATTGCTAAGAAAATGCAAAGTCTCGATTTCCTGAATGATGCCAAGGCATATGAGAAGATGGAAGAACTCAAGGCGATGCAAATCGCTTCGGATGCTCTGACACACTATGCGAAGAGGTACGCCAGCAAGGCAAGAGAGCTGCTGCGAAAAGAAAAGAATCGCGAGAGAAGAACAGAACTCAAGAGGATAGCCGACATCTGCACGCACGTACCTGCTCATGCGCCCCGGGACTTCTGGGAAGCCCTACAACACTACTGGTTCATCCATCTTGGCGTCATAACAGAACTTAATCCGTGGGACTCGTTCAATCCTGGCAGGCTTGACCAGCACCTATACCCCTTCTACAGAAAAGGCATTGAAGATGGAAGCCTCGCGAAAGAGAAAGCAAGGGAACTGCTGCAACTGTTTTGGACAAAGTTTAACAATCAACCAGCGCCGCCAAAAGTCGGGGTCACCGCTGAAGAAAGCAACACTTACAATGATTTTGCCTTGATAAATCTAGGGGGAGTAAGGGCTGATGGCTCAGATGCAGTGAACGAACTTTCGTACCTGTTGCTTGATGTGATCGAGGAAATGAGGATTCCTCAGCCAAGCTCGATGGTTCAAGTTAGCAAGAAAAGCCCCGACAACTTCCTGAAAAGAGCATTGAAAATAGTAAAAACGGGCTTCGGGCAACCATCTGTGTTCAACACTGACGTCATAATTCAGGAATTGCTGAGACAAGGAAAGACCATCGAAGATGCAAGAAACGGAGGAGCAAGCGGATGCGTAGAAACTGGAGCCTTTGGCAAAGAATGCTACATACTCACGGGATACTTCAACTTGGTCAAAGTGCTAGAGATCACCCTGAACAATGGCCTTGACCCAAGGACAGGCAGGAAGATAGGACTCAAAACAGGCGATCCCGCCAAGTTCAGATCCTTTGGCAAGCTTTTCAACGCCTTTGTAAGACAGCTTAACTACTTTGTTGACGTCAAAATCAAAGGAAACAACGTCATAGAGCGACTCTATGCTGAGCACCTTCCCACACCATTTCTATCGATTCTCATAAACGATTGCATAGCAAAAGGGAAAGACTACAATGATGGCGGGGCACGATACAATACAAGCTATATCCAAGGCGTCGGGCTTGGAACGATAACAGACTCACTAACAGCAATAGCCTATCAAATTTTCGACAGAAACGAAATCACGTTTGAAGAAATGCTCAACGCTCTGAAAGCTGACTTTGCTGGACATGAAAACCTGCGTCAAAGGCTTCTGAATAAAACCCCGAAGTATGGAAACGACGACGATTATGCAGACGAAATCATGAGAACCGTCTTTCAAGCATACTTCTCGGCAATCGACGGAAGACCCAACACGAAAGAAGGATGCTACAGAATAAACCTACTGCCAACGACCGTTCACATCTATTTCGGAAAGGTCGTTGGAGCCACGCCTGACGGAAGAAAGGCGGATCAGCCTCTTTCCGAGGGTGTATCGCCTGTGCAAGGAGCGGATCGAAAGGGGCCAACAGCGGTCATGAAATCTGTCTCCAAGATTGATCATGTCAAGACTGGCGGAACGCTTCTGAATCAAAAGTTCTCTCCCGACCTGTTAGCCGACGATGAAGGACTAGACAAGTTGGCTCATCTCATACGCACGTACTTCAGACTTGATGGTCATCACGTTCAATTCAACGTGGTGAGTGCTGAGACTCTGCGGGAAGCACAAAAGCATCCCGAAAAATACAGAGACCTGATGGTTAGGGTTGCTGGATACAGCGACTATTTCGTCGATCTCAGCGTCGGACTGCAAAACGAGATAATCAGCAGAACTGAACACAAATCCTTCTAAGGCATCCGACATATACAGAACATTACCGACAAACATGCCCAGTAGCTAGGAACTTTGAGACTTATTGATCTGTCCTATCAGAACTGGAAGCTCTGCAAGAGACGAAATCAAGTGATTCGCTCCAGCACCGACAAGATCATCTGCCGTGGAAACACCTGTTGGAAGCCCAGTCGCAATGGATCCCAATTCCTTGGCGCAATGCATATCTGTAGTGCCATCGCCTACGACCAAGGTTTCTTCTGGGCGCGCCTGCAATGCTTTCAGTGTGGCTTCAAGATGTTCGGAGTTGGGCTTCACGTACTTGACGCGGTTTCTGGGTGTAGTGGCGTCAAAGAAGTTGGCTATATTGAACCGTTCCAGAATGTAGTTCATTGATCTCTCACTATTTATTGTGCACAGCCCAATCTTTAGCCCCATTTTCTTTAAAGTCTTCAAGGTTTCGATGACGCCGGGCATTAGGCTCGCGCATTTGGCAGCTTCCAACTCGTACCTTTCGACCATTTTCAAGGCTTTTGCGCGGACTTCCTGCGTGGTCTTTTCCGATTTTCCGGTGTTCATCATGAATATCTCAACTTTCTTCAGCATCTCAAACACGCTTTCATTGACTGACAGGATTGATCCTGGCAAGCCTGCTGACATCAGGAAGCTTTTCACTTCGGCCCTGACGGTTCTGTAGTCTAGGTTGAAGCTGGCCAATGTTCCGTCAAGATCGAAGACTACAGCCTTAATCGCCATTGAATACTCCACGTTTGCATGTAGATTTGGAGCGTCTAATCAAGTTCTGAACGAAATATACTTTGCGGTGAAGGCAAACCCGATATTCTACCTCGAATATAGTACGATGCTGATGAGCTATGAGCCTCGAAGAATATGCAAAAGAGAAGCTTTGGTCCATACTGGTTGAGACGGCCCACACCCTAGTGATGTTTCCGAGCCACAAGGCCTACACGCGGGAGCACATTATAACAGAAAAACCCGAGATATCTCCTGTCGAATTGGCATCCAGATTAGGTATATCGATGGGGGAAGCTCTCGTGATCCTGTACGAGTTGACAAGTGAAAGGAAAATGCAGCCTTAGTTAACTAGGATATTAGCTCATCTTTCGCATCTTTGACGCGTCTTGTTTAATCGCTTATCCTGTCTGCATTTTGCGATCCGCGGATTCACTTCTGCCCCGAACGTCTGAGGCTGCTCCAGAGTGCTTATGACAGACCCAATTGTGCATAGTCTGAGAGTTGACGAAACACGTATGTTCACGCTCGCTTCTTCTTTTCTTTGAAGGCGTCGCGAACTTCTGAGAACTTCTCGTCAATGCTTTCAAGAGAAGCGCCAACGATCTCGATTTTCTTCATGTTTCCTTCGCCGAGACCCCTTTTGACGGCTTCTTGAATGATGGGTAGCTTCTCCGGTTTCAGACCTACGAGTGTGGCTCCTACGGTCTCGACGGCGATTGCATCTCTACCCACCAACAGCACGTTTGTTTTTATTCTATAGTCCTTGCTTTCGGATCCCGTGTGTGGGTTGGCTCCTGCTCCGCGGTATGCATATGTTCCGTCGAGGACGGCAAGGTCTATTCCGCCTATGGCTTCATATATGTCCAAGAGCAAAGTGTCGAGTTTCTTATGGAATCTTGCCTTCTTGGGCTCTGGAACCAGCCCAAATAGGTTTTTGAGAATGCTTCCTCTCTCGAATGTGCGCATAATATGCGTGCTCACAAGCACGTTGGGCTTGAACAGTATGTGGGACAATTTCATCTCTTCGTCGGCGACCTTAACTTTCTTCGTGTCAGGGTCATCAGAGAGATTAAACGGGACGACTCTTTCGGTGAAAAGACTCTTCCAGATCTGAAGTCTTTCCAAGCCTTTCCCTCTGTAATTGTCAGACTCGGACAAGAATATCTGTGGGACCTTGTTGAAACTGCTGACGATTGCATCAGTCACCTCAATAGTCGTGTGGTTTTCTGACCTGTGATCGAAGATACCGACTTTGATTACGACTGGTCGATCAGCTTTGTTCAAATCATTTATGCTTCCAATAAGTCTAAGCGCTTGAGTAAGAGACTCGCGAACGTTACTTTCAAACTCGACTATTGCAACCTTCGCCACCATAACACCTCGCATCTTCTCATCTTGTGGATGTAGACTGAGATAACTGTTTCCAGAGTCAACGGCGAACAATTTCCCCATTCAGCGATTTTTTGTGACAGTAAGCAAATTTATCTGCCAAATGGCAACACAATAACTCGGCGAGCAGGGTGCGGAAGAATGAGTCGTTATGAGAGAACTGAGAAGCTTCTGAAGGCTCTGGCTGACAGGTCAAGACTCCAGATATTGGAGTGCATCCAAACGGGAGCGTCCAACCCAGGTGAGATTGCCAAGAAGCTGAATCGACATAGATCCACCGTTGAAAAGCATTTGAGAGTGCTTCTGCAGGCGAGGATCGTTGAGAAGGTACCATCGTTGACCGAAGGTGGAAAACTATCAATTCGCTACAAGATTCGTGAGGGTGCAGAGGAACTGCTGAGCACGATTCAAGAAGTCTTTCGGAAGAATCTTGACTAGACGGCCTGAACACTTGAGGCTTTGAAAGCTATGTAGATTTGAGCGTTCAGGTTTAGACCCATTTCGTTGAATGATCGCTTCGTTATCTGCACCAGAAAAGGTTTTCCAACGTCTACCTTCAACCTTACGAGCGAATCTGAATCTATAATCTCAGTGATTCTGCCTTTCAATATGTTTCTCGCACTGGATGCAAATCGGGTTTTGGACAATATTATGTCTTGAGGACTAACAAAAACCGAGACATTTCCTTCGCTTTGGATTGTCGATTCTATCTGAATCCCGTTGCCGACGTCAATCATTGTCGTCCCATTCTGAGTTATCTCTGCCTTTCCGTTGAAAGTGTTTTCCAAAACTGCAAAGCCCGCAAGAGACTTTGAAAGTCTTCCGAACATTTCTACGGGTGTTTCTACCTCGCTCACTTTCCCGCTAGCTATCAGTGCAACGCGGTTAGGCAGACTCCTAGCTTGAAGCATGTTATGCGTTGCCATAACTACCGTGATCTTTGATTCTCGATTTGCTGCCGCTATTATTTCCTCAACAAGCGAAACGTTTTTCGGGTCCAAGTTAGCCGTCGGCTCGTCAAGCAAGAGAAGTTTTGTCCTCAGTGCCAGAGCTCTTGCCAATGCAACTCTCTGCTGTTCTCCGCCAGAAAGTTTCTTTGCGTGTCTTCTCTCAAAGCCCTCCAGTCTGACAAGCCTTAGAGCATCTTTGACCCTTTGATCAAGGTCCTGTCTCAGCGTTTTCCTTATTCTCAAACCGTAAGCCACATTGTCATATACGGTTGTGCTAAAGAGCACCGTTTTCTGAAAGACCATGGTGCTTTGCATGCGTAGTTGTTCAAAGTTCTTTTCCGAGGCACTTGTGCCGTCAAAAATGACCTTGCCTTTCGAGGGCTTTTCGATAAATGCCAGAAGCTTCAGTAGCGTTGTCTTACCTGAGCCGTTTGATCCGACTAAGGCCAGTATTTCTCCCTCACGGATTTGAAGGTTTATGTCATCTAGAGCAGTCACGGTGTTGAAAGTTTTCGTCACGTTTTTTAGCTCTGCGGTAATGTTCATTTTCTTCTCCTCTGAAGCAAGTATGATTTGATCAACGTTGCCCTCTCAGAGACAGCGAAAGCCAGATGGCGAAGTGTGATGCTTTTTCGTTGAAGGATGCTTATTGTGATCGTTATTCCAAAAACTATGGTGAGCAGTAGTATGGCCAATGCTATGCTTAGTTCTAGGTTTCCTCTTTGTGTTTCCGTCGATATGGCTGTAGTGAGCACTTCGGTGAAGCCTGCTATGTTTCCGCCGACCATCTGGGCTACTCCGAGTTCTGCGATTGCGCGATTGAAACTCGCGACTCCCGCGAGGAAGACTCCACTAAAGGCTTCCCTTAACACTGCTACAGAGGCTTGGGATTCGGTCGCTCCCAGCGTTCTCGCTTGGTCCATTATTTCTTTGTCCACGGCTTCTATGGCTGATGTGGCCAAGCTCACGATTATCGGTGTAATCAGAATGGCTTCGCCAATGATTATGCCCGCTGGTGTATAGAGTAGGCCAAGAAATCCCAGCGGTCTCGATTTGGAGAAGGCCAAGAACAGGATTAGACCCAGACCTACTGTGGGAATACCCAGCAGCGTGTTGAAGACGCCTTTCACGAGAAACTTACCGCGGAAATTCCTCAGGCCTAACAGCATGGCAATCGGTAATCCCCAGAGGGTGGCAATTAATGCCGCTGCTCCTGACACGTACAGTGAACGTAGCGTGACTTCGAGAACTTGGGGATTGCCAGAAATAATGAGTTGAAATGCCTTTGCCAAGCCATCCAATATTTCGTTCAAGCTTGTTTCCCTTGTTGCGAGTTTCGCGTTTCTCAGCTATAAAGCTCGGGATGTCGTGGGTCTCGATATTCTTCTTGGCACTCCGATCCGCTGAATGGTTTCATAGCGTACTCGCGTATCCATTGTACTATCTGTTCAGTCGAGTTCTGCGCAATGAGTTGAACAGTTTTGTGGAAGAGACGTCCGCTGGCTCCGTAGTCGTTCTTGCCGAAGTCTTCGATGAGTTGCTGGCATTCGTCTGACGCCAAGAATTTCGTGAAGGTCACAGCGTCTTCAAAGTTTACGTGTTTGTGTCGCGTTTGGTTCACTGCTACAACACTGTAAACGTTGAGCAGCTCGTATTTTTCGCCTATGAATGACCTGAGGTTCACTAGGTGCTCTTTCTCGTAGTACTTCAGATAAGTGCCTATGTCTGAAAGTGTGTATGCTGAGAACTCGTTTGCTTTGAGAAGGGTTTCACCCATGCCTGCCCCTGCACTTGCATACCATGATTGGTTGGCCACTACGGTATAGTTGAAGTTGGCGGCTTTCCATAGACTCTGCTCTTTTGTATGCGTACCCGAATTGTCGCCTCTCGAAACCCACACTTTGCCCGTCCGGGTTATACCGTAGTCAGCTATCCTCTTGAGAGCTTCAGTTGAGTTTAGCCCTTTGATTTCCGCTGGATCTGCTTCGGGTCCGACTATTGTGAAGAAGTTGTAGGCTATGATTTTTCTTGAGACGCCGAATCCTTGCTGGAGAAAGGCCAGTTCCTGTGAGGGCGAATGGACAAGTACTGCATCTACATCTCCGTTTCGTGCTTGCTCTATTGCCACGCCCGTGCCTGCCGCTACAAATTGCAGGTCAATCGGGTACTTGGCTTCAAAGGTGCGTTCCACCTCATCCAGCAAGCCAGTTTCATAGAGACTTGTCGTAGTAGAAACTATTAGCCTTCTCTTCGCGAAGTACGTCAAATAAACCATTGTTCCAGAGACTATCAACACCGTAGCTGCTGCTGCGGCAATAACCAGTTTTTGCCATGTTATCACATTTGGTCACCGTTATGTTTTGCCATTCATATCGATTAGATTTATAAACTTATCGCACAGACACTTAAGAACAGAATGACCACCGAGAGGAGGCATAAGCCCTCATTCAAGATATGGCTGGAGCACAAAGGAGAACCGATCCTAGGCAAGGGCGGAGCTGAAATCCTGGAACAGCTGAAGCAGGAAGAATCTATTTCCAAAGCTGCAGAAAAGCTAGGCATGTCTTACCGTTACGTCTGGAACTACCTTCAGAAAATCGAGAAAGCCATCGGCGAGCCAGTGATGGAGACGTTCAGAGGGGGCAGGTTTGGCGGGGGCGGAGCACGGTTGACTGAGCTGGGTAAGAGTCTGTTGGTTGAGTATAGACGTGTTGAGGGTTATTTGGATGAGGTGTTGGCTGACGTAGACTATTGGGAGGCTGTTGGTTTGAAGATAAGCGCAAGGAATCGTTTGAAGGGGAAAGTTGTCAACGTGGAAAAAGAGGCTATTACGGCCAAGGTTAAAGTGGAAATATCCGTCCCAACGGTTGTGACGGCTTTGATTTCGCGTGAAGCCGTTGAAGACCTAGGCATAAAGGTCGGCGATGAAGTCGAGGCAGTGGTTAAGGCTACAGAAGTTATGATTGCAAAGTAGCGGGTCTACAGCTCCACGACGTAACGGTAGGCTATGTGTTCTCCTGCTGTTGGGCTTTTGTCTCGTATTATCCGGACTACGTCTCCTGGTTTTGCGCCGATGATTTTGACGGCGGGATCAGAGAAGCTGATCTGCGGTAGCTGGTATGGATGGACACGCAGCCCTTCGAGCAGTTGCTTCTTTTCCTCTTCAGGCAGTATCTCGTGCCTTGGAACGATCGCGTGCTCAAAAATGTCGAAGGCTGGAAAAGTCTTCTGGAGAAGCTCGATTTTCTTCTTTTTTGCGCCCTGCTTGACAGCGTGCGTATATCTGCCGTCTGTGACTACTATGCCTCGTTCGATTTCTTCTTGTTTCATGATTTTCTGCATGTCGTTTATCGCGGCTATACCCACTGTGGTTTCGCCTGGTATGCACCAGATTATGGCTTTCTCTTTGTCTTTGGGGATGTCTACGACGTAGCTAAAGGCGTCCTTGTGCTTCGTCTTCTTGATGAGCTTGTAACCTCTGAGCTTGATTAGAACTTGAGCCTTCCGTTCTCCTAGACTTACAGTTTCACTCAAACCTTCAGACCCCGCGTGCATGAGAATATTCGAATCCTAAACGTGGCACTAACCCAATAAACCTTACGCCTTTATTAAGATTTAAAAGCAAAAAGAACTGATCTATTGTCTCCAGCAGATAGGAGTTGGGCAATCATGTTTTCAGATCTTGGCAGACAAGCTTTGAAAGAAGCTGAGAAAAAAGGTGCCTCTTACGCAGATATTAGAATCGTCGAGATTCTTGACGAAAATCTGACTGTGAAGAACGGCGAGCCCGAAGCGGTCACTTTTTCACAGACCAAGGGTTTCGGAGTTCGAGTCATAGTAAAGGGCGCTTGGGGTTTTGCGGGCTCGATTGATGTTAACAAGAAGGAGATTGCGAAGGTCGCTGGCAAGGCGATCAGCATTGCAAAGGCCAGCGCGTTGCTGAAGAGACGGGACGCACGCTTAAGCCGAGAAAATGTCAACAAAGACAAGTACAACACGGGTTTCAAGAAAGATCCATTCAAGGTTTCTCTAAGGGAGAAGCTGGATGCCCTCATCCAAGCCAGCAGAATTCTCAAGGAGCAATCCTCGCTGATTAAGGCTTCTTACGCGTATTATCGCGGGTTTAGGGAAGGCAAGCTTTTCATGAGCAGTGAAGGTGCGGAAATAAATCAGCAGATTACGTGGTGTGGCGGCGGCTTGTCAGCTACGGGCGTGAAGAATGGGGAGATGCAGATACGGTCTTATCCGTCCCAGTTCCGCGGAGATTTTGCAACAACTGGATATGAGTTCTTTGAATCTCTGGCGTTGGCTGATCATGCGAAACGGATTGGGCAAGAGCTTGTCAGATTGTTTGAAGCTGAGCAGTGTCCTTCAGGAGAGATGGACGTGATTCTTTATGGAGATCAGCTTGCGTTGCAGATTCATGAGAGTTGCGGGCATCCGACGGAGCTGGATCGTGCGTTGGGCACTGAGGCAGATTACGCTGGAACAAGCTTTCTTACTCCTGAAAAGCTTGGTAAGTTCCGTTATGGCTCAAAGAAGGTGAACATTGTGGCTGATGCCACTGCGCCCGGGGGGCTTGGGACTTTCGGCTATGATGATGAGGGAGTGAAGGGTAAGAAAGTGTATCTAATTAAGGAAGGTATATTCTCGAACTATCAGAGCTCACGTGAAACTGCGACAGAGCTGAAGTTGAAGGAGAGCAGTGGCGGAATGCGGGCTGATTCGCCTTTGGCTTTACCGATTATCCGCATGACCAACATTAACTTGCTTCCTGGCGATTGGAAGGCTGATGAGATCGTTGAGGACACGAAGAACGGTATTCTGATAACGACCAACCGCTCTTGGAGCATCGATGATAGGCGCGTGAACTTCCAGTTTGGCACGGAGATAGGTTGGCGTATTAGGAACGGAAGCAAGGAGGGCATGCTTAAGAACCCAACGTATATGGGTGTGACTCCGCAGTTCTGGGGTTCGTGTGACGCTGTGAGCAAGGATGACTGGAAGCTTTGGGGCACGCCAAATTGCGGTAAGGGCGTACCTGGTCAGGTGATGTACGTGGGGGCCGGTTGTGGAACGGGAAGGTTCCGTAAGCTGCGTGTGGGGCTGATAAAGTAAGAGGTGACTATGGGTATGGACACTGAGAGGTTGAAGGAGATTGCGGAGAGAACAGTTGCTTATGCTGTGAAAGAGAAGGTTGACCAAGCGCAGGCTTCAGCTTTCATGAGTGATACGGCTCTGACTAGGTTTGCGAACTCGCAGATTCACCAGAATGTGGCTCAGAAGTCAGGTGGAGTGACAATTAAGGTCATATTGAAAAAGAAGATCAGCAAGATCAGCATAGGCACGCTTGAAGGAAGGGAGATCGAGAAAGCTGTAATACAGGCGATCAAGATCGCTAGGGCTTCTTCGCCGTCGAAAGAATTTAGAAGCCTACCAGAACCGAGAAAGTGGGCGCCGATAGCCGGAGCATATGATAAGAAAACAGCAGAGTGTGATCCTAAAATCAGAGCAGAGAAGGTAAAGGAAGCCATTGACACTGCGCATGCGAAATCGCCGAAAGTGAAGACTGTCGCAGGCTTCTTATCAAGCGGGTCTATGGGTTTTGCGGTTGCGAATTCGCTGGGTGTTTCGGCATGGGCTGCTTTGTCAACGACATCGATGAAGACTACGGTGATATCGAGATCTGGAGATTCTGAGGGATTTGCGGCTGCGGAAAAGCATTCAAGAAAGATTAAGGATATTAGTCCAAGGATTTTGGCTAGAGATGCGGCTGACAAGTCTATTAAAAGCTTGAATCCAGTGAAAGTCGAACCTCGCGAGTACGAGGTTGTCTTGTCGCCTGTGGCGGTTTCGACTCTGATGATGTATCTTGGGTTTGTCGGGTTTTCGGCTGATGCATATCAGGATGGGCAGTCTTTCGTCAAGTACTCGTTGAACAAGCAGGTCTTTGACGGCAAGCTGAACATCGTTGATGATGCGAGAGATCCTAAGACGTTCTACAGCTTGCCTGTTGACGGTGAAGGCGTTCCGAAGAAGACTATGAAACTGGTCAATAGGGGAATTGTCTCGGAAAGAAGTATTTGCCATAATTCCTTCACTGCTGGCAAGGAAGGAAAGAAGAGTACCGGCCATGCGCCTGCGGCTTTTGGTGGCTACTATGGCATTGAGGAACCTGGACCGATGAACATGGTTGTCAAGGCAGGAGATTCGACGATAGAGGAAGCAATTGCTGAAACGAAGCATGGAATATTCGTGAATACGGTCCATTACGTGAATCCTGCTGAGCCTACGAAGGTTGTGTTAACGGGGTTGACGAGGGACGGAACCTTCCTCATCGAAAACGGCGCGATAAGCAAGCCTATTGTGAATATGCGGTTCACGGATAGCATGCTTTCGGCTTTCAAGGATATTCCGATGATTGGGAAACATGTGGAAACGTTGAGGATGACTGCTGTGCCGATGTTGAAGCTGAAGAAGCTGCGGTTTGTGGGACTCTCGGCCTACTAGCCGCTTCCATTTATGGTAAGCGATGTTGCCTGTTAAGCCTCTAACCACTGGAATGGACTGAATTCGCATTTAGAACCACACCGCGGTAGGAGAATCCGCAAATCATAGGAACTAAAGCATGAGAATAATGAGCGATGCACCATGGTTATTCTCAAGGAAGTTGACTATGCGATTCTTTTTGAGTTGATGAAGGACGCGAGGCTAAGCGATAGGCAGCTAGCCAAGAAAGTCGGAGTTTCTCAGCCAACCGCCACCAGACGAAGAACATTGCTGGAAAGAGAACTAGTCGATGGTTATACAGCTATCCCTAAATGGGCAAAGCTTGGATACGAGATCTTGGCGTTCACGTTTGTCAAGATCAAACAGGATATTGCGGAAAAGGACAAGTATTCATCTACTCGAAAGAAAGGGCTGGAATGGCTGATGAGCCAACCAAACATTGTTATGGGAGGAGCGTGCCGAGGAATCGGGCTGGATTCTTTCATGATTTCAATTCACAAGACCTACCGCGATTATGACGAATTCATGAGCAGCTACCGACTTGAAATGGGGACGTTCATAGATGACAGTCAATCTGTGCTCGTGAATCTTGCTGGAAAAGAAATATTGAAACCGTTTCATCTGAAGTATCTGGCAGAAGCAAAAAGATAGCGCTGCCAGACTTTTACCGCACGCTCAATCTGTTATGCAATTTCGGTTTTAGGGTTTGCACCAGAGTATCGCTTTTTCTTCGGACATGTCCATGAGATAGCTGAATGCCTTCTTGCCCTTAGAAAAGCTATTTGTCTATGTCCGATGCATAGACGACTCGATGACTTTAGTGAGCTTTAATCCCAGTTTCTCTAGTCTTTTGAAGTGTTCGTCTTTTGTTTTTAGTTCTACGTTGTGGGTGATTGCGGTTGCGGCGATGAGGAGGTCGGCGTCTGGCACCAGTGCGCCGTCGTTCCTGAGCTTGTCGTACAGGGCGCAGTAGGTTTCTATGACAGGGTTGTCTATGTTTAGTAGGTCGAAGCTTTCTTCGAGCAGTTCCTTCACCTTTGGTCTCTTTTTGGGTTCTATTCCTCTCAGCACCTCGATGAGTGATATGGTTGAGATTGCTCCGACTGCATGTTTTTTCTGGCGGAGCATTTCTATGATTGTGTCTGTGTCGAGCAGGTTCATCTGAGCTTGAACCTCTCTCTGAGCTCTTTGCATGACTCTAGCATTGCGTTCAAGTCTTTGTCGGTAAGCATTTTGGCCAGTTCGTCGAAAGCCTTCTTGCTTTTCAGTCTTTTGGCTTCGGCGTAGAGGCCTACTAGGAATTCGCCCCACTCGTTGTCGCCTTTGGCTTTCTCTAAGAGGTTTTTGATGTCGGCTGGGACTGATATTGTTGAGTATTTTGCCAAAGCTGTCACCATATAGCCATACAGTTACGTAACGACTAATAGGTTTTTCGTTCCTTAGAAACGTAATGGGCATGGTGTGGTTTCTACAAAACACAAGAAACGTAACTAATAATGCTGTGAGACATTAGGGGCATATGGTCTTTCTGTTCGGTTAGGCTGTTTCAGCCACGGCTTTTGCTACTTGTTTCATGAGACCGCTCTTTCTTGCGTTCCACATTTCTATTCCCATGATTTTCCCGTTTTCGTCGAGTTCGAGGTGCACGTCGGGATCGGCTTCGATCACTTCGTGGCTTGGTCCTTCTTTGAAGAGCAAGTAGAGTATGTCTACTGATTTGTCGTACCATGCTCTTACCTTGCGTTCTTCCATGCGCCTGTCACTGTTTTTGATCTTATGAGCCTATCAAGTTTAGTAGTGTAGTGGAGCGTTGCTACTTTGCGATTCATACATGCAGAATGAACTGGGACGCTTTTAACTGGCATGGCAGCCATTGTTCGTTAAGTTAGGTTGTGTTGAATTTCTGTTCTGTTAGGGTTTTGATTTCTCGGATTTTGCTGAAGTCTGGGTCGTCGCTGATCACGATTGCTCCTTCAAAGTAGGCGGTGGCGGCTATGAAGGCATCGGCTATTGATACGCTGTATTTGCCCTTGAATTCGCCTGCTTTGATTGCAACGGGCTCGTTTATGTCGAGTTTCTTGAGGTATAATGCGTATGTGAGTTCTTCTACTCTTGATTTGGCTAGGTCGGGTCTTTTTTCTTGCATGTACTTGTAGTGGATTTCGGTTAGTGTGACTACACTTATTGCTGCCTCTATCTCTTCTGCTTCAACTTTGAGCAGTATTCGTTGCACTGCGTTCCATCCTTCTTCTTGTGCAAACAGCTTGATAAGGGGTTTTGTGTCTAGTATGATCTTAGGCTTGTTGGATTCGCTTTTCAAATTCCTTTGTCCACTCCTTTCTTGAGGCTTCGATGTCGGCTGAAGGTTTCCTGCCTTTGAAAAGCTCTTTGTCCACGCCTGCGAGCTTTGACAGTTTGGGCATTGGGATGATTTTGATGGAGTCGTCTTCGCGGATGACGAGTAGTTTTTCGCCCTCTTTTATTTTGAGCTCCTTTCTGAGTTGTGAGGGAAGGGTTATCTGACCTTTCGAGGTTACTGTGACAGTTACCACCAATTTCAGTGTCTCCTTACTTAATATGGATTGCCTTACATTTATAAGGATGTCGGAAAATGGGCATCTTTGTACGTTGTCTGCGCGGTAGTGAAGGGCTTGTTCTTAGGCTCTAGACCCACCCTTATACATGGCTTGAACTCGTGGTAACATCGTAGTCTAGACTGAAGGACGCTGGTTACAGGTGAAGGGTTCGTTTCGAGTGATAGGTACTTGTTTGGTTTAGGGATTTTGTGAGTGTGGTTGTGTTCTCCGTTCCTTGCGGTGAGGATGAGGGAGTGTTGTGGGGTGCATTTGTTGCACACGGGCTGGAGAGACACGGCGGAATGGGAAGAAGCAAGACCTTGGTTCGAAGAAAAATGGAATTTTCTGCCGCTAAATCAAACTAGCTGGTTTCTGGTTCTTTTGCTTTCTTCACTGATTGGCGTCTATGCATAGCAAAAATGATGATTGCAGCGTTTGCTGGGATTATTGGAACCAGGAAAACGTCAGAGAGCACCAATGACAGCGGAGACTTCAATGAATTCAAAGCCATTTCGAAAGCTGGGACAAAGAACATCATTGCCGATGAGACCTTAATCACATCGTCGCCAGTTTCTTCTTTTCTACGATGGCTTTTGTACAGCACATACACCATAGTACCGACAAGCCCGTATAACGAAAGTAATACAGTTCCGAGCATAAAAGAGTAGACCAACAAAAAACCTTCAGAATGACTTATCTGCAATTCAATCAAGTAGATGGTTGGATCGCTAGTCTGGTGCGAGATTACTGTACCTTCATAATTCTGAGAAGGAAGAACACAGCTGGAATCATCAATGGTGAAATTGAAGTTGGCAGCCACGTAGAGCGTTAGGCTGTATCTATCCAAAGGGAACACGGGAAGCCCATGAAGCGACGGTTCGGTCTTGAAGTATGTGTTATTGCACGAGTACTTGATGGAAAATATAGTCGAGTTACTGCTTGCGTCATAAAACCGTGACATTCCTTGCCAGATTTCGACCACAAGAGTGTCCGAGATCATGCCTCCACTTGAACTTGAAACGTATGCAGGGCTATACCTAACCCACATTATCTTATCGGAATAATTGCCCTCAACAAATATCTTGAGGCTTACCGAGATATGATTTCCATCAAATGCAAGAATATCTATGGTCATCTGGTTTCGTCCAGATGACATGGCATTTGCTATCAGAAACGTGGAAGCAAGAGAGCACAACAGTATGGAAACGAAGATTGCTTTAGCTGCAAACGTTTTGTGCAATGCTACTCGCCTTGCAAGGAATCCAATAATCCGCCTATTAGTTTTTCCTGCATCAAAGCACCTGGCGAGGGCTCTCTTATGAACATATAGCAGATTGGTTCTGTTCGATTAAGGTACATGGAGGAATTTGATCTACGAAAAGAAAGAATATTGCTTATCTGAATCTTGAATTCATAAGTCATTTTATGATGAGACAATTAAGCCTGAACAGTATGTTATCTTAGAGGTAAGTTGATGGATAGCTTGATGGGCTTCCTCGGTTTCGTGATTGCTGTTTCTGCATTGATAACTGATGAGCTATTGACAAAAGTAGGTTTGAAATTAGGCTACAAAGAACTAAATCCCCTATTCAATTTTCTTAGAAAAAAAATGGAAGATAAATATGCAGATGGGATATTGACACTTACGGGTTCTCTGTTGTTGCTGTTTCTTTGGCTATTTTTTAATGATGCCTTGCTACTGATGTTTTTCGGGATAGCCTTGAACGCGCCTGTTATGATAAATGCGTTGACTTTGTTGAGGTCAGTCACTCAGCATACGCACGATTCCCACGTAGAACAGCCATAGTATGCATAGCGGAATTGCAATTTGCCACCATTCAGATATTCCAATGGTAGTCATTCTTGAGTAGACACCGAACGAAAATGCAATCCATAGAACAAAGGCTATGATTGCTACGATTTTTCTGAAACCGCTCATTGGCGTTTTTGCTTCTCCCTCCTCTTTATTATAGAAGAGGCATCGATGAGTTTCACAGCCACTTTAGCAATGGAAAAATTTAAATTGGCTTAACTCCAATCTATATATGCGTTCTATTGCTAGGAGTGGCGATGAAGCTCATGCTTAGCCTCTCTAGCCCTCATATTCTGCACTTCTCCTTTTAACACTTTCGCATTTCATGTCAAACCGTAAATTCGGTAAGCAATGTTAAGTTTTATATAGTTGACACGCCATAACAATCGTTTAGGAAAGTGTTTAACATGCCCGCATTGAAGTTTAGATTTGAAGGCTTAGACTTCGAATATGTCGGAAATAATGATGAAATCAGAGACTTCATTCACACTTTTCTAGGTCAAACTATGCACTTGCCAGAGCATCAAACAGCTACCATAACACGAAATTCTCGCATAGTAATAAAGGAAAAGGAAGATGAAGGCTTGATAAATGTGCCATTGCCCTCAGATGAGATGGTTATGGACTTTCTCGAATCAAAGAAGGACTTTGCCCATAATATAGAAGAAATTCAAGCGCATTTTTTTGGCAAGACATTTGGTTCCAGAGGAAATAGTCAACGTATGTACCATAGAACTGCAAGGCAACTAAGTATGGTAAGGGAAAAACTCGAAAAGCAGTTTGAAGGCAAGTTTATGTCAGAGTCCACTGGAGTAAGAAACTTGAGACGTTATGTCTTCAAACCATCCCAAAAAGTGTTGCTTAACCAATAGAAGGCGAGACAGGATAGTGGCGAGGGCTCCGCACACACTATAAGTTGGAACACCCGTCCTAGGGGGCTAGGAGCAAAAGTGTGTGTTTCCTTGCCACTATCCCTCGAAGCACTATCTATTTAAGGGCTACGTGCTTTTTTATGTTTTGCTCCCACTCTTCCTGACTCAATATGCCTTTTCTTTCCAACACCTCAACTAATGAGGTGATCATTGAGTCGTGAATGTCTAGCTCGCCAGCTATTTGATCCATTGATGCGGGTTTTTCTTTGGGTCTCAGTAGATAGCCTCGTTCCATCAGATATGATAGGGCTATGTTTCGTATGACTTCTGAATCTCCATTGCCTATTTTTCCCTTTAATTGTTCGTCTATTACTTCCCATACTCCTTCGGGAAGGGAGACTAGAGCCCTTCTGCTTGTTTTGGTTTTTTTCATGCTCTCACAACAACCTCCAAAACTTCCTTATTCTCTGTCTTTCCTCCAGCCTTCTGAATCTGAGCCGTTTCGATCAACTGTTTCCAGCCTTTGACGTTTATTCCTGCTGCTTCTGCGGGTGTCATGTTGATGCTTTGATGTTTTCGGCAGAAATTATAGTTTATTACGTAGCCATCGAGAAGTGTTTTGGCTCTGTCGTCGTTCTTTAGTCCTCTCATTGGTTTCAATCGGTCTTTGAGAGTGCCATGCAATCTTTCAACTATGTTGTTTGTTTTTCTAGCTCTTATGCCCACTTTTCTAATCCATTCGACTCTTTCTGTTTTGTAGTGTGAATAGTACGTTTTGTTATATGCATCGTCATACGCAAATGAGCCGTCCGTAAAGAGTGCTGTCGGTCTTTGTTTTTCTAAAGCTTGTTTGAAAACTTCCTTCGCATTCTCACTAGTCCGTGATTCTGTTAGAAGGTGCGCCACAATCATACGAGTGTCTTCATCAATCGTTTCCCAGAAATATCGTCCTTCTCCGCCTACGGCTATTTCCGTTTCGTCATGGTGATATTTTCCCGAAAGCTTTGGCTTAAGAGTCTCTACAAAATCTCCAACTAATTCGCTATAACAATGAACCCAATACCATACTGTAGTTTGCGAAACGTGTTCGCCGAAGATATTGGATAATTGTTCAGCTACTTTTCGTGTTGACAAACCACTATAATACATATTGAGAGAGGTCACGATTACCTGAGAATCAACTCTCATTCTAGGAAAGGTTACAGCATTGTCATAAAAGTGGTGCTTGCAGTTTTTGCATAGGTATCTCTGGATACCAGCTCTAACGCCATGCTTTACCACATGGTCGCTGTGACAGTATTTGCATGTTTGCATTGTTGTGACACCTGTATATCTATAATATATCATACGTATATAAGTATATCGGTTCTATATCGACAGTATATCAAGAAACGTCCTAACCTACCGTTGTAGAGAGTGAGGTTCTATTGCTCTTAAGCGTGTTTGATTATTGGTGTCAAATCCTTAAATCACGAAAAGCAAATACGTTGAGCTTGATATACTAATTTTGAAAAGGGGAAATAGAAAACATGTCCGTATACGAAACAATAAGAAGGAAAGTAAAAGCTGGAACAATTATGTACACACCATCAAAAACGAAAAAGAGAGCACGATTTGAAGTTGAATCAACCGATGATCCAGTAACCTTCCGTGTAGGCAAAACAAAAGGGCGCATTAGAGTTCCAAAAAGCTGCTTGAATGGCATTCCCGCTTTTCTTAGGGGCAAAGGTTGGGTTAGAAGTGGATCTATGCATGAAGATGCGATAGAAGGAACGTTTGAGGATTATTTGGATAAACATAAGGGTAAACGTGGGGGAAGTCTTGCTTCATACGTTGTGCCTATACTTCAGGAAGCTGGCATTATTGAGATCCAATATGGTAAGCATCTTAAGGTCAAATTGTTAGAGAACTCTACGTAGTTTGCTTTATTTCTTCCATGTACCTTAATCGAACAGAACCAGCAGATTGCAGGACAACATTCATGTGTAATCAACGCAATCACCTAAGTGCGGAGAACCAAGTTGTTGGCGTAGTTTTCCATGGTTTGAGCATACTTTGTGATGGTTTCTTGTGCATAAGGCTTGAGCGTGTTGATGTTCCTATCGAGCGTATCTCCTGAAACGAATTGTTGAAGGGCAAAGGTTTTTGCTCCCTTCACGATCTCTCCTATCTCGCCTATGTCTCCGGCATCTACAAAACCCGGCACGATCGTCGTCCTGAACTCATATTCAACCTTTCCCGTCTTCAGCATCTCAACAGCCCGCAGAAAACCTTTCGTATCCTTCGCACCCAAACGCGGATACTTCTCCAAACTAGTCTTCACGTCCAAAGCCACATAATCCGCGTACGGTAGGCATTCTTCCAGAACTTCGGGAAAGAACCCATTTGTGTCCAGCTTAACCGCAAACCCCCTCTCTTTCAACTTCCTCAAGAACTTCGGCAGTTCCCTATGCAACGTCGGCTCTCCACCCGAAACAACCACAGCATCCACAAACCGCTTCCTAGCCTCAAGCACACCCAACGCAGTCTCCTCATTCAGAAACGGCGGCTTCGGATCAACAACAATCCTCCAGTTGTGACAGTACGGACAGCGCAGGTTACAGCCAGGCGTAAAAAGCACACTAGCCACACGATTAGGAAAATCCACAAGACTCGTCTTCTGCAACCCTGCAAACTTCATGCGCACGATCACGCAGCAATGGGAGCAGCCATCGGCGCTGGCATGGACTTGTCAAACGTCCTTCGGATCGCAAATTCCGCTTGTTTCCCATCGTTCCACTGGTCAACTGGCCTAAGATAGCCTACTATTCTGGAATATACCTCGCACTCCTTGCCGCAGTCAGGACATTGCTTATGCTCGCCGCTAACGTAGCCATGACTCGGGCAAATGCTGAAAGTGGGAGTCAACGTGAAGTAGGGCATGCTCGAATTCCAAGCCACCTTCTTAATGAGTTCCTTGGCAGCCCGCCAGTCATGCACGCGCTCGCCGAGAAATATATGAAACACTGTTCCGCCTGTGTAGAGTGTTTGAAGCCTTTCCTGATGCTCCAAAGCCTCAAACAAGTCGCCCTCATAGTCCACTGGAAGCTGCGAAGAATTCGTGTAAAACGGCTCCGCACGATTCGAAAGGTGACGTTCATTGGCCACAATTATGTCTGGATGCTTCTTTTTGTCTATGCGCGCCAGCCTATATGACGTTCCTTCGGCGGGTGTGGCTTCTAGGTTGTAGATATTACCTGTCTTCTCTTGGTAACTTGACAGCTTATCACGCATGAAATTGAGCACTTTCGCTGCAAATTGAAGGCCATCTGGCGAAGCAAGGCTGAACCCGAACAGGTTCAGCAGCGCCTCGTTCATACCAATTAGCCCTATCGTCGAGAAGTGATTCTTCCAGTACTTTCCAGACGTTTCTTTCACATGCTGAAGGTAGCGTTTCGAGTACGGGTATAACCCGCTTTCGGTGAAGCTTTCAAGCACTTTCCGCTTTATTTCCAAGCTGTCTTTAACGATTTCCATCAACGCTTCCAAGCGCTCAAAGAATTCAGCCTCGTCTTTCGCCAAATACCCCAATCTTGGCAGATTTATCGTCACAACACCTATTGATCCCGTCAACGGATTCGCTCCAAATAGACCTCCACCCTTCTTGTGCAGTTCCCTGTTGTCTATTCTGAGTCGGCAACACATGCTTCGGACATCTTCGGGTTTCATGTCGCTGTTTATGAAATTCGAGAAATAAGGCACACCGTACTTAGCGGTCACTTCGAAGATTTCTTTGCACACTGGCGAATCCCAGTCGAAATCCTTCGTTATGTTGTACGTGGGTATTGGAAACGTGAAAACCCTGTTCTTAGAATCGCCATGACTCATCACATCTGCAAAAGCCAAGTTGAACATTTCCATCTCGTTCTGCATGTCTCCAAAGGTCACGCCATTTGACTCTCCAGCAATGACTAAGCCTTCATCCTTCATAAAATCTGGAACCGTCAAATCCAATGTCAGGTTTGTGAACGGCGTTTGGAAGCCAACACGTGTAGGCACGTTCATGTTGAAGAAAAATTCCTGAAGGGCCTGCCTGACATCCTTCAAGCTTAGTCCATCCTTGCGTATGAAAGGAGCCAAGTAAGTGTCAAAGTTGCTGAATGCTTGAGCCCCGGCAGCTTCGCCTTGAAGCGTGTAGAAAAAGTTCACCACATGCCCGAGAGCGGTTCGAAAATGCTTTGCGGGCTTGCTTTCAATCTTGCCTGGAACGCCACCAAAACCTGACAGGAGTAGGTCTTTAACATCCCAGCCGACGCAGTATGGCCCCAAGACGCCTAGATTGTGTATGTGTATGTCTCCCGAGAAGTGGGCTTCGGCAATGCTTGGGGGATAAATGCGTGTGATCCAGTACTTCGCTATAACTGTCGACGAAAGGTAGTTGTTCAGCCCCTGCAAGGAATAACTCATGTTCGAATTTTCTCTAACGCGCCAGTCTTCAACCTCAAGATAAGAATCAACCATGTCCGCGTCACTCAACAGTGCCGCCATTTCCCGCATATCCTGATGCTGCTTGCGATAGAGAATGTACGCCTTCGCCGTCCGAGCATGGCCGTCCTCAATAATCATCTTCTCAACAAGATCTTGAATCTCCTCAACCGTCGGACAGCCATCCTCGCCGAAACGCCTGTTAAGCTCAGCAACAACCAAATCACTAATCCGTTTGGACTGTTCGCGGTCGGTTCCGCCTACGGCTTTGGCGGCTTTCCAAATCGCGTTAGTTATTCGCTCTGGGTCAAAGGGTTCTAATCTACCATCACGTTTTCTCACAAACTTCATTTTTTCGCCTCTATAATGACTTGCCTAAAATCTTCAGGTTCCTCAAACTTGCGGCAGACCGACGCGAACCTTATGTAAGCCACACGGTCAAGACTTCTCAAGTACTTCATGACCAACTCACCGATTTCCCGCGAAGAAACCTCCTCTTTGCCCAGCTTCATCAAATCCTGCCTCACATGCTCTGCAACCTCGCGGATCTGATCAAGCGTTACGGGTCGTTTTTCGCAGGCTTTCTGCAAACCTCTTATGATCTTGTTGAGGTCAAACCGTTCAAGTCTACTGTCTTTCTTCTTGACCATAAGCTCTATGGTCTCAACATACTCGTAAGATGTGAAGCGCTTTCCACAGTCGGCGCACTCCTTACGTCGCCTAACTGTGTTATCCGGCGAATCCCTGGTTTCAAGGGTCTTCAGATTTTCAGACCCGCAATATGGACATCTCATACAATCACTTCGAGCGCGTCACGTCCCCATAGTGTTTCCATATCAAAGTAAACGCTACATCTAGAGTCTGGTTATATAAGCCATTTCTACAATAATGTTGTAACAACGGAGAAAACGCCATGGGGAAACATGAACGGCATATACATGATTAAGCAAAACGCGCCATGCCAAAACAAGGTTCATTAGAGAAAAAAGACCCAAAACAGACTGATATGAAACATGCTTAAGATTTTCCATGAGGCCACCATGTTCTACACCGCCAGTTAGATAGGCTTTTAAAATCTATTTTCCATAGCTTCGCTACAGAAGCAACTCAAAAGGACAAGGAGAGAGCAGTGGACCCATTCTGGAGAGTCATAACGCCTGTCAGCTCGGAATGGAGCATAGTAAGGCGGCTGCAACAAGCTGGCATGCTTCCGCAGTTTCTCAGGAAAGTGTTCGTCTACAGAATTCCGAGGCAGTATGAGAGAAACGTTTACGAGATGGAGCACTGGCAGGTGCTCGAAGTTGAGATAGAGGTGATCCCCATGCCTTTCTCTATCGCGCCGAGGTACAAGGAAAGGGTCATAAACCATACGTGCTACAATCCGCACGAAGGAAGACTCCATGTGCTCCTTTGCGAAAGCTTATCACTAGAGGATCTGGAAAAGCTCTTAGAAAGGGAGCCAGTTTTCACGCCGCCCATATACAAGTAGCAGCAAAAAAGGGTTACTCAGCCTTCGCTTGAAGCGGCTTGCCTACATTTGAAAAGATGAATACTCCACACGATAAAAGAAGCACGAGGGCGAGGGACAGGAAAACGCCGAAATACTGAAAACTTGACGCAAGGACGAAACCGCTGATTATGGGTCCGACTGTTTGCCCTACGTCCATTGTCATAGCAAGAAAGCCCATCGAAGTGCCAACAAGCTCTTTTGGCACGAGCTCACTGATCAACGGTGAGGTGGAACCAGTCACAGTTGCGAAGCCAAATCCGTAGATTGTGGCAAGAAGAATCAGAACAGTGAAATCAGTCACGTATGAAATCACTATCAAAGGAATTGCCGAGATGAGACAGCCCATCACTATTGGAACGCGTCTCCCAGACTTGTCTGAGACTCTGCCCATGTAGGGCCTGGCGAAAATGGCAGTTCCGATTATGCATGTCGCTACAAGACCGGGTATCAACAGGTTATAATGAAGATACGTAGTCAGATATCCTGTGAGGAAGAATTCGAAGGCACCATAAACGTAGTATTGGCCCGCCTGAACCAGACTGACTGCGAGGGCGCCTCGATTCATAATAATCGCCCCCCAACCACGAAAAACATCCTCTGCGATTCCTCCAGCCTCCTTTTGTGAAGCAGTCGTTGGTTGTCTTTTTTCTGCGATGAAAGGCAATGCTAGGACTAGCGCAGTCACACCTGCCACGGCTACCGCCAAGTATAGCTCGTGGAAATCCTTGTTGGTTGCAAACAGTATATACCCGCCCAGTACGGGGGCAATCAGTCTTCCGATGTATGTTGCAGAAGTGAAAAGTGAAATCCTCTCCCCCCGCTTATCTGAGAAGAATTCAGCCAGCGAAGCCTCTGCAACTGGAACGAAGATTGCTGTCGCAAACCCATGGTAAAATCTGATGAAGAGGAGTTGCCACCATTGTGTTACCAGAAGATAAAGGAATGGCGCCGATGCAAACACGAAGCCAGCGAAGAGCAGGAACTTTCTTCTCCCAAAGATGTCTGAAAGCGAAGCCGCAGGCAAGCTTACGAGAATGCCTGGAATTGTTGAGGCTGCAGCAATAATGCCGCTCCACTCCGTGGGTGTTCCAAGGCTTGCAATAAAGGGGTTCAAAACCGGGCTTTTGGACATCGTTGAGCTGAGGATCGCAAATCCTCCCATTGCGCAGAGCGTCAAGAAGATCATGTTCACGTTGCTTCTCATTTCGGAAGTCATTTCGAGGCCTGCTTGGATTTCCATTGATTGTTGTGAGTAGTTAATAAGAATAGAGGCACTTGTGAAAGATGCTTTTTGTCGCATCGCTGATTTGTAAGTCGCATATGTCAAAGTGAGTTTTGTGACATGTCGTCAACAACATGTCAGCAAGCGTCTCCAAAAAGCAAAAAAGTTGATTCCGCTGGCCTAGTCTGTCAGCTTCTTCCTCAAGAACTCTCTTCGCTGTTTCCTATCCATCTTCTCCAGTTCGGCCTTGTACTTCTCGCGGATCAGCTTCAGTTTACACGAGACGTAGAATGCGTTATATGTTGGTTCTGCCTTGGCTATGGCTTCGTGGTCATCGTTGGCAATGATCGAAAACCCTGTCATCACAGCATCTAGTCCTGCAGCTTCGGGAACGGCTTCATGGCTTTCAGTGTCGGCTGCACGCACGATTTTCGCCAATTCGAGAACTGCTGGGTCCTTGATCTTGTACCTTTCAATTATCGCATCGAAGCTGCACTTGTCGCCATGATGTCCAAGTTCGACGCCTGGCGCATCGTACGGTATTGCCTTCTCTTTCCTGACGGCTTCTTCGATTTTCTCAACTGGAACGAAGATGAACTCGGCCTTCGAGTCAACGAACCTCTTTATCAACCAAGGACAGGCAGTCCTGTCAACATGAACATATTCACGGGTTACCCACTTCAAATCTTCTACCTCTCTGATAAACTACTTTGACACTGTTTAAAGCTTGTTTGTACGCCTAGCAAGCCAGAACACGACACGAAATACCACATCACCACAGTTCGGGAAAACTACGTGCCCACAATTCCAAACACGACCATGGCAAGGATCCTGACAATAGGCGAGAAAGCACACGCACAATAAGGGGCCAAAAAAGAAAACTGAAACCGTGACTCAGGCGGATACCTCCTGCGTTTTCCGGAGCGATCGATTCTACAAAACAGATTTACCTTCCCACGTGGAATCTAAGGAGCAAGGGCGAAAGTGTTGACTGAAAGAGATTTAAAGTTTCAGCATCTGGAGACAGAAGTCGACATAGCACAGCATCTGGAGTTAATGCGAAAAGTCTTCGGCCAAGACGGTCGAATCGACATACAAGTTAGAAAATGGATTGATCATCATCCGACGATGTCGCTCAAAGACTTCTTCGTGATCAAGCATTTAGGCAAGACAGTCGCTTGCCTCAATTTGATTCCTTCAATATGGAGCGTCGGAGGGATCCCTCTGAAAGTGGCAGAGCTTGGATGTGTGGCAACGCTTCCTGAGTACCGCCATCAAGGCCTACAGAGAAGGCTGATGGAAGAATATCACAGGCAGATCTCAGACCAACGCTATGACTTATCTGCAATCGAGGGCATCCCGTTCTATTACCGCCAGTTCGGATACGAATATGCTCTGCCGCTTCAAGAGGAGATACGACTGAAGCTTAGTCAGATTCCGGATTATGAGGTCAAACACAGGATCCGCCCCTTCACAAAAGCCGACGTGCCCAAAGCTACTCAGCTTTTTTCGCAAGCTCAGCGAAAGTTTTACGTCCACACAGTCCGTGAAGAAGGTATATGGAGAATGCAACAGGAAACAGGCTTGATCGCCGAGTACGAATTCGAAGGTTACGCCGTAGAAGAAAACGGTGAAATGATCGCCTACTTTATGGTAAATGTCAACTCAGAGAGAAAGGAGCTCCTGCTGAGAGAAATTACGGATGTTGACATGTATGCAGTCCAGTCGATTCTGAAGTTTCTCAAAGACAAAGGAAAGCAGCACGGATTGGAGACACTCCTCGCAACGATCAGCTATCACGAACCCTTTGTCATTCAAATGGTTGCCATTGGCGGTGCACAAAGTCCCCCTTATGCTTGGCAAATACGCGCAATGGACTATGTCAAGCTATTGTGGAAGCTGAAACCCTTATTCGAAGAAAGATTAGCAACGTCCATGTATCAGCATTTGACGGAGAAACTGAATTTCAACTTCTACAGCTATATTGTTCAGATAGCGGTTGACAGCGGAGTCATCATGGACGTTAGGCGCGTGGAGACAGATGAAGACAGAAGCGTTAGGTTCAATCCTCTCGTGTTCGTTCAGCTTTTACTAGGGTACAGGAGCCGAGATGAGCTTCAAGCAGTATACTCTGATTTCCTCGTTCGCACAAGCCGCAGGCACCTAATCGACGTTCTGTTTCCGAAACTGCCATCCTACATCCACACAGAGTACTAACAAAGCTTGACACAAAGCTTATTTTCCATTTCAACTCTCTGCTCCTAGGACAAGAAATGATCGCTGGAATCAGAGAGTACGCTGAGAAAGACTTGCCAACTCTAGTGGAACTAATCAACGAAAGCTACAAGCATGATTACGAATTCTATCCCTATAATGAAGAAAGGCTTCGGTCTTGGATTGGTGAGCGCAAGTTCAGAATCTTGATGGCAGAGGAAAACGGAAAAATCATCGGCTCTGCAGCCTACCACGACAGTAGCTGGGGTGAAGAAATCGAATGGATAGCAGTAACAGAAAGCCCAAACCGAAAAACGCTAGAAAACGCTTTCGTTGCTGAACTTGAAAAATTCGTGAAAAGCGGCAAGATCTTCAGACCCATTGACGCTGAAAGCCAAAGAATTAACGAGTGGATTGAAAGAGGCTACAGACCAGAGGGTGGACTATACCATATGATTACTATGCTAGACCATGTCAGAACTCTTCCGATAATCCCTGAGGGCATAAACATGCGCAGTTTGAAACCAGACGAGGAAAAGGAGTTCGTTGAAGCCGTCAATGCTGGATTTGAGAGGGAAAGGGTCAAGTTCGGCGACATTCAACTTTGGAAGACTGAAAGCCCGCCTTTCGGCGAAGAATGGATCTATGTGGCAGAAGCCAACGGTAGAATCGTTTCAGTCGTCGTTGCAAAGCCGGATACGTACTTCAACAATTTCTTTGCTGGTAACAGAGGTTACCTTGGCCCTGCAGCAACCCTTCCTGAGTATCGGGGCAAGAATCTAGCTTCAGCTCTCACCGCGAGGGCAATGAATCATCTTTTGCAGAAAGGAATGAATTCAGCGTCTTTGTACACTTCAGAAACAAACTGTGCATCACTAACCCTCTTACAGAGAATTGGCTTTGTGGTGGGGCATCACTGGAAATTCGTGCGAAAAACCTTGCCCCAGAGAAGCTAACAAAGACGCTGAAGAAAACTGATCTTCAAAATACGATAAGTGAGAAGAATAGCTTTGTTGACAATGAAAGGGGAATTGATTTACGACTTCTTTCTGTACACTGCCTCTTTTTCCAGTTCCAGCTGTTTGACCCTCGTTTCTATAAACTCTGCGACCTTGTCTTGACTGAATCTTGCTTCTTCCTCTTGCTTCTTAAGCTGTTCCCGAATTGTCTGCAGAACCTTTTCAACATCGAACGGTTTCATTATGTAAGCATCTGCTCTTCTGTTCACTGCTTCAATCGCGTTTTGAAGTGTCGGATAGCCTGTGATGATTATTTTTCGCATTCTCGGCGTGGTGTCCTTGATCTTCGCTAGAAGCTCTGTTCCATCCATGTCTGGAAGGCGAATGTCTATCAATGCCAGATTGTAGAATCTTCTTCTCGTTCTATCCATGGCTTCCTTGGCCGTGCCTACGGATTCAACGATGTATCCTTCGTCCTCAAGTATCGCCACTAGCACCGTTCTTATGTTTTCATCGTCGTCAACAACGAGGATTCGGGCATTTTCACCCAAACTCCTTCACCTCCTTCTTTCGTTACTGATTCGATTGGAAGCGTGACTGTGAAAGTTGTTCCCTTGCCAAGAACGCTTTCAACGTTGATCTTTCCTCCATGAGCCTCCACTATGCGTTTGCAGATGGCTAATCCGAAACCCATTCCCTTTGCCTTCGTCGTGAATAGCGGCGTGAAAATTTTCGCGACCACGCATTTGGACATGCCTATTCCAGTGTCTGCAAAAGCAAATTCCACTTTCCCATTTGACTGCTTGCTGCTTATCGTCAATGTTCCGCCTTTGGGCATGGCATCAACAGCATTTTTGAGTAAGTTGACGAATGCTCTCGTCACCTTTTCAACATCAACCTTCAGTTTCGGCTTGTTACCTGCTAGGTTTACCACTTTGACATTGCTGGGAATCTGTACGAGAGTCAAAACTTCCTTTATTATTGACTTCGGGCTGGCCTCTGCAGAATCTAGGCTTATGTCTCTCGAATAGTCCAGAAGGTCATTGATGATTTTGTTCGAGTAGGCGATGTTCTTCTCGACAAGATCAAGCATCTCTTTCACCTTGCCATCCACCTTTGACCTCAGCTGCCTCTTCACGTAATACGTTGCTCCAGCAATGCTAGTCAACGGATTGCGCAGGTCATGCCCTACCATGCCGGCCAACTCGCCTATTACTGCATACCTTTGAGCCTTAAGCAACTGCTCCTGAGATTTCTTCAGTTCAAGGGTCCTCTCTTCCACCTTCTGCTCAAGCTGTTCTCTTATATCTCTCAGGCTTTGGATGAGTTGAGCATTTTCGATGATCATAGCAGCTTGATGCAGGAAAAGCTCCAAGGGAACAATGGATTCTCTGGTTGGCCTTCGCCCATCGACAGGGTCATCCATGCTCAAAATGCCTACAATTCTTCCTTCAGGCGTGCGCAGCGGAGCATAGAGCATGTCCTGAGGATGCCAATCAACCATTTCCCAAGGCGAAAGCTTGCTTGGAACCCCTGCATACGTCGTTGCCTCATCGGGAGAAGCTCCATGCGGAACACCATGTACGTTCTCTCGAATCCATGGGTCACTCCAAGGCAAATAGAAAAATTCACCTTGCTTGAACCTAGCAAACTTCGGACCTAGCCTTTCTTGCCACACGCTGCCTGGGGCTTTTCTCTCTTTCAGCAGTTCAACTTCGTCTTTGGAAAGACCTATTGCCACAAGGTCGATACCTTGAAGGTTTTCATCTCTGAGAGAGATCACGACTCTTCTCCAACCGAATTTCTGAATGGCTTTTGCAATAACCCCCAGTCTTTGATGCATTTCCCTGACATGCATTGTTCTGGTTGTGCTTCTCATCAGATGCTCTAGTCCATTTGAAATCTGTTCGAGCTGATCTCGTCTTCTCAAGTTGCTTATTGAGATGGCAGCATGTGAGGCTAATATTTCCAGAAGCTTCTTATCATCGTCATCAAAGGCGGCAGGCTTCTTGCTTTCGACATTCAGAACTCCCAAGACTCTTTTTCCTACCTTTATGGGTACAGCAAGTTCTGAGCGTATGCCTCCTCCACCTTCGACGTATGCTTTGTCTTTGTTCACGTCTGGGACGTAAATGGCTTTGCCTGCTTTTACTGCTTTGACAGTTACGCCCTTGTTGCCATGCAATGGCAACTGGAGTGTTGAATCCCTTGAATTTCCTCGGTGTGCGACTAACTGCAATATTTTTCTGTCTATAATGAAGATGTCTGCAAATTCGAATCCCAAGGTGTTCTCTAACGCGTCCAACGTTAGTTTGTAAATTTCTCCCATGTTCTTTGCCATGTTGAGGCTTTGACCATACAGATTTAGCGCAGAAAGACGTTCTTCATGCCGTTTCCTTTCATTTTCCATTTCCTGGCGTTCTGTTAGGTCAAGTACTTGCACTATTGAGCAGACCCTGTTCTGATGGTCTTTCATGAATGACGATTTGACTTCAACGATTCTTGTCCCGCCATCCTTTCTGCGTATCTTACACACGCAATGCTGTAGAGCGTCATCGCCTTTTCGACGACTGAGGTACATGCTTTCAATCAGAGCCTTGCTGTCTTTGTGAAGGAGCTTTCGGAAATCTTTACCCAATACCTCTTCTTTCGGATAGCCACTTATGCGCTCACCCTCGTCATTAACGTAGATCACGTGATAGTTGTCGTCTATGATCACGACACAATCGTGAGAGTTATCGACAAAAGAGCGGAAGAGCTCCTCCTTCTCAAGCAAGGATTCTTCCATTTTTCTTCGTTCAGTAATGTCTCTGGCTATGCCTTCGACTGCAACGAGTTTTCCGTTCTCATCGTAGATTGGAACATTGGTCTGTTCAGTTACGACGATGTGGCCATCCTTGTGGAGCCATCTCAAGGTCACCGGCTGCTCGGGCTTGCGATGCTCCTGAAGATCTTCCGTGAGTTTCAAGAGAATAGGATAGTCGTCTTGGTAAATCAATTTGAAAACAATGCTGGCATCGGCATAGAACTCTTCAGGTGCGCAACCAACAATTGCCGTCGATGCCGGGTTGACATATTCGAATCCATTTTCAAAAGAGAACCTGTAAATCACATCTTTTGCATTCTCGAAAAACAATCGGAACTTCTCCTCGAATTGTCCGAGAGCTTTCTCGACGGCTTTCTGCCTTGTGATGTCAATGGCGATGCCGTATTTGACGTGTCTGCCCCCTGGCCACTTGATGGCCTTGTATATGCCTCGATACCAGTGCTTGTTCTTCTCGTTTTGATGCTCACAATTGTAGGTTTTTCCAAGATTCTTTCCAAACACGTATTTGTTGGTGCAAGTAGGGCAAGGCTCGTTGAGTTTTCGGAATACTTCGTGACATTTTTTGCCGACGATTTTTCGACCGAACATTTCCTTGGTCTTTTCATTGGCGAAAAGTATCTCATATGTTTCTGGCTCTAGAACGTAGATTGGTTCGTCTATACCGTCACTGAATGCGCCTAGCTTGTCCAAGACGTGATTGACCCGTCCGTCTTCGGCTTTTTTGCTGAGTCTTGCTCTCCTCATAGTGTCATTCTTCTCCTTGGCGCATCAAGCGCCCTTGCACTTTGTTCACGTGTTCCAGAAAATCCCAAGTTTCTTCTTCTTCAAAATCCAGACCCAGCTTTTCACATAGGCGCTTTGTAATGAGCTTCTCAAGATACGGCGCCCCTGGTCCAAAGATTTTCTCAAGAGCCTTCGCAAACTCGGTCAAGTTTGTTGGAATGTGTTCTTTCTTTATCTTGAATAAAGCCTCTAGATGGAAAAATATTGCTTGCTTCGGCGATTCTCCTAATGATGAAAGGCTTTCTTCAACTGCGCACAATAGCATCCTGTTAAAGTCGTTAGTAGACAAGTGACATCCTCAGGTCTCATAGGTAACCTTAATGAACCATCATGGTCTATTGATAAATCGTTTGTGAATCCGCAATCTAGATTCGAGAGTTCTTTCGAAAGCGGGAAGACGAGATCGTTCTAGGGCTTCAGTTCTCTTCTTTTTTCAGGAAGCTTCGCTTCGCAGTGCTCACATAGTCCACGAAAACAAGCTCTTCGCCGTCGTTCCAAAGAAGGGGCTGATTAAGCTTTGAATGCAGCTTCTCCATTATAAGAATCTCGAGAAATCGTGCTCCTGGACCGAATATCTTCTCAAGCCCTATGTCAAAATCCTTAAGGTGAGAAGGAATCTCTTTTTTCAGCAGTCCGAACTTGCTTTCAAGGTGGTAATATATCGCCTGCCTAGCTGATTCTCCAAGTGAGGCTAGAGCATCATCTACGACTTCCAGGAAAATCTTGTCGAAAGACTTTTTCGCCAACTTTGCGGTTCCTCTGACATGCTCCGTTCGCAGCGAAGCACTCTTTAACCCTTATAAATTACTTGCTTATTAGTTTTAAGATTAGCTCAATGATTCTCCATATTTCAGATACGAAACAACTCATGCGGGCTTCGCGATTGCAACTCTAAATGCCAAAAAGGAAAGCATTCTAGTCACGCCATAATTCTCGGTCCACACGTGTGAAGAAACTTGACTGGTTCTCGTCCAATAGTCTTAATTCCTCATGCACTTTTCAATAAAGGCCGTGAATCAGTATGGTCCTTCTCAAAGGTGAGAGAGTTCGGCTGCGACCACTCGAACCAGACGACATGAAAGATTTCTTCCATCGATTGAACGATCCTGAGGCGGCCGGCGAATACGACGCTTTCGGAATAGAAAGCTGGGCCGAATTTGAGAAAGACTTCAAAGAGACCGGCGACCCCCACGAGTTCACCATCCTCATAATCGAAAGGAACGAGGACAGATCGAAGCTTGGTCTAGTGGCGCATTATCTTTCGCATCCAGTAATGCACAATGTGGAAATCGGGTTCCAGATTTGGGAGCCAAGCGAAAGAAACAAGGGCCACTGCTCAGAAGCCGTGAAGCTTCTGGTTGTTTATCTTTTCACCACGAAAAGCATTGCCCGAGTTCAGGCCACCACGAACATTCTAAACAAGCCCGCGCAGAGGGTGCTGGAGAAATGCGGCTTTGCCAAGGAAGGACAGCTTAGAAAGGCTCTTTTTGCAGGCGGAAGGTTCCAAGACATGTACATCTACGGCGTGACAAGAGAGGAATGGGAAAGACAAAAACCCTAGCTCATACTGCCGCACAGAAACTGATAAAGGGTCATTGCAGAGTTGCTCTATGGGCGAAAATGATGATGCGGAGGAGTCGCTGGGTCAACTAGTCTTTTTCGCGTGTCCAGAGGACATTCTTTTCCCATACTTTTATATGCAGTTTAAACAGTGGTGAAATGTTTTATCCGCCTTCAAATCAATTAGTGCACGTAGCTCAGGAGGTTTGCACGGTGACGAAAATAGGCCTAGAGGGCAGAAGATGTCAACAAGCAGGATATTGACAATTGAGGTTCTAGCTCTTTTGATTCTGCTCCTTGATGGCTTGCAGAAAGCCCCTGTCAATGGTTGGAGTAATGGCGGTTCAAGCGATTATCCGTCTGACGTAAAGTATGGGACGCACGATTGGATTGCGGAACACGCTTTGGACTGGCTGCCATCCAATGAAAAGCACTTCATTGTAAACAACCTTAATGACTACCTGTACGGCACAGAGCTGCCCGATAACGGCACTGCGCCGGGCGGGGGCATAGGAGACAAGACGAAACATCATGTGTATTACTTTGCTGACGGCTCCCTGCAGGACAACGCCTCAGCGGTCCGAGCTCAAACAGAGTACAATAATGCTGTCACCCTTTATCAGAGCGGCTATGTCGCCAATGCAACGAAAAAGCTTGGGGTGGTCACGCATTATATTTCGGATTTGGCAAGTTTTGGCCATGTGATGGGTAACAAGACCGATTGGGGAAATGCCACGCAGCACAATAATTACGAAGGCTACGTGGACCCCAGAACAGACAACTACGCTGACAACTTCATCAGTCTGACCTATGACGGCGTTCTAGATAGCATTTCCGCGTATGACGCCGCGTTGGAGCTTGCTTTTGATACAACATTCGATGCTGGGGAAACGTATACGTGTGTGTGGATGGAACATAACTACGACTGGGATGACCCAGCGTTTAGGAATCGTTGCGAAGAGTCCATAGACCTTGCCGTAAATCTGCTGGCAGACATCCTACATACATTCTATTTGGAAGCAGTGGTTCCGGAATTCCCAACCATCTTGATAGTGCCAGTGTTTATGGTTCTTGTCACGCTTGTCTTGATTTGTGTGAAGAAGGCAAAGCGAAGCACTTGGTTGACTGGGTCCGATTTCTCTGATTATGATGGGTTTCGGGCGACTTGACGTATAAGACAAGGCTTCGGTTCAAGAATAGAAAAAAAATGGTCATGGGTAGTGTTTGCCGTAGTTCGCGCTTAGCTTGGCGAAGTCGAATGGACCGACTTTGTCATCGTCATTTATGTCGCAGTTGGGGTTCCATTTAGGTTTACCTGGTGTGGATCCGTAAGCGGCTGATAGCAAAGCGAAGTCTGCTGGACCTACCTTGAAGTCGCCATTAAAGTCGCCTTGGATGGTCACTGTTAAGACGAATGTGCGTGAATTGTCGGACGTGTCTGTTTCGTTTGGAAAACCCGGGAAGTATGCAGTGATGACATACGCGTTCATTGGAAGATCTGATGTGTTAAACAGAAGGTTTAATGTTGTTGATGATCCATTCAGAATGTGTTCCAGGTTTCGGGTTTCCAGCACCGTTGAATTGGCGAATATGGCGAGGTTAGCAAAGTCAAGCGGCAGTGTCCCTTGGTTCGAGACTGTCAAGTTTAGAGCATATTGGCATCCTTTGCCGACTACGGTCTTGCTTGCTTTTGCTTCCGTGATGGCGATATCAGTGTTTATGGTGATTGTTTGAATTTCGCTTTGGGTTTCGTTGCCAAACCAGTCAACGGCACTTACGTAATACTGAACTGTTTTTGGGTCTGTTCCAATCATCTCCTGCGCAGTGTATTGTGTAGAGTTGAAGGTGTCACCTGATGCCCAATCCATTGTCCGGTTTTGCCAAGGACCACTGTTCACGAAATAGTGCAATGTTGCGCTTTCGATTCCTGACGAGTCTTTTATGGTCGCGTTGAAGAATAGGCTGCCGTCTAGCGACAGCACAGGCGTCTCTATTGATTCTATCGTAGGAGGATTATTGTCTGTCGATGCGAAGTATATGAACTGCCAGATGAGTGTCCCTGTGGCGTTCTTATAGGCTCTCAATGTGACTAGGCCTGTGTCTCCTTCTCTGGCGTCGGGTGGAGCAGTAATGTTGACCGTGACGGTATGCGGAGTCTCAAAGAATGTGCCGGGTTCAGGGTCTACGCTGTATGTCCATCCTGGGGGCAGTTCAGTCCCCGCAACGAGGTAGACTAGGGAGCCTCCTGTCAAAGTCCACGTAAACGTTGCGGTTTCACTATTGACTATGTAAGCTCCGTTTTGACAAACGATAATGTCTATGTTCGAAATCAGCAGTTGTCTTCTATGCGTTCCGCAGATCGTCAGTTGCAGAGTGAAGTTTCCGCTGTACTCTCCCCAGTGGGTCTCTGGTTGGAACATCAGCCACATTGTAATTTGCACTTCTCCATATGAGGGCAAGAAGAAGACATAGTAGTCAATGTCAGGTTGGTCCACGCACAGGCGGATTGTGCCGTTTCTGGAACCCAGAACTCTCAAGCCTCCCTCGAATCCTGTTGACTTGACCGTGACATTGCCTATGTTGATGAGTCTGGCTTGGTAGCTAGGGTCATATGTAAAGATTGACGGATTGACTGTTATAGAAGTCGGGCAGGTTATGCTGATGTCAGGACAAGGTTTGATTTCAAAGAGTTGGATGACACCCTTTGTCAAGTTGTCGTCGTCTGGATCCACATCGTACAAGGTTGTCTTAGCGATTGCAGTGGCTGTGTAGTTTCCAGGGCTCAAGCCCAACGTATCCCAATGGAATGTCAAAGTGAGAAGCCTGAATTCGTGCAATATGGCGTTTTGATTGCCAATGACTATCTCATCGCAGACTATGGTTGTGCTGAGGTCTGCGTATAGCGTGATGTTTAGGGTCTCCTCGTAATTGGCTTGGTTTTGTATGTCAACTTGTATCGATACGATGTCGCCAGCGTAGATTGCTGTTTCCAGTGGGCGAATGTCTTTGACTGAGACGTCATGGATGCCTGGGTCTCGTATGAACACCGTGTAATCCCATGGAGAGTCTCCTGATAGGAACTCGTTCAGGTATGCGTCCCAGCAGGACATGTTGCAGACGTCGATCATCGTGCCTCCGGAGCCCGTGTAGTCCATGGTCTGATAAGCTACAGTTACAACTGTCTTGTTATCAGCATTGTAAGATCCTTCCTCGACGTATACGGTGACGGCTTCAATGTAGCCAGATGATGGGTTCCAGTCTCCGATGAGTAGGTGTCCCCCTGGGAGAGCGTTGCCTATGGTTATCTTAGTTATGTTTACCTTTGAAGAGTCAAAATAGAGGTCAAAGGCAATCGTCACCACGTCAGTGGCGTTTTCGAGCATGACAGCAAAAGTGTAGTTCTTGTCCAGTGGCGGATAGGTTTGACCCAAGATTGTGGTTGCTGGGTTTGCGTAGAGGTTTGTTTGGAAACGGAAGGCGTGGAGCGTGTGGTCATAAGGAGAGTCGCCTTTCAGGAACTCGTTGATGTACCAGTCCCAGCAGGACATGTCATAGACGTTGATAACTGTACCTGCCTCTTCCGTGATGTCAAGAGCCTCAACTGTCACAGTCACGACTGTGTCATCATCAACATCGTAGCAGATGCCCATGACGGTGACGCAAATGTCGGTTATGACGCCTATCGTTGAGTTCCAGTCTGCGATTATAAGAGACCCCCCGGGCAGGGCATCGCCTATGGTTATCTTGGTTACGTTCACCTTTGACGGATCATAGGAAAGAGTAAAGCAAATCGTCGTTACAGCAGTGGAGTTCGCCATCATAACGTCGAAGGTGTAGATTCTGCCTGAAGGTGGCCTCAAACCTAACGTCTTAGTCGGTGGATTCGCGTACATTTTAGGTTCGCTAGGCGCTTTGACAGGCGTTGAAAACACGAACATGTTTGTGAGCAGAATGAAAATCGATATCGTAAAAAAGATTTCTTTTCTTTTCATCTTCTCTTTTCTCCCCTTCCTACGTAGGCTCAATAGCCAAATAACATTTTCGGAGACATCCTTCATTGCCTTAGACCGCCACTTCATATGCGCTGCACGCGACTGCTTCGGCAGAAGACTCTCACTTATTCGTCAGTCTCTGTGTATGTGACAAGTCTTATTAGATATTTTGTTATAGTAGATTTTTGCTTAGTTTCGGTAGTGTTGGTAAGATTGGCAAGCAAGCGTGATCTAAGGCTGAAGGCGAAAAAGTCTAGAACATTGAAAAAAAGGGTAGCTGTAATAGCTTCGATTGTAGTGGTTGTTGCTGCGTTGGTGGTGGTTGTTAGGATGGGCGTGCCTAATCCTGCTCCGAGCCCAAGCGTAAATCAGAACAAGGTATTGTTGGTGACGAGCATGGGCAACATCACAATTCAGCTGTATGAGGACATGCCGATCACGGCTGGGAATTTCAGGAATCTGGTCGGTAACGGATCGTATGACGGCACGACTTTTCACAGGGTGGCGCGCAACTTTGTCATTCAGGGCGGAAACGTGCCAAGTGCCGCCACGATTCGGGATGAGCTTCCGAACAAGCACAGCAACGTTGTTTGGTCTGTGGCTATGGCGAAGACCAGTCAGCCCGATTCTGCAACAAGTCAGTTCTTCATTAGTTTGAAGGATAATAGTTTGGCTTTGGATCCCAACTATTCTGTTTTTGGAATTGTGGTTGATGGCACGGATGTGGTTGCAGCGATTGGGAACGTGGAGACTGAACCTGTAGATGATGGAACGCCGTTGACACCGATTACGATAATCAGCGCCAGACTCGTCAGCTGATTTCCTTGACAGTGTGGAGAATGTTTCTTAAGGCTGAAAGCTCGTAGTCTCTATCTGAGCGTGTAGTGCTTGGGTAAAGTGCGTGATAGGCGTAGGGAGGAGGATTTGGAGCGTGTTGGCAGGTTGCCTGGTGACGTGAAGGTGCAGATGGCTATTGAGATGACTGAGACGGTTGTGGGCGTGTGTGCAGAGGGCATTAAGGCGCAGAACCCAGGCATAACGGATGAGGAGTTAATGCAGAAGTTGAGGGAGCGTATTGAGTGGTCTAAGAGGTGGCAGAAGCGTTGAGCGGAGAGGTGTTCGTGTGGAAGCGTTTTATGATTTTGTCAGGCGTCTGGTGAGGTGTCTGGAGGGTGCTGGGTTGGATTATGCGTTTACGGGTGCTTTGGCTGCTAGTTTTTATGGTGTTCCGCGGACTACTGTGGATGTTGATGTTGTAGTTGTTGTTGCTGATGGAGGTTGGAGGGGTAGGCTTGTTTCTGCTTTGGGGGAAGCGGGGCTTGTTGTTGATGCGAAGGAGATTGATAAAGCATTGGAGTCTGGTTACAGGATTGCACGGTTCAGAGACAGCAGAAGCATCTATTATGTTGATGTGATTCTGTCGGAAGCTGAGATAGAGAAGAGAGTTGGGACTGTTGCTGGTCTGCAGGCTTTTTTTCAGACGCCTGAAGACTTGATTTTGGCTAAACTGCGAATGGTTAGAGTCACTGTTCCTAGGGAAAGAGCGTTGAAGGATGTGGAGGATGTGAAGGCGATTCTGAAGTTCGGTAGGGTTGATGTGGAGGCGGTGAAGAAGAGCGCGATGAGGGAAGGCACGTTGGCGGTGTTTGAGGAAGTAATAGGCGAAACTGGCTGAGTTTGTATTGTTGTTTCGATAGTCTAGTATCTGCGTTTTGTCCGTCCGCGTTTGATTGCTGTCCATACGATTGTGGCAACTGACGCGATGAATAATGCTGTTTCTGTTGGGGTGAGCCACCATGTTAGCCAGTAGGCCGCGGGAGCGTAGGTTAGGAGCCATGCGCCTTTGATTGCCCAGTCTAAGCCGCCTTCGCGTTGCATTTCGGTTCTTAAGTTGATGCTTTTGTCGTACCAGTCTTCTACGAGGATGGGGCTGGTGTTGTTTTGTGCCATCTGCTGGTAGGCTGTTTGGCATGAGTGTATTCTTCTGGTTATCTGTGTGAAGTAGTCTTGTTGGGCGGCTAAGCTGTTTTCCTAGTTTTGTTCCCAGTACCGTGGGCTGCTGTAGGTTTGGTAGTAGTTGTAGCCGTTGAAGGTGGTGTTCATCTGTGTCCAAAGTGTGTATGTTTGGTCTTCAATTCCTTCCAAGGTGGCTTGGTCCATAGCCATAGTGACATGACCACCGAAAAGCCTGTTACACTGTGCAGTTGCCGGAAGTTGCATTGACTCGCCAAACTCAGATCACGCACGATATGATACAAGAGAAGGGCGATTTGCTGTTCGCGCAAAAAATACCTTTCAGAATGGGCGGCACAAGCGGAAGCTGGAAGCTGCTGTTCGGGTAGTAGGCTGAGTTTGGAGAGGAACTGCTTTCTCTTGACGTCTACGTATGTCCCACCTGTGGCAAGACGGAGTTTTACGCAGATGAAGGAAGCCTGCGCTCAATACAACTTTGTCAAAGCGCGAATCACATTTTCAGGCTCTTTATATAAAATCCTTTCCACATTATGATAGCCATGGGTTCCGTTGAATCTATAACATTTCCTATCGTAGGACGCTTCAGTACAATGATGTCAGCTTGAACCGCTGCATCGAGCTTCTCGCCCTACCTAATCATCGCTTAGCTAGGAGTCCTGCGCTTTCACTGGAAGCAAAGCTCGAAGCTAATCGGCACCTTTTCTCCCCACGACTGTCTCAGTGGACATATCTTCTGAGCGATTCGATAGACCGAATCAACCTTCTTGCGTTCTCGCTCAGTGTCTGTTGTTAATCTGACTTTCATGACGAAGTGTACGTCTGTGAAGATCAGTTTCTCCAGTCCTTCTGCGTTCATCTTGACGACAGCCTTAGTCTCAAGATTCTTAAGTGCTAAATTGGAGTTTTTCGCAATCAGCAGAAAAAGAGTGTTCATGCAAGAAGCAAGTGAAGCCGCGAAAATCTCTTCAGGCACACAATACCCCTCTTTCCCACCGAACTCTGGCGGAGGACTTACTGTGACGATGTGCTTGCCCTTCACTGTCAGATCACATTCTGTGCCGCTCTTCCAGTTAGCTGTACCTTCAAAAGTGAATTCTGGCATAAATCAAAATCCGTATCTGCTTTTCTTAAATCTTTCCTTCAAGCACTTGAGTCTGCGTCCAAACCCCAACGTGAGCTACCCAAGCCGTTGTCGTATAAAACAGGAGAGCCTTTCTGGTAACGTGAAACCTAGCGTTATCTTTTTCTTTTCGGGTCTACAAAGAATAGCAGCGCAGGTGAATCGCCTTGAAAGAGAGAACAGCTACAAATGTGCATACTGCTTTTGTTGAGGAAGCCAAGGCTCATCAGAGGCTTCTGATGTTTGCCAAGAAAGCAGAAGAAGAGGATTTGCCGCAAATAGCCCATCTGTTCAGAGCAGTTGCTGCAGCTGAAGGTGTTCACTCCAGACGGCACTTTGCCCAACTGGAATCTGTTGCGGACACGCAGACCAATCTGGAAAGAGCTTTCCAATCTGAGACAGCCGTCAATGGCGTTCATTATGCTAAGATGCTTCAGGAGGCAGAAGAAGATGGTGAAGAAGGCGCGTCGCTGATCTTCTCCCAGGCTCGTGACGTCGAAGGCTTTCACGCCAATCTTTACAAGAAAGCTCTCAACCACCTCATAGCTCAACGCGCTGCAGCCTACAACGTATGTTCAGTCTGCGGCTACACCGTCGATGGAGAGCCACCAAAACAATGCCCTGTCTGCGGCGCGCCACAAGAAAGATTCGAAAAGATAGACTAGCCCAGCATGGGCTAGATCTCCAAACTGCAAGAAATGATCCGCTGCGTCTTGCCTAGAGCAGACCAATAGCCCTGCGAGACTATTTCTGTCGAAGCCTCTCTCGATGTAGTAGCCAGAAGCCATCTTGGGCGTCATGCCAGTCAAGTCCTTGATTTTGGGCGCAATGCCTGACCATATTTTCCTTAAAGCTTTCAGTCTTCGTTCAGAATCGCTTTTTGAGATCTCTTTCACGATCAAGGCTTCTTCAAGAAGTTTCCGGTATTCCCCAGACAACCACTTCAGCCGGTATGAGTAGAACAGCCTCCATTTCTGCGGCGCACGAATTGCCTGTTTAGTGCGAAAATTATGAAATTCAAGATATCGACTAGAAATATATTAAGGCAGCCGACTCAATCAACAATGAGAGGTTTGCGATTGCAGGAATCAGCAGTGACCGTTGAAGGACTGGTAGTAAACTATGGCGCGTTCACAGCAGTAGACAACTTGTCCTTCACGGTGAAAACCGGCGAAATCTACGGCTTGCTCGGGCCAAACGGAGCCGGCAAGACTACCACGCTCAAGGTGCTCGTAGGCGTGTTGGAACCGCGCAGCGGCAAAGCAGAGATCTTCAACGTTCCCTTGACTGATGAAGTCGCCGCGAAAAGCCAGATAGGCTACGTTCCCGAAGAAGTGGTCTTGCTCGACTCTCTGACGCCTAGGGAATTCCTCGAGTTCACAGCTTCAATACGAAAACTGGACAGAAGCGCAGTCAACTCAAGACTTGAAAGACTGACATCCGCCTTTCAGTTGACGCAGTATTTTGACACGCCGATAGCGGCTTTGTCTATGGGGAACAAGCAAAAAGTAGCCATCATTGCCGCCTTGATGCACGAGCCACGCCTCCTAATCCTCGATGAACCGCTCATAGGCTTGGATGCCCGATCATCGAAAATTCTCAAAGAGCTAATTACCTTCCATGCGAAGAAGGGCGGAGCAGTCATTTTCTCTACGCACATAATGGAAGTGGCAGAAAAGCTCTGCACAAAAGTGGGCATAATCAACAAGGGCAAGATCGTCGGCGAAGGGACAGTCGACGACCTTCGAAAGCTAGTCAACACCGCAGAAGGTTCCTTAGAGGAAATATTCCTCAAAGTAACGGAACAAGAAGCAGGTTTGCAGGAGATCATAAAGGCCATCGAAGAGGAGTAAAGCAGCAGTGGATATTCGCGAACTCTGGCGCATAACAAGAATAGTCTTCAAAGAAGTCTCATTCCAATCAATCTTCTCACTGCGCGTAGGCTCAGCTCTGCCTCAAAGGGGAAAAACCAGCATTGACCAGCTTGTCAGAAACGCGCAGATGAACATCCTTATCAGCAAGCTTCTCACAACCGTGTTTGTCGCCGCGTTTGGTTTCGCTGTATTTGTACCAATGATGGGATTGTCAACGCCTGCTAGCCAGTCAAGAGATGTAATGATTGCGGGAGCTATCACTGCTTTTCTTGCTTCGGTTCTGTTCCTCATAGTAGTATTGGGTCTTCAAGTCTCAACTTCATTCATCTCTTCAAAGATTTCGGACGTGTTAAGCCCTCTGCCGCTTTCGAAACAAGATGTGTCGAAGATAGTCTTTCTGTGCTTCGTGAGAATATTTGACATTCCTCTGATCGCAGGCGCGGTCGTGCTGCTTACTGTCTATTTTCTCGTCGGAGGCTCATTATTAGGCGGGTTAGTCTCTCTAGTTGCTGTAGTGGTCACAGAAATCTTCGCGATCACCCTCACGATCGGGTTGGCAAGGTTTTTCTATTCAAGAGTCGCAGGGGGAGGCGGAAGATCGAAGCTGAAGACTCTGCTGAGGCTGGTTTTCATGCTAGTATGGATACTGCCTACGGTAGGCACGTATTTTGTGGTCAATTTCGCGGAGTATATTGTGCGATACTTTGGTTCAATGACGGAAAGCCTTTCTGCCTTCTCAGGCGCGATCGGGCTTGTCTATCCATTCTCGTATGGGTTTCTCGTGGCTTTTGCTACTCTCGGCAAAGCTGACTACATAAACATCGGTCCTTCTTTGGCCGGGTCGCTAGGTTACCTTGCACTGGGAGTTTACGCGTTCAGATGGGTTATTGGAACTATAAGAAAAGTCGGAACCGGAGGAGTTGCAACGGGTCGAAGAGAAATAGTAACGGACACGATTATCCGACCGCAGATCCCGTGGCTAGGAATAATACGTAAGGATCTGAGAATTGCTTCAAGGTCTCCGTCTTTCGCAAGCCTTTTTCTTTTGCCTATGATCCAGACGGCTATTCTAGCTGTGACTTTTTCTCAATTGAGTGACTCAGGACTGCCTGTCACGCTGGGCGTTCTAACTGGAACTTCGATGGTTATTCTTTTGCTTCCTACAACGATGTTTTCCATGGAGGGCTTGGCATCTGCTTATACAAGAAGTCTGCCGCTGAAAAAGAAGACGCTGATACTCGCCAAGACAGGGTTGTCCACGCTTATCTATGCGATTTCTCTAGTGGCACTCTTCGTCATAGCGCTGTATCTGGGCAGAGATTTCACTACTGTCCTGGGCTTCGGAGTAATATACGCCTTTTCGATTGCAGCTGCCTGTATGCTCGAACTGATTATCCTCGTAAGGAAATATTGGAAAGATGGTTTCGCCATGGGCAATCTTTACACGAGACTTTCCACGTTCATACTCGTGCTAATACCAGGATACATAACGGCATGGATTTCAATAGGAAGTGCGTTCATAGTGTTTTTCTTTGCCCCAAACCTAGTCCCTATTGCATTTCTTGCCATCGCTCTTGTGGAGTTTGCAGCGATGGCGGCGATCGTGCTTCATCTGAAGTGAAATGATCCGAATAGGCAAGCAGACTAATGATTTCAGATTCATAAAGCCTATTCAACTAGAAACATGCCTAGATCTTGATTGACAGCGCAAGGTGTGCAATCGCGTGAAATTCGAGACTGCAGTCGTCATCGTCATAATGGCCTGCATATTCATGTCATTCTACTTTTCGTTTCTGTCGTTCCAGACAGCTGACAGTGCGACAAAACTGCCGTTTGTAGCCTTAGCCACATCTTGCTTAATTACGGGAGGAGTAATGCTCGCTTGCTGGATGGCTTACGCAGGAATCAACGAAGTCTTCAGAGAACGACGATGAATAGAGAACCTAGCGAAACATGGTAGTCTGGACAGCTTCGTCTTATGAATGCACAGCCTGATGTTAACATGATCCGTTGGTCTTTGCAAAGGAAATGTGTTTGGGGAACATGGTTAATAAGACGTGTAAGCCTCTGTCTGAAGTCGTTTAAGATCTTCTTCAGTTGGAACACCATGGAGTATTCTTTTCTCACAGCAGATGGCGGGGGTTTTTATGCCCTTCATCCTAAGTGTGAGTCTCTGCAGGAAATTCATTTTCCCCAGATCGTGGACTTCATACTTCAGGTTGTTGCTTCTGCAAAACTCCTCAACTTTGGCCAAGGTTTTAATGTCCTCATCAGAGAGGTAACGTTTGCCGAACACGCCTGCAAGACGATCTAGCCCCGTGAATGCCGTTAGCTGAGCGCGGGCGCAAGCGTGCTCAGCACCTTCTTTATCCACGAATCCAAGCGTGGAAGGTTCAATACTGCAAATGTACACTTTCAATTTCACAGTAGAAACCATAATGGAATATGCGAGAACCTTCACTTAAGGTTTTATGATTCAATCAGTCGCGGGATTCAACGAAAACTGCCCGACTATTCTTCCTTGATCTCAGGTTCCCTGATAAAGAAAAATGTTGCCAAAGCAGTCAACGGCATGACAGCCAACAGCAAAAGAAATGGAATGATTGGCGAGACGTTTCCATACAGAAATCCGCCAAGAAACACTGCCGCCGAACCCATGAAACAATCAAGAAAGTTTGTAAAACCCAGCACTCTTCCTCTCAACTCTTTCGGCGTCAAGTCAGCCTGAAGAGCAGGGTAAGCCGTGAAAACCAAAGCGTTCCCAATCGCAGACAGCGCAAAATAGATGGAGAGTCTGAACAGGTCGCCGCTGAGAAAAAACGCCATGCTCAAAGTGAAACATACAGAAGAGAGAGCCAAAGGCTTCTTTCTGCCGAAAACGTCGACCAGCTTGCCGATTGGAAGCATCAAGCAGAAGAAGAGTATCGAATATGAAGTTTGCAGCATCGCCCATTGAAACTCTTCTATGTGCAAAACATGATTCGCGTAGAGCACATAGTACGGTATGCACATCCTTATGAAAAACGTGGCAGGAGTAAAAATCAACAGGAGATTCAGCATTGACCTTGGAACAAGCCTCCACACGTTTATGCATTCGTTGAAAGCCTTCGGATATTGCTTGACAACTTCTTTGACGGAAACCTTCGTTTCGCCCTCTAGAGTTTCGGTCAGTCTCAACAGTATCAGCCCAGAAATGAACCAGATTGAAGAAATCATGAGATAGGCTATTCTCATGCCCATTATCAGATCGTACTGCAAGTAGAGGAATCCGGCCACGATCGGTGAGAGTATTGACGTGACGCCGACCCACATAGTAAGAGAATAACCTAAGCCACGTTTTTCAACAGGCACAGAATCATAAATGATCGCCATAAGAGCAGGCTGTGACATTGAAGAAATTCCGAGCAAGACTTCGCCGAGAAGGATGAAATGCCATGAGGGCGCTGCAGCGAAGACGAGGAAAATCAAGCCTCTTCCAAAGCTCATGCTCACGATCAGGCCTTTCCTGCCAGCTTTGTCAGCCCAATACCCCCCGATTAGATGCAGAAAGGCCATGACGAAACTGGCTACCGAAAGAATCGTGCCCAGCCAAAATGCTGAAGCCCCCAGCGCTTCGACATAAAGCGAGTAATACGTATCGGGAAGAAACGTGGCAAAGTCCGTGACCGCCCACATAATCATGATTACCAAAACGTTTCCGCGAGCAAAGCTAAACTCTTCTCTCAGGCGTTTCGACAACAACAGAATCATCTCTAATCGAAAATGGCTGTGTAGGTTACTTGGAACAATCAGGCGTTTACCAATATGCAATCATGCTTAACAGCCTTCACGATACAATCTTGCGGCATTATTCTTAAGCTTTTCATTAGATTTGATGCAGCTAACTCGATCTCATATAAGATGCATCTTCTTGTGCCACCTTTCTTCGCAAGGAGCATTGATCTCTTGCTCAATAAGAGCTTCGCTACGGACAGAGATTGCAGTAGCTTTGATTCCGCAAGTGATATAAACGCACGAATGATTAAATTGGTAATGGAGAGTAGCAGAGATTTTGCGTATTCTCTTAAGATATATCTTTCTTTCGTTAATGACGCGCGCGCTGTAGGGGTGATCAATCCATTGAATGTCAGCGTTGTCTCAATCCTACTGATTCTATGAATAGTTGGAAGTGACCTTCTGGATTTAAGGTTCGTATTCGCAAACAGCTTTAAAGGGTAGACCGATACTTGCAGCGAGGCTCCCTCAGTGGCGGGTGACTTGTGATTTGGTAGTAGACTGGAACCAAGTCAAATCACAATATCGATTTGTCCGCACTTACGAATCGGATTTGAACTTATAACGAAGGCATATCTTTCGAGGTCCCGTGCTATGGGTAGTGTTGTCCAAAGTGCGCGCTCAGTTGAGCCAAGTCTGCGGGCCGACCTTGTCATTGCTATTTATGTCGCTGTTAAGACTTCACTGGGTCTTGTCTAACAACGTGATTCCAAGCGGACTGATTCCTCTTAGTACTAGCCATACTCCCTGTTTTGAGCCATCAGTCTTTTCTTTCTCAGAGGCAGTTCAGTAGCCAGGTACTTCTGATTATACATTTTCTTGATTTTTAGAAATCTCTCCGAACCCCTTCTGCCTTCTTTCTCGTACAAGACAACCTCGCCTTCGAAAATATCCTCAACGGCTTGTGCTTCTTCCTGGGGGTGCATGTAAGGATTGATTACTGCAAGAGTGGTAAAACCTCTCGATCTCAATTCTGGAATGAGCGCGGTCAACCATCTTCTGGCAGAAACGGCATGATGCTGAAGCAGAATGTCTGAGACGATTTCGATACATGCTCTTCTCGGCTTGCTAGACGATTCATCTATGCTGCGAAAAGCGGAGCTTAAGGCAATATTAATGTCAGTAAGGTTCTCGACGCCCTTCAGTTTGAACACATTGGGCAGGTTTTTTATGATCTCGTTCGCCCTTGGATTGCATATGAAAACGCAAAGACTCGATTGGAAACTTTCAATAAGATTTCTCATCCTGCTTGGGTCGATGGTAACGTAGAATGTGACTTCGTCGTTTCTTGCTCCTGCTTCAAGGAACTTTCGGATCAACGAGTCTCTTTCATCACATGAGGGTGAGGTCAATATCACTGCATAGGTTTTAGGGATTCCGCCGAACAACAAGGTATCGAGATCCCTGAAACCTGTGGTAATGCGATTTGGAAGAATAGCTTCCGAGATCTCGACCGTTACAGGTTCTGGTTCACAAGACATTTGATGCCCGACTTCATCTACGTAAACAACTTTCGGCTTTATTGCGTAAGTGCCCTTATCAAAGGACGCTAAGACAAGTTTGAGTACTTCAGTTTTCAGCGGGTCAAGTCTTCTCCCTTTCATGTCGAGATGACTGTTTTCCATGCGGTAAATCTCTGGCACCTCCATTAGATCGAACCCCTCTGGCAAAATCCCTTCCATCCTGACTAGAAAAGCCGCGTTCCTGCCAAGATTGGCAAGCTGGAATTCCAAGCTCCAATTTTCGCCAACCATGACCTCCTTTTGATAGGCAATCAATCTGGCTTGAATAAGCTCACGCTCAAACTTCAGGAGCCCCACGGGTTCCTCAACAGTCAAGCCCGGAGCGCAGATTGCGCGCGTACTTGATGCATCACTGGGAACAACCAGCAGCTCGCCCAAAGACAATGCAAATTCGCGTTTTTCCTTAACTTTCTCCAAGGTCCTAAGAACTTCGTCTTTTTTGCCGACGTATCCAACTGTTTCGTAGAGTCTGGCCGATTTTTCAAGGCATTTTTCCGCGAGGAGATAGATTTTCATTTTCTTCTCGGGATCGTCTTCTATTTCCGCACTGATCATGTAGTTGTAGGCATCAAACAGGATTTCCGTGGCACTCGTCCACACGGATGCATTGTCAAAGCCCGCTTTCATGTAATAAATTGCTGCGCTGCCAAGATACTGTTTTGCCTTAAAGAAATCATCCTTCTCTCTTGTTGTCTCAAATGTACTCCCGTGTTCCAATGCTCGGCAAAATGCGCTATTGCCAGAAGCCAGTAAGGTTGCTCTGTCTCTTGTGCAATGATCTCTTGCCTTCAGAAACAAGTCTGAGGCTTCGTGATAGAGTTCCGGCGAAACTCTGCTATCGGCCATCTTCATTTTTTGCCAAGCACGACACATGCACGCAAACGGCTCTAGTTCCTTTCGATCAGACTCCGTTTTCATTGTCTCCAACAATTTTTCGAAGCTAGAAGCTGCCACGTCATACTTTTCAGCGCTTTCGGTGTGGCTGCCCTTCCGATCGGATATCCTCGCTTCTTCTAGGCTTACTCTTGCAAGGCAATAGTCTTTTCTCCGCAGGGAGGCTTCGCTAAGCTCTGTTGCTTTTTCCTTTTCGTCCAGATTCTGGATTTTTTCAATTTCTTCTTCGAAAGCTTCCTTGGCTTCTACGAAGAGAACTGCTGCCTTGTGGAAAGCTTCTATTGACTCGACGCTACTTTCTTTTCTACTAAGATTTTCTGCCCTTTCCAGAAGCGACCAAGCAAGAAAGTTGGAGGACAAATAGCGCCACAATTTCGTTTGTTCAAGAAGATCCGCAACCTTTGCATAGTATTCCATTGCATCTGCGTATTTTTCAGTTTCATGGGCAATAAGAGCTTTCTCGATCTCACTCCAAGCATTCATGTAGGTGGCATAATCGAGATAGAAATCAGCAAAATTCGCGATTCTTTGGGCTGCATCCTTGTATTCTGCGAAGGCATTTGCGAAATTCTCTGCAGCCTTCTGGTGCTGTCCAAGCCGATTTTGGTTTTTTGCAATTCTCCAATAGCACTCCGCGACACGGCTTGACAGAGTGACCTTCTTGAATTTCGAAGCGGCATCTTCGTACACCTCAATAGATCTATTCAGGACCGTCTTGTCTCCAGTCAGCAAGTAAAGCTCGTTGAGTATCCCTCCAAAACCGTCTTCGAATCTTCCCACAACGGCCATGAGTGTTGGCACCGGACGAGACAAAAGCCATCTTCTGCACCGCGACATGCAATCTTCCATGTCTACGACAGCACTTTCGAGAAGAATTTTTTTCTTATCATTGTCTGGTTCTATTCTAGCTAGCTCCAGTTTTATGAGTCCCTCATAGTTCTTCCCAACGCCACGCATCCAATCCTCAAGGGGAAAAGCTCTTTCTGCTATCTTGTTGTATTCTTGTCTGTGAGCCAAAGCTTCTTCGAGCAGCTTTGTTTTCCTATCTTTTCCCGTTTCGAGATTGGAATAGAAATGTAATGCCTTGCTCAGGGGATGAAGTGTAGATATCATAGCTTCCGGGGAGCCCGAATGGACTGCATGCTCCAATCCTTTTCGCCCATTGTCGACTGCTTTCGCTAACGTGGCGCGTTTTTTCTCCAGATCGGCACAATCAAGAGCCAGAGAAGAATAGCTTTCAGCGTAGAATAGGTAGGTTTCCGCGATGAAATAGTCTTGAGAAACCAATCCTAGATGTCGTATTGCATCTTCACCATATTTGATTATCTCTTCTTGTCCTTTTCTTCTCTTGTCAGGGTCTGGTTCCCTCTGCATCATCCAACTAGTGACAAACGTAAGGACGTAAAATGCAACTCCTTTCAAGTAATTATCCTTTGCAACAGTTCCTTGCCTCAACATTTCCTTGGCATATTCCAAAGCCGTTTCGGCTTTTTCCGTGAAGAGAAGAGTGCAGAAGGCAGCTGCCCAGCTTGACATTGCCCCACAGTATGGATTGTCAACTTCCCTAGAAAGCCTCAGTGCTTCATCTGAGTAGAGCAGGCTCCTTTGCTCAAGTTCCTTCCTTTTCTCTTCTTCACTGTTGCTCGCAGCATGCCAGCTTTGGAGGCTGGCTAAAGAGTAAGCACGGAGAAGTTCACTCTTATCCGCAAGCTTTGACAAAACTGCAATTGCCTTGCCGGCACAGTCTGTTCCTTCTTGGAGAACATTCGTCATTTCTGCCCAGTCAGATGCAAGATATATCCTATCAAGAAGGCACAACATCAGGTCATTGCACATCTTTCCATAGCTCAAAGAGTCGCCAGCGCTCTCATATGCTTCCAAGCTTTTCTTTCCTAGCTTGAGGCATTCATCGAGCATTCTTCTTTTCTCTACAGGATTGGGTGCTAGGCAAGAACGCATGTACGTTGCGAAGGAGTTGCATTGAAAGCTTTCGCCTTGATTTCTCAAGCCATCTTCCTTTTCGAAAATCTTGGCTGCACTATCGTATGCTTCCACGGCCATTTGACTGAGCTTCTTTGACTCTTCTGCATTCCCTGCTTGTCTACAAGCCAAGCTGTAGCAAAAGCCTATTCTTTCCCAAGTCTCAGCAGCAAAATGGGAAGTTATCAGACTCGAACGCAATGTTTCTTCGTAAGATTTAGCTGCTTCAAGCCACTCGTATCTTCTCTCTTGTTCTTTAGCCTTCTTGAGTATATCCTGCAGGGCAATGTCTGACGACATTATGTATCAATTGCTAATATCGAATCCAAGTATGAAAGACTTTCGCGTGTTGGCTTCAAGAGGGGCTTCAGCATTTACCATCATCAATCTAACCAGAGACATGTGGAAACAGAGAAAACCAGAAAGCACAAATTCTGAGAAGCTACGATGTTAAATGAGAAGCGAAACTAGAGTAGAAGACGTTATGAAGTGTAAGAGGCATATACAAGACTGGAAACTGAGGGAGGTGAGATATTGGCAAGCTGCCCAAAATGTGGAGGAGAAATGAAGGCGGCAACAGGTGAGACGAGCCACAACGTGACTGTCAAGTCTGGGCACGGCGTATTTGACGTGAAGAGTCCAAGCATGTACGTCTGCAAACAGTGCGGATACATCGAATTCTATCTAAAGTAGGTAGATGCTGAGAGAGATTATACTATCATTCCATGAATACTACGCAAGCTTATCTAGAGAACTGTGCAATTCTGAAGATATGGACATCTACAAATATCCTTTGTATTACGAGATCGCGTTCAGCTTCTTTGACGTGAAAAAGCAAATCGACACTTTTGAGCTAATAATCGAGAAGTTCAGCTTGATAAGAGTCAAACGCTTTCTGGACGTAGCCTGTGGACCAAGCCTACAGCTGAGAGAATTGGCTAGAAGAGGCTATGAAGCAATAGGGCTTGACATAGCTCCTGAAATTTTGAAGTATCTTTCGGAGAAGGCGAAAGAGGAAGGCATCAAAATCGAAACTGTGCAAGCCGACATGTGCAACTTCAGACTGGAGAGGAAAGCAGATTTTGCATTCATAATGATGGGTTCTCTGGTTTTCGAGTCAAACGAGAAGTTCCTGAGTCACATGGATTCCGTAGCATGTTCCTTGAAAAGAGGAGCGCTCTATTTCATCCAGAACAGGGCGGTCGACTGGACGAAGGGTGGAGAGCAAAGCTGGACTATGGAAAGAGAAGGAATCACAGTAAACACGACCTACAACACGCGTTGGAAAGACGTACTCAACCAGATATTCACGGAAGAACTCAGACTCGACGTCAACGACCATGGAAGAATCGTCAGGCTAGACACCAAGGAAGATCTCAAATTCATTTTTCCGCAGGAATTCAAAGCTCTCCTAAAACTGAATGGAAACTTCGAGTTCATGGGGTGGTGGGAGGGAACCGAGAGCACCTGGTTCTTAGACAAGCCCCTTGAAAAAGCTGAGACTCCGAGCAATATCAATATGGTGCTTCTCAGAAGGAAGTAGCTTGGCCCGCGCTAAGCCAAGCTGAGCTACCGACTCATTGAAGGCATCAAACTAGTGTTGTCCAGTGCTTGCTAGTTTCCAGAAGAGATAAATAAGCAGAAATGACTGCATTTAGTTTTGGGAGAGGAAGAGAGGGTGGGTACTGGGACTGTTCTAGGGCATATTTCCTCGGGGCTAGTTCTAGCATTGTTGCTGACAAGTATGCTTGCGTCAGCATTTAGCACTTGGCAGACTGAAACCCATGCTGAAACTCCAGTAGGTTCAGCTTCCACAAGAAAACCGCAAAACATAAACGCAAGATCGTTGAGCGCGCGGAGCCTAATTGACAGCAACGCGACTGATTTGGAAAATCCGAGAGGGTGGGGTCTGTACCGGAATGAAAGCCTGCAAGATGACTTGGACGCTGATGGATCAGTGAGGTTGGTAGTCGGAACTAATCCTTCGAAATCAAAAGAGCAAGAACTGATGAAGATCATCTCCAGCGAGGCTGGAAACGTCACTGGCGTCATCTCCATTGGCAAGAACGCCCTGGCTCTTGCGGTCAAAGTGTTGCCTAATCGTGTCTCCTTTTTGGTTGACAAACTCAGAGCAAGTGGACTGGTAGAATATGTGGAACGAGATTCGAGAGTGGAAGCGTTCTATTTTCCAAATGATCCTGACTGGACTTATCAGTGGGGACCCAAGAAGATTGAAGCAGACTTAGCATGGGATACAACGATCGGCTCCTCAGACATTCTCGTTGCCATAGTTGATACAGGTGTCGATTATACTCATAGCGATCTGGCGGCAAACTACGTTCCGCTCGGCTACGACTGGATAAACAATGATACCGACCCGATCGATGATTTCGGTCATGGAACACATTGTGCTGGAATAGTCGCAGCAACGCTCAACAATAGTATCGGAATTGCGGGTGTTGCGCAGGTCCGCATA
>Ga0315279_10000108_pt1 | contig 177039 bp, 189 predicted proteins | sample YL17G06_20_MG_FD_203694 | JGI IMG/M metagenome (GOLD analysis project Ga0315279, IMG submission 203694) | Sediment microbial communities from Yellowstone Lake, YNP, Wyoming, USA - YL17G06_20 | ecosystem: Environmental > Aquatic > Freshwater > Lake > Sediment | place: USA: Wyoming | collected... | reverse complement strand
GTCAGCGAGCTGCTCCTCAAAGCCTCAATATACAACCTCTTCATGGCAATGAACCCGTAACCGACCGGTAAATCAACGGTTCAAATAAAACAGTCTACAAACAGTAAGCAGTTGTTCAACACACCACCAGTAACCAAAAGTTTATAGCCACTATCGACTCCTGCTCTAGGCGAAATGACCATCCAGATTTCAGAATTTGGCAACAAACATTTGCCAGCTATTGTCAATTTGTTGAATGAAGAATACAGAGGCTCATACGAGTTCGTTCCATCCAGCGAAGAAAGGGTCCTATCCCAAATCCGAAGGCGAGACCTCAAGATTCGTGTGGCAGAAGAAAATGGAAACGTGTTAGGTCTTGTCGGAACTCATCTTGAGGAACGCTCGGAAGAGAACATCTCGTGGCTCGCCGTTCGTGAAGGGCCTAATCGAAGAATCATTGAAAATATGCTCGTAGACGAGGTTGAGAGAAACGCCAGGAGCGGCACTGTGTCAACGGCGGTTGATGAAGGAAGCCCGAGAATCAACGATTGGATTAACCGAGGCTATAAATTGCATCCTGGCTGGCTGCGAATGTCCGCAAAACTCGACGGCCTGAAACCAATTCCAGAGATCGCCGAAGGCATCAAACTTCGAAACTTAAAATCTGAAGAGGAAGAAGAACTTGTTGCTCTCATGAACACTGGATTCGGATGGCAAAGACTGGAACCGGGAGTTCTTGGAAAATGGAAGTCCGACGATCCGCCGTTCAGCCAAGACTGGGTTCAAGTCGCTGAGGTTGACGAAAGAATTGTTTCAGCTGTCGTGGCAAAGCCAGACACGGATTATGTGAAGTATCTGCATCTTAAGAGGGGTTATCTTGGTCCAGCTGCAACGCTTCCAGAATTTCGAAACAAGCATCTTGCGTCAGCACTTACGGTTCGAGCCATGAATTTCCTGTTTGAAAAAGGAATTGGCTCGGTTAGACTGGGAACTTCGGAACAGAACGTTTCCTCGATTACTTTGCTGCGAAGTCTAGGCTTTCAGGTGGACATTGTCAGAAAAATCCTGCGCAAGAAGTTGAAGAGCGCCTGAGCCAAAGGCAAGTTAGCGTGCGCCGTAACATGTTAGAAAAGAGGAGACATCGACCACTTTTTCGGTTGGCTTGAATTCATTCGCGCTTGTAAATAGATTGAAATAGCAAATCCACGTGGTATTTGTCTCGTGAGAATTCAAGACTCAAACGCGGTAAAAGAATTTTATGAAAGGACAGCCGAAGAGTACGATAAAGGGTATGAGACACCTTATTGGAGGCTTTACCATGAGATCACTTGGCGTAACATAAAACGCTTCCTTCCGAAAGGAGAAAATGCGGTTATTTTAGATGCTGGCGGAGGAACCGGTTACTGGGCCATCAGGTTAGCAAAGCATGGTTACAGAGTCGTTTTGACAGACATATCCAAAAACATGTTGAAAGTGGCGGAAGAAAAAATAAGAACGGTAAAGTTGCAGGACAGGATTGAAACAAGGATAGTTGACATAAGAGACATGTCATGCTTCGAATCAAACCATTTTAACATGGCACTAGCCGAAGGAGATCCCGTCTCTTATTGTTTAGATGCTGAAAAGGCTGTAAGAGAACTGGCCAGGGTTGTCAAAGAAAATGCGCACGTAGTTGCTTCCGTAGACAGCAAATACGCTATGATTCATAGAGCCCTGATTCCTTGTTTGATTGAAGAAAAATTCTCAGAACAATCAATCAGAAGATTGCTAGAATTTAATAAATCAGGTGTTCTGAAAAGAGACTTCAAGTTCCAGTCGTTTACACCAGAAGAATTGAAGAATCTGTTTGAAACCTGTGGATTAGAAGCTGTCCGAATAATAGGAAAACCAATTCTGACTCAATCGTTTACTCGAGAAGAAAGAGATGAAATAATTGCAGAGAATTTTAGAAGAATACTTGAGCTGGAATCAAGATTCTGTGACGCTCCAGGTCTAGTCGGGATTGGAGGGCACCTGGAAATCGTGGGAATCAAGCACAGCATGCGGACGCACCAGCACAGGCTTCACTAGCCATGAGTGGAGTCCTTCGCTGAAAAGAAAAACAGGGATTTGCGGATGACGTGTTCATTCGTCTATCATTCAAATCCCATCCCCGGCACCATCAACATGTTCTGGATGAAGCGCAAGCATCAGAATGCGACACATTAGTTCTTAAGGGATTTCATGGCTCTGATGAAGCTGTCATAGCAGGGACTCTCTACGCCGCCTTCAGGTTCGACTGTGAGAAGCCCTGGGTATCTCCATCTATTTGCAATTCTATCTAGCGCCTCTTGAAAACTGAAACTCGACCTATCAAGAACCCAATTATTCTGTTCCAGTCTTCCTCGCAGGTGAACATTTACAACCTTGTCGATTACTGATTCAAACTTGTCCAGCTCATCATAGAGTGCTGCCCATCTCAGATCAAGGGTTACGAAATCAAACTGTTCAACCAAAGAAAACGGGGTGTAGTGCTTAAGGTGAGTTGGAATATTCTCTACAGAGGTCTTCACTCCGGGAAACTGAGACGCAATGTCAAGAAAAACCTTCTTCAAGTTGTTCAGGTCGAATTTTGTTTTCCAAGTATCCCAAATGTGAAACACGCAAACCTCAGTTCCCAAGTCGTCAGCAAGAGACAACGAATCATTGATCAATCGCTTTCCCTTCTCCAAGTCTCCTTTTCGGCCGGAACAAAGATAGTTGCCGACATCTCTGCTTGCATGAATCGACAAAACTGGCAGCCTTTGCTCTCTCAGCAGAGTGAGAATCTCTCTGAACGTGAACTTGGGAGTTTCTGCCCAATCTGCGAGTTCCGCGTCCGTCAGCGGCGGATTTTCACCATCCCATTCCGGCTCAAGTTGCAGTTCGAAGCCATCAACAGCCGAGTCTCGAAAAACCATCCTCAATACCTCCAGCGTACCAGAGAGGTCATAGTACTTCTTGCCTCCCAGCTTTGCAATCGGTGCACTCGAAACTGAAATTAGGTTTCTCAAGACGTGTCTATCCACCAACTATGTAGGCGAGGGTTGAATTCTTGTTCTGAGGAAAGGCGCTCTCCTCGCTGACCTGATTTCGATGGGACTAGCAATTCATTGTCCGCATCTCTGCCTTTTATCGATTATGCAACGCAATATGCCTTAATCGATTCGACAGAAAAAAGAGAGTTGCGGATGGTGTGCCAACTCGTCTAGCGTTAGCACGCGCGAATGTCTAAAACTTAATTATCCCGGTTTCTTTACACTTGGTTGGTGTTTCCGTTGGATTTGAAGGGTGTTCACTTTATTTTGACATACAAGTGCGGGTTGGAGTGTGATCATTGCTTCGTTTGGGGCGGTCCAAAGGCGCAGGGTGCGTTCACTCTTGAGCGAATAAGAGGGATTCTGACAGAAGCTAGGAAGCTTGGAACGGTGAACTTCGTCTCAGCGGAAGGTGGGGAGCCCTTCTTGTACTATCCAATTCTGGTGCATCTTGTCAGGGAGGCTACAAGCTTGGGTTTTCACGTAGAGGTTCTTTCGAACTGTTACTGGGCTAACAGCGTGGAAGATGCTGTGGAATGGCTTCTTCCAATGGCAAAAGCTGAGAGTGTTGAGTTTAGCTTTAGCAGCGACCTTTATCACGGCGAAACCTGGGAAACTGAACAAGTGAGAAATGCTGTGAAAGCTGCGAGCAAGCTGAAAATCAAGACAGGGGTGATAGCTGTTAAGGATCCTTTCGCTCAAGTTCCCTGCCCAAACCAGATTGAAGGAGTAAAAGTTGATCCTTGGGAGCTGATGTTCCGCGGTCGAGCTGCTTCAAAACTGACTGAGAGAGCAAGCAAAAAGCCCTGGCGCGAATTCACAAAGTGCCCGTACGAAGACTTCGTCAATCAGAAAAGAGTCCACATAGACCCATTCGGTTTCGTGCACGTTTGCCAAGGCATCTCAATAGGCAATGCGTTCCAAAAACCGCTATCAAAAATAATTGAGGAGTACGACCCGTCCAAGAATCCAATTCTAGAACCCCTGATTCGCGGAGGTCCAGCAGCCTTGGTTGAAAAGTTCAATCTGCCACACGACGACACCTATGCTGACGCGTGCCACCTGTGTTTTGCCGCACGCTTGACATTACGAAACAGATTCGCAGACATATTAGTCCCGAATCAAATGTACGGAGAAACCCAATGACGCACGCGCTGACTTTCTGATGTCACGTTCACTTGAAAAGCGCGCGAAGTTTCAGAGTTTCTCAGCTGATGCCAAGTCACATGCTGAATGCTCGCCTCTGAAGAAGGATAAGAACAGAATTTCGTGCACTATTTCTGCTGCGATTCCTGAGAAGATGGTGGAGGAGGAGAGGCTGGTTTAGCTTCAGGCGGTGGCGTCAGTGGGGGAGGAGGTTCAACTTGAAGCTCAGGTGCACTTCGCATTATGAATCCGGCAGCTATTCTTATCACAGCTGCTACTAGAAACAGGTAGGCACCAATTCCGAAACCCCAGTTGACTGTAGTTGTGCCAATTACATCGAAGTGTTGGCTGGTCGTTCCGTAGACAGGGTTTCCCGCAATCGCGTGAACTATCGTGTCCAACTGGGGCGGCATGCTTTGCCTAGGAACGAGCGCGGAAGCCCACGGCAGAAAGCTAGGCAGTTGCGTCATGAAGAGGAAGATGAGAATGAAGGGCAAAAGTGAAGTAATTGTGCCAAGCATGAATTTTCTTCCAATGTTCTTCCCGCTTTTGACTCCTATCAAGTCAAGCACCAAGAGAACCACACCGACTGCGATGAGTATAGCGAACGGAATCTGCATGAAAAATAGGCTGCTGTAGCCGGATGTTGAATCACCGCTTGGGCCCATGAACAGGTTGACCTGCATCCCGTTGATGCCGTCTATCGTCATCAAGGCAACTCCGCCTTGGTGAGCCAACGGGCCCGCGTCGGATGAGGCGGTTATCGTGTACCATGGTAGGAAAAGCGCTATCACCATGATCAGAATCGCCACGATGCCAAGTGTTAGCCCGATACTGCCTCGACCTTTCAAGAACTTCTTCACCAGCAAGCCGCCTTTCCTGTGTAGCCTCACAATTCCCACGATTTTCCAAGCAGCTCTCACAACGACGTAGATGACGAACAAAAGCAGGAAATTGGCAACTAACCAAGCGAGAATGAAATAGGTGCCGCCCACCGAAAACGTGGAACCAAGGTACCCTTCAGGATCCGCCCATCTGACTCCGTCCTGATTCTGGACCGGACCAAGAGGACCGGCTCTTCCTAAAGCTACGTCTTCGTCTGTTCCCCAATGGCCCCAGCGGCCCTTGAAATCCAACCAGCCCGGGTGGTTCCCGTCCAGAATGACAAGCTGCAAGTCGGTGAGCATGATTGTGATGCCGTTACTACCGACAATGTCGTTTTCGATGCCAATCTTGCCCTGATAAGACCTGAAATAGTTAGCGTGAGAACCCTGAGCCACGTAGACCACTGGATGGCCATCCGTTTTCTCCACATCGCCCCAGGCCGCATTCTCACCAGCCCCATGCTGCGAATACAACGCTTTCACTGGGGTTCCTGAACCGTCAAGGAATATCTCTACAACTTCGATGTCGCCTTGATGATCGTTCAAGGGTCCATTGTTGTACGCGTAGAACAGCCAATACTGGATCACGGTTGACGAGCCGCTGCTAACAATATGTACGTAAGCGTAATAGCCAATGCTGCTGGCTTTTGAAGCGTAATCAGCGGCGATGGCGTCCAACGTGCCCAACTTGTTGTCCAGAAACAGATCGGTCGAAGTGTACGTGCCCAGAGAGCCGGGGGTTGGTGCAGCGTCGACGGTTATGTTAGACCCGTCTGAAAATCGCTGTTTGAGAACCGAGCTGTTTATGATATAGTCCACCGATGTCGGATAGAACTTTTCACCCTGCGTGAAATGAAGAACAGGCGCGAACGTGGAAGCCTGCTGTTCCGGCGTTTCCGCGTTCACATAGGATCCGGGAGACAGGCAAATCACTAGGATGATGGAAAGCAGCAGGACGAGCAGGAATAAACGGGATAAAGAAAGCGTCCCCAAACTTGGCTTGACGGTTTTTTCTGGCAATGTCATGCAAATCGCTTTGTAATCTCGAGGACTTACAATATAAAACTTACAATCTCCCTTTCGGCTTTCAACCTTTTCACTCCGTGTATTTCAATTCCTGAATTATGGCGTCTGCACAAAACGCTTTGCTGTGCAGCTGAGGAGGATTTGAGAGATCCGATGAAGAAAGATCAGGCAGAGCTGGCGGTTTCTCTTCTTAAAAGAGGTGATATTAGAAAGAGTGAAATGTGATTTCGCCAAATAACCCTGTGTTGTGGTCGTATGATAAGACCAAAACGAGTTTACGATCAGGCATCTAAGGAAGATGGGTTCAGAATTCTCGTGGATAGACTGTGGCCTAGGGGAATGTCCCAAGACAAAGCCAAGATTGACCTGTGGTTAAAAGAGGTCGCACCAAGCGATGACTTGCGAAATTGGTTCTCTCATGACCCGAAGAAATGGCAAGAGTTCAAGAAGCGGTGTGAAAACGAACTGAAACACAAGCAAGAACTGCTGCGCAAAATGAAGCAACTCGTTGAACTGAGCAGTCGGTCTCTCAGATGCCGAACTTAAGAACTTCCATGTCGATGAAGAATATCGGCAGGAACGCTACATGCAACTCAGAGAATCGTTCCTGTAGCACAGCTCACATGTTTCGATGTTGATAGTCGGATCGAAGGCCTTGTGCAACTCGCACAGCAGACCTTTTGCTCTTATCGTCTTGCAGATTTCACAGTACTTGGGAATTAAGTCTCGGCGTGAAAGCTTGTTTGCGGCCAATGCTCTTGCGAAGTTGCGCACCAGATTTCCAATGTCTTCATCATTTTCCAAATCGATGGCTCTGCCGCGTATCTTCCTGCAGTAGAGGCTTATGGCCGGTTGGCTCACTCTGAGTATCTCGGCCACTTCCGTCTGCTTCAACCGGTACTTTGCCATAAGCTCTTTGGCCAACATGGCGCGGACCACGGGTAGAACACACTTCACGGCCACTTCGCACGGCGCGGACATCAACGGGACTTCCACTGTACTGGTGTCGAAAGACATAAATATACTTTATTACAATCGTAATACAAATTTGAAGGTGCAAGAACATGAACTGGCGAAACATTGCGGAACTCTCCAAAAACGTTTACTGGGTAGGAGCCAGAGACTGGAACCGCAGGCTCTTTGACGCGTTAATTCCCCTTCCAAGGGGAACAACCTACAACGCTTACCTCGTAATAGGCGAGAACAAGAAAGCCCTCATCGACACGGTCAACCCGGGCTTTGAGAAAGAATTGGACGAAAAAATCAGGAAAGTCGCCGACCCAGCCGATCTGGATTATGTGATAATGAACCACGCAGAGCCTGACCACGCGGGTTCAATCCCGTATATCATGTCAATAAACAACAAGGCCAAGCTAGTAACCACCAGCAAAGGCGCCAAAATGGCACAAACGTTCTACAAAGTTCCCGAAAACAGAATAAGAGCCGTCGCTGACGGAGAAATTATTGACTTAGGCGGCAAAACGCTTCGATTCATTGAGGCTCCAATGCTCCACTGGCCCGAAACCATGTTCACTTATGTTCCAGAGAACAAAACCCTGTTTTCATGCGACTTCTTCGGCTCACACGTCGCTGAAGGACTTTACGATGATGAAGTGGATGACCTGCTTGTTTTTGCCCAGAAATACTTCGGCGAGATAATGATGCCTTTTAGGTTCAATGCACAAAAAGCAATGGAAAAAATAAAGGACTTACAGATTGAAACTATAGCCCCCAGCCACGGGCCAATACACAAGAACTCCGAACGCATCCTTCAAGCTTACAGAAAATGGTCAAGCGGTGAAACCAGGCAAAAGGCAGTCATAATCTATGTAACCATGTGGAACAGCACAGAGAAGATGATTCGGCCAATCGCAGATGTCTTGGCCTCTGAAGGCGTTGAACTCGTGCGGCATAACTTGGCCGTGGCCGACATAGGTGATATTGCAAAGGACCTGGTCGACTCAAGAGCCGTCGTCCTAGGCGCGCCCACGGTTTTGGGCGGTGCGCATCCACTTGCAGTGTACGCAGCCTATCTAGTGAAAGCTCTGAAACCACCGACAAAATACGCGGTGGTCCTCAGCTCCTATGGATGGGCAGGAGGAGCAATAAAACACATCCAGGAAACACTGGGACCGACCAAAATGGAACTCGTTGGAGCATTGGAAATCAACGGTCCGCCTACCGAAAGCGACATCGACAAAATAGTGGAGTTTGGCAAGGCGCTTGCAAAGAAGATCAAGGAAGAAAATTGACAGGAAACCCCAAACTTTTATCATCCTGAAATTCATGAGTTCAGCGATCAAGAAGGCGTGTTAAAATGGCGAAGGAAAGTGCAAACAAGAAAAGGATGTTGAAAGAAGTAATCAAAGAGTTACACGGGGGAGCGTCACCCAAGGAAGTTAAAGAAAAATTCAAAGAAGTCCTGAAGGGCACGAAACCCGAGGATATTGCCAAGATCGAACAGGAACTCGTCAAGGAAGGAATGCCGAGAGAAGAGCTTCAAAGGCTCTGCGACGTCCATCTGGCTGTCTTTGGCGAGCAGGTGCAAGATCAAGAACTGCACATTCCCGCAGGCCATCCCATAAGCATCCTTATCGAAGAACACAGAGTCCTCCTGGAAAGGGCTGAAAGACTCGAAACCCTTGTGAAAATGATTGAAGAAGCATGCGACTCCGTCTACGTTGGCGACGCATTGACAGAACTGCAGAGCACAGAGAAGGATTTTCAGGACTCAGAGAAACATTATCTGCGAGAAGAAAACGTTCTTTTCCCAACCATGGAAAAGCACGGAGTCACCGAGCCTCCAGCAATAATGTGGATGGAACACAACCGAATAAGAGAGATAAAAAAGAAACTCCACGGCCTAGTTGAAAAATGGAACACCATGCCTTACTCAGACTTCAAGACACGGCTGAGCGAAGCTGCAAAACCATTGTGCAGCATCCTACCAGATCACTTTTTCAAAGAAAACAACATACTATTCCCCACTGCGCTTCAAGTTGTCCCAGACAAAGAATGGGAAGACGTGAGGAGAGACTTTGACGAGATTGGATACTCCAGTTTTACGCCTCCACACGTCTTAGCGCCGTTTCACGCTGCAAAACCCGAACCCAGAAAAGTACAACCGTCCGAGGAGACGCTGCAGTTTGAAACTGGAAGCCTCTCAAAAGAGGAAGCTGAGGCAATATTAGACACGTTGCCAGTGGACATATCCTTCATCGACAAAAATGACCGTGTGAAATACTTCAACAAGGCTGAAAAGAGAATATTCGTAAGGACCAAAGCGGTCATCGGCAGAAGCGTGCAGCTGTGCCACCCTCAGGAAAGCGTCCATATAGTCAACAGAATCATCGAGGCCTTCACAACGGGCGAAAAAGACACGGCGGAATTCTGGATCACAATGAACAATCGCCTAGTTCACATACGATACTTCGCAGTGAGAGACAAGAACGGAAATTATTTGGGAACTATGGAAGTCACACAGGATTTGACCGACCTGAAGAAGATTGAAGGAGAAAGAAGGCTGTTAAACTGGGAAGAATAGACTCAGTTCAATAGTTTTCTGTTCACCCAAGCATTAAGACACGAAGACATCGGTTACTGAGACCTTAAAATAAAGGCTGAAAAGGATAGGAAAGGTTTTTAGTATAGTTGTCATATGAGAGACTGCAAATAGTTAGGATATACTGTGAGGATGAAATGGATGTCAGTGTTTGCAGCACCAGGCGCATATGACCGTGCAATAACCGTTTTTTCACCGGACGGGCGGCTTTTTCAAGTTGAATACGCAATGGAGCTTGTTAACCGCGGGGCTACCATCCTTGCAATACGATGCTCAGAAGGAGTCGTTCTTGGAGCCGAAGAAACCGTGGATCCACTGGAAGAAACGGAGTATTCATGGAAAATCTTCCGGATAGACGACCACGTGGGTGCAGCCATCGTTGGTTTAAGCTCAGACGCACGTATACTCATAGATCAAGCGCGAGTTATGGCTCAGTCTAACAAGCTGACTTACGATGAACCAATAGACGTTGAAGTTGTGACCAAAAGAATATGCGACATAAAGCAGCTTTACACACAACACGCGGGTGTAAGACCCTTCGGCGTGTCAATGGTGTTTGTCGGCGTTGACAAGACGGGAAACCGCGTGTTCGGAACCCACCCGAGCGGAACCTACAGAGGCTACAAAGCCAGAGCGGAAGGCGCTGGAAGAGAAACAGTGTTCAACATCCTGAAAGAGGAGTACAAAGAAGAGATGGGCCTCAAAGAAACCACGAAACTCGCAGTGAAATGCTTGGCAAAAGCCTTGGAAGCAAGACAATTGCCGCCGAGGATCAAAGTAGCAGTGGTGTCCTCAGAAACCAAGAAAATGGAAATGCTGAGCGACGAGAAAATTGAGGATATCATGAAAGAGCTAGGCGTGGGCAAGTGACACACTGATGAGTGATAAGTACACCGTTGCACGCATGAAAGTAGACAACGAACACTTTGAAGTGCTTGTAAAACCTCAAAAAGCCCTAGATTTTCGCATGGGAAAAATAGCGGCAATAACCGAAGTTTTAGCGGCTGAAACGATATTTTCCGACGCTAACAAAGGAACAAAACCGCCAGAGGAAAACCTGCGCAAGGCTTTCGGCACTACGGATTCGCTGAAAATAGCTGAGACGATACTGACCAAGGGAACGTTGCAGCTGACCACCGAACAGCGCAGGAAAATGATTGAAGACAAAAGAAAACAGATAGTGGACTTCATAGCAAGGCAGAGCGTTGATCCCAAGACTAACCTTCCTCATCCGCCGACACGAATAGAAAACGCCATGGAGCAAGTTCGCTACTCGATAGACCCCTTCAAGCCTGTGGAAGAACAGGCTAAAGAAATAATCAAGCTTCTACGGATAATTCTGCCCCTTAAGATGGAACAAATAACAGTAGGAGTCACCGTACCAGCGGAGTATTCGACGAGGGCCTACGGAACAATCAAGGGATTCGGAACGATAAAACATGAAGAATGGCGTGCAAACGGTTCATGGTACGGAGTCTTGGAAATTCCGGCAGGAGTGTACGCCCCATTCCTAGATAAACTCGGAGAAATAACCAAGGGCAACGGAGAAGCAAAGATTAACCCCTAACGAGTTTGTTATGACCAGAAAGGAGTGATTTTATGCCAATACTTTTGGAAAGAAGACAGCTTGTGACGCCTGGCGACTTAATCGCAGAGGGCGAATACATAGCTGGAGAAAACACGTACATGGAAAACAACAAGATTTACGCTTCAAGAGTTGGAATCGTCGAGTATGAAACCAAAAAAGTGGACGTCGTCGCCCTGAAATCCTTTTACGTCCCAAGAATGGGAGACATAATCATAGGAACAATCACGGAAGTTGGGTTCAGCGGGTGGACGGCTGACATAAACTCGCCGTACCCAGCCCTTCTGAGGGCTTCAGACGTGTTGAGCAGACCCTTCAGACCGCAGAAAGACGATTTACCCCAAGTTCTTGACATAGGGGACCTGGTGGTTGCCAAAATAGTCTCTTACGACAGGACGCACGATCCACAGTTGACAGTGGCAGAACCTGGTCTCGGAAAGATAACACGCGGACAGATAGTGAAAGTCACGCCGACGAAAATCCCCCGCGTGATAGGCAGAAAAGGTTCAATGATATCCATGATAAAACAGGAAACAGGCTGCAACATAATCCTAGGCGTCAACGGAGTCGTGCTAATTACGGGAAAAACTCTTGAAGACGAACAGTTGGCGATGAGAGCGATTCTCAAAATAGAAGAAGAATCCCACACAAGCGGTCTCACAGACCGCATAACCAAGATGCTTAAAGAAGAAAAATCTAGAAAGGAGGAAAAGAAGAATGAATGATAAACCTGAAAGGTTAATTGATAAAAAAGGCCTAAGACTGGACGGGAGAAAGCTCGATGAGTTAAGGCCGGTGAAGCTTCAAGTAGGCGTTATTTCACGCGCCGACGGCTCAGCCTACATTGAACATGGAAAAAACAAGATTCTAGTAGGCGTGTACGGGCCGAGAGAAGTGCATCCTAAACACTTAGCCCTTCCTGACCGAACGGTTCTTAAATGCCGCTACCACATGGCGCCGTTCTCAGTTCAGGAACGCAAGTCGCCTGCGCCGTCAAGAAGAGAAATCGAACTTTCAAAAGTGATAAGGGAATCGCTTGAACCCGCCATTTTCATGGAATACTACCCGCGCACAATGATAGACGTATTCGTTGAAGTGTTGCAGGCCGACGGTGGAACAAGATGCGCGAGCATCACAGCAGCCGCTTTGGCCCTGGCAGACTCGGGCATCCCAATGCGAGACCTCGTCGTGGCTTGCGCAGCAGGCAAATTGGATGACACAATCGTGCTGGACTTGATGGACACTGAGGACAAGATGGGTTCCGCTGACGTTCCCGTGGCTCTGATGCCCAACCTGAACGCCGTCACGTTGCTGCAGATGGATGGAACACTGTCAACCGACGAATTCGAAAGCGCAGTAAACTTGGCCCTTGAAGGATGCAGACAAATCTACGCTCTTCAGAAAGAAGCGTTAAGAACCAAATACGTGAATGTTAAAGAAGAGAACAAGGAGGAGGCTGAAGAATAATGGCTGCAGTAATCACTCGGGTGAAAAAAAAGCAGATTGAACAGTTGATCGCCAAAGGAAAACGTCTGGACGGCAGAGGGCTGACAGACTATCGCGAAACAAAGATCGAACAGGGTATAATTGAGCGAGCAGAGGGTTCAGCAAAGGTGCTTCTTGGAAGAACTGAAGTTGTCGTTGGAACAAAAATCGAGATGGGTGAGCCGTTTCCGGACACGCCTGACGCAGGAGTCTTAACGGTTAACGCTGAACTTGTGCCGTTGGCCTCGCCCCGTTTTGAACCGGGACCTCCAGACGAGAACTCGATAGAGCTGGCAAGGATCGTTGACAGGGGAATCAGAGAGTCGAAAGCCATTGACCTGGAGAAACTGTGCATCGCGCCTGGGAAGAAGGTGTTCGTGGTCTTCGTTGATGTTTACGTGTTGAATCATGACGGAAACCTGATAGATGCCTCAGCATTGGCCGCGATGGCTGCGTTGCTTAACACGAAAATGGCTAAGTACGAAGTTGAGGATGGAGAAGTGAAAATCAAGCCGGGTTATGAGCCGCTTCCAATAAAGAAACGTCCCATAACGGTCACCTGCGCAAAGATAGGCGACAAGCTTGTGGTCGATCCGTGGCTGGAAGAGGAACAGGTCATGGACGCTAGGATTTCAATGGCATTTGATGACGACGGCAACATATGTGCGATTCAGAAGGGCGGAAGCGGATATTTCGAACCGAAACAAGTGTTCGAAGCGGCAAGAATAGCTAAAGAGAAAGTTGAGGAAATGCGAAAGCAACTGAACTGGTGAAGCCAACTATGGGGAACAGAACGAAGAAAGTTGGGCCTACACGCGGACTGGGCCCCCGTTATGGTTCGACCGTCAGAAAGCGCTACATCAAGGTAATGCAAGAGATGAAGAAGCCGCACAAATGTCCACAATGCGGTTTCTCAAGAGTGAAAAGGGAAAGCGTCGGAATCTGGAAATGCAGAAAATGCGGTTTCACCTATACGGGTGGGGCCTACACGCCAATTACAAAGCTTGGAATAGTGGCAAAACGCTCAGCCAAAGGCATACAGGTAGAAGAAACGTTAAAGACGGCGCAAGAAGAAAGCGCCTAGTCTTCCCCGTTTCTATCGGATTCATGCTGAATCTGGGCTTTCAAACAATTTTCTGGAAATGCCTGAATGAAAGCAAGAGCAACTGTACGCTTGAAGTTTCCCTCAGGGAAAAAGTTGGAAACGATTCTCAGATCTTTAGAACCAGAGGTTAACAGTCCGACCAGCGCCCGTTCGCAGGCGAGTTTGGCGAAAGAAGGAAGTTTCCTGATTTTGAAGATTGAAGCCAAAGATACCGTTGCGCTGCGTGCTGCGCTGAACGCATACCTAAGGTGGATGAATTCCATTCTGAATGTATTCAAGACACTTGAAGGAGAAGAAGGAAAAGAAAGTTCAGCCTCGAAATCACAGTCTTGAGGAACGTGCAGTTCCAGGGAATGTCCCGTTCAATTCCACGATGCTTTCGTTCCTAGAACAAACCTCGATTTTTCCAGCCGAAGTCACTGCCAACCATATTAACGATCGAAACAACTTACGCCTATGCTATTTCTAGGCAAAACAAGAATCAGCAGCAAAGATGCAAGGCGTAACAGCTTGGATTGAGAACCTTCACGTAATCTGAGAAAATGTTAATTAATAGCCCAGCTTATTGCTGTGCAGATGGAAGGATGGAAGTGAGTGACGAGATTTCGCAGCTTCCGCCGCCGGTTCAAGAACGTTTACTCAGACTTCAGCAGCTCCAACAAACGCTTCAGTCAATTCTTGGGCAGAAGCAACAGGTGGATCTTGAGGTAACCGAGATTGATCAAGCCTTGAATGAACTGCAAAAACTGGCCGACGACGCGGTGATATACAAGGCGGCAGGTTCGTTGTTGATGAAGTCTGAAAGGGTGAAAGTAATCACCGAATTAACTGAGAGAAAGGAACTGCTCAACACACGAGCCACAATTCTCGTAAAACAAGAAGAGCGTTTACGCAGTCAATTGAAAGACGTACAGACAAAGCTTCAACAAGACCTAAACCCAGCTTTTCCTCCTCCCTAGCCGATTATCCTCTCCAGGTGAGGTTTATGGAAGCACTGGGAATACCAGAGTTAACTAGTGAGCAGATTGAAGAGCTATGTCTGATCGCTGAAAAAGCAGCCAGAGAACACGTTCTGTCAAAAGTCCCTTCAAAGAAGATAGAAGCACTAGACATAAGCGCGGAAGCAGAAGGTACAAAACCTGTAGCGCTAAGGGTTGATGTGGCCGTCACGCTTTCTCCTTCAATGGGCAATTTCAACGTGCAGAACCTTGTTGACGAAGCCGTCAGAGAAGCATTTTCTTCTGCTGAAAAACATTTGAGGGAACTAACGTGTCATTCGCAGATATAATCACCCTTCTAGACGCGGTTGACGCCAAGTTTGTTGTTCTGCTCTGTCACCATAATGCCGATCCAGACGCAATTTGTTCCGCCTATGCTTTTGCAAGCTTGCTTAAACAGTCACGGCCTCAAACGGACGTTGAAATTGGGGCGGCCCATGGGATAAGTCGACTTTCAAGGCATGTCCTCGAACATTTGGCTGTAGAAGTGAAGACACAACCGAGTGTAGAAAAAGCACATGCCATAGTGCTGCTCGACACGAACACTGTCCAGCAGTTGAACGATTTGGCTGAAAGGGTCAAGAATTCGAAAGCTCCGATCATCGTTGTTGATCATCACACTGGTCACCCTGAAACCAAGCAGCTCGCGAAGATTTCTATAACGGATGAAGGAGCATCATCCACCTGTGAGATCGTATACGATTTCTACAGGCAAACTGGAATAAAACCCGGTGGAAACGAGGCCAAAGCTCTGTTCTTGGGCATAGCTTTTGATACGCGGCATTTTGTCCTTGCCAGCTCAGTGACGTTAAAGAACATTGTGGGGTTAATCGATGCAGGCGTGAACGCTCAAGAAACGTTGCCGTTGCTTTCGTTGCCTATGGATTTCTCCGAGCGTGTGGCTAGGCTTAAGGCTTCTAGGAGAACCAGACTCTTCAGGGTCGGGGAATGGATAATCGCTTTATCATACGTCAGTGCCTATCAGGCTTCGGCTGCGCGGGCAATGGTAGAACTGGGAGCGCATGTTGCCGCTGTGGCAGGGGCAAAAGACGGGAACCTGGAAATCAGCCTGCGAAGTTCACTTGAATTCTACAAGAAAACGGGTGTTCATCTCGGAAAAGACATAGCTAAGCCATTGGGCGAATACCTGCATGGCATGGGCGGGGGACATGCCACAGCGGCAGGAGTCAACGGGCAAGGCAATGTAGAAATCGGGCTTAAGCGATGCCTGTTTCTTTTGAAGGAAAAACTGGGTAACCATAATTAGGTAGTTACTCTTAAATGAGCGGACAACCCGCTTCAAGTGGGCAGGCATTATTTACATGGCAATAATTGAAACGACGAATCTGACGTACACTTATCCAGGCGGGACTAGCCCGTCAATCAGCGATGTTTCCATAAGAATAGAGAAAGGTCAGTTCACTCTCGTCACAGGCCCAAGCGGATGCGGAAAAACAACCCTCTGCCGGTGTTTCAACGGGTTGATTCCTCATTTCTATCAGGGTGAAATGAGGGGTGAAATAACCGTTGCGGGGCTTAATGTCAGCGAACACCCCACATACGAGCTTGCACAACATTTGGGCCTCGTATTTCAAAATCCAGAAAATCAACTTTTTGCTTTGTCTGTGGAAAAAGACGTGGCGTTCGGACTTGAAAACTTGGGTGTTCCAAGAGAGGAAATGCGCAAGAATGTTGACTGGGCACTGCAGCTGACAGGCATCGATGATTTGAGGGAAAGAGCGCCGCATGAACTTTCGGGTGGACAACAACAACGCGTTGCGATAGCTTCGGTGCTGGCAATGAAGCCCGAAGTAATTGTTCTGGATGAACCGACTTCTTTCCTTGATCCGTTGAGTGCAAGAAGGATATTTGAAGTAATCCATGAGTTGAACCGAAACCTCGGAATCACCGTCGTGCTCGTTGAGCACAGGCTCGATTTAACAGCCAGGTACGCAGATCACATAATTGTGATGGACAAAGGAAAGGTCCTTCTGGACGGTGATCCACATGAGATTTTGAAATCTGAAGAAGCCCGCCTCGTCGGAGTCGGCATTCCAAAGGCAACGAGGCTTTATCAGATACTGATGAAGGATGGGGCAAAACTCGGCGACGTTGTTCCCTTGTCTTCTGATGAAATGGCAAACTTGCTTAAGGAGGCTTTAGAAAGCCGATGATAGAAGTCAAAGATGTCCATTTCACGTATCAAAACGATGTGGAAGCATTGAAGGGAATATGCTTAACCATTGAAGAAGGCGAGTTTGTCGCCATAATGGGACAGAATGGAGCTGGAAAGACAACATTAGTGAAACATTTCAACGGTCTGCTTAAGCCAAGCACCGGACAGGTGTTCGTAGACGGAGTTGACACGAAAAAGGTCAGTGTGGCAACTCTTTCCCGAAACGTTGGATTTGTTTTTCAAAATCCGGACAATCAACTTTTTAGTGAAACAGTAGAGGAAGAAATAGCGTTTGCTCTGAGAAATTTCAATTTCAGTGAAGAAATCATCGAAAAAAGGATAACTTGGGCCCTGAACCTATTAGGGTTAACTCAGTACAGAAAGACATCTCCATTCTTGCTCAGTGGAGGAGAAAGAAAGCGTGTGGCTTTGGCTTCAGTGTTAGCTTGGGATCCGGCGATGTTGATATTGGACGAGCCAACTATAGGACAGGATTATGAACAAAAAGAAAAACTCCGACAGTTCATCATGCAGATGAAGACTCAGAAAAAAACTGTAATCATCGTTACACACGACGTCGAATTTGTGGCTGAATGCAACCCAAGGGTTCTGTTGATGCGTGAAGGAAAAATCATTGCCGACGGCGAAGCAAGAACGATCCTCACAGACCAGGGCATCTTGACACAAGCATCAATTGTGCCTCCTCAGATAGCGCAGATATTCCTAGAACTCCGCGACCTGAACGTTCGGTTGGATGTCATCGACATCTATGAGGCGCGGAAAATTCTACTAGAGATGTTGGAGAAGGGCGGCAAATGAGCGTTTTCAACGGACTCAAGTTTCGGAGAGTCTACTCGCCAATACATAATCTAGACCCACGGATAAAGTTTGTCTATGTGATTGCTATCTTTGCAGTTGCGATTATTTTCGGGGAACTTCTGCCCCTGATAGCGCTTTTCCTCATTCAAATTCCATTTGTTCTCTTGGCCGGCGTCAAACGTGAATGGCTTCGTTCAATGCGTGGGGCAGCATTTCTGGCTGCTATAATCTTCTCGACTAATTTAATCTTCAGGTTTTTCAGCAGCAACTACGTTCTCACAGCTGATGGGGTGGAAACTGCTACAGCTTTGACGTTGCGTTTCGTAGTACTTGTGGAATCCTTCTCCGTTTTCTTTCTTACAACTTCGCCAGATCACTTGGGTCTTGCCATGGAACAGACACATGTGCCGTACGAGTTCGTTTTTGCCTTCACAACGGCGGTGCGTTTTGTCCCGGTTTTGGCAGAGGAAGCTCAAACAATCATGGACGCTCAAAAGGCTAGGGGATTAGAGCTTGAAAAAGGTAACTTCTTAAAGAGAATCAGAAACTATATTCCAATTCTTATCCCCTTGATTGTGAGCGCGATTCGTAGAAGCTTAGAATTAGCTGAAGCCATGGAGTCTCGTGCTTGGGGAGCCACAAAGAAACGCACGAACTTGTATGTGTTAAGGATGCATATAGGCGATATTGTCATGATGGCCATCACCATTGGGCTTCTGGCGTCGGCGATTTATGTTCGATTGTTTGTCGGGATCCCGTCACTACATAGTCTATTAGCACGTTTGTTCTGAACCAGAAGCCTTTTAATTTGGACCTGGTGTAAAGCGTTCGTCGGGGAGATTCAAGCGGTTGAAATGGTTAAAGGCCGCAGCAGACGAAATTGTTGAGTGCATAAAAGTCTCTATTGAAGCGCTTAACATGAAAGAGGTCGAGCGACTTATCGAGCTTATCCTTGAAGCAAAGGAAAAGAAGATATTCACTGTTGGAATGGGAAGAAGCGGATTCGTAGCTAGGGCTTTTGCTTTGCGCCTGATGAATTTGGGCTTCAACGTATATTTTCTGGGCGAAACTATAACACCAGCAGCGGAAAAGGGAGATCTGCTTATAGCCATTTCAGGCACGGGCAGCACAAAGATTGTGTTGACCGCGAGTACGGCCGCCAAAGAAATTGGCGCCAACGTTGTGGCAATCACGTCTTTCCTAGAATCTGCTCTAGGACAACTGGCTGACCTGGTGGTCACAGTTAAGGGAAGGACAAAGGCGGGCATGCCCGTAGAAGAAGACTACTTGGTCAGACAAATTATCGGTGAACGCGAACCACTGACTCCCCTTGGGAGCATCTTAGATTAACTGCATGGTTTTTCTAGACAGTTTGGTAGTCGAATTAATGCATAGAATGGGTCGAACTGAAGCAGATTTGAAACGCAGACACGCAACAATAGAATAGAACAACAAGAATTGGAAAAAAGCTAAGAAGAGAAGTCCGAAACCAAGCTGGTCTTATCATTTTGCAAATCTTTTGGCATATACTTCTCTGAGTTTTTTTGCTAGCTTGCTATCTCTAAGTATGAGGGCGCCGCGATACCCACAGTTTCTGCAATCCCAAACGGACCAAAGTTGGGGAAGACCGGAGGCCCAAAAAACGTCAGTTGAACCGCATTTTGGACAGAACAACACGCCTCGTACTTTGCCCTCGGTGATGTTTTCCTCTGATCTTGCCTGAAATGCATCTAGAGGTTTTGATTTCTTACTGTTTGACTTTTCTTGCGAGTGGTCTTTTGCGAGTTTAGGTTTTTGACTGTTGCCAGCTTCTTCCCTTTTAATTTTCAATCGAAGACCCAGAGGAATAGCTGTTTTGAGCTTTTTTAAGTTTCACTTGCGTTAAGTGTGCTAAGGATTAGTTGTGCATATCCTTTATTAAGACTAGCGACACAATATATGTCGAAAAGTACTATACAGTCTAAACTAAAGAGGGCAGTACCAACGATGAAAGAATCAGTGTCAAAAGCGTCCACAGTGGAAAAGACAACCGTAGACATCACGTTGAAAGAGGAAGCCAAGAGACCGACGGCTTTCAGAGAAGCTTACCCTATACAAGAGCCTTACGTCTATGCAGCCATAGTCAAAGATCCAGAAACACAGAAAATACGCTACGAAGTCATAGAGCCGACTCTTCAGAAAGAGGAAGAGAAGCAACTAAAAGAAGTGAAGGCTCTGCTTATTGAAGAAGTGGACGTGAACTTCAAGGAAATAGAAACGAGGGAAAAAGCAGAAAGCTATCTGAGAGAACAGACAAAGAAGATAATTAGAAAATACCGGATTAAAGTGCCACCGGAAGCCATTGACAAACTTACATACTACATAATAAGAGATTTCATAGGCTACGGTAAGATAGATCCACTAATGAAAGACCATCTTATCGAAGACATATCCGCAGATGGGGTAAACATTCCAATCTACGTCTGGCACAGAATCTACGAATCCTTGCCCACAAACATCATATTCAACGTTGATGCGGAATTGGACTCCTTCACAATTCGCATGGCATATCTGTCCGGGAAAAACATTTCGATAGCATCGCCGATTCTGGACGCGTCACTTCCAGATGGAAGTCGTGTTCAGCTCACTTATGGGAATGAAATCACGCGAAGAGGTTCAACTTTTACGATTCGACGTTTCAGAGTTGACCCGTTAACTATCTCCGACTTGATTGCATTCAAAACTATTTCTTCAGAAATGGCTGCGTACTTGTGGTACGTTGTGGAAAACAGGGCCTCGGTCTTGGTAGCAGGAGGTGTAGCCTCTGGAAAAACAACGATGTTAAACTGCTTGTCGATGTTCATAAAGCCCGAAATGAAGGTGGTTAGTGTAGAGGACACTCAAGAGCTTAACCTGCCCCATGAAAACTGGATACCTTCGGTCGTGCGGCTAGGCTTCGGGCATGAGGACAAGAAGAGCGGATCAATCACGCTTTTCGATCTGTTGAAAGCTGCAGTAAGGCAAAGGCCTGACTACATAATCGTGGGGGAGGTCCGCGGTGAGGAAGCCTACACATTGTTTCAGGCCATGGCAACAGGCCACCTAGGAATGTGCACAATACACGCCGAATCGGTTGAGGCAGTTATAAACCGACTAGAATCTGAACCTATGAATATTCCGAAGCCGCTGGTAGCTATGACAAACGTAGTAATGGTCATGGCAAGGACAGAAGTTGACGGCAAACCCGCGAGAAGAATAAACACGACAACAGAGGTTCTGGGGCTTGATCAACAGTCAAGAAACATAGTCACTGAAGAGGTTTTCCACTGGAACCCAAAATTCGACAGATTCTCCTGCTCAAACCACAGCACCCTCTTGGAGAAACAGATGAAGAAATTGGAAATCGATGAAGAAGAAGTAAAACGCGAGTTGAGTCGAAGACAAACGGTGTTAGATTGGATGACAAGCAAAGGCATCCGTCATTACACAGAAGTTGCAAGTGTCATTCGAGAGTATTACGCTAACCCAGATCGTGTTTTCCAAAAAGCCAGAGTTGGACTAAAGTGAAAAACGGGAAACCTCTTGAAAAAATCAAAGCATTCTACGTTCGTCTAAGAATGAGGCTAGGGCGGTGTCTCTTGAAATCACCTAGGGCCAAACGAGAAGTGCCCAAGAAAAATCTCAAGATTCCGTTTGAAAGTCCACAATCTGTAGCTTACAATATTATTGGAGACAAAACAGCATGGGTTCTGCCTTTGTTCAAAGATTTGGACGTAAAACTACATAGGTCAGGGCTTAAAATCAACTTCAAGGCGTACGTCAGTCTGACAATCTTCGCTACGGTATTAATTTGCACTACTACCATTTTGTTGATACCCTGCTTGCTATTTCTAGTTTTCAATTTGCCACTTTTACCAGCGGTCTTGTTCGGTGTCGGCGGAAGCTTGTTCGCTTTCGCATTCTCAATTCTCGGGTTCTATCTCTATCCGATTTATCGTGCGGACACGCTCAAGAGAGAATTGGAAGATGAATTGCCATTCACAACAGGTTACATGGCGATCCTAACGAGTGCTGGCGTCTCCCCAGAAAAGATATTCTACTCACTGTCGAATCTCAGCCTGCCGCTAGCTGTGACCACAGAGGCAAAGAATGTTGTGAGGGATGTGAACCTTTTTGGCTCAGACATAATTTCTGCTCTCGAGGAAACGTCGAAGCGAACTCCTTCTCAGAGATTCCGCGAGACGATTGAAGGATTCATCACAACAATTCATTCAGGAGGCAATTTGGCAGCTTATCTTCGGGAAAAATCCAAGGAATATATGAGGCTGAAGAGAGTAAACCTCAAGAAGTATTCAGATACTCTGTCGATGTTGTCAGAGTTTTACGTAACCCTTCTCTTGACAGGTCCATTGTTTCTGGTGATAATGCTTGTCGTCATGGCGATGCTTGGCGGAGGTAATTTTGGGATAATTAGCCCAGATCTTATGTTAGAACTACTAACATACATGGGAATCCCATTGGGCGCAATAACCTTCCTAATAATCTTGGATGCGGTGTCACCTAAGTGGTGATAAAATGCCAAGAATAAATGACAAACTGAAGAAAACAACGTGGATCGTCTCAGTCGCGCTAGCTGCAGCTATAATGTCGTATGGATTTCTTAGGTTTTGGTCGACAGCCACGTTCGATGAGTTCGCGTTCTTCGCCATCATAGTATCTGTTTTTCCGGCTGCAATGTTGAACTATGTGGATTATAAGTGGAGAAAAGCCATAGATGAACACTTACCAGATCTTTTTAGAAGCATTGTACAAGCTCAAGAGACAGGAATGACCCTGCCCCAAGCTATAGAGGAGGCATCTAAGAGGAACTACGGACCGCTCACCGAAGAATTGAAGAAGATGACGGCACAGATTTCTTGGGGAATGAGTTTTGAAGAGAGTCTCTTGAGTTTGGGAAAGCGAGTTAACACCGTGTTGATGCAGAGAACCGTGCCGATGATTATCGAGGCAAGCCGGTCAGGAGGGCGAGTTGAGAAGGTATTCGACCCTATGGGCAAGTTCATACAAACGACGCTTCTTCTTGACAAGGAACGTCGAACCCAAACTAGACCATACATTGCAATAATCTATGTGGCTTTTTTCGTTTTTCTTTTTACCATAATCCTGCTTTTCCGATCGTTTTTTGCAAGCATACAGAGCTTGTCAATGCTCGCGACTGCAGAGATGTCTCCAGGTGCAATTGAACGAATATTCTTTCACATGACATCAATTCAGGCTTTTTTCGGGGGACTCGTTGCTGGAAAAATGGGAGACGGAACAATAAAAGCTGGATTGAAGCACAGCCTAGTCCTAATGCTGTGCGGTTACGTAGCCCTGAAACTCTTCCTATGAGGCGACAAGATGGCTAAAATGCTCCAAAAACTCATCCGGGACAAACGGGCTATAACTCCCGTTCTCAGCAATCTACTGCTAACAGTCGTGGCTGTCGCAGCCATGGCACTTGCCACCACAGCAACTTATGTCATAACGACCAACCTTCGAGAAACAATGAGTGAGCGTGTCATCATAGAAGATTTGTGGTTCAACAATTCGACGCAAAGTATCGATGTCTACCTTCGAAATGTCGGCCAAGTGGCCATCCAAGTCTCCGGGGTCTATGTAAACCACACTTCCCAGTCTTTCGCAGGGCCTTTCAGGCTCGAAATAGGAGAACATCGGTGGTTCAGTATTTCACAAAACTGGATTTCGGGCAGCACGTACTATGTGGATATTGTTACAACGAGGGGGACGCATGTTAGAGACTACTTCGAAGCGCCCTAAGTGCACGGTAGTTATCATGGTTCCGATGTAGTTCTTTGAGGTTATCGGCACGCTTTGCGCTATGTTTGTGATCTCAACACGTCAGAGATGCGGCTAGGATACATGCACTAAAGTCCGAGATTCACATTAAGTTGTCTGGCTGCGTAACCTTGCCCAAAAAAACGTACAACCTCGAAATTACTGCAGAATCAGGAAAAAAATTAGTGCTTGCGGGCAACTGACCTAAGGACGTCTTTTACTTTGTTCCTATCATTTTTTCTTTCAGGTTGTTTATTGCTTCTTTTTGGTTCTTAGCTTCGATTGCCTGAATATTATATAATTCTGCCATTTTCCTCGCATTGTCATTCAGCTTGGGAATTGCGATGAGGTAGGCAGTGTCAGGCAATACATCAAATATCTTTGCGAACAGCGCAATTACAGGCTGCTCTGACACAACGTTGTCAGCTGACATTGCTAGATCAATCACCGTTACCCTTTTTGCGGTTTCTCCTCTTGAGGCGACTATGTCGAACATGTGATTAGCCCCAGACTTCCCCTTCAAGAAGGCAGGGCTCTTTACCTCAAACCCGTTCTGTACAAGAAACTCACTTATGGGTGAAATCAAAACCCAGCCTCCGGCGGCTTCTCTTCTGGCCTCTTCTTTCAGAGCATAAGTATAGACTTCCTTGATCACTGCGTTCTCGAATGTGAAATCTTCATGGCAGTCACGGCAGAATAGTTTGACAACAGGAATGTCGAAGTTCTTGCTGCAGTCCTTGCAGGTGCACCATATTCCGGCCCGTCTGTAGTCAACATCGGATTTTCTCAGTTCATCATGACATTTCTGGCAGACGAGTTTGTCACCTTTGTGAAAGTTTTCTTCCACATCCATGTACCCGCATTTGACGTGTTCAATCAAGGAACTCCTCTTGATGTTGAATGATTTACAGTATGGACAACAATAGCGGATAGAAATACCTGCGGAATTGCATTTTGGACAAAAGATAACTTCATCGTGAAGGTTCCTTGTCAGTATTTCAGCCTCATAGAGGTTGTCCAAAAATGCTTCGGCCTTTGAAGGGTCTCCGACAATAGTTTCAACTGTCTTGTATCGATATCCAAGTTTAGGATCATAGGAAGGCTCAATTTCGTTGAGTTCACCACTTAAGAATTTGCTCAAAAATACTTGCGTATTTCGATTCTTGTAAAGTTCTAGTCGTTCCGCTTTGCCCGTCGTTGCATTTCACTCCAGGACTAACACGGTTCTAATTGTTCTAAGATCTGTTAACACTTCCTCTTCAAACCGTTTAAACATTTCCAGAGAACAGGACTTTTTTTCCAATCGCGTGCGCCCTAAATCCTTTACTGTTCAAGTGCACACTGACTTATTACATCAGATGTATTCAGGCTTCGCACCTTCTTTTAACTGAGAAAATCGGAGTTGCTTGGCAGGGCTCTCCAACGTTACCCTTTTTAATGAGAACCTTCATATTTCCAGCACATATTCAACTTAACGGTGATCGATAGATTACGGTGAAATGCTTGGCATCTCAACCTACCCCAAGGCGTCTAGTCATTCGCTGGATAACATTGAAGGGGTTAATTACACCAATCGTATTCTTGGCGGTGGCAGTGTTAGCTGAATATCTTGTGGTCGTATACGCCATTGATTTGGGCGTCAAAGACGTAGGTGTTCTGACAATCAATTGGCCTGTGGCAATCACCATCAGTCCATTGTTTCACCTAGTTCCAACGGCCGTTATTGTTACACTTTGGTTCACTTGGATGTACTTTACAAAGAAGCTTTCGGTGAAGCCACTACAGAGAGTAGGAAGAACTGAAGCCTCCGGTGGAAGAAGAACGGAAATGAAGCAACCAACATCTAAAGCAAGTCAAACTACAAAAAGTTCTCTTGACAAGACAAAGCCAGGTCCCGCCAGAGTCAGAGGAATTTCCTATCTCTGGGAAAAAATATATTTTGCAAGGGCGACCATTAAAAGCGCCTTAACCGTATTTCTAGCTTTTCTGGTACTCGTTCTCATAGTATCTTTGTTGGCCTATCCGGCGCTTGTCTATCAGACTATATCGAGCGCCTATCAAAACCATTCTTCATTGTATAACTTTGTTGTGTCTGTCGCCAATTCTTTAAGAGGCTTTGCGCAAGCTGTATCGCCCATAGGTTGGATCGCTTCAACAATAAACAATGGTCTGCTGGCCATCGCCCCTGGGGTTAGAGACTTGGGTCTTGCTCTTGGCGGCTTAATCGAGCCCTTGACGAATTTAGATCCTGCTGGTAAGTACTTGGTCTTCCAAAACACTGCGGCGTGGATTTCAGTTCTGTTGATTCTGTTTTACGGGGAATATGCGCGGAAAAGCTACCGATACAGGAAAAAATAGAAGAATCAAGGGATTTCAATGGCTGACCACCCCAGGTTTGGTCCGGCTGGGGTTCCTCCATCATTCAGGTTTATGAAGGCGGCCTTAGCTGACGTTCCAAGACTTTTGCAGGAAGAGAATCTTGACGCCTTTGAATATGAGGCAGTGCGCTGGGGAAAGAAACCACAAATAAAGAAAGAGGACGCCGAAGAGCTTGGCTTAGCAGCTGCAGAAAATGACGTGTGGCTCAGCCTGCACGGTTCATATTTCATAAACTTCTGTGGCAGGAAGGAAATTCTTGAAGCAAGCAAACAACGACTGATCGCGTGTGCCACCGCGGCCAAATGGATGAACGCACATGTCGTCGTTTTTCATCCAGGGTTCTACGGTGAGAAGTCGCCCAAACAAGCCTTTGATACATGTCTAAAGGCTTTGCTAGAGACAGTTGAAGCTATCCGATCACTAGGAATCAATGACGTTAGGATCGGTCCCGAAACTATGGGCCGGCTTTATCAGCTTGGCAGTTTGGATGAGATACTAGAACTATGCGAAAGGGTTGAACAAACGCAGTTGGTAATTGATTGGTCACACTTGCACGCAAGAGACTTAGGACGGTTTCGCACGGTTGATGATTTTCGAAGGGTTGTGGAAAGCGTAGAAATTAGGCTTGGAACAGAAGTAGTTGAGAACATGCACTGCCACTTCACGAAAATCGAATTTACAAGCAAAGGCGAGAAATGTCATCATACAATTGAAGAAACACGCTATGGACCAGAATTTGAAATGCTGGCAGAGGTTATATCCGAATTCAGGCTGAAACCCGTTATCATAAGCGAAAGCCCAATCCTAGATATAGACGCTGCAAAAATGCGTGACATACTCCAAAAGGAGTGGATTAGAAGCTAAAGCAGCGAGCTTGCTGCGATACATTTTTCTACTAATTCCTCCAGTGCTGTTTATGGGTACAAATTTTGGTGCGGCTCAAAGGTTTCCAAAAACTAACGTCAATCGACGACGCGCTGCAGAAGTTTTTTGCAGCCATCGAGTTCAAGCAGCTCAAAACCGCTACTGTTCCACTAAATTCAGTTTTGAACCGCGTTCTGGCCGAGAATGTCGTCGCCAAAGTGGACGTGCCGAGATTCGACAGGTCGGCGGTTGATGGATACGCTATTGAAGCTGAAGAAACTATCGAAGCAACACAGTTCAAACCTAAGGTCGCCCAGCTAACCGACAAGAATCGAATAGACGCTGGGAAGGCAAAACAGGTCTGGACGGGAAACCCACTTCCTAAAGGCGCAAACGCCGTGGTGATGCTTGAAAACACCAAGAGAGTGAAAGAAAAAATCCAGGTTTGGAGCCAAGTGACACCAGGCGAGAATGTTTCAAAAAAAGGTGAGGACATTCAAAGAGGAGATGTTGCAGCAGAGGTCGGGACTCGTTTGAAGCCGCAACATCTGGGGCTAATAGCTGCTTTGGGCATAAGCAAAGTCGAGGTGTTTGAGAAGCCCATAATCGCTGTTTTGACTACGGGAAATGAGCTTGTAGAGCTAGGCAACAAACTGGAAGAAAACCAGATTTTTGACATTAACAAGCTTGTTCTCTCTGTCTTGTGCCGCGAATTAGGTGCTGAACCGCTGGATCTAGGCATTGCAAGAGATGATGTTGATGAGATTTCGAAAATGCTGAGAGTTGGACTTGAAGAGTCTGATGTAATAATAACTTCCGGAGGGACAAGCGTTGGAGGTTCCGACTTCGTTCCCGACGCTGTTAACATGATTGGAAAGCCAGGCGTTATCGTTCATGGCGTGGCTATGCGTCCAGCTATGCCCACGGCTCTGGCTGCAGTTAACGGAAAGCCAATACTGATACTTCCAGGCAACCCGGTTGCGGCGATAGTCGGGTTTGAAGTGTTCGCAAGACCATTAGTATGCAGAATGCTTGGGATGAAAAAAGTGGAGCCTAGAATTAGCGTGCAAGCCAAAATGACTAGAGGAATTGCTACGACTCTTGGAAGAAGGAATTTTGTTCGGGTGCGCGTTTTCCGGCATGATGGCGAGTTACTTGCGGAACCCGTCAGCGCTCGGGGTTCAAGCATGATGTCAACGATGACGAAAGCCAACGGCTATGTCATTGTTCCTGAAAACCGAGAAGGCTTAGAGGAAAAGGAGCCTGTTTATGTCCAATTGTTTGACGTTGTGGAAGGTTGAGGAGAAGTGTTCAGGAAACTGTTGACTTTTGATGAAGCGAAAAAGGCTATTGAGGGCCAGCTTAAAGCCAAACCTTTAGGCGTCGAAGAGATTCCTCTTCTGGAGTCTAGCAATCGTGTCCTGGCTGAAAACATAACTGCCAGCTTGGACATTCCGCCTTTCAATCGGTCTGCGGTTGACGGGTATGCTGTCAGAGCAGAAGACACGTTTGGTGCAGAGGAGAACAGGCCAGTCTTGCTGAAGGTTTCTGGGACTGTGAACATTGGAGAACTTCCCGAAACGACTGTTACGAAGGGCCAAGCTGCTGAAATTGTAACGGGTGCGCCTATACCGGAAGGTGCAGACGCAGTTGTCATGATAGAACATACCAGTCGAAACGGTGATGAGGTCACAGTTTTTGGTGCCGCAGCCAGAGATGAGAACATCATGAAAGCTGGGGCGGACATCAAGAAAGGCAAAACCATCCTTAGGAAGGGGCAATTGTTAGGTTCAAGGGAAATCGGTGTCTTGGCGGCCTTGGGCAAGGCGAAGGCAAGAGTCTACGCGGTTCCACGAATCGCCGTTCTTTCGACAGGACCTGAAATAACCGAACCTGGCATGAAATTACCTCCTGGGAAGATTTACGACATAAACGCTTACAGCCTAAGCACGGCCGTGCTCGAAAGCGGGGGAAGACCAGTCTATTTAGGAGTCTTTCCCGACAACTTGGACGAATTGCGTAAAGCCCTGAGGCGTGCGCTTGTCTCCTCGGACATGGTTGTGACTTCGGGGGGAGTCTCAGTAGGTCCAAAAGACATCGTGCCGAAAACCTTAAGCATGCTTGGAGAACCGGGCATAATTCTCAGTGGGATTGCAATCAAACCAGGAAAGCCTACGACAGTGGCATCTGTTGCTGGAAAGCTAGTGTTTTCACTTCCTGGCCATCCAACATCAGCCTTGCTGACCTTTCAATTGTTTGTGCGTCCATTAATTCAGGTCATGAGCGGAAGAAAAGCTGAGAAGCCTATAGAAGTGAAGGCTTTTGCATCGATGAGAATGTTCCCAGCAAAAGGGCGAAGAACTTTCATCATGGTGAAGTTAAGGCAGGAAAAGCCAAAAGGACTGATTGCTGAGCCCATTCCGACAGCGCTTTCTGGAGCTATAACGACACTCGCAAAGGCCGACGGGTTTGTGGAGATTGCTGAAGATGTGCAGTTCATCGATGCTGGCGAGCCAGTCACAGTGCAGCTTTTCAAAACTGAAAGCCTTCTGCAAGGCAACTAGTCGAGTACTAAGAGGGGAAACTATTCCCCAAGCGAGAACGTTTTCAGTGATGAGCTCATCTAGCTTTCAAATACTTTTCTTTTCGCCACAGCATAACCAGTGACGGTCCATGTTAGAATAAGGTAGAGTATGGCGCCTACACCGAGAAGATAATCTATTTCCGGAATGTTGTAAATCATGAAGGCTGAAAATGTTGTTCCAACAAAAAACAAAATCATCACAAACCAAATCGTCCAGACTCTTTTCCCAAGCACCCCATAAGCAGTTATGAGGCTGAACATGCCGATTATCGCTAAGTGTGGGGCAAAGCTGACGATTGGCAGTGCCAAGACAAGAAAGATTATTCCAACAATTGCGTAGAAAACAAACGTTACAAACATACCTTTGCTTTCGATCTTCAGCCTTGATCCGAGCGACATTTTTTCATTCCCCTTTAAGCATAATGCATTTACAGTATCGTTAATAAGTTTAATGTTTCACTATCCCATTTAACCTCACACTCTCAAACCGCAAATAGAAAGACGAAAGAGCACGCGCGATATGAAATAGCTAGTGTAAGTTCATGAGGGGAAAAGCAATGAACTGCCGCTTGGGAAGAGATGTGCTTCGCTTATGAACATACAACTATTTTCATCATCTCTCTTGGATGCCTTAGCATTTCTAGTGGACTTTGAAAGGCCCCTGCCAGACACCCGCAATTGGAACAGTCCGCATTGTTTCCAAAACACCTTCTTCTGTTCCATGAAACGTCAAAATGTAACACTTCATCGCCCCAGTAGCATGGACCACTATGGTCTGGGTATTCATACCATTTTAACATCGCTTTGCTCAAAAGAAAATCTTTTGGGTATTTTGTCTTCACTCGTTTCAGTTCTTTTACTATAGTTTTTCTCTCTTTTTCTCTTACAACCATAGGAACGCTGACATCGGTTCCACCTGCGCATATATTACAAACAACACCCTTGAAACCATTCTCTTTTGCAATTTTCATAATGTCCTCAAGCTCTTTGTAATTATCCTTCGTGATTGTCATATTTATAACAACACGCTTATCCCCTGAAAAGTTTTTCATTACACTTGAAAAAACACCGTTCCCTCTGAGTGAATCGTTTGTTTTTTGAGACCCATCTATTGAAGCATATAGTCTATGAGTGAATTCTTCTGGTATCTTTATTGTTCCGTTTGTTATAACGTAAACAAATGGAAATATCCCGTGGGCGAGCATAAGAACATCAATCCTAAGCGCAGGCTCACCACCAACCAAAAGAATGTTCCTTATTCCTGACTTGTAGAGTTCTGTGAACCTTTTTTCCCAAACATCTATGGATAGCTCTTGTGTTCTAAAATCGACTTTACCGTGAAAATGATAGCAATGTTTACATCTAAGATTACAGTTGTCCGTCACATCAACTTCTGCAAAATACTTCACTTTAAATATAATCCTCTTTAGTTCAAGCCAAAAAAGATACAACAATACACGCGCGTATTCTCCCATGATAGAATTATTACAAAGAAAGCGCTAGTTAAATGCTTCATAGATTCTAGCGCGAGCTCAGGGTAGGGTGATTATCAGGAGCATGATTCAGCTGAGTGTAGGAAGAGGGAGGTAAAGTTTTATCCCAAATCCAAACCCCAGAAGAAGTCCATGAAGTTTAATGAATCAGTGAAATTTTTCTCTGTTCTATTCTCCATAGTTGCCAAATTGACGGCAATAATCGTTAACAGTATCATAAAACTCCAGTTGTCCATCCACGAAACGCCATCAATGATGGCTGGTCCAAATGCGCTGGTGCTACTTATCCAGATCGTGATGCGTATAGGAGTCCACAGTACATCAGCTATCCCTGGGAGACCCAAGAGGTTTCTCCACTCTAGATAGTCTGAACCAATACACAGCATCAGCAAGGCAGCATTCACAAAACCTAGCTTCAACAGAACTTTCAACTTCACTTCCCCCTCTTGGTATTAATCGAGGTAGGACACTTATAGTTCTATGTTTGAGAACAGCGCGCGCAATACCACAATGTACGGCTTTTCCCATCAAAACGCAACAGTGCTATGGTAACAGTAATGTAACAATCAGGTTTTTCCGAATTTTGAGGTCTGAACGGCAAAGTCAATGTTGAGCGCGCGCTATGGCTAACAGGTTAGACTGGTTTCATACCTGACTGTTTTGTCTTCAACTTTAGATTCTCTGGAACGTTAATGACACGAACAACATTGTCAGACATTATCATATATATTGGTGTTCCGTCTGGAAGGTGTTTTTTTAGTCGTTTGACACCTTTTAGGACGAGTTTTACTTTCATGATTGTTCCGTCTGCGAGTTTGTATGTGTTCCATTGTTCTTGTTCGTTTGTCCAGTCAATATCTTCGCCTTCACTGATGTCTTCTTGACTAAATGGAGCTTGACTCATAACTATCGTTATGCTAAAAACCGCTATTTAAATTGATTTTTGCGCGCGCTAGCCAATTATGTGAGTAAGTCATGTGGGCTCGCAAAATAAAAATTGCATATGGACTCGTTTCAGAGCTTCATAAGACCACATGAAGGATAGCTGGTAAGACTCCTGCTGAAGCCTGCGGAATCAAAGTAGAAGGAAACAACAAGTGGATTACCCTAGTTCAAAATGCAAGCAGTTCAAAAAAGGAGCATGAAGTCTATTGAAAGCATCTGTTTATGATTATGTTGATTTTAGTGAAACCAATTCGAACTTATATAAAGTCCCGTACCCTCCAGATTGCTTCATTCGTTCTATCCCTTCACGAATACCTCCAGTTGTCTTTGCCATCTTAGACCATTCTTCTTCTATTTCGGGCATCAATTTGGACGTGTAAACCTTAAATGTCGCACGATACCATCTGTTGGTTTCTATTTCCTCCATTGAAATTCCTTCTGGAACATCCAGAATAAAGGGCATATTCATTTCTGAGTCAAACGCATTGATCTCTCGTTCCTCCTCATCCTTGTCTAGGACCCGAATTTTCTTTGTGACAGTAGTGTTAAGCTTCCATTCTGGTTTCTTGATCATAATTGCGGTCTCCGAGAATACAGGAAAGCGTGTTCTTTCCTATTAATTCTTTCACCATAGTTGTACTAGCATCAACCGATTTCCTAGGGTTTCTCGAATAAAATGGTAAAGACCATATCGCCCAGCACCATCGAGGTCGAAATGGATGCAATTTTCCAATCCTTGCCCGTTTTTTCCAACTTCTAGCAGTTTAGTGTTTACTGAGTTGGAAAGGGCATCTCTTTTTTCTAGCTCTCCAACCCCCTTTCCTCTTTTAGACTTTGTGCGTTCAAATGGATAGCGAGAAGTGTACAGTTCATATTCCATCGCGCGCGCGTTCTATTTTCTTTTTCTGAATAGCATTGTTTCATCATGGCTGCAAACGTATTCAAAACCTGCTTCTATAAGCTTCTTTGCTTCTTCTACGTTACTAGCTACAGCAGAGCAGTACTCGTCTCCTTCAAACTCTACCAGTTGAGTATAGATCAAAGTGTTAGCGATGTTCTTGTGTCCAAGAAGTTTCATCACGTATAAGATGTCTTTTGTTCTATGATATTCCATCGTCGCCTTCCAATGTCTAAGAGTGTGGAAGTGGATTCTCAACAATCTTGGGTTACTCAGCTTCCTTGCAGCATTTTTCCTCTGCTTGTTAAAGTTGTTGAATGTTATGCGCCATAACTGGCGGCCAAACATCTTACTGTTATCTTTAGGCAGCCTGTTGAGCATCGCCACGAGCTTCTCAGACACCATAAACGCTCTAGGGTTCCCGTGTTTTTCTGGGTTGTTAAGAACAATCACTCTCTTTTCAAAGTCCACATCAATCCATTCTAAGCTCAGAGCTTCTCCTATGCGCGCGCTGACGGAAAAGTTTAGAATACACCGTTAAGATAAACAGAAGCAGGAAGTGTGGAAGATCACATGAGCAATCATGAACTCTTTGTTTCTCAATCAAACGTCTTTGGCGGTTTTCAGAAGTCTTTCGAGAAAGCTAATTACGTAATCCTGGGCGTTCCATTCGATGTCACCAGTACCTATCGCACTGGAGCACGATTTGGTCCAAACGCAATTAGACAAGCATCACTAAACATTGAAACTTACAGTCTGCGCACGGGAATAGACGTTGAAGACCTGATGTTGCATGATTTGGGCGATTTGCATGTGGCTGCAAACACTGAAAAGACCTTAGAAACCCTGGAACACGTCATCAGAAGCATCATTGAAAATGGAAAGACGCCTGTAACAATCGGTGGCGAACACACAATAACGCTTGGCATCGCGAGGAGCTTAAGAGACAAGGCTTCAGAAACAGCAATAGTCAGTTTCGATGCACACCTTGACTTGCGAAACGAGTTCCTAGGGCTGAAACTCTCTCACACAACTTTCATGCGTAGAATAAACGAAGAAGTAAAACCAGCGAAAATCATAGAAGTCGGCACAAGGGCAGTTTGCAAGGAAGAACTGGCGTACGCAAAAAAGGCAAGAATTGATTTTCTTACAACTCACCAAATACGAAAGATGGGCAGCAAGAGAAGCGCGAACAAGCTGAGGGAACAGCTGGAAGGATACAGGAACATCTACTTGTCAGTTGACATGGACATCCTTGATCCTGCATACGTTCCTGCAGTGCAAAATCCTGAGGCAGACGGGCTCGAAATGACTGTTTTGCTCGACATTCTGGACGATGTGTGCGATAGTCGGATAGTTGGTTTCGATGTTCTGGAAATTGCCCCGAACTATGACCAAGGCGTTTCAGCCATTCAGGCCGCAAAGGTGATTTTCGAATTGCTATGCCTACTGGAGAAATCAAAGAAAGCGTAGCCTAGAAAGAAACACGCAACAAGAGCATCATAATGAGGAAACTGAAGACCTCAGACATCCTTGACGCATTCGTTCTTCAACATTTTTGCGATAAAAAAACCATTGCACCGATGGATGTGCGGATAAAGTCTACGACATCTTTCCAACCCTCTCAATCCCGGCAAACCTATTTTCGGCGTTATTTCAGTCAGCAAAAACTCTGGATGCCATTTCATAAACCGTTCAACTAGCATCTCATTCTCTTCAATCGTCATGCTGCATGTAGAATATACCAGTGTTCCTCCGGGCTTCACGTATTCTGAACAATTGCTCAACATTTGCCATTGAATTTCAGCCATCTTTTCAGCAGAACTTGGCGCAAGCCTCCATTTGGCTGAAGGCATCTTCCCAAAGGTGCCCGTGCCCGTGCATGGCGGATCCAAAATCAACAGATCAGCCATCGCAACCAACGGCAAGTGAACGCGCGCATCAGCAATTATCGGCTCCGCAATTTCAACGCCGGTTTTAGCAATTTCATTTTTCCATGTAATTATTCTGCGTTTCGAATAATCCAGGCTGATGATTTCGCCCTTGTTCTGCATTAGCTGAGCGAGATAAGTGGTCTTGGCTCCAGGCGCTGCACAAACATCCAAGACAGTCAAACCTGGCGTGGGATTTCCTGCTTCTACCGCAAAGCAGCTTGCCTTATCCTGAACGTAAAACACGCCTTCTTGGAAACTTGTCGTTCTCGTTACGGGTCGCCGTGAAGCTGTAACCTCATATGTGTGCTTCAGCCCATTAACTTTCTCAACATTAATGCAGTCTTGGGAAAGTCTCTCTAGGATTTCATTCTCATTAGCCTTGAGGGTGTTTATCCTCACGTACGTCGGAGGTGGTTCTGTGTCCGCCTGTAATATATCGATAGTTTCGCTTCTGCCGAAGAGTCCTATGCAATATTTCACAAACCACGATGGGTGAAAAGTTCGCAACCCGATTTGCTCCTCGTCGCTTCCGCCTTCGAACACTGATGCCGCTCTTTGAGTCAGTAACACGCCTAGAATTGGTTCGACTGGTTGCAGCGTTTTCCACCCCAAAATGGAGCGGGCAAGTTTTACTATGTTCTCCGCTTCATCAAAATTTATTCTGGACCAGTTCTTGGCAATTCTCGTCTGGTATACATAAAGTCTCAGAAATGCTTGCGTTCCAAGGTTGAATTCGCTTAAAGAGTTTGGCTTTATGGTGTTGTTTATGAACTTGTCTATGAAGTTCTGTCGTCTCACGGTTTCAGAGACAAGTAGATGCGCCATCCTCACAGCGTTATGATCGGTCATACCTAGCTGTTTGACTGTTCTTGCCAAAGCCAATGGCTCGCTTAACCTCCGCATTTCCATCCAGCTTAGGGTTTCAATCGAAAGCGTCCAAGCTTCCTTAAGCAAGGCTTTTGCACACGCCCTTTGAACATCAAGAATGAAGCGGGTGAGAATTAAAGGCATTCCGTATTTCCAGTGTGCATACTTCCGACGCTTGTTCGGAAGAAGGGATATATACTCTGGTGCCGTATCAACAAGCTCGGTGTTCCAAATGGGGTATTCAGAAACACAACTCTAAACATGTTCTCAGACGAAAACAGCCCCCTAAAGAATCCGTGAAAATGAGTCTTTTACGAAACAAGAACAAGGAAAGAGAGGTTGCAACTGCAGATCACCGAGCTATAGGTCGGCAACTGGATTTGTATTCAATCAACGAGGAAGTAGGCAGCGGCTTAGTCCTCTGGCATCCCAAAGGAACCATCATCCGCAAAGTAATCAGAGACTTCTGGGAAGAAGAACACTTGAAAAACGGGTATCAGCTAGTCTGCACCCCCCACATAGCCCGCGAAGAACTGTGGCGAACATCAGGACACTTGGACTACTACGAGCAGAACATGTACCTTTTCGAAAAAGAAGGCGAAAAGTACGTTGTCAAACCTATGAACTGTCCATTCCACATCCAAATCTACAAGGCTCGGCCCAGAAGTTATAGAGACTTGCCAATAAGATACGCAGAATGGGGAACCGTTTACAGATATGAACGATCAGGGACGCTGCAAGGACTACTGCGAGTTAGAGGGTTCACACAGGACGATGCCCACATATTCTGCGCACCACAAGATGTCCTGCCAGAACTGGTCAGACTTCTAGACTTCAACCAGCACATGCTGAAGAAATTCGGTTTCAAAGAATACCGCACATACCTTTCAACCAAGGACCCACAGCATTCAGAGAAGTACATGGGCACAGAAGAACAATGGGTCAACGCTCAAAGTATTCTGGCTAATGCCCTTAAAGAAAGGAATGTCGTTTACAAAGAAATTCCAGGAGAAGCAGCGTTTTATGGTCCAAAAATCGACATCAACATAGTTGACGCTTCGCAAAGGGAATGGCAATGTACCACTATACAATTCGACTTTAACCTGCCCAGACGCTTCAAAATCGTGTACATCGGACCTGACGGGAATGAACATGAAGTAGTGATGATACACAGAGTTCTACTCGGCGCAGTCGAACGCTTCTTCGCTATTCTAATAGAGCACTGCAACGGAAACCTTCCAGTTTGGCTCGCTCCAGTCCAAGTCACCATTTTGCCTGTCAGCACCAACTACTTGCACTATGCCGAAACAATTCGCGAAAGCCTGCTAGCTCATCAAATAAGATGTGAAGTTGACGACAGCACTTCAACGATCAGTTACAAGATTAGACAAGCTGAAATCCTCAAAATTCCATACATGCTAATCCTCGGCAAGCAAGAAACCAAACTCAACAAAATATCAGTCAGAAAACACAAGGTCGGAAACCTAGGCCTCCTAACAATTCAAGAGACGGTCAGCAAAATCAAAAACGAAAGCTGCTAACACTAGAATATTTTGCGCGCACTTTTTGTCAAGATCATATTTGTATCATATAGTGGACCGGGGGTAGGGCATCTAGGCACACACATAATCGAAAGCCAGAGAACCTTGAATGGCGCGCTATGTATTGTATCAATGTGTATCAACCTTACTCAGAAGACCGTGGCATTATAATCTGGATGGTCTGTTTGCCGATCGTGCAGTTTAGCGCGCACTTTAGAGTTAGAAGCTCGAAACAATGTTTTCCTGCTTAAAGGACAAGAGCTTTTAGGTTTCAAACGCATAACGCTAACAGGGTCAAAGCTGAGATGGCACAAAAGCACTTAGAAGACTTTTCACACAAAAAAGCTGTGTATGCAAAAGAAGTGAAAACGGAGCCAAGAGCCACTATCATCACAGAAAGCGTGGCCAACGAAAAAGGAAAACGCGCTTTTCCACCAGTGGCGCCTCCAAATCTGTCCGCTTCCTATCTTGTATCCGCCACCTACGATGGAAAAGTGGGAAAGGCCGTAATGAAACTCTATGAACCGGCCTCAGGTCAAATCTACTTCTGGTACGACAATACCGGACACCAGCCATACTGCCTAACCAATTTGTCACGATACGAGCTTGAAAGAATCAGTCGCCTAGTCCATCATCAAGGTTTAGACCGATTTGAAACCGTCGACAAATTTGACCCCCTTCTAGACAAGGACGTGAAAATAACAAAAATCCTGACCAAAGACCCTCTGGCAATCGGAGGACGCCCTACAGGGTGCATCAGAGACATAATCCCAGAGGACTTCCCAAAAGTCTCGGACACACCAATCGCCCCTGAACAAATCAAAGTATGGGAATCAACGATAAAATATTATCAATCCTACATTTTCGACCGAAACCTTTCGCCCGGAATGATATACGAAGTCAAAGATGGCAATTTGGTCGCAAAAAGCTTGCAGGACACTGAGAAAACAGTGGGAAAAATCCGCGAAACTTTCAAAGATGCCACTGAAGAAGAGTGTGGCTTCCTCGTAGAATGGGCCAGATTACTCGAATATCCAGCCCCAAAATTCCGTCGTGTAGCCGTCGACATCGAGGTACTGGCTCCCATCCCAACACGGGTTCCAGACCCAAGAGAAGCGGCCTACCAGGTTATCTGCGTCTCAATATTCGCCTCCGACGGGCTAGAGAAAACATTGATCCTTAGACGCGAAGGAATCCGGGAAGGAGCAGAACATTTACCAGCAGACATAGCAATCGAATACTTTGACACAGAAGAAAAACTCATAAAAGCCGTTTTCGATGTCCTTTGGGACTACCCCTTCGTGTTGACCTTCAACGGGGACGATTTCGACCTCCGTTATCTCGCCCACCGCGCCATGAACCTAGGCATAAGGCGCAGTGACATTCCAATAGAAATCGGCAAACGCTCCTGCCTGCTAAGCTATGGTGTGCACATTGACCTCTACAAGTTCTTCTTCAATCGCTCAATCCAGATATACGCCTTCAACAACCGCTACCGAGACATAACCCTTAACGACGTAGGAAGAGCGCTGATCCAACTGGAAAAAATAAAACTGGACAGAAGCTTGGGAGAATTAACCTACACCGAACTGGCCAAATACTGTCTCAGAGACTCTGAGATAACCTTCAAACTTACGAGTTTCGAAGATGAACTAGTCATGAAACTGATTCTGGTCCTCACGAGAATCAGCAGCATGCCTATGGAAGATGTCAGTCGTCAGGGCGTATCGCGCTGGATAAGAAACTTCCTTCAACGCGAACATCGCCATAGAAATATGCTCATTCCAACCCCTCAAGACATACTCGCAACAAAGGGCAAAACTGCAACGAAAGCAATAATCAAAGGCAAGAAATACAAAGGCGCTATAGTTGTCGAACCCGTCCCCGGGGTCCACTTCAACGTTGCCGTCATGGACTTTCCAAGCCTGTACCCTTCAATAATAAAGGTTTGGAATTTAGGCTACCAATCCATCCTGTGCCCGCATCCAGAATGTCGCAGCAATCTCATCCCAGGCACACCACACTGGGTCTGCACCAAAAAGCGAGCACTAGAGAGTCTCCTAATCGGTTCCCTAAGGGACCTTCGAGTGCAATGGTACAAGCCAAAATCCAAAGACAAAGCCCTAACCTCAGACCTAAGAAGCTGGTACAACGTCACCCAAGGAGCACTCAAAGTAATTCTAAACGCAAGCTACGGGGTCTTCGGAGCTGAGAGCTTTGACCTTTACTGTCCGCCTGTAGCCGAAGCCACAGCTGCAATAGGAAGACACTCCATAACACAAATACTTAACAAAGCTGAGCAACTTGGCATTCAAGTTCTTTACGGTGATACGGACAGCCTCTTCTTGAAAAATCCCTCAAAACAACAGGTCGAAGAACTGGCGCATTGGACTGAACAAGAGCTGAAAATGAGTCTTGATGTCGATAAGGTTTACAGGTACGCGGTCTTCAGTTCGAGAAAAAAGAACTATTTAGGCGTCTTAGAGGACGGAACTGTCGATGTCAAAGGGTTGACAGGTAAGAAACGTCACATACCCATATTCATAAAAAGGGCATTTGAAAAAATGAAAACACGCTTGGCAACCGTCAAGACCCCTGCAGATTTCGAGAAGGCGAAAAAAGACATAGGAGAAATTATACGCGACTGTTACATGCAACTCAAGAGGCGAGAGTGGGAGAGCATGAGCGACTTGGCTTTCAATGTGGTCCTAGGCGAAGACATCGAACACTACACAAAAACAACACCGCAGCATGTCAAGGCTGCCAAAATCTTGAGAGAAAACGGAGCAGAATTGAAGGCAGGCGATCTGATAAGCTTTGTCAAAATCAGCAAAGAACCACATGTGAAGCCTGTTGAACTGGCAGCAAAGAGTGAGGTGGATGTCGACAAGTACATAGCCTATTTGCACTCAACGTTTGATCAGGTCTTAGACGCCTTAGGTCTAGATTTTGACGAAATAATAGGGCTAACAAAACTGGAACGTTTCATGTAAAGAGGTTTCAATCCCCTTAGTTCTTTTCCAGTGTCTTAAGTCCACGTGATTTCAGCGGTTCGATGATTGCCGGTCTGCTCAATATTCGTAGAACTGCGTAGCCTATGAACGCGACAGCTATCAAGCTGCTGATCGTAATACTGACTAGTGTCGCAATCCAAGCAGGCAAGAACGCGAGTTCTGCAGTCTGGTAAGGGTAGAACATCCATAGATATCCGCCTCCAACAATTACTCCTATAGGCATTGCACCTACAATACATGCTGGTAACCTGCGTTTTCTAAGCAGCATCACAAGAGTTGCTGCTATGAGATTGGCAAGGGAACCAAAGACTATGTCAATCGGCCCTATTGATCCAAATGCATTAACCACAACACATCCTAATGTAACTCCGATGACGACAGGCATTCCCAGCAAAGCAGCCAACGCGATTAAGAAGTCTGAGAGACGTAACTGCACAGGTCCGTAGATCGAAGGATTCCCGAAAGGAGAATACAATTGCATAAAATTAATCATGGCATATAACCCCGTGAAAACAACAGTTAGAGTGATGTCCCTAGTATCAAATTTCAACTACATGCACCTCCTACTCCGGGGTTTATTGTGGCGGAACGGGTGGAGGCCCACTCACCCGCCGGATACTTCTATGCTCACTTCTTACATATGAGTTATTAAATCTTGCCTAGAAAGCTCGCAAGAAGCTTGGGCGGGCGCTACTGGTCCCTATAATCCTATGCCCTGAATGCATCGTGCCACAAATACTGTGGAGCGTGTGCAAGGCGTTAGAGCATTAACAGCCGTCGGGCAAGTACAGCTGCGAAAGTTGTAGCCACCATTAAAAGAGAGATTATTGCGACTATCTGTCTTTCGGTCAGCGGATGGTTAAAGGTGAGGAGCGTTATCAGGCTTCTTCTGTGGTTTGACACGAGTCGTTTGCCGTCAAAGGAAACGTTGGCCTTAGTCCTGTAGAAGAAGAATGTCAAGAGGATTAAAGCTGAATTGAATATATATGGCAAAACCGAGATTACCAAATCGAACTTTAGATCCGAGATGATTGCAAAAGCAGCGATTGTTATCCCTATGGCAAAGGATCCAGTGTTGCCAACGAAAATCCTCCCCCGAACATTGAGGAACGCAAGTATCAGCCAAACGATTAATGGACAGAGCAAGAGGATTGCATAAGACCCTGAGATGGACATTAACCCGATCATAACTATCGCGGGACATATTGTTTCTAAACCGTTCAAACCGCCAACCTGATTCACAGTGTTCGTAATTATCGTCACGAGGATTGGAATGATTATGAAATAATAATAGCTCCCGAAGTGTATGGTCCCTAGAAAGGGGAGAGCTATAGCAGTACGCACTGCAGGGTTGGAACTTGCAAAAGTAGCAAGCGGTATGGCCGCTATCAGTGGAAGAAAAGCCTTGTATCGCCACTTAAGATCCATCCAGTCATCTAGAAGACCCATGAAGCCGCCGAACAAGATGCACACCGCCAATGTCAGAGACGCAGACACACCGTCAGCGACGCTGAACCTTACGTCAAAGAAATACAGGAGAAAAATGTACACGGTGCTGATGATGACGTAGATGACGCCTAAACCGTTCGGAACCAGCGGTCTGTCTGGTTTATGTTGGTCAGGGGCTCTCGGAAACAAATCGTCATCCTTCATCCGTCGGGATACTCTATCTTGTACAGGGCGACGAGTGGAACCAAGTTTCCGTAATTACTGGCGTCTTCTGGGGTAAGAGTCAACCCGGCAATGAATGCGGGTTCAAAGTATTGAGGCTTGGTAACATTGCCCGAGTCCGGGTCAATCACTCCGTGCGCGTTGCAATACAGGCTTCTTGCCCAAGTCATCAATTTGTAAATCGTCGTGTTGTATCCCCGCTCATTCCAAGCCCAATTACTCGGCCAATAGGTCGTAGTGTTGACGTAGCTCCCGAAAGCGCTTTCATCAGTCCAATTCCATCCAGGCCATTTGCTAACATTACCCCGTCCAGACTCGTGCGCGCTCTGCCCGGAGATTCTTGCCATCCATGTCCATTTGCCTTCGTCGCCATAACCGGCTTCAACGGCATATGTATAACCGCTTGATGTTTGCAGAGACAGAGTGGTGAAAACGAGAATGTATTTCGCATTGTACAGCTTCAACATGTTTAGCGACTCAGTCTCGTTGGCTACCATCGTGAAACCTACGTTTTCTATCTGCGTGTCATTTATCGTTGCGTTGTCATTAAGCGTCGTCACATTTCCCAGAATTGTTAACCAGTATCCATAGTCCCACCAGGCGTCGACAACATCAGTCGGATTGAGGTTACTCCTCGTCCACGCGAGCATGTCCAGCCATTCCGTCACTGGCCCGTTGGGAACTATCGGAAGACTGCCTGCTGAAACTGTCAAAGGAGCATAAGCTTGTCTGTACACGTTGGGAATACCACCAGATTGGGGCGAGAAAGCAAATTCTGTCATTAGAATTAGGAATATCAGGAAAACGGCAGTTCCGCTGAATTCTTTTCCAACATGTTCTAAACGAAACTTCTTTGCTGTTATCTTTGGCGGTTCCTTCAACATCGCGATGAATGGTCTTAGCACACCTATTATTCCAACAGCAGCGATGAGGCCGAAGGCTGGTGCCAGGAGGAAAAGCAAGCGCACCATGGATGCAGAGAAGTACAGAGATGTCAAACCGAAGAGTAACAAGAACAGGTTCTTGTTACTAAGATTCCTCGAGATAAAATACAGTCCAACGATGAAGAATATTATCAATATGCCTAGGTCATAATACATTGAGCCCCAAGCGGATATTCCGTGCTCGGCAACAGATTCTACGAGTGGGCTCGTACTTCGCAGTAAGGGGTTTAAAACTGTTAGAAACTTGCCAGCTATGTTGGGTGCGTATCCTAAGGCGAAAATAGCGACGAAGGTGCCGATCAGGGCCGCTATGACTGTTACAGTAAGCATGAACCTCTCTTTTGCCGACGTCAGATTGTGCAAAACTTCGCTTAGGCAAAGCAAGAGAAAGACGCCCGCAACGGGTAATACTGCATAGCTTACTGGGTAATCTATTCCCAGGAAGGGAGCACTCATCGCTATCAAGAGTCCCAACCCAAACGTTATACTGTACGCCAAGAAAATGCGTTTCGTGTACCTCCTCAACAGAATCAAAACAAAAACGTAAAGCGCGACCAAATCCACCAGATAATATGCTGCGCCCCACCCCAATATGAAGTAGGCCAGGCATGCTGCTGAGGCAAGCGAGTATTTCACCGAGGAACCGACGGATCTCTCTTCCTCTATTGCCTTTGGAAACAATAGAAAGCAGAGAAGAAAGGAAAACGTAGCTGTTTCAGTCTCAAACCAGCCCAAGTTGGTTCTTGAGATGAAAGATGCGTCTAGAGCTAGGATAAGTGCAGCAAGCATTCCGACGGATTTTCCTCCGAATTCCTTTCCGATGAAATACATGATCAAAACGCACAATGTGCCCATCACCGGAGGGATAAGTGCACAGAAACTCATAAAATCTATATTTACACCCAAGAGAGTGACTAAATCATAAAGAAGAGCTCCTGTCATAGGTATCGATGGCAGTGTATTTGAGCCCATGTTAATTCCCTGTGGGGCCCAGAGTTGAGTGTCAACCCACAGCTTTGGCAAAAATGGCGAAAACAGTCCATTGTTTACCATATAGTTCGCTATGCGAAATTCAAAAAACGCGTCAAATTCGGACAGGTGTATCACGTCTGATCCTATTTCCCAACGGATCGGAAGAATTCGTATAGTGAAAGCGACGAACAGTATGAGCAGCAACGCCGCGAAAGTCAATAGCGAAGTGCGGCTGATTTTGACTCGCAGTTTTCCCAGGTTCTTCAAACCGTTAATTGCGCCTTCTTTGGACAGGACGTTGGGAAGCTTCATCTCAGATTCATTCCTCTTACAGACTCTATTGAAGTGTTTTATTTCCCTTGCGGTTAGATGGCTCTTGAAGGATGGTTTAGATGGCATAAGCCATTGTTATATACCTTTCCAGAGAAAACGATCATCGAAGCGAATCCTCGGTTTCAAGTATTGATCGCTTTACGTTTGAACCCGTATTTTTCAGTGTCGTAAAATGGTAACCCCACTATCTTGCTCTTTGCGGTTTTGTCGCGTATTCTCACGCCTACCGCCCTTCCTTCCTGAGCATAAGGGGTCTCAACGTAGCCCATGCCGATTCCAAACCTCAGCAAAGGAGAAAACGTTCCGCTTGTAACCTGACCTATTTTCTCTCCAACTTCTGAGTAGATTTCAAAACCTTGTCGAGGTATTCCCTGATCTGTCATTCTTATTCCAACGCGCTTGCGTTTCACTCCTTCAGCCTTCTGCTTCAGCAAAACTTGTTTTCCTATAAACCGGTCCTTCTGCAGTTTTACGACAAAGCCCAATGTGGCTTCAAGCGGTGTTGTGCTTTCATCTATGTCGTTTCCGTACAGGCACAGTCCAGCTTCAAGTCTTAAAGTATCCCTTGCTCCTAAACCACAAGGTTCTATCCCTAAAGTCTTGCCAGCTTCAAGAATGGCTTTCCACAATCTCACGGCGTTGTCTGGTTTTGCAAGTGAAGCGTTCCAGACGAAGACTTCGAACCCGTCTTCACCGGTGTAACCCGTTCTGGACAGAAAGACTTCAACGTCGGCTAACTTGGAATGTCCACACTTGAATCTTCCAATCTTGCTCAGATCTTCCGTGGAGATTTTCTGCAACGTTTTTTCGGCGCTCGGACCTTGAACTGCAAACATCGCGACGCTTTCAGAGATTTCTTCAATTTTCACGTCGAAACCTCTAGCATACTCAACTAGCCAGCTATAGTCTTTTTCGCGGTTGCTCGCATTGAAAACTACCAGGAACTTCTCGTTTTCCAACCGGTAAAGAACAAAGTCGTCAATTATGCCTCCCTTATCGTTGCACATAACCGAGTACTGTGCGGCGTTGGGCTGCAACATTGAAACGTCGTTCGTTATCACATAATTCAGGAAGCGTTCAGAGTCAATGCCTGTAACCATTACTCTTCCCATGTGGCTGATGTCGAAGACGCCGACGCTGTTTCGTACAGCCAGATGCTCAGGCGTTATATCTTTGTAGTACATTGGCATCTCAAAGCCGGCGAAAACCGTTAGCTTTGCAGTTTCTCGATGCATCTCGTAAAGTTGGGTTCGACGATTCTCTCCGTTCAAGTCTGCTTCCCCAGGAACCGATTATTTCATAGGTTTCACGTTTACATCTATGGGTACGAATGAGAGTTTCTTGCCACAACTGGGACATTTGCCTTCGTGTTCGTGCAAAATTTCGTCGGGGGGTTTGAGTTCGGGTCCTTCATACAACACGTGGCCACAGCCTTGACAGGTAACGCGTTGGGGCATAAACATTGCACTCCGCTTGTCAGTGAATGAACTAAATGTTTATGCCGTATTTATCGATTGCTAGAACGGCGAGTTAACAATTCACACTAAGGAAGGCAAGTCACCTTTGCGCATTCCCTTCCTCCATGTTCTCGCGCGCGTTATTGGTTGAAGAACTTCAGCAACGGTGACGACTTGTCCCTATTCCAGTGGAGCACACGTACTTTGTGATGAGTTGGGAGATAATCACCGCGCTCTATATCACATGCAGAATAAGACGGGTCTTGGGAAATTCTATATTACAAACAATGAGGCTAAGTAACTCTCCAATCTTGATATTAGAACAGCGTGTAAAGACAAAGGAGGATTCTGCCAACATTAGATTGTACTGAGAATTTCCAGAATCGAAAGTGCGGCTTAGAAACTTAACGCTGAAGAAGGTTCAAAAGAGGAAAAGTTCAATATCCTGATCAGGACAGATGCTTCAAAGAGACAGACGGTTATTAAGTAAGTTCGCGCGGTCTGTATCAGCCATGGGAAAATACACCCTCATCATCACTGAAAAGCCGGATGCTGCCCAAAGAATAGCCTCAGCCTTGGAGATGAGCCAAAAAGCGAGGAGAATGGAAGACAACGGCGTGCCCTATTACCTGGTTACACGCGATAAAGAGATCGCGATTGTACCTGCACTTGGACACCTTTACACCGTTTCTGCAGAAACGAAGGGAAGAAGTTCTTACCCTGTTTTCAATTTCAAATGGGTGCCTCGATTCCTCGCAGAGAAAGGAACAGAGCGTGTCCGCGTGTGGCTTCAAGTAATCACGAAGCTGTCCAAAGAAGCTGACGCGTTTGTTGACGCGTGTGACTACGACATGGAAGGAAGCATCATCGGATACTGCATACTGAAGTATGCTTGCGGCGACAAAGAAAAAATGTCAAGGCGCATGAAATACTCCACCTTGACCAAGGAAGAGCTGGAAAAATCCTACGTTGAGTCGCTGCCGCATTTGGACTTTGCACTCATAGAGGCCGGCAGGGCGAGGCATGAAGTTGACTGGCTTTACGGAATCAATCTCTCAAGAGCTCTGACATTGGCGGCAAAAAACTGGAGTGGAAAGTACAGGACATTGAGCACGGGTCGAGTTCAAGGTCCCCTCCTGAAATTCTTAGTTTCAAGAGAAAAGTCCATCAGAAGCTTCGTGCCCACGCCATACTGGCAAATCAGAGCACACATCGAAATAAACGGACAGACCTGCGTAGCCAAATGCGCAAAGAGAATAATAGAGACCAAGAAAGAAGCAAGCATCGTTTCAAACGCTTGCAAGGGAAGCGGAAAAATTGAAAAGGTAGAAATCAGACGATTTCAGCAGTCTGCACCCGTACCTTTTGATTTAGGGAGCTTACAGGTTGAGGCTTACAATTTGTTTGGATACAGCCCCAAAAAAACCTTGGATACGGCTCAACGTTTGTATCTGGACGCGTTAATCTCTTACCCGCGAACCGGTAGCCAAAAACTTCCACCAACAATAAACTATCGATCAATTCTTAAGAACTTGAACAGGGTCCAAGACTACAGGAAACTCACAGCAGAGCTTCTTGCTAAACCAGTGCTGAAGCCCCACGAGGGAGGCAGAGAAGACCCTGCTCACCCAGCCATCTACCCGACCGGAAATCCGCCTGAGCACCTTCTAGACAAGCCTGAAAGAAACATATGGGATCTCGTTGTTCGAAGATTCATGGTTGTTTTCGGCGAACCCGCGATAAGACAGAGTGTGAAGCTAAGCATCAGCGTCAACGGACACGCTTTCTATGTCAAGGGAGAGCGAACGTTAGAGCAAGGATGGCAACGGTTCTACGAGCCTAACGTTAAGTCAGATGAAACTCTCTTGCCTTCAGTAAAGGAGGGAGAACGGGTCGACTTCAAGAACGTCGTTGTAGAATGCAAGTTCAGTAGGCCGCCGCCGCGATACAACTCCAGCAGCTTACTCCAGAAAATGGATGAGGCGGGGATTGGAACAAAGGCGACAAGGGCAGATACAATACAGACGCTCTACGAAAGGAAATATGTGCGAAACGAGAACATGACGGTGACAGAGTTGGGTTTTGAAGTTCTTGGAATCCTAGAGAATCACTGCCCAAAAGTTGTCTCTGTTGAAATGACGAAGGAGCTCGAGGACAGAATTAATGGGATATGGCAGAGCAGCGAAAAGAGGGAAGACGTTTTGGCCGGTGCAATCGAAATTCTTGGGCCGGTGCTGAAGGAGTTCAGGCAAAAAGAGGAAGAAATTGGCGAACGCTTGGGCAATGCCGTAGAAAGGGCAAGACTCGAAGAAAGCCTAATCGGCGCGTGCCCAATCTGCAAAACAGGAAAGCTTGTGATGATACATTCGAAGAAAACTGGGAAACGCTTTGTCGGCTGTACAAACTATTTTGAAGGATTGTGCAAGGTCTCATTTGCTCTCCCGCAAAGAGGCACAATCAAATTGCATGGCAGAAGCTGCAGTGGATGCGGTTGGCCCACTGTTCAGGTTCGAACTAGAGGAAGAAGATCATGGGTGCTATGCTTCAATCCTGATTGTCCGTTGAAAGAAGAAAAGAGGCAGAGAAGAATTGAAATGTCCAATATGCCACAGAGAAGTCGGTGAGCAGGGCTATTGCAAGCTACATGCAGAAGTCTATGAAGTCGTCATCAAGAAGTATGATCGATGGAAGAAGGCGACGGAGATCTCTTGGAAAGAGTATTTAAGAGAGATTGCTAAGAATCCATTAACAGGCGAATGGGCAAGAGAAGTGGCCCAGTATTTGATAGAAGTGGAGGATAGAAAGAATGTCAAAAACAGTTAGGAGGCGTGTCTCGTCACTCTCCTTTTCAGTGAACAGGCTTTATCGGACGATTACGACCGCCAAGCCGTCGAATCTCCTCATTCCGACATTGGCGATTGCTTTTGCAGTTTTTCTCTTCGCAGGCGGTGTGTACGATTTGATACAGAGGCCGGTGCCAGCAATCTACTATAATAACAAGTTCTACTTCCTCAATCCATACCTATCCCAACAGTTCGTGGGCGACAGCATCATTGCTGCGATCATTTACTCCTTAGGGGTAATCGGACTGATAGTGATATATCAGAGCACGAGGTACGTCTACAAACCAAGACAAGCCTACATGATGCTCATAGTCGGGTTGACCTTGGTGTTGATGGCTTACATATTTCTGGAAGCCACGATACAGATAAAGCTCAGAGGCCTATGCTGACAATCGTTCACCACGGATTACTTTTCAACCCCAACTTATAAGCTGCAAAGTTTGTTAACAGATGGATAGGCGGGGTTATGAGCAGAACCGTTAAAGCAAGTTCCCAAGAAAGCATGGGCGGAGAAAGCAGAAGCGAAAGAACAAGTGCGCCGACTATGAAGTCAACTTGATCTACGACTGGCAAGAGATTTCCCGGAGAAATTCCGAGTCTCCTTTTCAGAAAAGCCCCTGCCAAGTCACCGAACAGAGCACCCAACGACAACAACAAGCCGAACATGATGGGGTAGTTAAGAATCGCGCTTTCAGAAAGACCGACGCCGGTGCCGACGGCCAAACCGACAAAGAAACCTCGGAAAGTCTTGTTTTTCCCGAAGATTGGCTTTCTGTCAACAAATCTTCTGCCCAAATCCATCGGCAACCCTCCTCCAGCGATGACCGGCGTAGCATTCGCACAGTACGCTGGAAGTATGAAAATGATTGCTTTGACAATAAGATTCGTTATATCCATTTCTGCAACTCCATTAGTGACCTGAATAATCGTGCATTCCAGACTCTTCAATCCTCAAGTTGCGAGTCTTCGGTTGAAGTTTTTGAGGACTCTTTTCTAAAGTCATTTCAACTATCTGCGGGTTTTCAGTGGGTCTTAATGCGATTATTGTGTCAACCCAAAATTTCAAAACCCTTGTAGCAACAGGCTCCACGCTCACTGGAACATTGTCCAGAACGCTGTGAACTTGACTTGTTATCAGAACTGCGATTTTCTTAATCTTGGCGGTTTGAGCCAAGACTGCTGATTGTCTGTTCAGTTCCCGATTTAATTCAAACGTTTTTGATGGGGACTCTGAGACTCTTAGGCGGTAAAGCGACGTGAACGTGTCGATGACAATGAGTCCAAGGTTGCTTGTAGCGTATTCTGCCAACCGATCTATGATTGCTGCTTGTTCGCGAAAGTCATGAGGCCTCGCTAAGACAATCAGTTCTGCCATTTCTGCGAACTTTTTAGACGCGATCTGGATGAGTCGCTGAACTGAGAAAGTGTAGTCGCAATCGACAAATAAGGTTTTGTGGCCCTGCTTTCCACAGTTCACGGCGCACTGCATTGCAAGAGTGGTTTTTCCAGTCTCAGCCTCACCATAGATGAGACTGATGCTCTCAGGTGGGATACCTCCTCCTAAAGATTCGTCGATTGTTTTGCTACCTGTCGGAATGTTTCGCTGCACGTTTAGACACGTCAACAGATATAAACATCGAAACCAATAATTTGCTTTGCGTTCAAACACCTTGACAAACAGGATTGCCTGTATGAAAGCGAAAATAGCTGTCGTGACCGTCTGTGGGAAAGACTACTATTTGGTTGTGAACGAATTGAAGAGGAAGAACACGCCTTTTCTGAGTTTAACTCCATATGAACCAGTTCCCATAGAAATTGAAGTTGTCATCACCACGGAGAAGGAGAAACCTCTGATAAAGCATCAGAGAATACTTATCTTCCAAGAGGGAATGCGGCCGGAAGCGCTGATAAATGAGGCGTTAAAAATCATTCAGGGAAAGAACTTCGAGAAAATCACAATAGGCGTGGATCCTGGTGAAGTATTCGGATTGGCAGTCCTGGCAGATGGAAAAGTTGTAGAAACAGGAAACTGTTTCAGTGTCGAAGAAACATTGGGCAAAATAGCGGATGTTGTAAGAAACCTTGAAAGCACCCAGGTGGCATCTATTTCCGTGAAAATAGGCGACGGAGTTCCGCAGTGCAAAGAAAAGTTGCTACGCATCTTAGACGAAGCTTTGCCCCTAAGCGTTTCGCTGGAAAGCGTCAGTGAAACTGGAACAAATCGTAGCCTAAGCGAAGCGAAACATAGAAGAGGTTTAAGAGATATTGTTTCAGCCATACAGATAGCTGGAAGGAGCGGATACAGATTTCAAAGGAGAAAAACAGATGAATCGGACAGTTAAAAAAGGAACGACTCTGCTGGTTGACGGACCAGCGTCCGTCACTGTGACCTCAGGAAAGGTGGAAGCATTTGGTTCAGTGATTAGCGGGACAACCAAGGTCGTGATAAGAGAAGGCAAGAGACTACCTTTCGCAGTGGAAGAAACAGCTGCCTTCGAAATCGCGTTGGGAGACACCGCTTCGGCAGAAGAGGTTGAAGGAAACACAGTTCCTCCTTCATGGAATCAATCATGCGAAGAGTTCCTGAATTTACAGGCAAAGCCTATTACAGCAGTTGTGCTTGGCACTGTTGATTCTGGAAAAACAAGCTTCTGCACATACTTGGTAAACAGAGTGTTGGGTGAAAAGCGGAAAGTGGCAGTTTTGGACGGAGACTTGGGTCAATCAGACATAGGACCGCCATCCACAGTCGCCTACGCTTTCGTCACTCGGCCAATAACTGATTTGTTCAGCTTGCGTGCGAAAAACGCTTTCTTCGTCGGGGAGACGTCGCCAAGCAAAGTTACGGACAAAGTAATCGCGGCTATGGCCTTCTTGAAAAAGGAGATTCTGGGCAGCAACGCTGAATTTGTGGTGATAAACACGGACGGTTGGGTCGAAGGAGAATGCGCTGTAAACTACAAGATTCAGCTAATAGAGGAGCTTAACCCGGATATTATTTTCTGTATCCAACAGAAAGATGAACTTGCCCCTCTCATTAGTGGACTTGGAAAGTTCAAGAAAGTCGTTGCTGAGTCACCTTCTGCTATACGGCAAAGAGATATCGAAAAGCGCAGAAGCCTGCGCGAGCTCGGCTACATAAAGTACCTAGGAAATGCAAAGGTGCAGTCGCTTTCGTTAAGCTGGTTGAAATTTGAGGGAAATGAACTGTTCGACATATGCAAAACGCGCATGAACGCTGGGCAGGCAAGCAAGATTTACGGGCTCTTAGGGATGAAGCCTCTACAACTCTCCGAACGAAGCGACAGGGTCTGCATAATCATTGGCAGAAGACGTTGGATCAATACTGACAACGTTAAGAAGGTTGAGGAATACACGAAGAAGAAGGTTGTCGTAGCCCGGAAAGGTGAAGAAGAAGGATTGCTTGCAGGCATGTACGATTCAAAACGGAAGTTTCTCGGTGTAGGCGTCCTGCAGGAGATTGATTATCTGAGGAAAAGCGTGAAGGTATCAACACCTGTTTCAAGAGACATCTGCGTGCTTGCCTTGGGAAAGGTCAAGCTCGACAAGAACATGAAAGAAATCCCTACAATTGAGGAAGAAAACCAAATAGATTTTGCGTCGTTCAAGAAACTCTTCTGAAAAGACGCCGAAGCTCCCGTGATATTATTCCTTCTTCTTTTGGCAGAATTTAAGTTCTCGCGTATCCACAAAGGAAAGAATCGCCGACAGTAAGGCGCGGAGAAACGATCGTCAAGAAAAACCATTGCCACTTTATCTTCCAATGTTCTAATAGGCCGGCCAGCAGCTTGAGAAGCCTTTTTCATCGCGGGAATAACATACCCATATTCGCGGCCAAGCCCAGGGTAATGCTATTCAAAGTAGCTAATCTGAGCCTTGACTTTCGGAGTTGGTTCGGCATAGGGCATGCCCACGATTACCACGGAATTCATTTCGTCTCCTGGAAAATCCACACCCTCTGACGAGCGGCCGCCTTGCACTCCCAGAAGTACGGCGCCACCCCGCTGAGCACATGCCTTGAATTCATCTACCATTTTCTCGTTTTCTTTGGAGCTCATGCCCTGTGCTCGCAGAAGATCGGTTTTTGTAGCTTCTCATCCATTCTGCTTGCCCGCAGGGCTTCTAGAACCTGAAAGGAGGCAGCGAAGACTCCTGTGTTTCCAGTAGTGTTCTGAACAACCTCCTTTATGTGGTTTATTATTGTACGGTACATCTGTGCTGTTCGTTTTTCCATTGCCGTTGTGACGTCGCAGCATACAAGCGGCAGAACATGTTCCTTTGGGAATGGTGAGGATACAACTTTTTTCGCAGTGTTTTCTGGGAGCTTCGTTATTTGTATATATGCTTCTAGAGGTTGAAGTGTTCCTGACAAAGCAATGTTTGAATAGGCTTCGGAGAAAATGGGTTCCGTTATCTTTGAGGGATCTAGGGCCACTATCTCAAGTCTTGCGGCGTCTGCACCTCTTTTGGACTTGTACTTTGCGATGACGTTGATGAAAGAGTCATCTTCAGCTGTCTCCATCCATTTCATGAGAAAGTTGCCTACCGAATGGATGGAGGATCGTGGAAATTTCCCATCGACGAGCAGGTTTCGCCTGATCGTGTTTCCAGTTGCGCACAAATATTCAAAAAAACTCTGGGGGTTGTCTATACCACCCTTTTCTCGGACAAGCTCGACTAGTGACTCTGGTGCAACACGCGCTTCTTTCTGGATTCTTTCCGCAATGTCTGCAATTTCGTTTTGGATTGTTCTCGCGAATGTCTCTATGTCTTTATGTTTGAACTCTTCTGCTTCGGCTTGTGCCTGTTTAACGGCGAACATGGTCAGGGAACTGCTTGCAATTCCATGGGCTGTTTAGGGAAGGTTGTGGGCCTCATCAACGATTAGGATTGTTTTGTCCAGAGGAACATCTAGGTTCTTTAAGAAAGCAGTGCGTATTGCTGGCTCCAAGACATAAAGGTAGCTCAGTGCGAGCACGTTAACGTCTGCTAGGCAGGTCTTTGTTAGTTCATATGGACAGAAGCCTTTGTTTCTACAGACTGTTAGGATTTCTGATGCGCTGCGGGGTTGAGAGACGATGTGCTGTTGGACTTGAGAACACTGGCTTTTTTTTCTCTTCAATGTTTCGATAGTATAGGCATCGGTTTTTTGCCTTTAGAAGTTCACAGATATCCCTGACTGCTCTAGCGTCTTGTGCGTTGTCCCTCACAAACCGGTTAGGCACATTTCATGTCTTCCACGAACTGAAAGACGCGAGATGCTTTTTTTCCTTGAAATGTTTTTCAGTTCTTCGATAACTCGGTCGTGTTGGCGGTGTGTGCGTGCAACATACAATATCTTCAAGTTCTTCTCTAAGGCTTTTGGAAGGCATGCCGACAGTGCTGCGATGGTTTTCCAAGGCCGTTGCTTCCTTCAACCGCGACCGAACAACCTTCTTCAACCGCACTGAAGACAGTCTTGATGAACTGGTCTTGAAACGGTCACACTTCTGTATATGGAAAGAAGTCTGCAATATCTCTGGCTAACTCAGTCATTCCTATTCCAGAGGTTGCCTCGAGGGGCAGCACATGTTTATCAGGCATTCTTTGCACAGGGGGACTCTTGCCTTGCAGTATTTTTTGCCGTGCAAAATCAGCAGAACGTGGACTGCCAGATAATCTTTTGGATCATAAATTGACTGTAGTGCTCTGCGAACTGCCTCGTAGTTTCCTTTTGCCGGGGCAAGGCCTAACCGTTTTGAAACGCGGTTAACGTGAGTGTCAACGGGGATGGTGTTCTGTTTTGCGCAGAAGAGAAGCACAACGTCTGCTGTTTTGGGTCCGACGCCTGGAAACTGCATGAGCGTCTCTCTAGCTTCTTCAATTGGCGGTGACAGAATGGATTTCAAGTCTCCTTGGTATCTTTCGAGAATCGTTTTTGAAACGCGCTTTATTGTTTTGGCCTTGTTCCTGTACAAACCTGCAACTTTCAAGCATTCTTCAATGTCCTTTTCCTTAGCCTTCGTAAGTGCTTCGGGGGTTATCTTGAACTTTTTCGAAAGGTTTTCGAAAGCCCTTGCAGTGTTTCTGTCGGCTGTATTCTGCGAGATTATCGTAACGATCAATGTTTCAAAAGGGTCTTCACTCGACGCTATCCACTTTGGCATGATGAAGATTTTTCGAAGCACCTCCAAAATCTTCTTCGGGCGGTTGTCCGTCATCTGGCTGCTTCAGCCTTTGAAAGTGATAAATAGTGAATGCATGAAGCTACTAATAAGCAATGGAGATTAACCATGGAACGCGCACGGGTCGTGAAAGATGAAATAACTGAACAGGACAGGCATTTCCTTGCAGTTTACATGGAGGCCAAGAATTCATGTTTGGCTCTGCTGAGCGAAAGAGAAGACAAACTTGGAACACTAGCAATTGCCGTTCCAAGACCTAAAGACTTGCTTGGGCCTCCATCTTCATCGATTCTTGTCGGCGATAAAAACGCAACTTCAGCCCGAATGTTTGCCGAGTATTTGGCCGCGAGAAAAGGGAAGATAGCACTCGTTTCTGTTTACTTGGAATCGATGGATGAAAGACAAGCACAGTCAGTCTTAAAAAGACTAGTAGAAAGGGTTTCTCATGACGAGCCACAAAAGGAGGGAGTGACGGCGTGAGCCTCAGAGACTTCCTTGAAATATCAGAAAAGGAGAAAGATGTTCTGCACGTGAAGGCGGAGGTCTCCCCCCGTTTTGAAATCTCCTATGTTTCGAAAAGCTTTGACAACGAGGGTCCAATTCTACTCTTCGAACGAATAAAAGGCAGTGAAAGAAAGGTCGCCACTAACGTTTGTGGAACGCGAAGGAGGATGTGCAGGGCACTTGACGTTGGCCAAGATGAGCTCTACGAAAAATTGATCAAAGCATGGCACTGGCCGAAGAAAGCGAAGGTAGTCGAAGACGGCGCCGCGAAAAAGATGAGAATTGTTGACTTGTCAACTATCCCGATTTTGACACACTTCGAAAAAGATGCAGCCCCGTACATCACTTCAGCCGTTGTTCACGCGAAAAGTGTTGATGGAAAAATCGAGAATGTTTCGGTGCATCGCCTTCAAGTCTTGGATAAGAATCATCTGGCGATTCGTTTAGTTCCAAGACATCTTTTTCAGTTGTGGCGGAAAGCGAAAGAAGCGGGGAAGGATCTTGATGTGGCGATTTCTATCGGCGTGCATCCTGCGGTTTTGCTGGCTGCTGCCTCTCCTGTCCCATTCGACGTGTGCGAGTTTGACGTTGCAAATGCTTTGATGGATGGTGGTCTTAGCCTGGTTGAGTGTGAAAATGTGGATGCCTGCGCTCCTGCTGGTGCGGAACTTGTGCTGGAAGGAAGGATTTCGGCGACGAAAGAGGCGGTTGAGGGGCCTTTCGTGGATATCACGGGAACGTATGATGTGCAGAGGAAACAGCCAATCGTGGCCGTTGTTGGTGTTATGCAGCGGATAGATTACATTTATCATGGGCTTTTGCCGTCCGGGGCGGAGCACAGGCTTCTGATGGGAGTGCCGCATGAGGTGTTCATCTGGGAAGCGGTTTCAAAGGTCGTCCCCAAAGTCCATGCGGTTAATCTTTCTGTTGGTGGAAGTGGATGGCTGCACGCAGTGATTTCTGTTGAAAAGCAACTTGATGGCGATGGAAAGAATGTTTTGATGGCAGCTTTTGCCGCTCATCCCAGCCTGAAGCATGCAGTTGTTGTGGATCCCGACATCGATGTGTTTGACATTTCCAGTGTTGAGTGGGCTATTGCGACCCGTTTCCAGGCTAGTAAAGACCTAGTTGTTGTCAATAACGTGCGCGGATCAACCTTGGATTCTTCCGCAGATCAGGAAACAGGTCTGACAACAAAAGTTGGCGTTGACGCAACGAGACCGTTTGCCAAGCCTAAGGAAAAATTCGAGAGGGCAAAAATCTCGGTTGGGAAGCGGACAGAAGCGCTCACAGGCAAGCTGCATGGTCTCCAAGGTTAGAAAGTTGTGCAGAGTTTATATATTTGTGTGAATAACTGATACGAGATTTGGTGGTTCAGTTGTCGGAAGATGAAGCTAAGGGGAAAGAGGGCGAGGTAACGTTAAGAGTTGAGGACGTGATGGTAAAGGAAGTAGTGACAATAGATGATAACGTGACGGTTAAAGAAGCTGCCGATGTTATGAACAAGTTTGAAATAGGCTGCTTGATTGCCGTCAGAAAGGGGAAGGCCATGGGGATATTGACTGAAAGAGACATTCTGAAGCGGATTGTTGCAGGCGGGAAGGATGCGGTCAAGACAAAGGTGAAAGATGCAATGACCAGTCCCTTGGTTGTTGCTGAGCCAAACATGGATTTGGGTGAAGCAGTGAAGTTGATGTTTCAGATGAAAATCAAGAAGTTGCCTGTAGTTGAAGGAAAGCGGCTGGTGGGGCTCGTGAGTCTGACGGATATTGCTCGTTTTCAACCTCAAGTGATATCAATATTGAAACAGCTTGCCGCTAAACAAGCTGCACCGAAGAGCATGAAGAAAATCATTGACCGTTACGTTGTCTGAGCATATTTCTGCGTCTCTTCGTGTTCCATCTTGACGAGGTTTAAATGCTAAGATATTATTCTACCCTTGTTTGATGAAGAAAACGGTGTTGTTAAAGGTCGATCCGCAGGCCCCCGAAATCGAGAAAGTCCGCGTTGCAGCGAAGTTCATCAGGACAGGCGGTTTGGTAGCTTTTCCCACAGAAACTGTGTATGGCTTGGGGGCCGATGCTTTGAATGCAAAGGCGGTCTTGGCACTTTTTGAGGCGAAGAAACGTCCGTTAGACAACCCGCCGATTGTGCATGTTTGCGACATAAAGGATGTCTACAGACTGGCCGAAGAGATTCCTACAAGAGCTGAGAGGCTGATGGCGGTATTTTGGCCAGGGCCCTTGACTTTGATTTTCAAACGTTCAAGGATTGTACCCGCTGTGACTGTGGCGGGCTTGGACACAATAGCGGTGAGGATGCCTAGACACAATGTCGCTTTGGCACTAATTGGCGAGAGCAAGTGTCCAATTTCTGCGCCGAGCGCGAACCTTGCTGGCAAACCGAGCCCGACAACGGCGAAACACGTTTTGGACGATTTGGATGGAAGGATTGATGCAGTGTTGGATGCCGGTCCAACGGTTATCGGCGTTGAGTCTACTGTTCTAGACGTAACAGTTGATCCCCCACAGGTTTTACGTCCAGGTGGAACGCCATTTGAGGCATTGAAAGGGGCTCTTGGTAAGGTGGAGCTCAATCCCGCGGTGACGGCTGAGAAACCTATGCCGCTTGAGAAGGTTCGTTCACCGGGGCTCAAGCATAAGCACTATGCGCCCAATGCTAATGTGATCGTTGTTGAAGGCGAATTGTCCGCCGTGGTCGGCAAGGTAAACGAGTTGGCAGTGTATTATACGAGAAGAGGAAGCAAAGTGGGGGTTTTATGTACGGACGAAACCGTAAGCTGTTATTATGCCGATGTCGTGAAGTCTCTTGGAAGCAGAAGCAACTTGGCAAGTGTTGCCAGAAACTTGTTTGCTCATCTGAGGGAGTTTGATTCGGAACGAGTCGATGTTATAGTTGCTGAGGGTGTACCTCTTGAAGGACTTGGGCTGGCGGTTATGAACAGGTTACGCAAAGCTTCTGGATACAAAATCGTCAAGGCAAGCATAACCTAGTTTTTTGTTCACTTCGCTGATGTCGCAACAGGTGGCGCAAGCAGCAACGTATTCCGTATTGAATGCTCCTATTTCAACATAGGCATTTTCACATTCTTCTCTTTTGCGATTCTCTGGGCCTTCTCGTAGCCAGCATCTGCATGTCTGACTATTGCCATTCCAGGATCTGTTGTCAACACTGTTACTATTCGACTTTCCATTTCTTTGGTTCCATCAGCTACCAAGCACATTCCGGCGTGAATACTGTAGCCTATGCCGACGCCTCCGCCGTGGTGCACGCTGACCCATGTGGCTCCTCCAACAGCATTTATCAGAGCATTGAGTATAGGCCAATCAGCAATCGCGTCGCTGCCATCTTTCATGCCCTCGGTCTCGCGGTTGGGTGAAGCAACACTTCCACCGTCCAAATGGTCTCTGCCGATCCAAATTGGTCCAGAAAGGCTGCCGTTGGCAACCATGTCGTTGATTGTTTTTCCAAATCTTGCTCGTTCCCCGAAGCCAAGCCAGCAGACTCTTGCAGGTAGACCTTGGAACTTCACCTTTTCCTTGGCTTTCATTATCCAGCGGCACAGTTCTTTATTATATGCAAAATCCCTCAAAATCACGTCGTCCAGCTTGTAAATGTCATTTTCGTTGCCCACAAGCGAAGTCCAGCGAAACGGTCCCTTTCCTTCACAGAACATCGGTCTGATATATCGTTGCACAAAACCTGGATAAGCGTAAGCCTCCTTAAATCCAGCGTTGTGAGCCTGTTCTCGCAGATTGTTGCCATAATCAAAAGTCACAGCACCTTTCTGCATCATCTTCACCATGGTCTCAACTTGCAAACGCATGCTTCTGCTGGCCTGGCGGCAGTATTCCTTGGGGTCGCTTTTTCTCAGTTCATCCGCTTCTTCTTTGCTCAGGCCAGCTGGATAATAACCGTTCAAAGAATCATGCGCACTGGTCTGGTCGGTGAGAACGTCCGGGATCACGCCTCGTTTGAGAAGCTCAGGATAGACTTCTGCCGCGTTTCCAAGCAGACCGATACTTCTTGGAATGCGTTGCTGCTTTGCCTCTGAAGCTAGCTTAACAGCTTCTTCCAAGCTAGCGGTCCACATTTCCAAGTACCTATGCTTGAGTCTACGATCAATCGCTTGCTTATCAACCTCCACAATTAATGCGACGCCTTCGTTCATCGTGACGGCCAAAGGCTGTGCACCTCCCATTTCGCCTAGGCCTGCGGTCAAAACGAGTTTTCCGCGTAAGCTTCCGCCAAAATGTTCCTTTGCAACCGCGGCTAACGTTTCGTAGGTACCCTGCAAAATGCCCTGAGTGCCGATGTACGCCCACGACCCAGCGGTCATTTGTCCATACATAATCAATCCTTTCTGCTCCAACTCGTAGAAGTAATCCCAAGTGGCCCATTTTGGCACGAGCATTGAATTGACGATCAGGGCCCTAGGAGCCCACACGTGCGTCTTAAAAACGGCAACAGGCTTTCCGCTTTGGACAAGCATGGTTTCGTCGGGCTCGAGTTCTGTCAGCGTGTCAACAACACGGTCAAAGCACTCCCAATTCCGACAAGCTCGGCCAGTTCCCCCATAAACAATAAGTCTTTCAGGATCCTTGGCCACTTCTGGGTCAACAACGTTACAGAGCATACGCAAAATTCCTTCAATCTGCCAATTCTTGCACCGCAGCTCCTGCCCGGTCAGACAATGAACAGGCTTTTCAAGCTTGACCAACACAGTTCGCCATGAACCAAGAATGCGAGACCACACTTTAATTCTTTGCCCAGACCTGCAGACAGTGTATGGAAGCCCATTCACACTTTCTGTTCTTCCAAAAGTCGAAAATCGCTGCGACTTGCTTCTTTGTCAACAACAATCCTTCCGTTCTTAATTACCTTGTCAACTAGGTTCACGCCAAACCTATAGCCAAGAAACTTGTGGTTCGGCACATCCAAGACGGTGACATCAGCCTTCTTTCCCACTTCCAAACTGCCAACCTCATTTGCTCGGTTTATGGCGTGCGCAGCGTTAATCGTGGCCGCCGTTATTGCTTCAGCAGGTGTCAGCTTCATGAAGTGACAAGCGAGCGCTATGACCAACTGTTGATTTTCAACCCAACAGCTTGGGTTGAAGTCGGTGCCCATGGCTATCGGGACTCCGAAGTTAATCATTACGCGAGCATCTGCGTATCGGTTGCTCATTAGACTGAAAGCAGTCGCTGGCAGCAGAACGGCTACAACGCCCTTGTCAGCCATGGCCTTGATGCCTTCGTCAGAGGAGAAAAGCATGTTATCTGCAGAAACCGCACCAATACCTGCTGCAAGCTCTGCTCCGCCCAGCAGGCTCGTCTCGTCTGCATGAACCTTGGGTTTTAGACTTGAGTTCTTGCCGGCAGTCAAGATGCGCCTAGCCTGTTCTAGACTGAACACACCTTTCTCACAAGAGACATCACAGAACTCCGCGAGTCCTTTCTCGCTCACTTTGGGGATCATCTCCTCGGTGACCAAGTTAACATAAGCTTGCGGGTTGTTGAAGAATTCAGGCGGAACGGCGTGAGCCCCGAGAAAAGTTGGTACGACGTCCACGCTGTGTAGTTGATTCAGACGTTGAATAACGTCTAACATCTTCAGCTCGTCTTTTGTCGTCAACCCATAGCCGCTCTTGGCTTCAATAGTCGTAGTTCCGTGCTCTAACATTGCATCCAAGGTTTCAGTGCCGTAATCGACGAGTTTCTCAAAGCTCGCCTTTCTCGTTTCCCTAACCGTCCTCAAAATGCCTCCTCCAGCCCTGAGGATCTCCATGTAGGAAGCACCTTCGATGCGCATCTGAAACTCATCTTCTCGTGAGCCGGCAAAAACAAGGTGCGTGTGAGGGTCAACAAAGCCCGGGAGAACAATTTTCCCATTTGCGCTTATCACGTTTTCAGCTTTGAAAGCCCTCGTAACGTCTGTGGTTTTTCCGACGGCAACGATTCTCCCATCCTTGATTGCTAGGCCGCCATCGCGTATTATTCCAATCTCCCGCATCTGCCTTCCTGTGCGCGGTTTCTGATTCTCACCCGAAAGCGTAACAAGCTCATTGGCATTTACAATGAGCAAGTCTAGTTTCTCTCGTGCTCTTGCTTTGACAGCCTTACTCAAACGCACCGCCTTTTTCGATAGCATTGTCTATGGCTATTTCCAGGATACACTCTTCAGCTAGATTGTCAACCTCAACATTTACGCACTCTACTATCTCCGCCATGTTGCGTTCACTCTGCTTCTATGAGCGATATAAACAAATAAGTGTGTTTCGGGAATAGAAAAAACATGCAACTAGGAAAATTAAGTAAATCGTCAGATCACGTCTTAGCATCTTAAGAGTGTTCTCCATGTTTGCTTGGGACTCGATAATCAACAAGACTTATGTATCTCGATTTTCCCATGGGAGATAGAAGGTCCTGAGAAGCGTTAGAACTTGGAAATCCGAGGAAGAAGATGAAGAAGATGCAAGGCTGCCGAAGTCCAAATACGATTGAACAGGTCAGAGAGTCGTGGATGGAGTCATTGGGGAAGAAACGTGCTGACATACATTCAAGAATTTAGAAAGTACTGCGAAATAGCGGGTTTCAAGAACTTGGAAATCGACAACACTGAAGGGTTTCTGGAGGAAATCAATAGGAAAAAGCCAGTAGATGTGGAAGTCCAATTTTTCGACGCGGATATTGTCGCCACATGGCAACATCTCTACTTTGCTGTCTTGAACGCGATGACGGCTTTCAGGAACCGGCAAAACATCTCCAAGAGTCTCTCGATAGAGACCCTGCTCTATACCTCTGCACGAAGGCAAATTCGAAAGGCCATGCAACTTGTCGGAATCAAACCCACATCGCCGAACATAGCACTTCTAATAGTTGAAGGAAAACCCGAAGTTGTGAAATCGGCCCTATCGAAGATTTCGACGTGCATTGACGGGCAGCCTGACGACTCAGTTCTCGGGCTTTCAGAAGAGAAGATAGAGAGAATTAAGAGAGCCTTCACGATATCGGAGGCGCAACTTGAAACTGTAATGGACAAAGACGGCGTGGAAAAGGCCATCATTGACCTTGTGATAGAACGGATAGCGCTGTTGGCGACTCTGCGTTAACCCTAGAGAAGTTTCTCCTTCAGAACTGACAAGATATCCTCCGGTTTTATCACTGACACACCGGTCAATCCGCCAACAACCTCAATTAGGACGACCTTGTCCGGTGCGGTCAAGTTTACCTTTCTCTTAATGTTCCCCGCGACCTTTTCAACTATGTCCTTCGTGTGCGTTGTAGTGAAGCGTTTCTCGACAGTCACGCGGAAAGTTTCGTTCTCGCCGATTTTCGAACTGAGTTCGACAACCGCTTGTTGGATTTGGTCCAAGTCTGTGCAGACGACTTTCTCGACCGGAACTAACCTCAGTACAAAGCGAAATTCGTAGGGACGCTGACGCAAAATAGCCCGAAGCTGCCTGATAACTTCGATAGCGTCTAGGTTTGTCTTTACCGCAATCAGACCAGAAATTCCTGTTTTTTCAATAGCAGGTGCAGTATCCCCTACCTTTTCAAAGAGAAAACGCAGTTCGGAACGGGCGTACGTTTCGTATCCACGCGAAGTGGTAGCCAGAAGATTGAATTCTTCACGCATAAGCTGTACGATCCTCAGTATCGTTCCTGTAGTGATCTAACGCTTCCAAGAGACAGGATAGTCCACCATGAGTTTCAGGGTCAGTGTGCGTAAATGGCTCCTTCATTGCCAATGGCTCTCAGCCGTCGCCTCACATCATCCCACAAGTAATATTCAGTCGCGTGGATTTATCCATTTTGATTGTTCGATGGCGCTAGACTTAAATTCGAATCATGCAAGTTCAACGTATCCAGTTTGAGAGTGATGGAAAGATGACGGGAGCCCAGAAACCGACGATAGTTGTTCATGGTGGGGCGGGAACCTGGCAGCCTGAACGAAGCGGGCCCGGTATGGAAGGTGTCAAGAGAGCTGCTGAGACGGGTTGGGGAATCTTGAAGAATGGAGGAAGTGTCGTTGACAGTGTCGTGGAAGCCGTTGCAGTTATGGAGGATGATGGGGCATTTAACGCGGGGTATGGTTCCAGCTTAAACATGGAGAAAAAGGTGGAAATGGAAGCTTCGATAATGGACGGAAAAACACTTCAGGCTGGAGCGGTAGGGTTGTTGCGAGACGTAAAGAATCCCGTTCGTCTCGCAAAGATTGTCATGGAAAGAACAGACCACGTTTTTGTCGTGGGTGAAGGCGCAGAGAAGTTGGCCAATCTTGAACACCTTGAAAGGCGTAACCCAATAACGGAACTCAGGCTGAAGTATTATGAGCAGCAGAAGAAGGCCCTGCTTGAAGGCAAATCTGAGCTGCCAAAGCTAACTATCCTGGTTAAAGATCATCCAGAACTCTTCACCCTTGAAACCGTAGGAGCGGTGGCCATAGATAAAGAAGGAAATGTGGCAGCTGCGACATCAACCGGAGGTTTTCCATTGAAACTTCCTGGAAGAATTGGAGACTCACCATTGATTGGCTGCGGAACGTATGCGGACAATCTGACTGGCGCTTGTTCAACTACTGGTGTTGGGGAGATTGCAATAAGGCTTGTCCTTGCAAAGACTGTCTGCAATTATATGGAGAATGGAAAAGCACCACAGGAGGCTGCTGAAGTGACAATAAAACTTGTCAATACCCGAATGCCATCCGGGTACAATGCGATGGGTTTGATCGCTATTGATTCACATGGAAGAATCGGTGCAGCTCACAATTCGCCAAACATGTGCTGGGCTTACATTACGCCAGGAATGAAAGAACCAAAGGTGTCACTCACTGCGAAGATTGTGAAAGAACACTTGTAAAATGGCATCGATATACGTGTCCTTCATTTCTATTCTCGACAACTGACGTATAATAATCCTTAAAGATTGCGAGAATGCTTTGACTATCCATTCGAAATGTTTGGAGGTGAAAAAGCGTGATAGATGAGGAAGAGGATACTGAAGAAGAAGATTGGGATGAGGAAGAAGACTTTGAGGAGGAAGAATGGTAAGAAGGTCAGCTGAGCAATCAGCACTTTTGTGCTTTTTCTTTGGCCGAACCGTTTTTTGGACGTTTATAAGGACTTTCTTGAGGTTCATGTTTATAACCTACAAGTAAAGACCATTCACTGTCGGGTCGCGATGACAAGAGTTGCCGTGTTAGATGCCGATAAATGCAAGCCAAAACGTTGCAGTAGGATGTGCTTTCGTTTTTGTCCAATCGTGCGGAGCAAAATAGAAGCAGTGCGCTTTGAAAATGAAAAAGCAGTTATTGTCGAGTCCCTGTGCACAGGCTGCGGAATCTGTGTGAAGAAATGTCCTTTCAGAGCAGTATCAATAGTTAATCTTCCAGACGAGCTTGAAAAAGACTGTAGCCACCGTTTTGGAGAAAACACATTCAAACTTTACAGGTTGCCAACGCCTTCACCGGGCTTGGTACTAGGCTTACTGGGACAAAACGGAATAGGCAAAACAACTGCCCTCAAATTGCTGTCTGGGGAAGTGAAGCTAAATCTTGGAAACTACGAGAACCCGCCTGATTGGAATGAAATAGTTCAGCATTTCAGGGGTTCGACCCTTCAGGAATATTTCCAAAAAATGGGAGAAGGGAAGCTCAGAGTTTCGCATAAACCACAATATGTGGATAAGCTTCCGAAAGTCATCTCTGGAAAAGTGGGGGAACTGCTAGAAAAAGTGGACGAAAGGAAAAACCTTGACAAGATTGCTGAGCAGCTTGAACTGAGCCATTTCTGGGATCGACCGCTTAAAGTTTTGAGCGGTGGAGAGCTGCAACGTGTGGCTGTGGCAGCTACAATGTGTCGTGAAGCAGAGGTGTATTTGTTCGATGAGCCCTCAAGCTACTTGGACGTGAAGCAGAGACTCGAAGTGGCAAAGACGATAAGAAGTCTGAAAAATGATCAAAAAACAATAATCATTGCTGAACATGACTTAGCAATAATCGATTATTTGTCAGACCAAATATGCCTCTTCTACGGTGAACCAGGCGTTTATGGAGTAGTCTCAAGCGTTCACGGCGTCAGAACAGGCATAAACATTTACCTGCAAGGCTACATTCCAGACGAGAACGTTCGTTTCAGAAAGGAGGCAATAATATTTCATGAAAAGCCGCCGACGGTCAGTGCTGGCGCTGGCGAAACAATGCTAGCGTGGGAACAAATAGGAAAAACGTACGAAGGGTTCAAGCTTGTAGCCAAGTCCGGAGAAATCAAGAGGGGAGAGATAGTCGGGATTCTGGGCGCCAATGGGATAGGCAAGACGACTTTCATAAAGATTCTGGCTGGAATTGAAGAGGCTGATGATAGAAGAAAATTCGGCGAGCTGAAAGTAAGTTACAAACCTCAGTACATTTCAGCGGGGTATGAGGGTACGGTTCAAGAGCTTTTGATGAGCGTTGCTAAAGAACAGTTTTCTTCAGGCTTGTACAGGACCGAAATTCTTCAACCTCTAAAGGTAAATCTGCTGTTGGACAGAAATCTGGATGAACTCAGTGGGGGAGAGCTGCAGAAAGTGGCCATTGCGGCTTGTCTCTCACGCAAGGCCGATCTTTACCTGCTGGACGAGCCGAGCGCATACTTGGACGTTGAAGAAAGATTGAACATGGCGAGGACTGTTCGACGAGTCGTTGAAAATCGCAACGTGACAGCCTTCGTGGTAGAACATGACGTCGTCACACAAGACTTCATAGCTGATCACCTGATGGTTTTCACGGGAAAGCCTGGAACCGACGGCGTGGCCAATCCGCCGACGAGCTTGCGAAAAGGAATGAATACGTTCCTGAAAGACATGCAAGTTACGTTCAGAAGAGACCCTGCCACCAAAAGGCCCAGAGTCAACAAAGAAGGTTCAAAACTTGACAAGTTTCAAAAGCAAATCGGTGAATACTATTACGTGCGCAGACTTCGGAAATAGGGCGACGAGATGATTATGACCAAGATCGGGGAGACAGAAAAGGAACTGTTGGATGCCTCTTTGAGGGCAATGAAGAATGCGTATGCGCTTTGGGGGTTCAAGGTTGGCGCCGCTGTGTTTGCGGAGGACGGGCAGATTTACGAGGGTTGCAACGTGGAAAGTTGGGTTTCAGGATTGGGTACATGCGCTGAAAGATGTGCAATCAACCATGCTGTGTTGCATGGAAATCGAAAGATTAAGGAGATAGCAGTAGTCATGGATGCTGATTCAGGGGCCGAACCCAGACCGTGCGGCGCATGTTTGCAGTATGTTTCTGATTTTGCTGTAAACTCAAAAGTCAAAGTTGTCATGGCACAGGCAGATAAAGACAAGATAATGTTTGGAACTGTTAACATTAAGACTCTTGAAGAGTTATTTCCGTTCGCCTACAAAAAATGACAAATCTTCTGTTGAACGTAGTTAAGTTAAAGAATGAGCAGAGTATATCATAGAAATAATTTGGTGCAGAGAGGGCTGGGAAGGCTTAAGTGGCTCGGAGGCTCGAAGAAATAAACGTTCAGAAATATGTCGTAGTTTATGACAAGGGCTATTCGATTTATGAGCTTGGAGCCTTTAGTGACTGTTCCTATACGGGAATGATGAAACAAAGGGGGGATGAGCGGTGGCCCAGACATTTGAAGAGATAAGCGCCGCCGACTTTTTTCTACCGCAATCGTGACATCGCTGGGTTTACTAATCCGTCCAGAGCCATTTTCGTGGCGATAAGAGAGTTAGTGGAAAACTCGTTGGACGCGGCGGAGAGTCAAAGGATACCGCCAGACGTCTATGTTCGACTGTCTTATGAAGGAGAAGCTAGTCAGACAGGCAAAGGGTTTAACCCAGTTGCCAATGAATCTGAGAGAGAAAGTGAACATGTTCTTGAAGGAGAGGGCAGCGACCTCCAGAAACTGGGTGAAAGAGAAGTTACTCAAGAGAGTCAGGTTTACAAGTTAAGAGTTGAAGACAACGGCACAGGCGTCCCACCTCGCCATGTTCCATCCGCTTTTGGGCAGATCTTATTCGGTTCAAAGTACAAGTTGAAACAGCAGAGGGGAACGTTCGGTCTTGGCGGCAAAATGGCAATCCTGTACGGACAGATCACCACACATCAACCGGCTACTATATTCTCAAGCACGGGCATTTCGAAGATTTACATGTACAAGCTTATGATTGATATCCAGAGAAACCGTCCGCTAATAATGGACAGAAGGGTTCTTATAAATAAGGAAATGTGGCGGGGCACTGTTGTCGAGTTTACGCTTGAAGGGGATTATTTCAGGGCGATGCCCAAGATACTGGATTACTTCAAGCAGACAGCCATGGTAAATCCATATGCAAACCTTACTTTTGTTGATCCGAAAGGTAGGCTTTACAGGTTTGCCAGAGTTACTAAGGACATGCCGATACCGCCGAAGGAGACGAAGCCGCATCCGTACGGTGTTGATGTGGAGCTGCTTCAACGTCTGATGCAGATAACTCCTTACAAGAACATGTTGGAGTTTTTGAAGAACCACTTCCATCGAGTCGGACACATTACCGCCCAGAAGTTTCTGGGGTTCAGCAACATAAGCTCGTCTAAGAATCCGAAGAGGCTTGATCACGAGGAAATTGTCAGGCTCATGCAAATGCTGAAGAAGTTCAAGGAGTTTCTGCCGCCTGACGCAAGCTGCTTGTCGCCCTTAGGTGAGGAGTTGCTGAGAACCGGCATTTTGAAGGAGCTCAAACCCGAGTTTGTAGCTGTTCACCAGCGTAAGCCTGCGACCTATGCTGGACATCCGTTTGTAATTGAAATCGGCGTCGCTTACGGGGGAGAGATTCCAGCAAGAGGAAGCTTCATTGTCTATCGTTTTGCCAACAGAATCCCGCTGTTGTACGATGAGGCGAACGATGTTTCGCTTAGAGTGATTGAAGCGATGAACTGGCGAAGATATCACGTGACGCCTGAAATGCCTGTTGCCATCGCAGTGCACATCTGCAGTACAAAAGTTCCGTACAAAACAGTTGGCAAGGAGTTCATTGCTGATAGACCTGAGGTTAGAAGGGAGATTGCCAACGGGTTGAGAGAAGTTGCACGGCAACTTCAGCTCTTCATCTCAAGAAGAGAGCACGTGGACAAGGAGAGGAAGAGGTTGGGTGTTTTCAGCAAGTATCTACCGAGGATTGCCCAGTTTTCCACTCAGCTGGCGGGCAAGAAAAAGATGCCAGATATTGAGAAGCTTTTGACGAGTGTGAGGAAGTATGGATCGGAAGAAGTATAAGATCAGTGTCAGTGAGAGAAAGAAGGAAGTTTTAGCAGGTCTTGGAAATCTTGGAACCACGATCTATGATCAGCTAGACAAAGGAACTTTTCCGGCAATTGACATGCCGAGCCGCTCGACGGACAACATAACATATGATGAAAAGCTCAGACAATTCATCTTAGGCGACAGAAGAGTCAGAAGAAGCGCACGCAACATCAGCCACGTGAAGCCGTTCACGCAGCTGGTTTGGGCTGCACTGTTTGCTAATGAGCTTTCTTCGCAACGTAAAACATCAACTCTAAGGGATGTTTATTATTCTGCGCAAGCTTATGAAATGACTTTCAAGGACCAGCAGGAATCAAACAATATTATAACTGACTTGGAAACCATTTTGGGCTTTTCACGAGAGGACTTTAACATCTTTCCGGAGGAGCGATCGGCGGTTTTCGGCGACCTGACAATAGAGTACACGGTGCCAGGCTACGAAGGAAAAACGCTGGATCTAACCTCACATCCAGACGGAGTGCTAATCGGTCCGGCATTGACCTCTTCGGAATTTGTGAGAACGTCGGCGGACAAGGTCATAGCCATAGAAAAAGGTGGCTTGTTCACGCGGTTCATAGAGGAAAACGTGCACAAAAAATACAATTCTATTCTTGTGTTGACGGCTGGGCAAGCACCGAGGGCAACTAGGCACTTTATCAGAAGGTTAAGCGAAGAGCTCAACCTTCCTGTTTATGTTTTCACCGACGGGGATCCTTGGGGAATGCATATAGCCATGGTTATAATTTCAGGCTCTGCAAATGCTGCGCATTTGAGAGAGCTTAACACTCCTGACGCGAAATGGAGTGGAGTGTGGGCGACGGACATTGTCAACTACAAGTTGCCAACCTACCCGCTTGACGAAATGGACATGAAGCGACTTTATGAACTGCAGAAGGACCCGCGTTACAAGGATCCGCTATGGCGGCGGGAAATAAAGACCTTCATGAAAATCAAGAGAAAGGCTGAGCAGGAGGCTTTCAGCAGGTACGGTTTAACGTATATCGTCGACGAGTATCTGCCTCAAAAACTTGAAGAGACAAAGTAAAAAGAGGCGAAATTTAAAATAACCCTTTGTCGTTCTATGTAGGAAGCATAATGGAAGGATTCGACTGAAATGAGCGAAGAAAGCGGTTTCGGACTGAATTTGGCTGAGAAGTTCTTCGGCCTTATTATTCTATTGACGGGTATATTTGCCCTCTATTACACTGTCACGAGTTCTCAAGCCCTTGTGGCATACACGGGTTTTTTCGGTTTCCTAAGCATCATCCTAATAGTCCTAGGTTTTGTTTTGTTGATTGCCAAAACTGAATAGACTTATTCTCTTCTTTCGACAACTATCCTGCAGTTAGTGGCTAAAGCAGCTATTGCGCCCAATGCAGCAAGCCAAGGAGCAAGAAGCACTCCAATAACCCCTATAGTGGCAGGAATCTCAAGCAATGTTTTCCCTTTTTCATCCTTGATGATAATTCTTGTCACGTTGCCTTCATGAAGCAGCTGCTTAACCTTCTCAATAAGGTCATTAGAGGAAACTGTGAATTCCTCTCTAGTCACCTTAGCAGTTGCTGCACCGCAAACAGAACAGAATCTGTCTTGGTCGTTTAGTTTTGCTCCACATTTCCAACAGTAGGGCAAACCAACTCACTATCCGAATGAGTATTTATTAGAGCAAGAGCTTATTAATTTTCAAATGTTTCAACGAATTAGGCAACTTGCTCGACGCTCGGAAGACTGAGGAATAAACTGGATGCCAACCCGTCAACCAATCGTGTGCGTTCTTGGTCATGTTGATAGCGGCAAGACTTCTCTCTTGGACAGAATTCGTAAGACCAGCGTCCAAGCGAGGGAGGTTGGAGGCATCACTCAGCACATCGGTGCAAGCTTTTTCCCGGTTGAAACGCTCGGCCAACTGGTCGGCTCGATGCTTTCTAGAGTCAAGGGTGAAATAGAGATTCCGGGTTTACTCATCATTGACACACCAGGACATGAGGCTTTCACCAACCTCCGCAAGAGAGGGGGCAGCGTCGCTGACATCGCAATTCTCGTGATCAATGTCCTACGAGGTTTCGAGGCTCAGACATACGAGTGCCTAGAGATTCTGAAGGCTCGGAAAACTCCCTTCCTAGTCGCTGCAAACATGATAGATCGCGTACCGGGCTGGAATTCCTTCACGGATGCACCGTTTTCGAAGACGTATCCACAGCAAGATCCTTACGTTCGAGAGGATTTGGACAACAGAATATACGATATAATAGGTGTTTTCTCTCGTTTAGGCTTTAAAACGGACCGTTTCGACCGAATAAAGGACTTCACCTCAACCGTGGCCATCGTGCCCACAAGTGCAAAGACAGGAGAAGGCATACCCGAACTCATAACGGTTCTCATAGGCTTGACGCAGCAGCATCTGAAGAAGCGTTTGCAGACAACGGAAGGCCCGGCTAAGGGCACAATTCTGGAGGTTAAAGAGGAACCCGGACTTGGCTTGACACTTAATACCATAATATATGATGGAGTACTGCAGAAAGATGACTTGATAGTTGTCGGCGGCAAGGAGAAACCAATTGTAACACGCATACGGGCGATTCTAGTTCCCAAACCGCTGGATGAAATCAGAGATCCGAGAGACAAGTTCTCCTCCGTCAATTCTGTGGCCGCTGCTGCAGGCATCAAAATCGTTGCGCCAGACATAGAAGGAGCCTTGGCAGGAGCACCTATATACGCTGTCCCTCAGGGCGAAAAACCTGAAAGGTACGCGAGGCTCATTGCCGAGGAAATCGAGAAAATAAGAATCACGACCGACGTTGACGGCATCGTTTTGAAAGCCGACACACTGGGTTCACTTGAAGCCATCGCAGACATTCTGAAACAAAACAACATCCCTATCAGACTAGCTGATGTAGGAGACATTTCAAAACGGGACATCGTAGAAGCGTCCGTGGTTAAGGAACATGAACCCTTGTACGGTGCAGTGTTGGCTTTCAACGTTAGAATCTTGCCAGATGCTGAAGAAGAAGCTGGAAGTAGGGGCGTTCAAATTTTTCGTGAAAAGATAATCTATCACGTGATAGAAAACTACCTGTCTTGGTTTAAAGGAAAACGAGAAGCTGGGCTTGAGCAGGATTTTGACATCCTTGTCAAACCTGCCAAACTCCGAGTAATGGAAGGGTACGTTTTCCGAAGGGCAAAACCGGCAATTTTCGGTGTTGAAATCTTGGCTGGAAGCATCAAACCCAAAATTGCCCTTGTCCGACAAGACGGTGAGGAAATAGGCGAGATTCAGCAGATTCAAGATAAGGGGGAGGCATTGCCAAACGCTCAACAAGGAATGCAGGTCGCAATTTCAATGGACAAACCGGTGTTTGGAAGACACATATTTGAAAAAGACCTGTTATATGTGAAAGTGCCAGAACGACAAGTGAAAGTTCTAATGACGACGTTCGCTGAGAGATTGATAGCAGAAGAGCAACAAGCATTGAGCGAGTATGTGAATGTCATGAGAAAGAAAGTGCCGTTCTGGGGAGCATAGAAACAAGACCTCTCAGGTCACAGGGGCAACGTTCTTCCAACATTTGCTTTCTTCGCTTCTCGGTAGACGTAAATGGCTGTTGCAATGTCTTCTATTGCCAAGCCAAGATTCATTGCCATTATTCGCTCCACTGGGCTTTCGCGACCTGGTTTGGCGCCTGTTGTGATTTCGCTCAGGTCTGCGTACACGTCTGGCAGATCGGCAAAGTAGCCTTGAGTTTTATAGTACGCCAGTTGATTTCGGTCGTCAGTGCAGAACTTGTGCACAGAATGCATGGCTTCTGGTTTCCAGTAGGAATCAAAATCCAATGGACAGGCAAGACCTCCGTCTCTGAACCACGACTCTTCGATGATGGGTTGCGGTTTTTTCAGGATAGGGCCGCTAGTGACTACTATGTCACAGCTTTCAACAGCTTTCTTGGGCGATTCGACGGGAGTTGTGCTTATTCCGTGCAAGGCAGTCATTTCTTTCACGTATTCATGCAGGTTCTTCCCATTAGTGTCATAGGCCTTAACATGTTCCAGATTCTTGCACACTACCATCAAGGCTTCAAGGTTGCTTCTGCCCTGAACACCACAGCCGAGAACGCCTAGGACTCTCGAGTCGTCTCTGGCCAAGTGTTTAGCTGCAACTGCAGTCGCTGCACCAGTGCGTTTGGCCGTGATCCACGTGCAGTCCATGACCGAGATTGGAAAGCCAGTCTCAGAATCGTTCAAAACGAGTAAACCAGAAATGTAAGGCAGGCCCCTTCTTGGATTGTCCGGAAAGCCTGCCACCCACTTAACGCCTGCCGCCTTCATTGTTTGCAGATATGCGGGCATCGCGTGGATGAAAGCGTCCTTTTGGAGATGGACTCCTAGCTTTGGAGGCATTTCAGTTCTTCCCGCGGCTTTTTCACGAAAGGCCTCTTCTACGATTCTAATTATCTCTTTCATTGGAATGTTCAGTTTCTCAATGTCAGCCCGAGAAAGGTACAGGAATTCACCCTTGGACTCCATAATTAACACACAACCAAAATCGTAGGTTAAACAGAAAAACTTGTCGAAAATGCGACTGGTCAGCCGCCTCCGACTGGCGGTATTATTGCTAGAACATCGCCATCTGAAAGCTTCGTGTTCAATCCTTCAAAAGATGATATGCTTCTGCCGTTAACAAGGAACTGCAGAAAACCTCGGACCTCGCCGGTTTTGTGGTCGTAAACGTATTCAGCAAAGCTTTTTCCGTGTAGCTCAACTAAGCGTTCAAGTGCACTGTCAACTGTTACGGTTTCTCTTCTAGAGAATTCTAGAGTCTCCTCTTTTTTGCCAGTCACTTCTCTCAGAGTTGTGAAGAACCGCACCGAGACACGCACGCCGTCATTCACCAACATTGAAGTTCTCAACCTAAAATTTAAACTGTTTCACAGCGAAAGCAAGGTTTTTGATCAGACTGTATGTAATAATTTGCATAGTAAACTTGGAGCAGGGATTATGAACAGAATTATCCACTGATCAGTTCGCCTCAAACGTTCACGGCGGACGAGCACGTCGGAAGATGGTTGGCAGAGGGGCGTGCTAATGTCAGTACTCTTGGATGTGAACAATCTTTCCTCAGCGCGCTCTTCTGAGCAGATAAAATGGGGGACCTCTATCTTGTGAGCAATCGCCTATGAGTCCGCCGATTGTTGACGCAATTGCTCCGAAGACGGCAAGTATGATCGCTATGATTCCGACAAACAGACCAGCTAAACCGCCGAAAATTCCGCCTAGGATTCCGCCCGTAGCCCCGCCTACCGCCACAAAGCCTACGATTGCGAGTATTGCAATGATGATCCCGCCGAATATTCCCGCGAGGAAACCGGCTAACGCTCCTTTACCCATCCCTCCAGCTATGAGCCCTGCCACGAACCCACCAATGAACCCGCCTATCAGGTGTCCAATTCCTGGAAACATCCAGCCCAGAACCAGCGTCACGAGAAAGCCAACGAAAGCTCCCAGCCACAGACTTCCCATGCTTTCACCTTGCCCCTTCAACTGAGTGCAACCAATATAAAAGATTTGTCTGAAATCAGCTTCAAAAGAAAAGATCTGCCGCGTACGAATGTTTGAAGCTTAAATATGGCTTGAATCATACAACACAATGGTGGAAGGCAAGGTGGTTGGGCTTATGGTGTCTCTGCCTGCGAAATGGGAACAGTTTCTGAAGCATTTGGTCGACGATCACGAAATTGATATCAACGCCGTCGTCAGTCAACTGTGTGAGTGGGCCTTTTCCGACCCTGAAGACAAAGAACAGTTTAAAGTCTGGTTAGATGAGGCTTATCCCCCAGAAGGAGAAGCTGAAGAAGAAGCAAGAGCCGCAGGAGAAGAAGCTGCCGAGGAAGAAGAAGAGATCGAAGAAGAGTCTGAAGAGGAATCCCACGAACATCGGGATTAATTAGGTGACAAGCGCGCTCTTTTTGTCAAATCATATTTGGATCATATATTGACCCCGGGGGGAGGTCATCACGCGCGCAAATCAAGGGAAACCTAACAAGGAAAAAAAGGAGCAGATAAAGGGACAGATGGATGGTTAACTCCTCGTGAGAGTGATAATCTCAATGTTCAGAGAATTGTGGCTCAGATCAAAGGCTGGCTCCATGTCGGCGCACAGCATGTAAGAGATTTGATTGGAACTGCAAGGTACAAAATCAGCGATGGAGATACTGATAACATTGTATGAACCTACAGAACAGATGAAACATGTAGCTATAGAAACCGAATACTACGAGTCGAAAACATGGGGGCACAAGTATCCGAAAATCCAGATAGTCACAGTTGCTGAATTGCTGAAAGGAATAAAACCAATTTTACCACATAGGCATTGATTTTTCACACAATTTCCAACAAGTTAACAGTACCGACTGAGGTAAAGATTTATATTTGTGGGCATTTTTTCTTGTGTTCAATAGGTAAGATTTTAGGTTTGAATGGAGGATTTGTATGGCTTACTTGACGACAACAGCGTCGGGACAACCAGTCCTAGTTCTGAAAGAAGGTACGACACGAAACAGAGGAAGGGAAGCTCAAAGAAACAACATAATGGCAGCACGCGTCATCGGTGAAGTGCTGAGAACGACTTTGGGGCCTCGCGGTATGGACAAGATGCTCATCGACAGTCTCGGGGACATAACGATAACAAACGATGGAGCGGCAATACTGAACGAAATAGAAGTCGAGCATCCAGCTGCAAAGATGATGGTGGAAATCGCGAAGACACAGGACGACATGGTAGGGGACGGTACAACCACTGCCGTAGTGTTGGCGGGCGAACTGTTGAAAAAGGCTGAGGAACTCTTGGATCAGAACATTCATCCAACCATAATCGTGAGCGGCTACCGCAAAGCAGCACAAAAAGCAATGGAAACCATAAACAAGATTGCGATACAAGTGGACATCGACGACCGGGCAACACTGAAAAAGGTTGCTGTGACGTCCATGGCAAGCAAGGCAGTCGGTCCAGCAAAGGAACACTTTGCGGAAATCGCCATTGACGCCGTGCGACGAGTGGCTGAACAACGCGGAGACAAATGGGTCGCAGACATAGACAACATCCAAGTGACCAAGAAAACTGGGAAAAGCCTCTTCGAATCGCAACTGGTTCAAGGCTTAGCGATAGATAAAGAAGTCGTCCATACAGGGATGCCAAAGAAAGTCGAGAGAGCGAAGATAGCCTTGCTTGACAGCGCATTGGAGATCGAAAAGACGGAGATCAGCGCGGAGATAAGGATACACGAACCAAACCAGATGAAAGCCTTCCTGGACCAAGAAAACAAGATGCTGCAAGAAATGGTTGAAAAAATCAAGGCTTCAGGCGCCAACGTCGTTTTCTGTCAGAAAGGCATCGACGACATGGCTCAGCACTTTTTGGCGAAAGAAGGAACACTGGCAGCCAGAAGAGTGAAGCAATCAGACATGGAGAAGCTAGCAAGAGCAACGGGTGGAAGAATAGTCTCAAATCTTACCGATTTGAGAGCTCAAGACCTAGGTGTAGCAGGCCTCGTGGAAGAACGCAAGCTCGGCGAGGACAAAATGATATTCGTCGAAAAATGCAAAGACCCCCGTTCCGTTGCAATCATCATACGAGCCGGCCTCGAAAGAATGGTTGACGAAGCCGAAAGAGCAATGACCGATGCCTTGTCAGTGGTCTCAGACGTCATAGAAACCAACAAGATAGTCGCAGGAGGCGGAGCCGTAGAAGTCGAAGTGGCCAAAGAGTTGCGAAACTATGCTACTGAAGTTGGCGGAAGAGAACAGCTTGCGATAGAAAGTTTCGCTGACGCAATCGAGATAATACCCAAAACCTTGGCTGAAAACGCCGGATTGGAAGCCATAGACATACTCGTAGCACTGAGAGCCGCCCACGGAAAGCCAGATGGACAATACAAAGGAGTAAACCTCTTCACTGGAAAAGTCGAGAACATGCAGGACAAAGGCGTGGTCGAACCCGTGATTGTGAAAGAACAAGCGATAAAATCAGCCACGGAATCCGCGACGATGATAATACGCATAGACGACGTGATAGCGTCCACAAAACCGAGAGAGGGACCAGGAAAACCGCCAGGTGGAATGCCCGAAAGCGAAGACTAAACAACTTCCCCCCAGTTTTTTCTATATTCAAATCTTTTTTTTCACACGTTAGGAAACAAAGCAACTCCATTGTTGTGCACTCTTCTGACGGAAGAATTACATTATTCTCACCTTCATACCGAGGCTTGGCCGACGAAGGCATACATCACTGCTACTCAACCAGTTTCAGGAAATCTTCCAAAATGTAATTTATGAACTCTTGCGTGGTGCTCTTGCTGAAGAGTGTCACAACGCAGTTCCTTGTAATCCCAACCATGATTCCGCGTTTTTGGGTTTCGAAGACAACGTACCAGATTTTTCCATGCTCAAGATAATCATGGTACACCTTCGTGTCAACAAGATCTGATCCTGCCAAGCAAAGCTTCTCTACTCCCGGGATGTCAACTTCATCGAACCATATCAGCTTCGTCGCCTGCGGCTTTGACTCGTGAAGCTCCCTAAGGGTTTCATGGGACATCCTAACCTCCAGAATAGCCTGAGAGTTGATGAAAAGAACTTTGCTCAGCTTGTTCGCCACGTAGTTTGTCAACAGCTTCTTAACCCCGCGAGCCACGGACGGCGCCGACACCACTAGAAACGTCTTTTTCTCAGAAGACACAATCCAAAAAGGAGCCTCCTCCGTAGCAGGCGTTTCAACCAGATTCCGTCTGTAGAAACGCCTGCGCATAAAATCCCTGCTGAAGACTCCTTCCACCAATCCTTCTTTTGACTTCAAGTCCAAAATCTCTGTCACCAAACTCACGTTTTCACCAGCCTCGGTCTTGCAGAATTCCTCTTCCCGGAAGTCCTTAAGCTTCCACAGCATCAACCCGGGATCAACTTTCTCCTTGATCTCAAACACCTTAGCAGGCAGTACCAATCATCACACCACAAGACAATTTCCAACATCTGACTTTAAAGCATTCCACCCTAATAGAGCGAGCTTTCCATCGAAGAGAACACCCAAACCCTACACCATCCAGAAAGAGAACCTTGAACACTCAGAAGAATTCTGACTTTGGTACGCAAAAGCAAGGGCCAGAATCTTAACACACCCATTCTAGCCGCGAGTCTATCTCCGCAGATCGAAGTGTCTCGACTCTAATCACGTGTTCTGCCTCTTTTTTCGTTTCATGTTCTAGTAAGGTTTAAATAAAATACGCCTTATTTCGTAGTTAGCTTTGAACAATAACATGGATGGCGATAGATGTCAGACGAGTTCCGCCATAGACTTCGAATAATAGACACTGATGTAGACGGCACTTTGAAAGCGTCCTACGCGCTGGCAAAAATCAAGGGAGTCGGCCCAACCCTCGCCGATGCTATGCTCAGAAAGGTAGGAATAAGTCCTGACAAGAGGGCAGGTTTTCTGACAGAAGCTGAGATTGACCGGTTAGAGGAGATAGTCAAGGATCCGGCGAAGAGTGGCATACCAAGTTGGTTGCTGAACAGGAGGAAAGAGCTGGAAACTGGAATAGACACGCACTTGATAAGCGCGGATCTGGTTCTTAGGACTAAGATGGACATAGAAAAGATGAAAGAAATAAAATCGTGGCGCGGATATCGCCACGCCTACGGACTGAAGGTGAGAGGACAAAGAACCAAAACGACTGGCAGAGCGGGTAAAGCGCTGGGAGTCAAGAAGAAGACGCTTATGCAGAGACCAGCCGCAACGGAGAACAAGTAGCTATGGGCGACCCTAAGAAACAAAGAAAGAAGTACGACACTCCACGTTTTCCTTGGCGAACTGACATCATGCAAGGAGAACTCAAACTTATAGGCGAGTACGGTCTGCGAAATAAACATGAACTGTGGCGACAGGAGACCATGCTGTCAAAGTTCAGAGGCATAGCTCGCTCGCTCATTGGCCAAACACTTGGAGAACGCAAGAAGATGGAAGATGAGCTCCTCGCACGCCTGAAAAAACTCGGTGTACTCGACGAAACAGCAATATTGGACGACGTTTTGGACTTGACAATAGAGGATATCCTTGAACGCAGATTTCAAACGATTGTTTTCCGCAAGGGTCTAGCAAAAACAATGCAGCAGGCTCGTCAACTGATAGGCCATGGGCACATGACAATAGGAAATCGAAGAGTCACGACCCCCGGCTACATTGTGCCGAAACCTGAGGAAGATCAGATAACCTATACGCCCAAGAGCTCACTCGCGAACCCCGCACATCCACTGCGTCAAACAATAGCGGTCGCGCCGACTGCAGAAGCAAGATCAGCGAAATCGCGGAGTGAAGGAGAATAATGAGTTCAAGCAAAAGGACCGAAAGATGGGCGGTCGTGCACATATTCAGTTCCTACAACAACACCATAATCCACATAACCGACATTTCAGGCGCTGAAACAATAGCCCGAACGTCGGGAGGAATGGTTGTAAAAGCTAGTAGATTGGAGTCCTCACCTTATGCAGCGATGCGCGCAGCCTCGCTGGCCGCAGATGTTGCCAGGGATAAGGGAATAACCGCAATCCACATCAAGGTTAGGGCTCCTGGAGGAGCGGGGCCAAGAACACCCGGTCCTGGTGCGCAAGCAGCAATCAGAGCGTTGGCAAGGGCGGGGTTCAGAATTGAACGCATCGAAGAAGTAACGCCTGTGCCGCATGATGGCACAAGAAGGCCTGGCGGCAGAAGGGGAAGAAGAGTCTAAGAGGTACGTACGATCCTTCTTCTGATAGAAAAATTGAAATAATGCACCAATGTTCTATTGAGCGGCACAGCAAGGTGGAACACTGTAACGAGGTGTCCTAACAAGTGGAAATAAAGGTGCTTGAGAAAGACGAAACAAACATGCGTTTGCTCGTTCGAGGAGCCGATGTCCCATTCATGAATGCGCTGAGAAGAATCGTGACCTCTGAAGTTCCAAGCATGGCTGTAGACGAGATTGTAATCGTGGAAAACTCTTCCATACTGATGGACGAGACCATCGCCCACAGACTGGGACTTATTCCGCTGAGGACAGACTTGGACAGTTACAACCTGCCTGAGGAATGTCCGTGCAAAAGTGAATTCGGGTGCAACCTCTGCCGAGTCACCCTCACACTGGATGTGGAAGCCAAGGGAGAAGCAAGAACAGTCTACTCGGGTGATTTAGTTTCAGAAAACCCGAACGTCGTGCCTGTGAGCGACAGAATTCCGATATTGAAACTGGCTAAGGAGCAGAAAATAAAGCTTGAAGCGTACGCAAGGCTTGGAAAGGGTAAGAACCACGCGAAGTGGGAACCAGTTTCAATGTGCACCTACAAGTATTATCCAAAAATAGAGATCACAAAACGCTGTAGTGTCTGCGGGAAATGTGTCGATGTGTGTCCAAGAAGAGTTCTAGTGAAAAAAGGTGACAGCATCGAAGTTAATGATTTGATTGCCTGCACCCTCTGCCAAGACTGCGTTAAAGCTTGTCCAGAAAGTCCGCCGGCGATACAAGTCTCAGGAGAAGAAAACGCATTCATATTCAATCTGGAATCTACGAGTGCACTTCCTCCGGAAAGAATAATGGTCGAGGCCAGCAGAATACTGGATAAGCATCTGAAAGAACTTGAGGGCGAAATCAAGGTGAAAAAGAGTGAGAAAAGTTAAAGCAACAAACCCAGAACTTTTAGAACTCGCCAATTCTCTCAAGAAACAAAGCAGAGAAAGCAAAGCTGAAATCTGGCGAGACATCGCTGAACGTTTGGTCAAATCCAAGAGGAGACGCGTAGCCGTGAACCTCAGCCGTCTGAACAGATACACTTCCAAGAATGAAACGGTGGCGGTTCCCGGCAAGGTGCTGGCTACGGGTGAGATAACCCATCCGATAACCGTGGCTGCATTCACCTTCTCAGGAAAAGCAAGAGAAAAGATAAAAGCTGCAAGGGGAAAATGCGTGTCTTTCCCTGATCTTGCCAAGAAGAACCCGAAAGGTTCAAACGTCAAGATAATTGGGTGAAAAAATGGAGACAATGAGCAAAACTGCCACTGTAGTAAATGCCGACGGGCTCATTCTGGGCAGAATGGCAAGCAGGATTGCCAAGAGACTGCTGGAGGGCGAACAAGTAGTGATAGTGAACGCTGAAAAAGCCGTTCTTTCTGGAAGAAGGAGAAGCAAGGTAAGCGAAGCAAAGGAATTCCTTGATGTTGGAGGGGTAAATAGAGGGCCCTTCCATTACAGAAGACCAGATCGGATAGTCAGAAAGGCTGTGAAAGGAATGCTTCCAATCAGGCAGCCGAAAGGCATCCAAGCTTACAGAAGGCTCCAAGTGTTCATTGGAGTCCCAGATAATGTTAAAGACCAGAAGATGGATACTCTGGCAGATGCTCAAGCTAAGAAGTTGACTTGCTCATATTTCACAGTTGGCGAACTTGCGAAAGGAATAGGTTGGAATCAAGGGGAATAGATATGCCTGCTAAGAAAAGTTTAGTTGTCAGTGGAAAAAGAAAAACAGCCACTTCACGCGCTGTCATTAGGCCTGGAATCGGGAGAGTACGCATAAACAGAACTCCGGTGGAGATTTTCGAGCCGAACATCGCACGTGAGAAGATTATGGAACCGCTCATACAGGCTGGAGATGAAGTTCGCAGGCAGTTGGACATAGACGTGAAAATGTCAGGTGGAGGTTACATGGGACAAGCTGAAGCGGCAAGGATGGCAATTGCGAACGCCATACTGAAGTGGACGAAGAGTGCGCATCTGCGCACGGTTTTTGCTGAATACGACAGAACGATGATTGCTGGAGACACTAGGAAGAAAGAACCTAAGAAGTTCGGAGGACCTGGAGCACGGTCGAGGGACCAGAAAAGCTACAGGTAAAGAGGTTTGAATCTAATGATAATACCGGTGAGATGTTTTACGTGTGGCAAACTGATTGGAGACAAATGGGAGGAATTCGCCAGAAGGGTGAAGGCTGGGGAAAATGCTGGAGAGGTTCTGGACAGTCTAGCAATCAAGCGTTACTGTTGCAGGCGGATGCTTCTGTCGCACGTGGAGATATTTGATGAAGTGTTGAGGTTTTATGAAGAGGCTGAAAAACGGAAAGAGGCAAGAAGCTATTACTAGGACAATTAAAAGGGAAAATCATGTCTACAATTATTGAAGACATAATTGCAAGGAAGGTTTTCAACAGTCGGGGAGAAGAAACGATAGAGGTCGACATCATAACAACGTCGGGTTTTGGTAGGGTTGCAGCTCCTGCTGGGAAAAGTCGGGGGAAAGCAGAGGTTGTCTATTATCCGCAAGGCGGAGTGGAACAAGCGGTAAAAAAGGTGGAAGAACTCATAGCGCCGGAAATGGTGGGATTAGGGGCTGATTGTCAAGAGGAAATTGATAAAACGTTGCATGATATTGATGGCTCAAAAGATTTTCGAGTAATTGGCGGCAACACCGCGTTCGCCATCTCGTTAGCGAGTGCCGAAGCTGCCGCAAACTCTTCCGGACTCTTGCTGTTTCAGTATCTGGGCGGGCATGTCGCGCATGAACTTCCGTATCCGCTTGGCAACACTATAAGCGGCGGTCAACACACTCAGGGAAAGTCTCCTGACTTGCAGGAGTTTCTGGTTCTGTCGTATGGGGCTGAATCTTTTTTGGAGGCTGCGACGGCCAACATACAAGTTCATAGAAAAGTCGGTGAAGCTCTGGTAAAGAAAGACAAGCTCTTCGGACAAGGAAAAAGTGATGAGGGAGCTTGGGTTGCCAACGTAGGAAACACGGAGGCTCTAGAGGTTCTGACAGGCGCCTGTGAGGAAGTCGGAGCAGAAATGGGTTTCGAATGCGGTGTGGGCATTGATGCCGCATCATCTTCACTCTGGAACGGCAAGAACAAAACTTACAACTATCAAAGAGAGAAGAAAACGAGAGACTCGGGTGAACAGCTAGAATTCATTCTCGAACTCATCAGAAAATATCATTTGGTCTATGTTGAAGATGCTTTCCACGAAGAAGATTTCGCAAGCTTCGCGGAGTTGACGAAGAAAACCAAGAACTGCTTGATTTGCGGCGACGACCTATTCACTACAAACGATGAAAGACTGAGCCGCGGAATAAAGATGCACGCAGCCAACGCCGTCATAATAAAAGTCAACCAGGTAGGCACCCTGACGGATGCATGGGAAACCATCGAAATGGCAAAGAGGAGTGGATACGTGCCGGTGATGTCTCATCGTTCAGGTGACACGAGCGACTGGCACATAGCTCACTTGGCGCTGGCTTTCAAATGCCCAATAATAAAGACAGGGGTTGTTGAAGGTTCTCGCATTGCAAAAATAAACGAGTTAATAAGGATCGAAGAGTTTCTTGGAGACAGGGCCGGAATGGCCAGTCTTGAGATGCTTCAAGGGGGATAAAGTTGTCTGAGGATGAAGAGAGCAGGGAGAATATCGAAGAAGAAACCAGGGATGAAGAGACGATAGAGGACGAGGCAGAGCCGGCAGAGGAAAATAAAGCGGAGGCAACAGAACTAGCCGCTGAAGCCGTTCCGGAAGAAGAGCTTCTGATACCGCGAGACACTTTGTTGTCCGCTGGAATACACATTGGAACCAGAATGAAAACTGGGGACATGGAACAGTTCATATATCGTGTAAGGGCTGACGGCCTGTTTGTCCTAGATGTTAAAAAAACGGATGATCGAATAAGGGTCGCCGGCAAATTCCTAGCACGGTTTGAACCCGGAAAAATTGCTGCCGCCGCGGCTAGGCTTTACGCGCAAGAACCGATAAGCAAATTCTGTCAAGTAACTGGAGCAACTCCTGTAATCGGGCGTTTCATTCCGGGACTTTTGTCAAATCCATTGTATCCTAACCGCATCGAACCCGAAGTGCTCATAGTGTCTGACCCACGAGCCGATCTTCAGGCTGTGAAAGAGGCTGCTTCGGTAGGGATACCTGTAGTGGCTTTGTGCAGCACGGACAACGAGTTTAATGGAGTAGACCTTGTTATCCCAACGAACAACAAAGGACGACGGGCCTTGGCGGTCATCTACTGGCTCTTGGCAAGGCAAACACTGCGCGAGAGGGGCGAATTGCCCGTGGACAAAGACCTGCCTCTGACAGTCGACGATTTCGAAGCGAAGATTGCAAGGGAGGAGGAGGAAACCTAACCTGATGGTGAAGGTTCGGCGTCCATGCCAAGCCGGAGCCTTTTATGAGGGAACCTCTGACGCACTGAAACGGCAAATAGAGAAATGCTTCACGGACAAACTTGGACCGGGGGAGCTTCCTGAAGTTGCAAAAACTGCCCCCAGAGAAGTAATAGGGCTTATCTGTCCGCATGCAGGCTACATGTTCTCAGGACCTGTTGCTGCGCATGCTTACTATAGACTTGCCCTTGACGGCAAACCTGATGTTGTAGTTATTTTCGGTCCAAATCACACCGGATACGGTAGCGGTTTAGCCGTCATGAATGAGGGTGTTTGGCGTACACCTTTGGGTGATGTTGAAATAGACGGTGAAATAGCAAATCAAATCGTGCATGAGTCACGTACCGTGGACATTGACGATTCTGCTCACAGTTATGAACATTCAATTGAGGTTCAACTTCCATTCCTCCAGTATCTTTATGGTTCAGGATTCAAGATCGTGCCAATATGCTTCCTCATGCAGGACTTGTCTTCAGCGAGAGAGGTCGGGCAGGCTGTGGCTAAGGTTTTGCTTGACAAGAAAGCGGTCATCATAGCTTCGTCAGATATGACTCATTACGAGCCTCAGGAAAGTGCAGAAAGGAAAGATAAGAAGGCTCTTGAAGCAATCGAAGCAATGGATGAGGCTCGCTTTCAATCAATCATCGAAGCCCACAACATTACTGCTTGCGGCCATGGGCCAATAGCTGCTTTGATTACTGCTGCGAAAATCTTGGGAGGACGAGAGGCAAAATTATTATGCTATAAGACCAGTGGAGATGTGACTGGCGACTACTCAAGCGTGGTTGGGTATGCCGCCGTGTGTTTCATGAAATAGTGGTGTAGAATGGGAGTCGTTGCCTCAGCTCCCGCGAAGGTTATACTCTTCGGAGAGCACTTCGTAGTCTACGGTGAGCCCGCCATCGTTTTGGCCATAGATCGACGAGCGTATGCGACCGTCGATCGCCGCAACGACAAGCGCATCCATCTGCAGTCGGCAAACTTGGATTTCGCGGGCTTCTTCGAAAATGGGAATTTCAGGATTGAAAAGGGAGATGCCAAAGAGGCTAGATTGAAGTTTGAGGCAATCAGGCTGGCCGTGGAAAAAGTCATGAGAACGTGTGGAGAAGACGTTGGTCTGAACATTGAAATCAACTCAGCCGTTCCTGTCGCAGTGGGTTTGGGCTCTTCAGCAGCTGTGATAGCCGCTGTAACGGCGGCAGCTGGTTCTCTTCTCAAAGCGAAGATGTCGAAGGAAGACGTTTTCCGCATCACCTGTGAGACTGAGAAAGTTGTGCACGGCACTACCTCAGGAGTGGATCCTGCGATTTCAACTTTCGGCGGTGCACTCTTGTTTCAAATGGATACTGGGTTCAAGCCATTGGAAGTGAAGGCGGACATCCCGCTTGTAGTAGGGGACACAGGCGTCGAGAGGTCTACACGAGTTCAAGTTGAGAAAGTGCGAAATGTGATGGATAACTATCCAAGCCTCTTTGAACCGTTGCGAAAGGTTGCCAGAGAAATCGTTCTCAGAGCCATAGATGCGTTCAAGGAGAACGATTTGGCTACTCTGGGAGAGTTGATGAACATCAATCACGCCCTGCTTTATGGCATGGGAGTTTCCGACGAGTCACTTGAGCGGCTGATAAATGCTGCGCGTAAGGCTGGAGCGTTAGGCGCAAAACTAACAGGGGGCGGCGGTGGCGGGTGCATGATTGCGTTAGCAAGGAACGAAAGGCTTGAACAAGTCTTAGAGGCAATAATGAGGGCGGGCGGAAGACCGTTCATAGCGAGAAAAACAGATGAAGGGGTCAAGATTGAGCGAACCTAGGCTTACAATCCTGAAGATCGGCGGATCCGTCATTACCGACAAAGGTGGGGAGCTTGCGGCTCGAACAAAAGAAATAGATCGGTTGGCGGGAGAAATCCAGAAGGCCGGTGTCAAGAGCTTGATAATCGTCCATGGGGGCGGGAGTTTCGGCCACCCCTCGGCCCAAAGATATGCGATAAAAGACGGTTTAAAAGAGGATTCACAGAAAATCGGGTTCTCAGAGACTCATCACGTGATGACGGTTCTGAACGGCCTGTTCATGGATTCCCTTATTTGGCACGATGTTCCAGCAGTAAGTGTTACGCCGTCATCTTGCATAATCACCGAAAATGGCAGAATAAAATATTTTGAGGATGCATCGGTTAAAGCATTGCTGAAGCTGGGTTTTGTTCCTGTCCTTTATGGCGATGTGGTCATGGACGTAAAGTTAGGCTTCACCATCCTGTCAGGCGATCAACTTGTCTCATCACTTGCCATGAGATTCAACGCAGAGCGCATAGTATTCGGCGTCGATGTGGACGGGCTTTATGATACTGATCCCAAAGTTGAGAAAACCGCAAGAATGCATAGGCACTTAAGACCAGAAGAGCTGAAAGAGCTTCAGAGCAGATTGTGCAAGCCGACAGCCTGTGACGTTACAGGCGGGATGTTTGGCAAGGTGGTGGAGCTCTTGCCAGCCGTCGAACGTGGGATTCCAGTGACAATGGTGAATGCTTCGAAGCCTGGCTACGTCTGCAAGGTTCTTGAAGGAAAAGCGGTTGAAGGTACGGTGATAAAGAAGGAATAGATTTTGACTGAAAGGATGAGAAAACGGAAAGCAGAGCACATAAGCATATCACTAAAACACAACGTCCAAGCCAGAAAGGTGACAACAGGCTTCGAGGATGCAATATTCATTCACAAAGCCTTGCCAGAAATCAACAGGCAACAAATAGATTTGTCAACAACAGTTTTCGGTCACAAGTTTGCCGCGCCGCTAATCGCCGGCGCCATAACTGGCGGAACGCGAGAAGCCACGAAGATTAACGCGACAATAGCCGAGGCCATTGAGGAACTCGGTTTAGGAATGGGCTTGGGCAGTCAACGCGCCGCGTTAGAGGATAAGAAGCTTGAGGAATCTTTTGCAGTGGCGAGAAAAAAGGCGCCCTCAGCCTTTCTGATTGCAAACATCGGCGGAGTGCAGCTCGTTAACGGATACGGCTTGAAAGAGGTCAAGAAGGCGATGAAGATGATTGAGGCAGACGCGTTGGCGATACATCTGAATGCGTTGCAGGAGACAGCTCAGCCAGAAGGCCAGACAAACTTTGCAGGAATCCTTGAAAAGGTGGGCCAAATCGCTGAAGAAGTGGACAAGCCTATTATCGTCAAGGAGACAGGCGCTGGCATAGCTGCTGAAGAGGCAAAAAAGCTGCAAGCTGCAGGAGCCAAGGGCATAGACGTGAGCGGAGCGGGTGGCACAAGTTGGGCGGCAGTTGAATATTACCGCGCAAAAGAGCTTCAAGACGCTTTCCGACGCAGACTGGGAGACCTTTTCTGGGATTGGGGTATTCCAACAGCCGCAAGCGTTGTTGAGGTTTCCCAAACAGTGAGCATTCCAGTTATCGCTTCTGGAGGAGTGCGTAATGGAGTGGATGTTGCCAAAGCGTTGGCCTTAGGTTCAAGTTTGACGAGCCTTTCTCAGCCTGTCTTGCGGGCTGCGGTCAAAGGGGTTCAGGAGACGAGGGGTATGCTTTCGCTTTTGATGGACGAATTGAGAAATGTGATGTTCCTCGTCGGTGCAGAGTCGATTGAAGCTTTGTGTAAGGCTCCGGTTGTCATGGTGGGTAGAACGTCTGAGTGGCTGAGGGTAAGGGGGTTCGATGTTGAATCCTATGCGAGAAGAGGAGGGAATTGAAGTTTGGGTTTCGAAGAGTTTCTTGAAGAGAATGTCTCAGTGGTGAACAAAGCGATTGAAAGGTACATCCCGAGAACTTTGTCAAAGAACGCCATTCTTTTCAGAATCAATCAGCCGCGGTATGCTTACAACTTGAAAGCCTTGAACAAGGCAATTGTTGATCCGATCTGGGAGTTCCTTGACAGGGGCGGAAAGCGTTGGCGTCCGACGCTGTTCCTGTTAGTGTGTGAAGCACTTGGCAAGAGGCTCACCGATTTCGTTGATTTTGCGATAATTCCGGAGATAGTGCACAATGGGACCTTGATGGTTGATGACATAGAAGACGCCTCTGAATATCGACGGGGCAAACCGTGTACATACAAGATATTCGGGTTGGACATTGCCATAAACGCGGGAAACGCGATGTATTACCTGCCACTTCTGCCGCTACTGGAAAACAGGGACGAGGTTTCACAGAGAAAACTCGCCCAGGTCTATGAAGTCTACGCTCAGGAGATGATTAATCTGAGCCTTGGGCAGGCGATGGACATTGCATGGCATCGGGGCATGGCAAACGCAGATGAAATCAGTGAAAAGGACTATTTGCAGATGTGCGCGTACAAAACTGGAACTTTGGCAAGAATGGCTGTCAAGATTGCTGCTGTCCTGTGCGATGCAGACGAGCAGCTGGTCGAAAAGCTTGGGTATTTCGCTGAAAGCTTGGGCATAGGCTTCCAATTGAAAGACGACGTTCTAGACCTGACGAGCGCTCAGTTCACAGAGAAAAAAGGGGGACGTGGACAAGACATAACCGAAGGAAAGCGGAGCCTACCAGTCATACACACCCTCAAAGTTTCAAACATCAGGGACAGGAAAAGACTCGTTGAAATCCTCAACAGGCACACTTCGGATCAGAAGCTCAGAGACGAGGCTATTGCCATAATGCAGAGGTATGACTCTATAGAGTATGCCAAACGGTTTGCCAGAAGAATTGTCAAGAGAAGCTGGAACGAGGCCGAGCAGCTTCTGCCCGTTTCAGAGGCAAAGGAAAAATTAAAAGCTTTTGCAGAGTTCTTGATTGAGAGAAAAATCTAGATGATTGAGTGTAACACTTTGACGGCCAAAACTAACACGGAGCTCAAAGAGTTCATTCGCAAGATGGCTTTGTTAAATGCAGTTAAGCACGAGGGTAAGGCACAAACCGGTCCAGTTGTCGGAAAAACATTGGGCGAAAAGCCTGAATACAGAACCCGAGTCAAGGAAGTGTCGGACCTAGTTAACGAGGTTATCCGAGAAGTCAACGGTCTTTCTTTGCATGAACAACTGCACATCATTGAGGAGAAATGGCCCGAGGCTCTCGTAAAAGAGAAGGTGCAGGAAGAGAGGCATCTGCCGCCTTTGCCGAATGCGGCGAACTATCAGCGAATTGTCACGCGTTATTCGCCGAATCCTGACTGTGTGTTGCATTTGGGCTCTGCCAGAGCCATAGTATTGTGCCACGAGTACGCTCGCATGTACGATGGCAAATTTATACTTCGGTTCGAGGACACTGATCCTAAGCTGAAAAGGCCTGTTTTGGAGTTCTACGATCGCATCAGAGAGGATTTGGCTTGGCTTGGATGTAAGCCGGATGGAGAGTACATCCAAAGCGACAGAATACCAATATATTACGAGTATGCTGAAAAGCTACTCAATGACGGTAACGCTTATGTCTGCACATGTATGCCTGAGGAGTTTCGAAAGAGAATCTTGGCTCATAAGCCCTGTGAATGTCGCGATTGTCCTAAGGAAGAACATCTAGCAAGATGGCGGCGCATGCTTGAAGGAGGATACAGGCAAGGTGAAGCCGTTGTCCGCGTCAAGACGGACTTGAACCATCCCAACCCTGCGGTGCGTGATTGGCCTGCACTCCGCGTTCTTGACACTGAGAAGTACCCTCATCCGAGAGTTGGAAGCAAGTATCGCGTTTGGCCACTTTACAATCTTGCAGCGGGCGTTGACGACCATCTCATGGGGATCACTCATATTATCCGGGGGAAAGAGCATCTCACGAATCAAGTTCGTCAGGAATACATGTACCTACACTTGGGCTGGAAGTATCCTGAGACCATACATTACGGCAGGCTAAAGATTACCGGAGCTTCCTTGAGCAAATCGAAAATTGTTCAAGGGATGAGGGAAGGGCTTTACAAGAACTGGGATGATCCACGTCTGGCAACTCTTTTGGCATTGCGGAGGCGTGGAATAACCCCTGATGCGATTAGGAAGCTGATGATTGACATTGGACCCAAAACTTCGGACGTTGTACTGAGCTGGGAGAACCTTTATGCTCACAACCGTAAGATATTGGATCCGGTCGCTGACAGGTTCTTCTTTGTGCAAAACCCGATAGAATTGAGTGTGAAGCATATTCACAAAGAGTTTGTTGCAAGACTTCACTTACATCCTGATAATCCTGAAAGGGGTTTTAGGGAATACAGGATAGTGCCTAGGGGAAACGATGGCAGTGTGGCTTTTTGGGTTTCGAGAAGAGATGTGGACTCTTCAAAGGTTGGGACGGTGCTTCGGCTGATGGAATTGTTCAACGTTAAGATCATGAGTGCAAGCGTCTACGCGGCTGAGGCTTCTTTTGAAAGTGAGTCCTACGCGCAGGCAAGAGATATCAAGGCGCAGTTGATTCACTGGGTTCCAGTCGGCGAGGACATGCCCTGCCAGGTTGTGATGCCTGATGCAACGTTGGCCGAGGGCATTGCAGAGGGTGTTTGTAAAAGGTTAAAGAAGGACGATGTGATACAGTTTGAGCGGTTTGGCTTCGTGAGGATAGACCAAGTCAACGATAAGTTAACGGCCTACTACGCTCAAAAGTGACCGAGAGGAAAGGTATGCGGCAGCAAGAGAAGATAGTCATTTGGCCAGCTTACTTCGATTCAACCAAAACAAGAAATGACGGAAGAAGAGTACCGAAGAATTTGGCTGTGCCTTCCCCAAGAATCGTAGAGTTGAAGGAGGCCGCGGAGAAGCTTGGTCTACCTCATGAACTTGTTGCCGATGTTGGTTATTCTAAGACGCCGTGGCTGAAAACCGGCATGATTCAAGTAAAGAGAAGAGGTTCAAAAGGCCAGATAGTCCTTCTTATCGCCAAACAGCTTCTAAAAATGCGCAGTACACCTGGGTTGAAGTGAGGACTAGGTTTTTCCTTCTCCAGTCAGGACTGCGTTCAATATTCCGTGTTGTCCAGGGCGTGACGTGATGCGTGCTTGACCCAAAGGTGTCTCTACCACTGCGCCCTTGGTTATTACGCCTCGACGGTCGTAGTCGATGTTTGCTGGGTTTTTTATGACTCGCACGACCTCGGTTTTCTCCGTCTTTCCAGTTTTGGGGTTGGTTACACACACGTGTTTTTCGCTCAGTATCTTGAGCTTGAGGTTTCCTCCTCTTCCTCTTGCAACCTTCCGTTTCTGTTCACCCATGAGGGTTTCTGCTGGAAATGTGCCTTGCTCATATTTCCTCTTCTTTCTATAGCCTTTTTTTCTGGCTCCAGAAGGCCTTTTTTTGTGCGTGTCACCGTGCCAAACGGACATAGTTCTCTCCCTTGATGCTAAATTTGTTCACTATCACCATTTGTTTAAATATAAACCTATCCGTTTTCATTTCGAGGATTGTCTACTTTTGGAAAATTATCAAAAACATGCTTCAACTCTCTCTTCATCGATGCCGTGTCTTGGCTTAGGCCAAAGTAATCTGAAAAGTATTCGGTCGTCCTGATAATCATAGAGCGTCCGTTTCTTTCGCTGGCAATCAGGCCCATGTCCTTCAGCTCTTTGATGTGTCCATAAGCATGGTGGCCTCGTACGTCAACGACCCTTTTCTGGGCTACTGGTTGTCTGTAAGCTATGTAAGAGAGCGTCTTCAATGGGCCAACAGAGAGAAGCGGTCTGTTAACGAATCTCTTGACATGAGGCGTGAAATCACTCTTTAACTGCATGACAAATCTTTCATCTTTCAGTTTCAAGATTTCGAGGGCCGTGTTTCTGTTTAGGTAGTCTTGAACTAGCTTTTCCGCAACTTTTCTGGTCTTGGTTTTTGACCGTGTCTTCAGAACCGAGCACAACTCGTTCATGTCTAGCGGGTGTCCAGCAACATACAATGCGGCTTCCACAAGCACTAGGTCATCCTGTGTTTTGTCTCTGCTTTCTTCTTGCCTAACACCTACATCAGAACTAATTGCCTGTTTCTCAGCTTTCTGCAAGTCTTAACTCTCCAACTGTGATGTAAATCTCCTCTGTCTCTTCATTCTGCCACAAGTTTATCTTCCCCTCTTGGGCCAAGAAAAGCAACAGAATAAACGTGCGGATAGCCTCCAGTCGTCCAGAACCACTTACTAGGGTTGAGAACTCTATCAAACCCGCACCTTTCACTCTGTCCGAAAGAGTGGTGTAGAGCTTTTCCATCTGGAGTTCAATTTCCATCAAGTACAGGTCTAACTCTGGAAGAATCTCTGAGGGCGTTGGCAGAACGTTTTGTGCAACCGTTTTCTCAAGGCGGATTAGTTTTTCGCCCTTCAAGACATCGTCTAGGACTTCCAGCAGGTTTCTTATTGTTGTTGAAGTCAGTTCGTGTCTGAGGGGCAGAAACAATGGTGGAGGCAAGAAATCCTGTGGTGCCTTGGGGGGTGGCGGGGGTTCTTCCAGCTTCAGCAGAAGCTTTGACTTCATTAGGTATATTAGGGCTGAAGAATCGAGGGCAACGCCAGAGGCTCTGAAATCGACTTGTCCTGTTTTTTCCATGTGCTCAAGGAATGATGTGAGCAAATAGGCAATGTTGACGTTCCAGGGGACAAGCTTCTCAAGTTTGTGGAACTCGAAGAGGATGTTCCATGGTGGAAGCAGGTAGAACGGCTTTCTGGTGGTTGTAGATGACATCAGCTTGGCACCTCTAGGAATTTTGCCGAAACGACGTTTGAGTTTCCATCGCGCATGTAGACCCCGTAGACTTTCTGTGCCTTGTTCACCATTTCGGGCTTTAGTGTAATAACTATGAACTGGGTCTTGTCCGACTCTTCTAGAAGTAGATCCGCTAGTTTTGAAACATGCAGTGCGTCTAGGTGCGCATCTACTTCGTCGAGAACATAAAACGATGCGGGGGTGAACTCTTTCAGGGCAAATATGAATGCGACAGCCGCAACTGAGCGTTCGCCGCCGCTGGCTCCACTCACCACTATTGAGGGTTTATTCGGAAATGTTACGATCATGTCTATACCGCCTTGGAATGGGTCTTCGGCGTTTTCAAGCGTCAGCGTAGTTTCGCCTCCTCCGGTGAGCTTTGAAAAGTACTTTCGCAAGTTTTGGTTTATCTTGTCGAAGGCTTCTGTGAAGACTCTGCGTTTTTTGCGTTCAATTTCATCCATGAACTGTAGTATTGCCTGTTTTTCTTTTTCAAGTTCGTTCATTCTCATTGATAGTTCCTTGTAGCGCGAAATCTGATCTGCGTAGTGAGACAGGGCAAGTTGGTTGACAGCGCCTATTCTTTCAAGTTCGAGCTGCATCATTTTTATGGAAGTTTCGGCCTCTTCAACCTGCTTGGGCGTCACGGTTAGTGGTTGTTCGTAGCCGAGAAGTCTGAGCCGGTTTCGGTGCTGTTCGAGTTGCAGCAGGGATGTTTGAACGTTCAGTTGAAGTTGGTTCAGAAGTCTGTCAACTTGTTCATATTCAGGGTCAAGTTTCTTGAGTTCTTTGTCTATGTCGTCAATTTGAGCCGTGAATTTTTTGGATTCTTCTCTTGCTGAGAAAACACTCTTCGAAAGTTGGACTCTGCTTTTCTCGAGTTCTCCCAATTCTTGCTTCAGTGATTCTCTATCTTTCAATGCTTCTTCGACTTCTTTCTCCACTCTTCCCAGTTGCTGGTTGACTTTTGAAACTTGGATCTTTGAGTTTTGATATCCAACCCTTAAGACGTTGTCGAATTGCGACTGAAGTGTGGATGTTTCAATCTGGGTGGCGCCGAGCTTCTGTCTTAGGGTGATCATTTCTTCGGCGAGTTTTTCTCTGTCAACTTCCATTTCCTGGATGTGTCCGGGATCTGCTTTCCCTCTTAAGGATGTCAACTCAGTTTGGAGTTTCCGCATTTCCTTCTGGATTGTGCTTCTTTCGGCCCTGTGTATCCACATCTGTGCCTTTTCATTTTCTATTTCTTTGTCTGTCCGCGTAACGAGGTGATCAATTCGTTTTACGTTGGATTTTGTTCTCCTGATGTTTCTCTTGACTCTGATTATTTCTCTTTCCAGTGTTGTAATGGCTTCTGACAGACGGGCGATTTCAACGCGGGTCTTTGCGATTTCCTCTTCGAAACCTGTAATGTCGCTTCCTCTTCTTGAGAGGTGTTGTTGCAGCGCGTTGACTGCCTCGTCTAGACTTTTGATGGCTACTTCGCTTGGGATTATCGTGGAGAAGTCTATGGGAGCGCGGTAGTATCCGCTTTCAAACGCGCCGCCTACCTCGTAAAGGTCTCCGTTAACAGTAACTGCTCGGTGGCCTTGGGCGGACAAGGCGAATGCGGTCTTGTCGTCTGAAACGATAAGTGTGTCTCCAAAAACAAAGTTGATTGCGGGCTCGTAGTTTTTCTCGTATTTCATGAAGAGTTGAGCTGCCCCGTTTATTCCTTCTTTTTCTGGAACCTTTGCGGGTTTGACGTTTGTTGCTTCTTGAAGAGGGATTATCTTTATCCGCCCGAGCTTCATTCTTCTTAGTGTCTCTGTGCAGGTGAAGGCCGAATCAAGGTCTCTTACGATAAGTGCGTCTAACCATCCCGTGGCGGCAGCTTCTATTGCTCGCTGGAAGCTCTTGTCTATCTTTATTAGGTTGCGCAGTCTGCCATACACGCCTTGGATTACGCCGAGTTCGCCCAGTTCTTCTATGCTTCTCAATGCTTTTTCTTCTGCTGCGACGGTTTCTGCGAGTTCTCTTTGTGTCACAAACTCTACGACTGCCTCGCGTGCTGAATTAGCAATCTTTCCTGCTTCTGTTATTTCCCTCTCAGCAGCCTCTTTCTGTGCGAATCGTCGTTCGCGTGTTCTTTCTAGGTTTTTCAGCTGTGTTTTCTGTTCTTTCTGAACTTTTTCCAGCTCGAGGAATGATTTTTCCAGTTCACTCATTGTTCCAGAGAATCTTGCTTTTCGGTCGTTTAGATCTTTAAGTCTTCTACTACGCACCCTGATGGCCGTCTGGTTTTTCAGATATTCCGATCTTAGGAATGCAAGTCTCTTGTAGTCATCTTCGAGTTTAAGCTCGATTTCGCGGATTCTCTTGCTGTTTTCGCCGAGGTTTTCCCATAGCTGAACAGTTTCTTGTGCGAGAGCATCGTGTTCAGCTTGTTTTTGATTTGTCTGGTCGGAGATTCTGTTGTATTCGTTTCTTGACTGTCTGATTCTTAAACGGTTTTCATGTATCTCTTTTTGAATTGTTTGGTACTGTTCAAGATTGTTTTCTTTTATGCGCCTTAGGCCTTCGAGACTTGTTTTTCCAGAACTTATTTTCGTGGCCAACTCTGTTAGTTTCGATTTGAGTTCTCCGATTCTTACCTGAACTTTCAGTACTTGTGAGCCGCCTTCTTCGACTATTTCTGAGCTTAGTTTTCGCCATTCGCCTTCAACTGCTCTCCTTTTAGATCTTCGGTCATCGCGCAGCTGTCTCAGTTTTTCAAGTTTGCTGCCGATTTTTTGGGCTTCTGAGGAAGTCTTCTCCACCTTCTTCTGCGTCTGTGCCATTTCGCACGAAATCTTGACTGTTTCGAACTTTCTTATCTCGCCGTGAATGAAGTTGGCTTTCAACAGTTCGTTGCGCTCTCTTTCGAGATCATCTAGCCTCCTCTGCACTTCATCTATTCTTCCCATGGCCGTGCGGATGGAGATGTCTGCTGCTCGCAGCTTTTCTTCTGCTTGGGCTTTTTCGCTGTCATATTGACCTATTCCCACTAAATCTTCGATTATTTTTCGGCGTTCCATGGGTGAGATGTCTGTCAGACGGGTTAATGCGCCTTGGAGAATTATGTTCTGGCTCGTGGAGCTGATTCCGGCCATGGAAAGAATCTCTATGTTGTGCGCTCTTGAGATTCTCCTTCCATTGAGTCTGTAGACGCTCTGTCCGTTTCTGTAGACTTCGCGTGAAATTGTGACTGTGGCGGTGTCAACAGGCATGCGTCCATCTGAGTTGTCAAATTGTATCACGACCTTTGCCATTTTTGCCCTTTCTGGGTCGGCTTTTTCAGATCCGTGAAATATGAGTTTAGCAGCAGTTTCTGCGCGGAGCCTTCTAGTGCTTAATTCACCTAGCGAGAACAAGAATGCGTCCAAGATGTTTGTTTTTCCGCTTCCGTTTGGACCTGTGATAACTGTGAAACCTTTATCTAGAGCTATCTTAACCCCTTGCGGCCCGAATGATTTGAAGCCCTTAAGCTCTATTCTTTTAATGTAGGGCATTCAGTTTGCACCCTCGCTTTCTCCGGAACATGCCCCTATCTCATCATAGACATCTGTTTCGCGTTTTTATAAAAACATTTACTGTGTCTCCAAGCTTTAACAGTTACGTACTTTTCAGTGTTCTTTTCCACCTTTCGACTTGTACTTTGCAGCAATCTTCTTGACAAAATCTTTTATGACCGTGTCTGGGCCAAAGACAAGCAGGCATCCATCGGTTTGAACATGGTAAGAGAGATTCGATTCATTTGCAAGAGTTTTCAGTTTTTGGAGGGGCAGTTCTCTTGACGGTGTGAGACGGATCCACTTCTGTTCTCTGGGCAGGCTGGAAATGAACCTCGTTTCCTCTTCTTCTTCGTCAACGATTTTTCGGCCAGCTTGGTCTGTCCGTTCAAGCCATTCATCAACGTATGCTTGGCCGACCCTTTTCAGCCCTTCAGAAACTAGGTAGGATTCTACGTTTCCTAGGTATTCCTCAATTTTCAGAATGTTTTCTCCGCGGCTTGGGTCAGCTTTCGAAATGCTGATTATTGTCTTTGCGTTTTTCAAGTCGCCAATTATGTCTGCTGGAACGGTTATTCCCTTTTTCTTGAAATCGGTAACCATTTCCTCCAGTACTTTCCAGACTGCGAGATATCCCATGCACTCCTTCCTTGTTCCAGTATTCCTTTAGGCAATTGTAGTTATTTAGGAATTGTCATGATTGAGTGGAGCAAATGAAAAATTTGGGAAAATGTTCAGAAGCCAACAGGCTTGGATGGTTCAGCGTTTTCCAAATTTCTCTTTATAGACTATGTGGCGCAGTTCCTTTCTGTCCTTTTTCGGAATATCGTTCTTAACGTGACCGATTGGTAGAAGTGTTATCATACGGTGGTTTTTCGGGATGTCCAGAATCTTTTTCACTTTGGCTTCGGCTGAGTTTCTCTGGTTCTTCACGTCAAAGATGCCAATCCAAGAGGACTGCAGTCTCAGACTGTGAACGGCGAGGGCCATGTTCTGTGTGGCTATGGCTCCGTCTTCCACAAAGTGATACGGGTCTTCATCAGTATCGACAGTGACTGCGATGCAAACTGGCGCTTCTTTCAGTCCTTGAACAAAGGTTGTAGGAACTACCTCGCTTAGTTGTTCTCTCGTTTTCGGATCTCGTATGACTATGAAGTTCCAAGGCTGCTTGTTAAGCCAGGAAGGTGCCCACCGTCCGGCCTCCAGGATGTCTTCAATCTTGTCCTGCTCTACGTCGGTGCTTTCGAATCTGACAACTGTTCGCCTTTTCTTGATGGCATCCAAAACTGGGTTGTCCATGGGTTCATTCTTCCTTTTTAGTATCTAATTAAAAATAGTATTTTATAAGCTTAGCGCGCGCTTTAGCACTTTTGACCGCCTATCTGTGACAAAGGTCTGCGGAGCAGAGGTTGATTCTACTGTGTGAAAAGGAGGGTTTGGACATGATTTTCTGGCGGTGTTGGATGAATTTCCGATTCTGCTTCTGAATTCATAAATGTTTAATGTTTCAAGAAGTCAGTTGTGTCTGCAGGGTGAGTTGCCTTTGAACGAACAAATCTTTCAAGCTTGCAAAGAATTGATTGACGACGCAAAGCAGGGTTGCGCTGATTTGGTCTTTAAAGAGGTCTGTCTCGAAATTCTATCAAGAGCGAGTCACGTTTTGACAGAGCGTCAGTTCAAACAATTGGTTGCGTACACGTCAGAAAGAATGAAAGAGAGAGTGTCTTTTGAATTTCAGCAGGAACTAGCTATGAACAAGTAGGGCATAGCATAGCTTCGTACATTAATCGTCTTAGCATCTTAGCATCGATTCACGCGTTTCAACCTTCGTTGAGGCTGTATCCAAGGGCATCTTCGCCCTGCTCTGTCCTTTTCCACAACAGTTTTTCTTACAGATCTGGCTTGAAACGAATTGCATGCTGGGAGCCTAGTTTAGCTTGTAACCTATTTTCCGCAGAAACTCCTTCCTTTCTTTGATGTCTCGCTCAGTTTCTATGTCTTTGCTCTTTGATCCGTCAACTACGCCGATTATTCCCCTACCTTGCTGTGTCTCTACAATGATGATTTCTAAGGGGTTTGCTGTTGCGGCATATACTGTGCAGACTTCTGGAACTTCTTTAACCTTGTCCAGGACGTTTATGGGGTAGGCGTTTTTCAGAAAGATAATGAAGCTGTGGCCGCATCCAATTTCAAGTGCAGTCTTTGCTGCCAGTTGCCTCAACTCCTCATCGGTTCCCTCGTGTCTCACTAGGCATGGACCTGAGCTTTCGCAGAAACCTATCCCGAACTTTATGTTTGGAACAGCGTTAACCAATGCTTCGTACAGGTCTTCAACAGTTTTGATGAAGTGCGCCATGCCCAGAATCACGTTGCAACCTTCACGTGCTTCGATCCTGACAGTTTTGAACTCCGACATGATGATTTTCCTGCTTACTTTGCTAGTATACGGCCTTTGGACTTAATCTTATTTACGTTTGAACCTTGCAACCTTCACGGCGAAGAGAATTGTGCCGAACGCTAGGATTATTGACGATGCGTAGAACGTGTTCACGTAAGCTGCATATGCCGATAGGCCGAGGCTTTTGACTTGAATGTCTGCAAGTGGGCCTCCTATTAGGACTCCAGCTGGTCCCCAGCTTAAAGCCATGACCGCGTTATACCGGCTGAGCAATCGTCCTCTTCGATGCTCTGGAATGAGGTCGCTGCTGAACACGAAGCCTACTGTTTGTATGGTCCAGAATGACACGCCGTTTATTCCGTAGACCAAAGCCATCAAGGGAACACTGTGAGCAAGGCTGAAAAACAAAGGCGTGAGAATTGCTAAGACTAGCCCTAGCAACAGGACTTTGGCTCTTCCAATCTTGTCCGAAAGTCTTCCTGCAGCAAGACTGGCAATCATCCCGCCTATGGTCCATGCAGTCAATATTAGGCTCATTTCAGGGTCTGTGGCGTTCAAGCCTCCTTTGAGTGGTAAGAAAAGAAGGAATATCTGGTTTATCGAGGCGGCGCCCAGGATTATTACTACGAGAGCGACTAGAAACCAACGGTATGTTCTCGCGTCTTGTTCGTTGCGTTTGCCGTTTGTAACTTCTCCGTTGTTTGTCGTTGCTTGTTCTTCACGGGTGCTCTTTGCCTTTATGCCTCTGGAGATCAAAGTCATCAATGCCGCGCCTATGAACAGAAGAATTGTTACGATGTAGAAGATTGTTCCACTTCTAAACCCTCCACCGTCATTGTAGAGGAAGCCTGCGAAGAGTATGCCGACCATTCGGCCTGAAGAAGCGATGAAGTTCATCATGCCTATTATTCTGCCTCGTGTTTGAGGAGTTGTAATATCTGTGAGCAACGCGGCCCACCCTACATCTGACATTGACCAGAAAAACTCTAGGATTGACAGTCCGATTATGATCGTCAAGCCTGCTTCAAAGTTGTTTCCAGCTGCAATTAGCGACCTATGTGCCCAGAACACAATTATATACGAGAACGCTGCGATTGTTTCCCCTGCCACTATCAGTTTTGCCCTCAGTTTGTAGCGATCGCATATTCTTCCCCACAGCAGGTTTTGGCCTATTGAGGAAGCTATCATGTTCAGAGTTCCAAGCGTTGCCGTTGATGTGACTGTCCCCATTAGCAGGTACAGGTAGTTTATCATGAAAGTGTAGAAGACTCCTCTTCGGAGGAATGTTAGGAACTCGAAAAGGCTCAGGTTGAAGAACGTTCCTCTGGAGGATGCTTGTTCAGCATTCTCGGTTTCGGCATTCTTCATCGTAAGAATCACTGCGTTGGCACGTTGTGTTCTACCAAGATGATGTTTTGAAGTTAAAGAAATGGTGTACTATATGAGGAATTTGCCGTTTTTGTAGAACGGTTTGTCGTCTGCGTGTATCTCTCCGTCTTTTTTCATGTCCTTGAGTATGTCCCAGTGGATTGCTGAGTGGTTCTTGCCGCCTGATTCTGGGTATGAGTTGCCCAGGGCCATGTGTACTGTGCCGCCAATTTTTTCGTCGAAAAGCATGCTTTTCGTAAATTTGGTTATTCTGTAGTTGGTTCCGATTGCGGCTTCTCCAACATGGTCTGTGCCTTCGACCTTTAGGAGTTGTTGAAGCAGCTCGTCACCCTTGGCTGCTGAAGCCTTTACTACTTTGCCGTCTTTGAAGGTGAGCCTTATGTCTTCAACCTCTCTGCCAGAGACTATCCCTGGGAACGTGAACCTTATTGTCCCGTTCACAGAGTTTTCGACAGGTGCCGTGAAGACTTCTCCGTCTGGCATGTTCTCTTTTCCGCTGCAGTTTATCCATTTTCTGCCTTTGACGTTGAAGGTTAAGTCCGTGTCTTCTCCGATCATGTGAATCTCTCTTGCTTGGTTTAGGAAATCGCAGATTCTCTGTTGTTGCTCGTGCACTTTCTTCCATTCTGCAGCCGGGTCTTCTTTGTCGACGAGGCAGCCGCTGTAAACGAAGTCTTCGTATTCTTCAATCGACATGGCGGCTTCTTGTGCTTGAGCGTCTATCGGGTAGGGCAGGCCTGTCCATCTGAGCTTGCCCTCTGCCACTCGCTTGAAGAAGATTTCTGCTAGTTCTTTTCTTGAAGCTGACCGCATCCTTATTCTATCTGGGTCTATGTTTGAGAGCCCTTTCGGGTTTGGTTCGCAGAATATGCCTATGCTGACGTCAAAGTTCTCTAATACGAATTTTTCAAGGGGTGAGACGAATTTCAGTTGATGTTCTTTTGCGTACTTGTAGAACGTGTATTGAACGTTAAGGTTTGGAATGACAGTCGGGTAGGCGTCGCTCAGCAGGCATTCTTTGTAAAGTTCGTTGATTAGTGGAAAGGCTTGTTCAGTGCCTTGTATAAGGACTTTTTCGTGTGGTTTCACGTTGACGCTGTAGTGGACGGAGAGTTGCGCGAGTTTTTCGATTCTTTGATCAACCATCTGCTACACCGTTTGGAAGAATCCTAAGAATGTGGGATTGTATTTAAAGGCTTGCCGCCAATGAAGGGAAATAGGATTGACGAATTCTTGTTTTCAGATTATCTCGCTGTGACGGGGGCATTTTGTCCGTTGTCATCGAAATAAGTGGTTAAGAGTTAATAGCAACTCGAATGCGCTTAGTTGCCATTCATACGACAAGTTTTATAAGTCTCTAAGGCGTGTGGTAATTGCGTCGTGCAAGAAGCGATTTTTGCACAAAACAAGTAAAGGAGTTGAAATCGTAAAATGGCAGAGAAAGAGATGCACAAGGCAGTTTGCGCTGATTGTGGAAAGGAATGCGAAGTTCCCTTCAAGCCTGACACAAGCAGACCGGTTTACTGCCGAGAGTGTTGGTCCAAGAGAAGAAATTCAAGAAGAAGATTCTAAGTCAAGCTAATTGCTTTATCGAATCTGCCCTTCTATCCTCTTTTCTTTTTACAGTGTGAACGCTTTAGGCTATGATTCTGTTCTTAATTGCAGGGCAATGTTCCATACTGCCTTTGTGTGGCATGTTTTGGATGGTGCCGCATGCGTGAGTTTTGCGTTGATGTTCGAGCACAAGACGCGGAAGAGTGAGACCGAAAGCTCTAAATTTCTTGGTGCTCGTCTCTTGTAGAGCATGTAAAGAATGGGCCGGTAGTTCAGTTGGTATGAATGCCTGACTTGCACTCAGGAGGTCTGGGGTTCAAGTCCCCACCGGTCCACTTATTTTCAGAAATAGAGCTTGTATTGGGCTCATTTACTTGCATGGTTTTACTTGCATTTACTTGCGGATTTTGTAGCAGCTCATATGGCACTCTGTGGTATGTGTAGATTCTGATCTGTTTGAGTTTGGAATGTGGAGCAAATACAGGACTCAAGGAATCAATGAGCACTACTACAAGGATTATAACGATGCTCACTATGTCTCAACATTCAAAAGGATAATCGATTGCTGTGAGCAGTACAAGATAAACTATGGGTTGGCTATACACTCAAGGGATTTCATAGAAAGAAATGGCTTACCATATAGAACGTACCCACCTCTGAAAGCCAAGCTTTTCCCTGACCTATCCTTTTTTCTACATTAGTCTAAGCCGTTACACGTTCACTAACTAAAACTAGATTCACTAATATTTTGTTAGTATTTCCAGACAGACAGATCTAGCATGTAAGTATCATACTCTAAGCCTATATTACAAGTATTCAGATAATCAGGGCTTGAATACAAGAGATCAGTTATTCCTGAGAACTCAATGATATACGCTTATTCTTGCTTAGAGATATCCATTGGTAACTAGGACACCTATGTTGGCTGCTTAGTCTTTGTGAGAGATCTTCCAGGACGTTCTTCCATAGAGCTTAGATATATTGGTAGAACTAGTGTTTGCTTATTGATTCTTCCACAAGTCATAAGAACTGATGCAGAGAACGCAACTGATGGTGAGAGATTGCTTGAAGGCAAGAATGTGAATTTGAGACTTGAAGAAAAGGAAGACATGAAACTAGTTTCGGAATGGCTGAACAACCCAGACTACTGGGGTGAATATCTTCCTCTCAAGCAGCAATCCAGGACGGAGGTTGAGAAAGAATATGATTCCCAACCTCAAGAGTCAAAGTGGTTTATTGTTGAGAAAAAAGATGGAAGCAAAATTGGATCAATAGGTTACTTCATGGCAACAGGAAATCTTTTGGAAATAGGGTACTCACTGATTCCGAATGAAAGAGGTAAGGGCTACTGTACTGAAGCTGCAAAGATCTTGGTGGACTACTTGTTCCTTTCAAAGAGCATAGTACGAGTTCAGACCCATACAGATGTAAGAAATCTGGCTTCTCAACAAGTATTGGAAAAAACTGGTTTTAAGAAGGAAGGAGTAGTTCGTAAGTCTCTGTTCGCCAGAGGAGAATGGAGAGACATGATCCTCTACAGCATTTTGAGAGAAGAATGGAAAGAACCAAAGATACTGACAAGGACTGAGAAGAAGTAAACAAGGTTCTGTCTGTTATTAACATAATAAGCTATAATTGAGCTTCTTTTCTATCCTTAACATTTTTCATCAGAAATAGGTTACCAGTTGCACTTTATCCAATTATATTCATCTATGATCTTTATGCATGATTTTTTATATCGCCTCTGAAGAGAACCTATAGGTGACTTTAGTTTCTTTAGCCAAGTCTGCATATTAACTAGAAATCTAACATACTCTGCCCCATTTTCTTTGAACACGTAATGATTTCTAATCGCTCTATCCCATATGATAAATAGGTTTGGGGCAACTAAATGAAGTGTTTTTGAGGCTGCTGTTGGTCCAACTCTCTTGGTTTTGCCCTTCTCGGACTTCCATTCGGTATTCATAATCTCATCATAAATATCTACAAACTCACTTGACATTCGGTCTAGGTCTACTGTTAGAAGGGCTTCTTGTCTTAACTTTGTCAATTGAAGATCCATTTCTCTGAGTTTGTCACCTATTCTCTTGCAGCCTTTGAATCCCAATACTCTTCCCATTTTACCCCATTTCAACAAATATGGATGCAAAACAGATTCAACTTCGGAATAATTCAAGGTACTGAGCTTTTTGTTTTCGAAACGTTGGAGAGCGGTTACATAGATGCTATCAAGGTTTTTGTGTCTAGATTCATACAAATCCACAAGGTTGGAAAATTCTTCATGAACTGGTACCCTAACAAGCTCAGTCATTCACATCATATACTATGTATCCCATTCACCTTCTTTTTGACTTTGTGGAAGAGGGTTTCTAGAAGTTTTTCATCGTAATTAAGAATTTATAAGCTTAGAATTTTCTTCTCACAACGGTTCTACCTACTCAACATAGCTTGGAGATTCTTACACAAGTCATAAGAATTGAATTAGACTAGTGGAAATACAACATATGGTGAATCGGATTGCTTGAAGGAAAGAATGTGAATCTGAGGATTATGGAGAGAGATGACGTTGACTTTCTAGTTGAATGCCGTAATGACATAGATTTCTGGGGGGAATACGTCCCTATTGGAGAGCAGATTTCGAAGGCAGAATGGATGAAATATTTTGATAGTCCTTCGAACTTGGCAATTTTGACTGAGATGAAGACGTTCATCGTTCAGAAGAAGGACGGGATTAAAATAGGGATTATCTGTCATCGGTTGAATCAGCCATACAAATGGATGGAAATTGGTTACTTTTTTGCTCCCATTGAAAGAGGGAAAGGATACGGAACTGAAGCTGTTCAGTTAATGATTGACTATTTGTTTTTGTCAAAAGAGCTTGCTCGGATTCATGCAATAGCTGATGTGAGAAACAGGGCATCTCAAAGAGTCTTGGAAAAAGCAGGTCTCCAAAGAGAAGGAACAATGCGAAAGTGCCTCTTCAACAGAGGAGAATGGAGAGATTACTATCTCTACAGCATTCTAAGAGATGAATGGAAAGAACCAAAGATACCAACGAGAACGGAGAAGAAGTAGAAAAATTCTGTCTGTTATTAACATATAGAGCTTTAATTGAGCTTCTTTTCTATCCCATATTCTATTCATGGCCAATGATGTAGTCTTTAATACTCATCTAACCTAATCTTGTCTTCTGGGTGTCAATGGTGGTTGACATACAGACTGTTTCGATAGTGATTGCATCTGCCAGCATTGTGACAGGAATCCTGTACTATTTTCTGGATATTCGAAATCAGAGTAAGATGAGACAAAGCGATCTTGTTATGAGACTATATACAACTTTTCATAGCAGGGAATTTCAAACAGAAATGGCAAGAGTCATGACAGCTGAATTCAAGGACTACGATGACGCTGTGAAGAAGTACGGATGGGAGTTCGGATTTCCAGTGGGACTGTTCTTTGAGGGAATAGGAGTTCTTCTAAATAAGAAACTTGTAGACATCAGCTTGGTCGATGACCTCTTCACTTTCCATACGAGAATTGTTTGGGAGAAGATTAAGCCTATTGCAGAAGGTGCTAGAAAGCACTTCAAAGCCCCAACAATACTTGAGTGGTTTGAATACTTATACAATGAAATGAAGAAGAGAGAACAAAAGCTTCAGCAACCAGCTGCTAAGGGAGGGTAGATAGACCTGTGAGATTTGATGTTGGCTGTGATTTGGATGAGTTCAGAAGATATTACAGGAACAGTGGTATTTACGAATATTTGAGGTCAGTTGGACTCACTGATGGCTATGATGAGAATCTCGACTATATGATGAACGTTGTGATCAAGGATTCGTCTCAACTCATTGTTTGGAGGGAAGACAACAAAGTTGTGGGTCACGCAGTCTGGCATGAAAGCAATGCTGAGGAACACAGAAAGGGTGATCCTAGAGACAAGGAAGATAGAGAGGCATTAAAGAGACTTCTTGGTGGGAACAAAGACTTTGTTGAGCTTCATGAAATCTGGCTGACCAAAGAGTACAGAGGGAAAGGTTACGGGAATGAGTTCTTTGATTTCTTCGAAACCTACATGAAATGCAGAAGCTATGTTGACCTTGTGTTCTATGCTCATCATCCTGCTGCATTAACCATATGCCGTAAACATGGATACGAAGAAGGAGGATACTTGAAAGGACTGAAGGAATATGTTTTCTATCTCCCGTTAAAGAAAAATCCCTAAGCCTTGCATTGCTGCATTTTCAAAGATTTCAGGAACTTCATAGAAGTTTTTCATCGTAGTTCTAACTGTTTTACAGACAAAGAAAAGAGGGAACTAGTGATGTGCGAAAATGCTGGGTCTTAGGTAACCAGAACACTTTGTATCAAAGATGAAGAGTCAAATTCCTCTATCAACTCCAATCCTTCGCTCGTGGTATGATATAAACTGCCACACTCTTCAATAAAACCATGGGTTTTCAGAAACTCGATATACCGAGTGAATTGCACAGAACTCAGAGAAACCGATCTGAGCACTTGTGTCTTTCTAATATCCTTCTTTGCTGCTTTCAGAATTGCTACAGAAATAGCCAGAGAACTTCTCCTTTTCGACGGGAAAGTCAGGTCCATAACCCTCTCCCCCACTATATAGAACTATCTTCTAGAAGATAAACATACCTTGAGAGCGGGAAAAGGAGGATTTCAGGGACTTCCTAGAATTAGCTAGGTGTGAGACGCATGAAGTTTTCTGAAGAATTCTTCAAGCAGGAAAAGATATGGATCAGGAGCTTTGGCAATTTCTTCCTTGTATGAATACCAACTATCCAAGATTTCAAGGAGACGAATTCCAAGACTCTGCTTTCTCTGTTGCTTGAAGTAGGCTATCGTTTGCTTTCTCGTGAGAGGAAGTTTGCCTTTCTCTGAAAATGCTAGATAAGACAAGCAAATGTATACGTCTTTCAGCGAATAGTAAACAAGTTTGGTTTTTCTGTCAAGGGGATGAGGAAAAGTCAACATGTGACGGATTGTGTCAAGTGTGTCTCTGCTTTTGTAAGTAATGTAGTTGACTGTCTCTTCTTTTGTTGGCAATTCCACGTCTAGAGTGCCATAGAGAGGCTTTGCATATAGAAACTCTAAGCAATGCCCTCTTGGCATGGTTTTCAATTCATCGAGACTAAGTAGATATGAGGAGAATTGAGGATATTTGAGGAAAACAGTCTGAAGCCTCCTAATGACCTCTTTGTTCACTTTTCTTGTTATGATAACTGAGTCATAATCACTGTCTGGTCTTGCTTCTCCCTTTGCTCGACTACCATGATGTAACAGGCAGACTAGATTGTCCTGTAGAGCCTCCAAAACATCCTCTCTGAAACTCTCCAGAATGTCTCCGCTGTGTGACATCAATCCCACGATCTCTGATAAGCTGATCAAAGTCTAATAAAACGCTACTGCTCAGCAAGAGGAAGAGCTACAAAAGGCAACTTTCACAATAGTTCTAGGGAGTCCATAGAAGTTTTTCATCGTAGTTCTATTGTGAACAAAGAAAAAAAGGATGGAATGTTTCGATTTGTTTCGATACTCAGTTTAGTGTTTGTTCTAGCTCTGATATTGCTTTTAGTGTTCTATCTCTGAGTTCTTTGAATGATGGGCTCCAGTAGCCTCTTATGAGCATGGAAGGATTTCAGGACTCACTGTATTTGAGACAGGAGTTCCATTTGTAGAGGTTGCAGTGCTTTGATTGTTTTCTGTTGGGTGTCTTTTAGTAGAGGCTTATAGTAGAATTTCATGAATACCGTTTGGCTTATTCTTCCTTGCAATAAATCAACCAGCTCTTGAGGCAAATCGTTTCTCAGCCTAGTTGCATAGAGTTTTCTCAATTGTTTTGTCTTAGTATTGAAACCCTGTCTCCCAATCATTGTGTCTATTGCTGAATATTTGATACTTGGTTTTGTTCTCAAGACAAGCTGAAGCAGTTCTGGGGTTATGAAGGAAATGTATGCATTCTTTGATTTTCTCAAGAACAAGTCTGGGAATCTGAAATGTTGCAGCATCATTAAGTCTTTGTCCAGATACAAGTCCAGCTTATTCATGTTTGAAAGATCTGTTATCAGTTTGCATGACATTGCTGCTTCGCTAGGTCTCAATCCAGTTAAGACATCAAATATCAAAACTGTAGAGTAATCACTCGGTAGCTTCTTGATAACTTGTTTAAGCCAAATTTCTGCCTCTTCTATGTTGCTGTTTAGGATGCTAAGGAAAGTTTCTAAGCTGTTTGTGTTTTCCCACTTCAAACCATGGTTTCTGATTATCTGTTTCCACTGTTCATAGACTCCAAGATACTTTGACAGATTGCTAAGTGAACTCATTGCCATTCTCCTAACATCTTTACTCAATACCAGTAACTGTGAAGTTAGGCTTGGTTTTTCCAGAATAAAGGAGAATCTCTTAGCATATCTTAGAATCTCTTTTGCATGCTTCTCTCTGTGTGTTTTAAGCAAATAATTGCCAAAGTTTGCCCAAATCTCCTCAGATAAAGACTTGCACTCAGGAGGTCTGGGGTTCAAGTCCCCACCGGTCCACTCCGCATTCTTCTCTTTCGAATTGCTCCAATCAAGCTTTTCCGAGCGTTATAGGATGCCGTAACGGCGTCATGAATTCCTGCAACTCTAGCCCAACTTCCTCCAGCATCGATTGGTCAGGGTTTAAGAAATCTAACGTGCGCCTATTGAATAGTGAGACGAAGAACTGATAGGGTGGAAACAAGAAATGTGAACCTAAGGGGAAGGTTAATGAAGATAAAATTCTTGGGCGCAACGCGTCAAGTGACGGGATCAAGCTACTTTCTGGATGCTAACGGAGTGAAGATCCTTGTCGATTGCGGATTGTTTCAGGAGAGGGACTATTCCTACAGAAACTGGGAAGCCTTCCCCGTTCCTCCAGACCAGATTCATTTTCTCCTGCTCACTCATGTTCACTTGGACCACTCCGGACTTGTTCCCAAGTTTGTCAAGGAAGGATTTGCCGGAGACATCCTGCTGACCCCCGCATCCAAAGCGCTTTTTCCCATCGTGATTTTGGATTCTGCTAGAATGCAGGAAGAAGATGCTGACTTCAAGAAAAAACGCCATGACAAGGAAGGGCGGGCCGGACTATACCCGGAAATCCCTCTGTACACAGTCCAAGATGCCCAAAAGTGTTTTCCTCTTCTGAAGGAGGTTCCCTATGAAGAATTTCTGCCGCTGAACGACCGAGTCAAGGTATGTTTCCACGATGCTGGCCACATTCTCGGCTCAGCCATGATTGAGATAATTGTGCAAGATGAGAACGGGTCGCGGAACATCATCTTCTCTGGGGATATTGGCCAGTGGAATAAGCCTCTTCTGGGCAATCCATCTGTCTTTGATCGAGCGGATTACGTGGTCATGGAGTCCACCTACGGAGATCGCAACCACGACAATCCCCAAGACATTGATGATAAGCTCAGCAAGGTCGTCAATGACACCGTAAAGGCACGCGGGAACGTCCTCATCCCCACCTTCGCCATTGAGCGTGCCCAAGATCTGTTGTACCACTTCAACCGCTTGGCGCGCGCACAAAGGATCCCTTACGTTGTGACATTTCTCGACAGCCCCATGGCTGTAGAAATCACGAAGGTCTTTGAACAATTCAAGGAGTATTTCGACAAAGAGACGCAGGAACTCTTCAAGGATGGTCAATCCCCCTTTGACTTTCCTGGGTTGAGGCTCGCCGAATCTGTTGAAGCATCCAAGGCTATCAACCTCATCAAAGGATCAACCATCATCTTGGCCGGTTCGGGGATGATTACAGGAGGACGAATCAAACATCACTTGGTCAGAGAGATAACTCGTCCAGAATCCACGCTTCTTTTCGTGGGGTACCAAGCAGCTGGGACGTTGGGACGGCAAATCTTAGACGGTGTTTCTCCCGCCAGAATCCTCGGCCAGTTTTATCCGGTGCAGATGAAGATCGAGAGAATCGATGGCTTTTCCGCTCACGCCGGCATGAACGACCTGCAACGCTGGCTCAGCAACTTCAAATCCCCGCCGAAGCACGTTTTCCTGACCCATGGCGAAGAGAAATCGATTCTAAGCTTAGAGAACTATCTTCGTTCTAAGGGCGGATGGCAAGTGAGCGCACCAGCATACATGGAAGAATACAACCTCTAACTAGTCCGGAAACCGCCGTCCCCAGCCACCCCTTCCAGGCAATACAAAACCGTACAAGGGGGGTATGAAGTCGCTGCAATCGTTTACCGTGCGCTTCAGTATTCTTCTCTCTTCCAAATGTTGTACGGACACTGTCTCCAACAATACGTGCTCGCCTTGTAAATACAACCCTGGCATTCGAGCCTGTCAAACCGTCTACGCCTGCTCACAAACAGACCCTCTCAATACTCTTACGAACTGTCTTCCTCATTAAGTCTTGGATAGCACGTTTGTTCTGTCAGGATGAAATGGAGCACGCGTAGGCAGAGCACTGTTACAACAACTGAGATGAGTGCAACAGCCATCACGATCGAATTGATTTTGTCAATTCTCGCCTCCAGATTTAAACGATGAAAACTGCATTGTGCGGAACGAATTCGAATAGCGCACCACGTTCTGTGCAAAAACTGCATTTACTTCTTGCAGAAAGCATAAATATGACGTATGTCATATTGCCCTCCAACCCAAAGAATATTAGAGGTAACCTTATGTCTGAAAAGAAGAAACTGGCATTGATCGTTCAGTGGAACGCTGGACAAACTCTATTGTGCCTTCATACTGGGGTCGACCGCAACGACAATGGGATGGGAAGCACACCTTTACTTCACCTTTTGGGGTCTTGGCGCGCTTGTCAAAGGAGCGATGGCGAAAGTAGGCTTGCCGAGTGATTACAAGAGCATGGAGAAACAAATGAGAGAAAAACTAAAGCAGATGAAGTACCCGACGCCCTACGAACTCCTGAAAAGGATGAAGAGTTCTGGGCTCTTGAAGATATATGCCTGCACTCCGAGCATGGAAATGTTCGGTATCAAGAAAGAAGACCTGATTCCAGAAGTAGATGAAATGGCAGGTGCGACAACATTCCTCAATATAGCAAAAGATGCAGACGTAACTCTACTGATCTAGTTAATACGTTGATGTCACCAGGTTCGAGGAAAGAAATGATGAAACCCAGTCTCCATGCAGGCGACAAAGCTTACCCATTTTTTTGACGATTTGGAACACACAGCGCGCGATTGACATATGAATATAGGGAGGTGAAAATGGAATGGATATGGAATTTAAAGGAAGCCGAACCGAGAAAAACGTGTTAGCAGCATTTGCCGGTGAATCACAGGCAAGAACTAGGTACACTTTCTTCGCCAGCGCAGCCAGAAAGGAAGGATACGAGCAGATAGCAGGCATTTTCGAGGAAACCTCTGACAACGAGAAAGAACACGCCAAACTATTCTTCACACACCTGAAAGGCGGAACAGCCGAGATCACCGCTTCCTATCCAGCAGGCATAATCGGATCTACAGCCGAGAATCTGAGAGCTGCAGCAGAAGGTGAAAAGCTGGAATGGGGTACACTATATCCGGGCTTTGCAGAAACAGCTGAACAAGAGGGTTTCATGGATGTTGCGAAAACGTTTAGGTCGGTTGCAAAGGTTGAGGCATATCATGAACGGCGATATAGAAAACTGCTAGCAAATGTGGAAGCGAGCAAAGTATTCAAAAGAGACGCTCCGACAAAGTGGAAGTGCAGAAACTGTGGCTTCGTGTTTGAAGGCTCAGAAGCTCCAGAAAAATGCCCTGTCTGCAGCCATCCGAGAAGCTACTTCGAAATCTGGTGCGAGAACTACTAACACTTGAAAAGGGAGTAGCATAGGAGCGCGTGCTTCCTCTCTTTTCTCAAAGCTTCATCCTTCGTTATTTTCGATAGTTTCGTTTACTGTCTTTCTTGATTCTGCCAGCTTAGTACGTCGTTTTGATATTTGCGTCAAAGTCCTGAGCGCGCTATTGGGAACTAGTAATATCTCTTCAGCGCGTTCCGCTGATCTGTTGCCAATTTCACTTGGCGAGGAACCAGTATTCCTCGCCAATCCGCTTCAATGATGCTCTTTCTATGGCTTCCAATATTGACACTGTGGACATGAAGGGCGTAAGACATTGCACGGTTTTGGGGATTCTCTATCTGAAGCATTTGTTTAAGGCTAAGGTGCTCAAAGACTCGACGTATTGGGCGCAAAGAGTTGCCATGGCAGGAGATAGCTATGTTACTTGGGTTTAGTCGGAGCCACTCTTCAAGCTGGACCAGAAAGGGCAAAGTTCGATTTTCGACCATCCTTAGGCTTTCTCCCTCAGGTGGTGGAAAATCGTAACCCCGATGAATTTTGGCAAACCATTCAGGCCTTTCGCTGGCAATCTTTCTCTTGCTTTTGCCCTGAAGCAGGCCATAGCAGCGTTCGATGAGCCGGTCGTCCGTGAAAACACGAATGGCAGAATGTTTCTTGAGGACTATTTCAAGAGTTTTGCGGGCTCTTTTGAGATGTGAGGAAAATGCATAGTCAATCTTGTCTCGCTTTAGCTGCTGTGCAATCTCCTGTGCTTGTGAAAGTCCCTTTGAAGTGAGTTCTGGGTCTCGCCAGCCCGAGAATATTCCACGGCTGTTATCAGTTGTCTCAGCGTGCCTAAAGACAAACAACCTGCAAATCATCAACCCTTCCTCCGCACGAGCTAATGTAGTCTTCTGACAGAACTTATCACTTTTCATCAGTGTGAATCCAGGCGGCACCTGCAGAACTAAACACGGAGTATGAACAAGCGAAGAAAACCTAAATTCCTATATCCAAGCGGCGCAGCCAGGAGTTCAAGTTAACCCTCTTCGGGAGAATACCGTGGACTCCATAGGTATCTCAGGGTGTCTCGTATCTCTCTGTCCAAGTAGCTTTCAAGGTTGCGAGCAATATCCGCGGCTGTTACGACACCACGAAGGGTTCCTTCCCTAACGACTGCTAGTCTCCGAATTTTATGTTGCTTCATGATCTTGGCTGCTTCTGTTAAATCTGCATCCGGATCAATCGTTATCAATGGTGTCGACATTATTTCGGCGACTTTCACATTCTTCGGGTCAAGCCCTTTTCCAGCAACCTTCCAAGTAACATCACGTTCAGTCACTATGCCGAAGGCTCTGCCTTCCATTAGAACAATAGCGCATCCTTCTCCTTTTTTGAGCATGTTCGCAGATGCTTCAGCTACTGATGCGCTCTCATCAGTGATAACTAAATTCGTTCTCATAGCTTCAGCCACCCTCATAGACCTCCCTCCTTACGATTCATAGTATCTCGAGTCACTTAAGCGCGTGTTATACTGAGCTACCTTATTCCAGCATCTCTTCTTAGAATGTCTGCTTTGTCAGTCCTTTCCCATGTGAAGTCTGGATCATCTCTTCCAAAATGGCCAAACACAGCCGTTTTTCTGTATATTGGTCTAAGCAAATCCAGATGTTTTATGATTGCTCCAGGTCTCATGTCGAAGTGCTTTTTCACTAGTTCAAGAATTTTTTCATCGGGTAATTTTCCCGTGTCGAACGTATTTATCATTACGGAGACTGGTTGTGCTACGCCAATTGCATATGATATTTGGATTTCGCATTGATCCGCCAGACCCGCAGCGACGACATTCTTTGCGATGTACCTTGCCATGTAGCATCCAGATCTGTCCACTTTTGATGGGTCTTTTCCAGAGAAACATCCTCCACCGTGACTTCCAACGCCTCCATAAGTGTCGACAATGATTTTTCTTCCTGTCAAGCCTGAGTCTGCCAGAGTTCCTCCGACGACGAACCTTCCTGTCTCATTGATGTAGTATTTTGTTTCTTTGTCAAGCATAGTCTTGGGTATGACCTTTTTTATAACCTGATTTATTATGTCTTCCCTCATCTTTTCTCTGTCAACCTTCTCAACGTGTTGGGCAGCTATCACAACAGCCGTCACTCTTCTTGGTTTTCCTTTGACGTATTCAACTGTGGCCTGCGACTTGCCATCAGGCCTTAGATAAGGTAAAATTCTGTTCTTTCTGCATTCGGAGAGTCTTCTTACGAGATTGTGTGCTAGCATTATTGGTAGAGGCATTAATTCTTTTGTCTCATTTGTTGCATAGCCGAACACCATTCCTTGATCTCCAGCTCCCTGTTCATGAGTTTCGGTCTCATTAACTCCCATCGCAATGTCTGGGGACTGCTCTGTTATCGAAACCAGCACGCCACAAGTTTCCCAATCCATGCCATCTTTGGCATTATCCAACCCTATTTCTTTCAATGTTTTTCTAACGATGCTAGGAATGTCCACGTAGCAGGAGGTTGTGATTTGACCAGTGACTATAACGTTTCCTTGCATTACAAGTGTTTCGCAGTCAACTCTTCCTTTAGGATCTTTACACAAGACAGCATCGAGCACAGCGTCTGACACTTGGTCAGCGACTTTGTCTGGATGTCCTTCTGCCACGGATTCCGAAGTGAACAGATATTTTCCATTTTTTGTCATTAGAATCCTCAATTAGGCTTCTGATGTGGATTCGTAACGATTTCGTATTCTACTCTTAAGAAACTTTCCCTGAGTGCGAGCTATTAAGCAGCGTCGACTGCTGCCGACGCAGTAATACGAGTCAACGAAGGAGCTGAGGCTCTGGAGGTGACAGAACCTAACGCTTATCGAATTACTTGTAGATTTTCAGCGGCTTTCCCAGCAAACCTTTGTTTACTTCCACTATGCCCAAGCCGTCGTACTTTGGAAATGTTCGCATAGAATTCTTGACTTTAGTTCCGCCCTTCTTGACCAGTTTGTCTTGGAGCATAATGTCGGAGTCTAGGTCTGCGTATTGAATGTTTTTCACGGCCGCGGCTAGGTGGGCTGCTGCGGTGATGCCTATCCCTGACTCGCCCATGCATCCAATCATGCATTGTATTCCGGCGGCTTCGGCAACGTCGGCGATTTTCCTTCCTCTGAGTATCCCGCCGCTTTTCATCAGTTTGATGTTTATGAAATCAACGGCTTCTGCCTGTATCAGACGCATGGCATCTTGGGGTGAGTGTACACTTTCATCAGCCATTATCGGTACAGGCGAGTCTTTCCTGACTTTTGCCAAACCTTTGATGTCTTCTGACGGTACGGGTTGCTCGGCAAATTGGATTTTGAACTTCTCTATCTTGTTAAGGACTTGTATCGCTTGCCGAGGTGTCCAACCTTGATTTGCATCAATCCTGATCTGTGTGTTCGAGCCTACCGCTTCACGGATTTTTCTTACGCGTTCAGCGTCTTCAACTGGGTCAACTCCAACCTTCACTTTCAAGGCTTTGAACCCTTTCTTAACGGCTTTGACAGCGTCTCTAGCCATCTCTTTTGGAGATTTTATGCTCAAAGTCAAGTCTGTTAAGACTTCAGTTCGGTAGCCGCCCATCAACATGAAGAGAGGCCTGCGGGCTGTTTTTCCCAGAACGTCGTGCAGGGCTATGTCAACGGCTGCTTTTGCTGCCGGATTTCCCTCAATAACGGAGTCCATGAATTCGACGGTTTCTTCAATTCGCAAAGGACACCTACCAATAAGCTTGGGAGCAATCTTGTCAAGAGCCGCGATGACGGTTTCCGAAGTTTCGCCGGTCACTCTCTTGGACGGTGAAGATTCACCCCAGCCAGTGACATCGTAGTCTGTGATGATCTTAACGTTGACATTGTGGCTTTCCGTGCTTGCTCCAGAGGCAATTCTGAAAGGTTCCTCATATCTTAAAGTGACGGCGTGAATCTCGATTCGCTTAATTCCCACCTGATTCACCTTTGGGCATTACTATCGCCTGCTCGGAGGTTCCGTAAGTAACGCTTTTTCCTTCTAACAAGAGTTTTCCTACGAGCGCGCATGTAACAGCGTCCAGCTCATGATCGCTCATTCGACTGTTCAGCCCTCTCACTCCTACCTTCTCCAAATCCGCTCTCAATCTCTCCAGTCCTTGTTGCTTTCTGGGAATTCCCAGAACGTCTTGGGCGCCTCCCGGATAGACCTCTATCACTCTAGAATGCTTGTCTTCAAGGATTCTTCTCAGATTTATGCCCCGGTTAGTGAGTTTTCTCATGGGACCGAGGGTGATTGGGAAGAATCTTATCCCTCTCCGCAGGAGTTCCTTGTCACATTCCCTCAAGTGAACGTTTGTCCTCTGCTCTATGGACTCTCTCCCTGCCGGAAGACTCAAAGGCGCATCGATAGCAACTATCTTGGGTTTGCTTTCCTCTATTCTCTTCAACAGTTCTTCATCTTTGTAGACTAGAGAAGTCTCTGCTTTCATATCCTTGAGGACGCAAAGACCCGTGGGTCTGCTTTCGACTCCTGCCAAATCTACGCCGACTATTGACATCCGGCATCAATGTACTAGTCCAGCGGCTGGTCTTATAATTCTTCCACAAAGGCTCCGCCTACGCGTGCTCCGGACAAGGACTTGGAATGAAGGAAACACGCGCTTGAACTAGTGGATACATGCGCGGTCCATTCTGGATTGTCGATTCTTCTTCTTGCTGAATTCCACTGATTTCTCATAAAAAAAAGATAGGGTTGAAGTGTTCTTGTGTAAGTCTAGATTTTTCTTTTTCCCAGCGTAGATCTGAAAGTCTTCCCGCAGTGCTCAAAGAGTCCGATCGTTAATTCCGTTCTCTTGCCCGCCTTGTCTGGTTTGCCCGCCATCTTCCAAGACTTCTTCGGAGTGCTGACTTCTTTTCCACATAAAGGACATTTAGCCATATATCATCCCTTTCCAACATTTACATGAGATGAGCATAAAACATTTTCCATTGCAACCCCCAAAATCAGCCAGATCACACCCCTTCCAGCCGCAAACAACCCAAAAAACACACATCACAAGCACAGGCTAACCAATCAACAAAGAATCCTCAACCGTTTGAGTCTCAAAAAAATCACGGATTGAGTGTTCAAAAGCAGAAGGTCGAAACTCGACATGCAACCCGCACGAACAACCATCAGAATTCACCCTTTGACACTCAAAAACCCCGCGGAATTGAGTAAAAAAAGCAAGAAACCAGCATGATTCAACAATGTTTTGACACTCAAAGAAATCACGGATTGAGCACTCAAACACAAGGGCTCGAAACCCGACATGAGCACCCACGGTTCAGTTTACTGCTTTGTTTCTTGCCAGCGTTGGTGACCGTTCAGTGCTGTTTCCAGCGTGTCCAGGGCTCCTGTCAGCGTTGGTTTTTCAGGGTTCAAGTTGCCAAGACTCAGCCTTATCGTGTTAGTCTTTGCTAGTTTGTAGTCGTTTTTGAAGAGGAAGAACGTTCCAGGCACTGCAGCCAAGCTGTAGACAGGGATTGTGCACTCGTTTGTCCATCTGTACGTGTCTTTTATCGGCAGTTTCACCCAATAGGTCACCCCCACCTTGCTTGGGAAGAACTCTAGGCCTTCTTCGTTCAGCCACTCTCGAGTTTGGCTCATCAGATGCGCCCATTTATGCTTGTGTTCTTCAAGCTTTTCCCTGCCTTCAGACAGCAATTCTGCCGCGATAAGCTGCACAACATTAGGACTGTTACCAACAGTGTTCAACACGTCCGCGTACAGCTCGTCGACAAGTCCCTTCTTAATCAACGCAATGCCCAGTTTTAACCCTCCCAGACCATAGGCCTTTGTGAAGCTCGTCGTAACTACGCCCCACTCTGGATCCACGGAGAAGAGCGACGGCACCGTTTTGCGGTCAAACTCAGCGTATATTTCGTCGCACAACACATAGAAGCCGTGCTCGCGCGCAACAGTCATCACCTCCCTCAGTTCGTTCGCATCGGACGTTGCTCCGCTCGGCGCGTGAGGATTAGTCAACACGAATAAGCCAGTTTTTTCTGAAACGACCTTCAGAAGTTCATCCGCGTCAAGCCTGTACGCATCTTCCTCTCTTCTTTCCAGCCTTTTCACATGCTTGAAATGTTCCTGAACCTGCCTCAGCAAAGGTTCGTAAGTAGGATACTCCACCACTGCCTCGTTTTTCCTAGGGCTTTTCTCTGCCAAGCATCTGATGATGCGGGCGTTCTGGCCTGAAGCTCCCTCGCTAGAGACGAAAACGTTTTCAGGCTTCACATCGTACCACTTGGCCAGCTGCGCCGTTGTTTCAGGATTCCCATGATCGTAGTTGACGCTCAAATCCAGACGGTTCAGCCTCAGGTCATGAGTGAAGTAGGCCGTGCCGCTGGACCTAAAATCGTATCTTACCTTGGGCACATGGACATACCAGTCTAGATACATTGACGGATGCTTCAACTCTGACGCCTAGACACTGTAGAACCTGTTTGCCGCTTAGCTTTTTCCGTTAGAGCCCTCTTGTCTGAACATGTTTTTATTCAATGAGATTCTAAAGTTAGCTTTGACGTGAAAGTTTGGTGAAAATCAAGGAAACCGAGAAAGGTCTAATCTTGGATGTTTATGTGAAGCCGCGGTCAAAGGAGTTTAAAATCGTGGTTGAAGGGGATGATATCGCGATTCACTGCTCGGAAGAGCCCGTTGAAGGAAGGGTCAACAAGGAATTGGTTAAGAAGCTTTCAAGGTTTTTCGGCAAGAGGGTGGAGCTTGTTTCCGGTTCTTCTTCTAAACAGAAAAGGTTGCTCGTGAAAGACGCTGAAAAAAGCGACATCGAACGTGCACTAACGCGCGCATAGCCATATTCACTGGTCGTGAAGTTGGAAGCGCAGTATTGCGGCTATTCCACCGAACGAGTTTTTAAGCATCTGCCCTTCTTCTGTTTCGGTTGATATTATCTCCACCTCGGTGTTCGTGTATTCCGCAAGTTTGGCAAAATCATCTATCAGATCCTCTGTGTCCGCCATGCCCAGCGCTGCAGCATTGCACTTTGGGCACGGTCTTCCAGAGAGGCCCTGCTCAAAGCTGACCAGCGTCTGGCTTTTTATCGTGTTTTGTTCTTGGTAGCCGCAGGCATTGCACTTCACCGTGACTCTCGTCATTTCCAGCCCTTCAGAAAGCAGCAACGTCCTAACAGCTCCCGCTTCCAGTGCTCTTCTGACCTCTTCTTCGCCGTACGTGATTTTTCCAGTGTCATGTCCGACTTCGTAGAGGAATTGCTGCACCATCCTCCTCTCTTCTATGTAACGCACCTTCCGCATAGCTTCTGGAGCTTTCTCAACAACTTCTTTGACGCCCTGCTCTTCCACGTAAGCCGTGTCCACGGTGTCGATGATCTTGTTTTTCAGCATGTAATTTAGGTACTCGCCCTTTTCAAAATCGTACTTCGTGGGTCCGGGCCCGGCGATTATTAAGCCCTTCAAGTTTTCAATGGGCAGAAAAATCTCGTTAGCGTGTTCGCCCACTCGCGTGAAGTATTCTTGAAGCCTCATTTCCCTGAGCCTCTCGTACCTTCTCGCAGACTGTCCGCCCGCGCGGGTTTTCCCCGGCACGCCCGACGTCATTTCCCTGACTATTTCAAGTCTTCTGCCCTGAAGCGTTGCAAGCGTTGCGCCTGAAGAGTCTATGAGAAGTATGCCGTACGTTTCCTTTTCTCTCAGCATCTCTTGCAGGTACTCGGTGTGGAATCTCGCGTCGCACCTGTAAAGGTATATGTGTATCGGCTCAGGCGGCACAATCACGTAGGTTTCGATTCTCTCGCTTCCAGCACCGTTCTGGGGGATGGCTCCGCAGAATATCACTAGCCCGTTTTCAGGGGGCTCTTTGAAAAGTTTGAGGCGTTGCTGAACTTTCACGATTGCGTCCATGACGTTTTTTCGGGTTGTCGTGGATTTGATGTTGGACGCGGTGCCGTACTCGTCTCGAAGCGTGTTTAAAACGTCGCTTATCTGTTTTCCAGGCGGAACGTAGACCGAAACGAGTTCGGTTCCACGCCCCTCTTTTCTGGCCAGCGTCATCAGTGTCTTTTTCAGTCTGAACAGTTCCAACGAAGTTTTCTTTGATGTGCTCAATTGCCTTCACGGGACGTTTCATTGATAAAGCTACATTGAGGCTTCAAATAAGATTTTGGGAGCGCGGCTAAGTTGTCTCCAAAGCCTCTTTTAGAAACGCTTTGTACGGACCAATCTTTCCTCCGTAGTTGCCTGCCGAAATCTTGACGACGCCGGGCACGCCTGCCGCAGCCTTCACCCCATCGCCTATAGCCCTCTTAACTGCTTCAAGGCTTAAGCCGTTGATGACGATTTCGTAGACGCACTTCACGCCTTCGGGCACCTGCGAATCGGGCACGAGCTCTCTCAACCTCGGACAGAAAGGATGATTCGTTGAAGCTTTCAACTTGTACTTTAGAGAACCGACTTTTGAGCCCGAACGGCAAATTCCGCCTGGAAAAGGCAGGATAACCTCGCTTTTCTTGGCTTTTATGGCTCTCACCGCTTCCTCCGCCGCCGCGAGGCCTGAAGCTCTATCCTGAGCAAAGATGATGAAGTTACCTCCGGCTATGGCCTCCGCAATGCCGAATCGGTCTTCAACGATGAAGTCGCCTTCCATCACGGGGATTTTCCAAACCTTGCGTGATCCCACCAAGCCCTTTCTCTGGAACCCGTCGCCGAACAGGCATATGCTTCTTCCAACTTTCAGCGTTCTCTTAGCGTTCGGTATGGCGTCAAAAGCCGACGTCGTTGGACACGTCATTACACACTGTCCAATGCGCAGTATCATCTGTCCGTTCAGCTCGAACCTGCTGCGATTGTACATTTGTATCAGAACGCCGATTCGATTGTCTGGCGTCTTTTCCGCCAGCACGACACTTTCGATTCCCGCCTCAGCTGGGGACATTATCACGCTCGTCGCCAATCCAGTTGCAACCTCGGCAGCTGTCAAAGCCCATTTCTCCATGTCCGCAGTAATCAGAACTCTTCCAGCCCACATAGGAAACATTTCAGCAAATGTGTCCGCTATGGCGCAAACGTTACCTGTCTGGCGATGTTTTACCAATAAACTGCCATCGTCGGCTTTGCCGGTCAGCTCAAGATTGCCTGTGACTTGCATGAATTCTGGCTTGTTCTCCTCAAGTGACATGCTTGAACCCTGCCTTCAGTACATCTTCATCCTCTTTAAGAGTTTTCATGGCTTTGGTTGTCGATTACGATTGTTTGTGAAAATTGTTTCTGCGGAAAATAGGTAATAACATGCCTTTTGACGGTTCGTCAGCGCTTGAGTTCTTCTACTAATTTCACGACCTCTTTTACGACATACCTGTTTATCATTCTGCCTTTTTCAGGTGATGCCGCTGTTGGATCGCCTATCACTCCGCTTGGGAAGTAACGTTCTGGGTCGGCCACTATTTCGAACCTTGGGAATCGTGGAAAACTTTTCGTGCCTATGGCCTTTATCAGTTCAGGTCTTATAGCCATTACCCGTGAAGTTTCAATCGTCCCTGCGTGACCGTCCTTCTCGCTGAAGTATTTCCCTTTCAATTCATAGGCGAAGTCGTAGTCTGAACAAACCATTATCCGCGGTCTTTTTTCAGGGCTTTCCTTTTCATGTTGCCAGACAACTTCCTGAGCCGCAAGTCTGAGGGCGGCCATGTGCGCTTGACCCGCGTGACCGCTCAACACCAGAATCCTTGTGAAACGGTTGCGGAGGAACTCTTCAAGGATGTCTCGCGTCATCTTGTACAGCGCACCGAATGTTATTGAGATGGTGCCTGGAAAACCCCGTGCAGAGTTGCAGACACCGTACCGCAGTGGAGGCGCGACAAAGCACCCTGTTTTCTTGGCTACTTCCAAAGCCACGTACTCAGGTTGCACACTGTCCGTACAGAGCGGCAGATGATCTCCGTGTTCTTCAACGCTTCCAATAGGAATAATAACAACGCTTCTCGCCTTTGCTCTGCTTTCCGCTTCCTTCATGCTCAGCTCGTCAAACCACAATCGTTCTTTCTTCTTCAAGGTGCTTTCTGCAGATTTGGCTTTTGTTCTTTTCATCTGTTCACATCCTTTAAGGAAAACCCTTGAATTTCATTATGCTGACGTTTTGACTTATAAATTCGTTCATGCTGATGCTGGTGTTGTTCTAGGGCTTAGTGACCTCTGCTTTTTCAGCGTTGATTCCGCGCCAGACTATTTTGTACCCGAGGGTTTCGAGCGACTTAGTTGCGTCTGATACTCCTTCTGTTTCAATGATTCGTATAGCGTCGGGCAGAGGCAGTCTGCCTGTTCGGCTTAGTTGTTCTTCGATTTCCTTTCTGATTTGCTCAAGCTTGTCTTTTCTAACTAAGCCGCTGGGCATCACCGTGTAGCCTTCCGGCGGTTTCTCTGTCAGTGCCACTTTTACCGCCTCGGAGGATACGCCGATTCTGGCGGCAAACTCTTCGTAGTTGACAACGGGTTCGGTGAATATCACGGGAAGGTTCTTCAGGAATCCTGTTTGTGTTGCTTGAACGCTCTGGAATGCTCTTTCTAGGTATCGGAGAACTGGAGCTAACGGGATTTTGTCGCGGTAGTATATGATGTTAATTTGTGCGTTTTTCTGTAAGTCTGCGAGTTTTTCGCAGGCTAGGTTTTCGTTGACGGCTACGAGTATGTTTGCGTCAATCTTTTTCAGTTTCTCCATCTTGCGGAGCAAGTATTCGAGTGTCCAGAACCCCACGATTTCCATGTACACTTTGATGCCTCCCTTCTCGAGGGAAAAGTCGGGTATCATCACCTGTTTTCCCGCGGGAACAGGCTCAGGCTCTCTTCTCAGTTGCCATCCTGTTTTCAGACCTTCAAACTGCCCGGCGAAGCCCTGTTCGACGATGCTGTCGTAGGATACTGTTGGCTGCTGAGGACTCCTGAGCATTGAGCAGTGTTTCCAGCTTTCAATTTTGAAACTGCAAATCTCGTTTGTGTATCTCCAAAGAATCTTCGCCTCAACAGTCCACTCTGGGCTTGCGATGATTATGGGGAGAAGCTTGGCCGTTGCTGTTCCGTACCTTCTGGTGAGTTTGAACAGGCTGGCGGGTCCGTCTATCTTCACCCAGAACCCGTCGTCCTTGTAGACCTCGTAGATTAGTCCCAGCCTTTTCACGGCGTAGAATATCTTCTGCCAGTTGCCTGACGCAGTGAAGTTCAGTTCTGTCGAGTCGAAGAGGAGTGTTTGTGTCAGGCTGAGGTTGTACTCTTTCAGCAGTTCATCAGTCGTTGGTGGCTCGAATTTTTCAAGGACTAGTTCACTGTCAAGGTCAGCGTAGAGAAATTCGTCAACAGCCTGAGGCGTTATTTTCAATTCTGAGGATACGGTTTCGACTATTCTGTTCCTTCGTTCCGTGGTAGTCGCAAGGCCAAACTTTTCTGTTGCCTGAAACACTCTTCTTCTCAGCTCTATCGGGTTGATTTTGTCGTTGCACTTGAACGTGCCTTTTCTGTCCAGGAGACAGGCGAGGCCTCTGACAAAGCGGTATTCGTATCCTTCGTCCTCAAGTTCGCCGGCAAACGCTTTTAGAACGCTTTTCTTTTCGCCTACTTGGTTCTTGTAGGCTTCAATCAGGCTGTTTGCGATTTGCAAGGTGTCTTCGGTCGCTCTTGCGTATCTGGGCCAGATGTTGCCTTTCCTTTTCCACACTGCAAGGAGTTCGCTTGGAAGCAGGGTTCATTCCTCCTTGGTCTTTTTGTGTCGTCGTCTGCGGCTTATTTCGACTTCCACGGTTTCTTTGGACACGATTTCTACAAGCTTGGCTTTTTTGCCTTCCACTTTTCTCAGGATTCTTCCAAGTCTCTGGATGTATTCTCTTGTGCTTCCTGTTCCGCTCATTATGTAGCCTGCTGAAGCATCTGGGACGTCTATGCCTTCGTCGAGGACTTGAGAGGTGACTATGGCTTTGTATTCGCCTTTCCGAAAGTCGTCCAGAATTTCTCGTCTTTCCTCTTTCGGCGTTTGGTAGGTAATGGCTGGTATCAGAAACTTGCGGCTGATGGTGTAGACGAGGTCGTTGTGCAGTGTGAATATCAGTGTTTTTTCGTTACTGTTGGCTTCAAGTTGTCGTGCCAAGAGACGCAGTTTTGCGTCTGAGTTGAGTGCGATTTTTAACGCACGGTTTCTGGCAAGGAGGGCTTCTCGCGCGCGGTGGTCTCTGCCGGTGGCCATGATGAACTTCTGGAAGTCTTCAGCGCTTCTGAGGGTGATTCCTTTTTCCCTCAGGTAGAATCTGAAGGTTGCCATCTCATCGTCGTAGGCTCGTTGTTCTTCCGGGGTCAATTCAACGAATATTTTCTCGTACGTGTACGGTGAAAGGTGTTCTCCGGCCAACTCTTCAACGCCCACGGTGTAGACTGGGTCTCCGACCAGCGGCGGCAGGAGTGAGTGTCTTTCGTCGCTTCTCTCGTACGTTGCGGTCAGGCCCATGCGGTACGGTGCGATGTACATCTCGGCGATTTGCATGTAGCTCGGCGAGGCCAAATGGTGAACCTCATCGAAGACTATTAGCATGAACTTGTTGCCGAGTGTTTCTGCTTGGAGGTATGCCGAGTCGTAGGTTGAGACGGTTATCATTTTCACGGTGTTTTCGCCTCCGCCAACGGCTCCGGCTTCTGTGTTCAGATACTCTGCAACTCGTTTTCGCCATTGGTCTATGAGGTCTAATGTTGGGACAACGATGAAGGTCTGCGTTTTCAAGAGGCTTATTGCCTTCAACGCCACGTAGGTTTTGCCTGCGGCTGTGGGCAGGACCAGGATTCCGCGCATGTTGGCGTGGCGCCACCTGTCCAGGGCTTCTTTCTGGTAAGGACGCAGTTCCACGGTTGAGTTCAGCTGCTGAACAGGGGGAAGGTTTGGAACATCATCTTGAAACGCAAGCTTGCTTTCCTTCAGGTAGGCTAGCACGTCCCAGTAATGCAGGGCTTTGATTCTGTAACACTCAACTCTGGGATCCCACTTGCCGTACGGGGTCCCAACCTCCCCGCGCAACAGAATAGTGCCCTTGTCAAACCACAAACGAATCATGAGCAGACAATCATTCTTTTCCCAGCTGAACTTTAAACTTCTTTCGCTTTCACCTGAGCCTATGCTCTTCGGCGTCGCGGTGAAGGTCTACTGCTATAGTGCTTCCATTTTTCCTGTTTTTCTTGCTGTGCGTTCGAATGCTTCGAATAGAAGGTATCCAACGGCTATTGACACTGTGCCGACTGCCATTTGCTCAGCAAGGATTGGAGATATTGCAAGCAGTGAGGCTCCTTTTATGGCCTGTCGGGCCGCGTTTATTCCGTAGGTCAGGGGAAAAGCGTAGGAGACTGGTTGGGCTAGTGGGGGCAGGGCTTCAACTGGGAAGTTTACTCCGCAGAATATGAGAAGTATGAACGTGAATATGTTTGCGAACACTATTGGGTTTCTGAAGTGAAAGCTGAATCCGCCTATTAACAGGCCGAATCCTGCCATAGTGAAGGCCGTTAGCAGGACGGTTATGGCCAGGGCCAAGGCATTTGCTTGTGCGAAGTCTACTCCGAATATGAAGGCGGCGAAGAAGAATGATATGGCTACACTGACTAGTCCATCGAGCACGTGTATCATGGCTCTGCCGACGAAGAGGGGCAGTCGGCTGGCAGGAGTAGCCAGCACCAGTGGCAGTGTTCCGTCCCATTTGTCGTGGCCTGTGATCTGGATTACCGAGAACACGGTGTTCCAAGAGAGAGCTTGCAGAGCGTTGCCGATGGCTATGAAGGATATCACGTCTGCGCCTCCCCCCGAGAAAAGGCCGACGAACACGAAGAAGGCCATTTGAGAGAAGGAAAGAACAAGCTTCATCGTCAGCCACATGGAGGGGTTCAGCCAGTCGAACTGCGCTCGGAAAGAGAACACGGCACTGCTTACGAAAACTCTCAGGCTGTTCATGCTTCAATCAGCGTCCCCTTTGTCCTTGCTCTCTTCTCAACCATCTTGAACAAGACAGTGGCTATCACAGCGTATGCTAACGTTATTAGAATCATCACCGTCAAGTCCAGGAACAGTGCCGTGTTTGTTCCCATGCCTTTCCAGAACGTTTGAGAAGCGTAGTCTTGACTTGTTGTCAGTCTGATGGCGTCTATTCCCCAAGTTGGTCCCAGGATGTAGGCTGCGGGGTGAATCCAGAAGGGAAGGAGGGCTATTGGAAACATTGAACCCGAGATTATGTACAGCGGAGTCTCCAGCCCGTTCGTCAGAGTCTGTGCTGATCTGGAGAGTACAAAGGCGGAAGCGAATATCAAGCCCAAAGCAGAGACTGAAAGGAGCGTGAGTAATAGCGAGATGGTGAACAAGATAGGGTTAGCTATTCCGAGGGAGATGTTGAAGACGAGTGTTCCCACGATGAGTACCGCCACCATGTTGGTTAGGCCGAACAGAGCGTTTGAGATGGATCTTCCGGCGATCACGTGGATGAGTTTGGAGGGGGCCGCTATCACTTCTTCCAGTGTTCCTTGCCACTTTTCGAATTCGATGGCGAACCCTGACGAGTAGATGGTGTTGCCCCACATGCCCATCATTCCGCCGCCTAAAACGGCGTAGAGGCCGAACGGTGCGCTGGAGCCTTTGAAGAGCGTCAGCGCCACAGTGGTGAACACGAAGGGTGCGATGATGTTGGGGATGATCCACTGGGGATCGGCCATCCAGTGAAGCATGGCCATCCTGAAGGCGCTGTAGATAACTGTCAGCGGTTTTGACACTTTTGCCCCTCTGTTGCTAGCTTGTTACGAGTTTCAAGTAGGCGTCTTCTAGTGTTGGCTCTTTGATTTTGATGTCGTAGATGCGGCTGTTCCTGAGTATCTCCTGCACTTCTGAGATTATTTCGGAGCCTTTTGGAGTTTGAATCTTCAGTATCTGCTTGTTCTCGCCCAGGTCGGCGCTGACTGACAGGACGTCTTTCATTTCTTTGAACCTGGCGACTTCCTTTTCTGTGATTCCGAATCCTTCAACCTCCACGACGCTCGTTTCCATGACGTATTTCTTAAGTCCTGACGGCGTGTCGAGGGCCACGATGTCGCCGTTTCTTATTATCGCCACTCTCCTGCAGAGCTCGTCGGCTTCAAACATGTAGTGCGTCGTTAACAGGATGGTTTTGCCTTTCTCAACCAGTTCCTTGATCATTTTTCTTGTTTCTATGGCGATTTCAGGGTCCAGCCCGACTGTCGGCTCGTCCAGGAAGATGATTTCAGGATCATTGATCAATCCTCTTGCCAAGTGTAGCCGTTGTTTCATGCCTTTGGAGTATGTTTCTACGCGGTTGTTGGCCTTGTCTGAGAGTCCCATGAACTCCAGTAGCTCTTTTATTCTCTTATCTCGAACGCTTTTGGGCACTCCGTAGAGGTCGGCGAAGTATCGGAGATTGTCTACAGCGCTGACTCTTGTGTACAGCCCCCTTTCTCCCCCCAGGACTATGCCGATTTTTTCTCTGATTCTTGTAACTTCTTTCTCGCTGTCAAAGCCCAGCACCGTGGCTCTGCCCGAGGTGGGAATGAGCATGGTGGTCAGAATCTTTATCGTGGTTGTCTTTCCGGCACCGTTCGGCCCTACTAGTCCAAAGAGCTCACCATAGTCCACCTCGAAGGAAACGTCCTTCAAGGCAACCACCTGGCTCTTTCTTCTTCGCACCATCCCCTTCGTTACCTCAAAAATCTTGCACAGGTGCTCCGCTACTATAGCCTTCCCTGAAGCAGATGCATCGCGCGAGCCAAGTTCACTCATGAGGGTTCAAGTCTGGAAATTCCATTGGACCAAACAGATAATACCGCACTTTTCTTTAAAGCTTGCCTTTCAATGCGTACACAGTGTTGCAAACAGTATTCTGCTCTCGCCTGCAATGAACATGCATATAAATCGGAGGAAAATCTGTTTTCCATGGTGTTGGTGTTGGAAGGCTGCGTCTTCTGTCGTATCGTTGGGGACGTCACTCAGGCAAGCATGGTTTATTCTGATGAGAGAGTTTTGGCGTTCATGGATATTCAGCCTGTCAATCCGGGTCACATGCTTGTGATTCCGAAGCGTCATGCTTCTCAGTTGGAGGAGCTTGATGAAGAAACGGGAGGGCATCTGTTCAGGGTTGCGATGCGGGTTGCCGCAGGTCTCAGGTTTTCAGGTTTGAAGTGTGAGGGAGTGAACTTGCACTTGGCGGATGGTGAGGCTGCGGGTCAGGAGGTGCTTCACGTTCACTTGCACGTTATTCCCAGGTTCAACGGGGACGGTTTCGGAATCAGATTCGGCAGCAATTATGGTTTTAGACCGGATAGAAAGGAATTGGACCTGAACGCGTTGCACATCAAGCAGGCTATGCCTTAGGGGAGCCAGCTTTTCGGAGGTTCAGTCTTAGGGGTTTTCTTGTCTTCGCGCTTTTCAGTCACCGATTTCTTGGCCAGTTCATAGGCCATTTTGTAGTCGAATATGCCTTTAGGCTCTTCTGCAGCCCTTTTGATCAGTGCCACCTCGATTTTGTTCTTGAGTTTTCCGATAGCAAGTGCGCCGATGCCGAAAACGCCGGGCAGCATCTCTTTGCCATCCGTGTTAGAGTCCAAGCCTGCAACTCCGAGCGGTGGAATCGCGTTGATATCGGCTACGATTTTGCATTTTTTCCCGCTTTCTTTGAGCACGCCTAATGGGAGTAGTTCGGTTCCGGCTGCTCCGGCTGAGAGAATGATTTCCGCGTTTGCTATGGCCTTTCCGACATCTTCGGAGGTCTGAGCTTGAAAACCGCTGACTGTTTCGGTTTCGAACTCTTCGTTTATCTTCGCTGCTACGGATGAGGCCCTTTGCAACGTGCGCGAAGTCACGATGACTTTGGCCTTTTCGAACGCGTACAGCCTCGCCGCGGTTTGGCCGACCGGTCCGGTTCCTGCCACCACGGTGACATCCTTGTTCTCTAAGGTTCCAAGGTTTTTTTCAAGCGAGACCTTCAGGGTCTTGGCAACTGCGGCTGACGCGGTTGTGTAAGCTCCTCGGGGGTCGATTATCACTGAGAGCTCGAAGGGTGGAAACATGCATTTCTTGGCGCGCCCCAGAATTTCGTTTGCGAGGTCAAAGTCGCGTCCGTTGATGAAGACCTTCGTGTGTTTTGCTCCCTCAGGCCCTCTGGGGAACATTGCGTCGTACAGGATTCGGTCCGCGTCCTCAGCGGTCACGTTTTCGAACTTCATTATAGTGGCATCTGGAAAAGCGTCTATGGTTGTCAGTATGTCAAAGGGGCTTGCGTGCTTGTCTGTGTCCAGGAAGATGAACACTTTTTTGAACTGCGGTTCCGGCAAGATTGCACCCGCGCTAATGTTGAAACCTTGAACATTTAAGAATTGCCGTAACGCATCCCTGCTGGCCATGAGAGAACTTGCGCGAGGGTTTATTCTGGCTTGTTGTTGTGTCCCAGCTTGAAAATGATGGTGAGTAAGGGGACGCCGACAACGAATGATACGGCTACAGCGATGAAATCTTCAAGGTACGAGAGTACCGCGGATGTGACGAAGATGCCGTAAAGGGTTCCAAAGTCAAGGTTCAAGAGGCCGACTGGGACGAGCAGAAACACTCTGACGAGCGAGTCTGTGACTATGACTGTGAATGAGATTAAAGCGAGGGTGGTCGACAAGCGTTTGACATCGGTTCCGAACAGGTTGTTGCTGAGTTTCGCGGCGGGATAGATGAGGAGTAGGGCACACAGGATGTCCAAGATTGTCCAGAGTGGGAGTGCTCCTTCAAATGGGTCGATGAAATAGGCTGAAAGCATTGTTCCATAAATTGCCAGAACGGGTTTTCATTTTGCTTTGGCCAGAAGTCCAGCCATCAAGACGCTTAGGGGTTCTGCGACCACGCCGAACATCCAGTCACTGCTCTGTGCGGACATTCAAGCGATTGAGCTGCCCAGAAGGGCGGCGAAGAAGCCGTTTGTTGGACCGAGAATTATTCCTTCAAAAGGTTCTAGGTAGACTGCCCAGTTGCGCCACCCAATTCCAAGCGAGAGAAAGGCAAGCACAGCATGTAAGGCTGCAAACGTTGCAGTCAAGCTTACTGCCTGAGTTCTGCGCATTCGACCACGATTCAAAGTATGTTGAGCGGTACAAAAGGTTTAGGCATGAGAAACAGTTGCGTCTAGCATGATTTCGCCCTTTTTCAGAGTTGTGTGCTACGTCAATCTGTGTCGGTCCCGCGCGTTTCTGGCAACAGATGCTTGAAAAGTCAGGTCTTCTGCCATTTCTCCACTATGATCATTGCTTCTGTTAGCGTTGAGGCTTTGTCGTCAGCTTCGTCCGGCTTGCTTTGCACAGTGTTCTCTCTGTCAAGCAGGATTGTGTGCACACCGAGTTTCTTTGGGATTTTCGCGTCTACGAGCGGTTCATCGCCTATCATGACGGCTTGGTCTGGGATGACCTCGAGTTCTTTGAGAGTTTTCCTGTGCATCAGCGGGTTGGATTTCTCGCAGCCCGCCCTGTAGCCCGTCATAATCACGTCAAAGCTGTCTTTGATGGGTCTTATCGCGGAGTGGAAAATGAAGTCTGGGATGGTGGTGACGATGGCGGTCTTCATGCCAACCTGTTTAGCTTTCAGGACTGCGGAGGCAGCGTCTGGAAACAGAGTGTAAGCGTTGCGCTGATCATGAAGCAAGGCAAACTTCTGCAAGGTTTCACTGTCGATTTGGATGTCAAGTCGATGCAGAACTTGGTTGAGGAAGGCTTGTCTGTTGCTGTATCCATGTTTTGGATAGTCTACCATGCCTACGTAATGGGATGCGGCGTCCCAAGACTGGGGATAAACTTCATAGCCGTGCTCCAACAGGAATTCTGAGACCTCCTCTGAGCTTAACGGGTTTTCGAGGTGGACTAATGTGTCATGCAGGTCAAAGAGGACAGCCTTCAAAATCATGTTCCATTACCTTCTGCTAGTCATCTTAACTGCTATTTATGGTGTATGCGACTTTTTTGGACCAGTTTGGCCGGAACTCGGGGCTCTTCCTTGCCCAGAGATACCGAAATTGTTTAATATGAAACACGAGAACTCGGTACTCATTATGAGGGTTCATGATGGTGTCTGTTGAGGCCTTGGAAAAACTCTGTAATGCTTGTGGAGTTGCAGGCAGGGAAGAGGAAGTTCGAAGTTTGATGCATAAACTGTTGAAACCGTACGTGGACGAGGTCAAAGAGGACAAGCTTGGTAATGTGATTGGGATTAAGGAGGGTGGGAAGAACACCCCAAAAGTGATGCTTGCCGGTCACATGGACGAGATAGGCTTGTTGGTGAAGACGATTTCGAAAGAGGGTTATCTGCAGTTCGCGAAAATAGGCGGAATAGACGATCGGGTTTTGCTGGCGCAGAAAGTGATGGTGTACAGTGAGAAAGGGCCTTTGCACGGGATCATAGGTTCGAAGCCTCCGCACATACAGAAGGAAGATGAACGCAAGAGGGTCATCCCTTATGATGAGTTGTTCATCGACATTGGAGCTGGCAGTCAAGAGGAGGCCAAGAGAATGGGCGTGAAAATCGGTGACCCGGTGGGGTTCGACGTGAAATTTGTCGCGATCAACAAGGACATAGTGATTGGCAAGGCTTTCGACGACAGGGTCGGATGCACCGCGATGATTGAGGTTTTGAAGCGTTTGCAGAAGACGGAGTGCACGGTTTACGCTGTGGGAACGGTGCAGGAGGAAGTGGGCGCGCGCGGGGCAACAACTTCTGCCTTCGGAATCTATCCTGACGTTGGACTCGCGCTTGACGTGACGGTGGCCGGCGACATCCCGGGAGTCAAGGAAGTTGAGGCCCCGACCAAACTCAAGAAAGGCCCGTCGTTGTTGATTGCTGATTCCCTGCACATATCACATCCAAAGGTGCTGAGACTGTTGACAGAAGTGGCGGAGGAGAACAAAATTCCTTACCAACTTGAGGCAGGCTTGCCGGGAGGAACAGACGCCGGACGCATCTCATTGGTAAAAGAGGGAGTACCCAGCTGCAGCATCTGCATACCAACACGTTACATTCACAGCCCAACATCGCTCCTCAGCCTAACCGACGTGGAAAACACCGTGAAACTGACCGTTGCCGCAATCAAAAAAATACCGAAATACTTCTAGCTCCGTCTTTGACGCATAACCAACAAGATACGGCGTGCCACTTCTCTCGTTCGCGCGCTCCGAAATCAGGAAGTGTTGCCTTGACTTATATCTCCATCTCCGACAAAGCATGATGCGTCAAACATAAAATAGTTCCCACAAAACATATCTCAACGCATGTCTTGAGTGCTAGTGCCGTGGAAGATGGTGTGAAGCTGATGAATCATGAAGACTCGATTGGTGTAAAGGCTGTAAGGCACTTCAGGGATGACGGGTACAACTGTTCCCAGAGTGTTCTGTTGACGATGTTTGAACATTGGAACAGCAAGAATGAACTGGTCCCCAAGGTTGCCACTGCTTTTGGCGGAGGAATGGGAAGGTGCGGTTCCGTTTGCGGGGCTCTGACTGGAGGCTTGATGGCTATCGGAATAAAGTATGGAACCAACGAACCCTCAGCGGAAAAGCGTTCTAACGCCTACAAGCTTGCAAGAAGGTTCTATAGGCAATTTGAGAAACAGAATGGAAACGTCATGTGTCGAGAGCTCATCGGGTTCGACCTGTCTAGTGCAAAACAGCTTAGAAAGGCTCAGGAAGAGGACGTGTTTGAAGAGAAATGCACCGTTCTAGTGAAGAAGGCTGTTGAAATTCTTGCTGTCCTCGGTCGAGGCGCAGTTTAGGCGCCGTTGATCCTTTTCACGAAGTACCTTATGAAGAAGAAAGTCACCAGTGCTGCAATTGCATATGACAGGAGGAAAACCAGCGCTCTACCCAACGGCGATGCTCCAAGGACCCCGAAGGTCGATTGACTTTCAACTATTCCCAACGCAACGCTGTCCCAAAGGCCGTGAGCAAGAATGAGCGGCGTCAGACTTCTTGTTTTGCTGTAGAAGTAGCCGAAGAGCAGTCCTATGATGAATGTAGTCAAAACTCGCTGTGCCATGTCAAACGGGTTGAACGGAGAAAGATCCCAGACCAAGTGCCAAGCTCCGAACAGAATTGCCTGGACAAGTATGGCATCTGTCACTCTGAAGATTTTTTCAAGATGAGTCTGCATGTATCCTCTAAAGAGTCCTTCCTCGCAGATGCCCACACACAAGGTCATGAAGGGCAGCACCAGCAGAGAAGGAGTAAGGTTGAACGTTTCGAACGGCATTTGGTTCGTGAGGCCGTAGATGAGCAAATAATTGATGGCCGTCGCAAGTATGTTCATCGTGAGGAAGAACGATACTCCGTAAAGGAGTGATCTTCCAGGTTTTTTAACGGTGAAACCAAAAGCGGAAGGGTTCGTTCTCTCGATGACGACTATCATTGAAATTGTGAGAAAAATCACAGGAGTCTTTTCAAACGGCACACCGAGAACCACAACCGACGGGAGTCGAACAAACATTGCCAAAAGGAAAAGTGCGAAAACCCAGAAAATGGCTTCACTATTGTTTCTTGCACCTATCTCTTTCGAAAGCTCTCTCTTCCGCCTGTAATCTCTGTACCACATGTAGAGTGGAATCAACAAAAGAAGCGACATGAGAACTGGAACTGAAGCGAGAGATTCGTCTTGTCCAGGAAAAAGATAAGCGATCAAAAGAACGGCAAAGGCAATGGCAAAGTAGGCCAGAACGATTTGCGGAACGGGGGTTTCTTTTTTCAATGCCCGTTGAGCCTCCAAGACTGTGAGTCAACTTGGCTGGTGCTTGAATTAAGGTTTTTCACTTTGAGCGAGATGCAAAATCGTTTTAAAACCAAACACTTCATTATTCTCACGGTCAGACGGTTGGACGACAAAAAGGGCTATGAATTTCTTGAGCACACTGCAGACGCGTACATCGCTGCCTACGGTAAGGATTTGGCTGAGGCTTTCGAGAATGCTGCGACTGCAATGTTTGACGTGATGACCGAGGTTGAAAACGTACGTTCAAAGGTTGAGGACTCGGTCGAGGTTGAAGGCGAGGATGAGTACAGCCTGCTCTACAGTTGGCTTGAAGCCTTGCTTATAAAGTCTGAAACGAACCGGATGCTCTACTCCAAATTCAGAATCCTACACATCGGAAAGTATGCAAATGGTTTCAGGCTTGAAGCAAGGATTTGGGGAGAAAAGTTCAACCCAAAAAGACATCTGCAGAAGGTAGGCGTCAAAGCCGTCACCTATCACCGCATGGAGATCGTCAAAGAACCCGGAAGAGTAACACTGAAATTCATTCTGGACATATGAGAAATCGCTCAAAGGCTTGTTTGCAAAAATCTTAAATCTGCCTGAACGGCTAGTATGAAGCAGAGAAGGAAATGTTGGACGCGTCGAGTTCATGAGCAATTTTAAAAGCGTAGTAGAACGGCTTAGAAACTTGGAAAATGAACGCAAGAATCTTCTGCTGGAGATTGAGGAACTCAAGAAGATGGCAGACTCAAAGGCGAAAGCTCTGGAAAGCGAGGTCGGCATGCTGAGAGAGGAAGTGAAGTCGTTGAGAGTGCTTCTTGGCGCCGAAGAACCTGCAGTTGAAGAGGAGCAACAGCAGAAAAAGAAGCCCCGCAAATAATCAGATCCACTGTGAATGCTGTATTCTTGTGATGAAAACGTTTAAGCAGTCAGTTGCCGCTAGGGTTCCCAGAAATGAAGCGGATGATAAGCAGATGCGCATGACAAAACTTGAAGACCACGTCGATTTGATTGATGTTGAAACGGCTGGCTTCGAAAACTTCATTGCAAGCTATGTTTTGAAGGGGAAAAGCACTGCAATCGTTGAGACAGGTCCGACTTCTTCGGTGCCTAACCTCCTTTCTGGTCTCAAGAAACTCGGCGTCAAACTGGAAGACGTTGCCTATGTTGCTGTTTCGCACATTCACCTTGACCATGGTGGAGGTGCTGGAACCCTGTTGAAAAGTCTACCTAACGCAAAGGTCATTGTGCATCAGAAGGGCGCGCCTCACTTGGCCAATCCTGAGAAGCTTTGGCAGCAGTCGAGGGAGGTTCTTGGCAAGATAACGGAGTTATACGGTGAGCCTGAACCTGTTCCGCTTGAAAGAATCATCGTGGCAGAGGAGGGCATGACCTTTGACCTTGGAAAAAACGTCAAGTTAAGAGTTGTAGAAACTCTCGGCCATGCTTCACATCATCAGAGCTACTATGAAACTTTGGGCCGCGGACTGTTTCCAGGAGATGCGGCTGGCATTTATCTGAGAGAATTTGATACTATTGTGCCAACGACACCAGCACCTTTTCGGCTTGATACCGCGTTAGCATCTTTGGACAAGCTGATCAGCCTGAAACCGAGGGCTCTGTACTACAGTCATTTTGGAGAGGCATCCAATCCTGTTGGAAGACTTCAGGCATACGCTGAGCAACTGCGGCTATGGAGTAAGATTGCAAGACAAGGAATGGAAGAAAAGCGAAGCTTTGAAGAGGTGCGCCAAAAGATTATTGAAAGTGATGATCAGATTCGAAAGGCTGTGAAATTCATTGAAGCTCACTCCGTGTTGAATGAAACCGTGCTTAACAACAGTGTGCAGGGGTTTATGCAGTTCGCTGAGAAGCACAGTAGTGGTCAGCCGTAGCTTGTTGTAAAACGTCAAGATGGTTTATATTTGCGCTTCTTTACTTTTCGTGTAGTAACAGGTGAAAAAATGGAAGAGGGAGAAGGTCATCTTCCTTCGGGGAGAATTCCGCTTGAAAAGATAAACGACTGCTCTTGGCGCATTCCGAAGTACAAGCCGGGCATGAAGGTCACCGGCATGGTCTTCGCTAACAAAGAGTTACTGGACAAGATGCAGACAGACAGAACCCTTCAGCAGTGCGTAAACGTTGCACACTTGCCTGGCATATACAAATATTCAATTACCCTGCCGGATGGGCATGAAGGCTACGGTTTCCCGATAGGCGGTGTAGCTGCGACAGACTATGAAGAAGGTGTGATCAGTCCAGGCGGCGTGGGCTACGACATCAACTGCGGTGTTCGCCTCGTGACGACGAACCTTTCTGAACAGGACATAAGGCCAAAGCTCGGTCAGCTTGTGGACGCCATTTTCAACAACGTTCCCTGCGGACTTGGAAGCCGCCGAAAAGACTTCAAAGTGTCGCAACACGACTTGGACACGCTTACCGCGAGAGGTGTTCCTTGGGCGATCGAGAAGGGGTTGGGCTGGCCTGAAGATGCTGAGCACTGCGAGGAAAATGGTTGCATGAAAAACGCCGACCCTGACAAAGTTTCATCAAACGCAAAAAACAGGGGGTTAACGCAGATTGGCACTCTGGGCTCAGGAAACCACTTCCTGGAAATCCAGAAGGTGGACAAAATAACTGATTCGCGGACAGCCAAAGCGTTCGGAATAGAACACGAAGGCCAGGTCACTGTAATGATTCACTGCGGCTCAAGAGGTTTCGGCCATCAAGTATGCTCAGACTACCTGAGAGTCATGGAGAGAGCGGTTCAAAAGTACAAGATAGTCCTGCCTGACAGGGAGCTTGCGTGTGCGCCTGGGAAAAGCCAAGAAGCAGAAGATTACTATCAAGCGATGGCGTGCGCCGTCAACTACGCATTCGTCAACCGACAGACAATCCTTCATTGGGTTCGACAGAGCTTCCAGCAGGTTTTCAGAGAAAACCCCGAAAAGTTCGGACTGAGACTCGTATATGATGTCGCCCACAACATTGCCAAAATAGAAAATCACAGAGTTAACGGGGACCAGAAGAAAGTTTGGGTTCACAGAAAAGGTGCCACAAGAGCATTTCCGCCCGGCCACCCGGAAATACCGTCAGAATATCGTTCTGTAGGTCAGCCTGTGCTCATCCCGGGAAGCATGGGCACAAGCTCCTGGCTTTTGGTCGGGACAGAGCAGGCTATGCAGGTGAGCTTTGGCTCCACTGCCCACGGGGCTGGTCGCATGCTAAGTCGAAGTGCGGCAAAAAGAAACTTCTATGGCGGAGACGTCAAGAAGTCTCTGGAGAGACGAGGGATTTACGTTCGAGCTGCAAGCCCGGTTGTCTTGGCTGAGGAAGCAGATCCAGCCTACAAAAATGTTGACGTCGTTGTGGAGGTAAGCGACAAAGTCGGGATAGCCACAAAAGTTGCCAGATTAGTTCCCTTGGCTGTGATGAAAGGCTAGGACTCTTATCGAAGAGTCTAGACTTCCCCTTCTCTTGCTTCAGCTAATCTACCTTGGCTCGTTTTTCTTTTCTGTTCTCAGTTTCTGTTCTTCCACAGAATGTGCCCTGTGAAGCTCCCTCATGTACCATGATCTCTCTCTCGCATAGTGTATTGCCAAGGCTATTCCGAGAAAGATTAGGACAATGCCCACGGAGGTCAGAGATGTGCCGAGGAGGCTGTCCGGATTGGGCGTGAAGTGATAAGGGAATATCAGGAACCAATCTAATTCTGTACCGACGATTGTAGTCGTTATTATCGTTTCAAGCAGGCCGCCTACGAAGAACACTGAGCCGATGATGATAATCAGGTAGCCGATAGTTTCATTGTGTCGCGACTCTTCCGCTTTCTCATGCAGATACTCACTGAAAAGCAATCGGGGCCCTCGATTTGTTTTCATGGCTTGGTGTCTATAAGTCTTGCGATAAGCCTCGATGTTCTTACAGAATTGGCGAAGTCTATATCAAAAGCTTCCGCCTAACTGATACGTAGCGTTTGAGAGTCACTAGTGATTGGAATGCCTTTCAAGGATGAGTGCGGATTGTGCGGCAGGGTTCTCTCGTACAGTTATCTTAGACGTTGTCAGAGGTGTGGGCGACTCTACTGCAGGGACTGTATGGTTCCCGATGTCTCGACAGGCGACCTGACGAAGTTGCTTTGCCTGAATTGTGCGCGGAGGATAGTTGCGCCGAAAAGCGTGTCCAGATACGGTGGACTGACAAGCTATCTGAGGTTCCGAGGTGCTTTTACGAGTACGGTTAAGCTTAGCTTCGCTCGCATGGATGGAATAATCGGTGAGAACTTGCCTATGAGCGCTTATCGTAGCGAAGAATGGTGGGACAACCTGCCTGGAAGCCCGCATGCTAAAGGCTGGCTGGACGCGGGCTGGGAGGTGCGAGAAGTGAACCTGAAAGAAGGCTGCGTCGTCTTCAAAAAAGTGAAAGAAATGCCGAGGAAAAAAAGGGGCCTTAGCAGCGAGATCAAGAAACCATTCACGCCTGTCCATGTGCGCATTCCTAAACCCAAAACGCCATCAAAAACTAAGGTGTCAAGACTTTATGCCAGAATAAGGAATTTGGAACGACAAAAGACTTCAATGCCGAAATATCGCGGCAGTTTCAAACCGAGACCCAAATATGAGAAGAAACTCTTCAAGCCGGACGAGAAACCGCGGTAGGCCAAGAAAGAAATCTTATCTATACCCCCTATGCTATTTTACTGCAGAAAAAAGGGCGGTCGTCGTCTAGACTGGTTTAGGACACAAAGCCTTCAAAGGCGAGTGTAAGCCTTCCAAGCTTGTGATCCCGGGTTCAAATCCCGGCGACCGCACCAAGAGATGCACACACTTTTGCGAAGCGGCGCGCGCCGGGGCTCATATTTGGCTTTCGACACGTGCGCTTTAGGTTGGTTTGACGAATTCTTGGATGTGCAGAGTCCATTCAGTGTCGTCTGACGTGACCACTCGGATAATAAATCTGCCCGTGTAATCCACTGGGAGGATGCCTTGTGTCGCGTTTGTGTCTGATTCGTCAGCGTCTGCAATGGGGGAGTATCCAGTGCCATTTTTGGCGTAGACAGCGACAAGGAACAGGTTCGTAGTTTGGTTCTGAATTGTCCAGATTATGCGCCACTGATTGTTCATGACGAATTCTGTGGTGTCTTGCCGTCCTGTGCCTGAAATCGGGGGGGATTGTTGCCATGCGCCAGTCTGCGCAGGAGCATTCTTCATGGCGATGAAGGCTGCAACTACGGCGCCGATGATAAGTATTGATAGTGAAAGGGTGACCAGTCTTTTCTTCTTCATTGGGCCTTTCCCCTTGATTGTTACAACGAGACTTTCAGATAAGAATGTCGGTGCGTGCTTACGTGAGAAGAGCCGCAAACAACACGGCTACCGACGGCCAGTAGTTTCTCGGCGCGCATGCGTGTTCCTAAAATGGTTAAAAATGGTATTTATTCTTTTTAGGGCTTTTGGAGGCAGTTTTGAGGCGCACATCTGTTTTTGACCTTCTTGCACTGTCCGTCTCAACACAGCCAAGACCTACTATCAACCAAGTCCAAATCAAACGCAGATAGGCAAAAGAAGAATAAAAACCATTTTTGACCAATTTCGGAACAAGCATGCGCGCTAAAGAAGGACAAGACAAGTAGGTTTACTGTTGATATTTCACGGAAAGACAGTTTCACAGAGCACGAGTAGGCTAATTGCAGGAATGTTGTTCTGGAAAGAAACCATTCTGGTTTTTGATAAGCCACACTTTGTTGTTAAGCTTCACCAGAACATGATTGAGGTTGACTTGAAAGAAGAGCCAAAGAAAAAGCTTGAAGACGTGATTGAAGCGCATCCAGCACTCAAAAAACTCTAGGGTTCGCCTTGCAAACAGCCTTTCCTTCGGATGTTGAATTGAGCGAAATAGACGCTGTGAGAGTTGATGATGGGGGCTATTTAAAGAAGAAGGCGAAAAGGTTGCCTCCACATTTATTGCGGCCAGACTATTACTCCTATGTTGCCTCGGCTGGAAGTCGCTGGCAAGACAGGCGCTAACTTCCTTAAATCATTAATACTATCACAAACTACCATTAGCAGGATATGCTTGCTGAACCCACTTATGGTCTGGTGTTCAACCAATGTTGAAGGAGGAACGTATCCGGAAGATTATCGAATATCACGGAAGAGAGGCTGAAGGTGAGTATTTTAGAGAGGTCGGTGACGATCCTGTCTATGACGAAATAACTTGGAAAAACATAGAACCCTTCCTTCCTGAACGAGGATGGATTCTCGACGCTGGCGGAGGCGCAGGTGCCTGGTCAATAAGAATGGCTGAAAGAAGTAAATGCATCGTCGTTCTCCTCGACGTGACTCGTGATCTTTTGAAGACAGCAAAGAGAAAAACCAAGAACAAGATTGTCAATGAACGTGTTGAGGTGTTGGATGCCGATATCCGATGCATTCCACATCAGGACGCGAGTTTCGATCTTGTACTGTGTGAAGCAGACCCGCTGTGCATCTGCGGCGACCCTGAAAGGGCTGCAAGCGAACTGTCAAGAGTGCTCAAGCCCAACAGGTATCTCGTTGCTGGAGTGGATAGCACCCTCTATCGTGTCTTCAGGGCCTTGTCGCAAGGAAAGTCCCTTGATAATGTTCTGGATTTCCTGGACGAAGGAATGTCGCCGGCTGAAGATGAGGCACCCTTTGAATCCAAGTCCTTCACTCCAAGCGAGCTAATCGAGTTGCTACGGAAGAATGGTTTGGAGACCGTTAGAATTGTCGGCAAGCCAATAGGCTTCGGTCCACACGTACTTGACGTGTTTGTCGCAGCTATTCCAACAGAAAAGCGTCAAGAGATGTTCGAAAACTCAGCAGAAAAGAAAAAGTTGGCCAAAATATTACACAGAATCTACGATGAGCCTTATGTTGCGGGTATAGGAAGCCACCTTCACGTAGTAGCCGCGAAAAAATAGGAAAGCACGCGCTTGAAACAAGCAGATTGTTAGCGCGCGATAAGGCGTGCAGCAAGGACACAATTAGAATAAGACATGGACGAATCAATTCTTCTTTATTCTCTCTCAGCGCGCGCCCTGTTCCTTCCGAATATAATTCAAGACGGCGTTCTTGAATTCTGGTGTTGATTTTGCTTCACCCTGTCCCGAATACGGAAAAAGGTCAACGCTTCTGCTTGTCACTATTTCGTCTGGAATTTCAGAAGCCCCAAACACGTACATCCTAACATGAGAAGGAGAATTTCTTAGAAACTGCATTACGTTAGATTTCTCAAAGAACATTTTCCTGAGATTGCCAGTTCCCAAAGAAACGATGATTAAGGTATACCGTCTTTTCGCTAGAATGTTTTGGGCAGACTCGATGTGCGTACCCCCCCGTCTCACCTATCTTTTTTTGGTTGAAGAAAATACCATCTTTCGAGAACGCAAGCAAATCGACTTTCTCAACTAGCTCTTGGATAGCCTTTCTCAGTTCAATAATCTGGTCAAAATCAGGTGCTTCAGGTTCATCTGCCATTATTAGAACTTTCACGCAATCAAATCCTGAACACAATTCCCAAGATATGCGGACTATCCCTTGTGATCTGATAAAAAGGTTTCCGACAGTGTCATCTTTGATTCCCACAACGGCTAAGCATGTGCGAAGACCGCCATATCATTTTGGGCGATCTGAACAGGTGTGTCTTCAATTCCGTCCTGTCATCGCAGACACAAACGACGGCCTCGAAACACGCTTGATTCAACCACGGCCAAACAGACACGAAGGAGTCGCGCGAGCTAATGGGTAACCCTGAAGTCTATCCTGCAGTCGTTTTATAGTTTATTATCGAGAAGATGTCGTAATTGTCTTCCAGATGTTCTCTTCCACGCAGATATTCAAGTTCTATAAGGAAGCTCATGCCCACGATTTTCCCTCCGAGCTTTTCAACCAGTTCTGCGTTAGCTTTTATCGTTCCTCCGGTTGCCAGCAAGTCATCAACAAGCAACACCTTCTGGCCGGGTTCAATGGAATCTTCGTGAATCTCAATCGTGTCTGATTCGTATTCCTTGCTATATGTAAGACTTGCCACCCTTGAGGGTAGTTTGCCTTTCTTTCTAATGGGAACAAAGCCGACTCCAAGCTCGTAGGCCACTGCAGCTCCGATTATGAAGCCCCTGGCTTCGTTTGAAACTACCAAGTCTATTCTCCGGCCTCTAAAGTGGTTCGCCATCCGTTTAATGCACTCTCTGAAGGCGTCCTTGTCTTTCAGAAGGGGTGTTATGTCCCAGAAAACGACGCCTTTGAACTCTGGTATTCTCCTTATTTTCGACTTCAGATCCAAACTCGACACCTCACTTCAACTGATGGTGCGTTTTCAAACCGATGCGCTTTTTAATGCGTCTTTGCACCCGCATGTTCTTTCTTTGGGTATTCTTGCAATTGTTTCCATGATGATGCTCTTAACTTTCTCGATGTTCTGTTTCATAGTCCTAGCAACTTCACCAGCACTTACGGGATGATCTTTCCACACATCGTAGTCAGTCACAGTCGCTATCGAGGCATAACATATCTCAGCTTCACGAGCCAAAACGCACTCGGGAACGACTGTCATACCAACCACGTCGGCGCCCCACCTCCTGAACATCTTGGACTCGGCCTTCGTTGAAAACCTAGGCCCTTCTACACAAACGTAGGTTCCAGTCTTATGATAACTGATCTTCATTTCCTCAGCCACATTTATCAGAATCTTCCTCAAGTCGGGACACATCGGCTCTGCCACCGAAATGTGGCACACCTTCGGGCCCGTGTAGAAAGACTGTTCCCGCCTTGTCGTCCTATCTATGAACTGATCAACGAATACAAGATCTCCAGGTTTGTACTCTTCTCTCAAAGAACCTACTGTTGACGGAGCCAGAATCCTTTGAACGCCCAGTTCCTTCAACGCATGTATGTTGGCTCTTGAATTGACGTCTGTCGGCCTTATCGTGTGCTTCTTCCCATGTCGGGGCAGAAACGCCACCTTTCTGCCTTTCAATTCGCCAACAATAATCGAGTCTGAAGGCGGCCCATAGGGAGTGTCAAGCTTTGTTTCCTTGCCGTTGTTGATAAGCTGCGGATCGTAAAAGCCTGTTCCTCCAATGATTCCGATTTCTGCTTGCATGGAAATCTACTAAAATACCGTGAATTTATAAGAGTAGCGGGTGGGGGGCACTGTCAACTTGCTTGTCAGAATTGCATATTTCATCGCACGCGCCCCTTGCATACTCCCTTTCTTCCCTGCGTATGCCGCGGCATATACGGGACACCCAGCAGGGTGCACAGCAGGCAGGTTCTCTTCCCCACGCCGTGGTAGTCAGGAGGAAGAGGGGATAGAACTTTACCCCAATCTCCTTAGAGGTCTGTTCAGATTGGTTCTTTTACTGCTTCTATTGCTGCTGATTGTGGTCTGAGAAGGATTTCTTTGAGAGGTGGATGTTTCTTGATCCCTTGCTTTGTCGGCTGTGGCTCCACGAGCCTTCTTATGAGAAGCCTGTTCTTATGGAGCACACTGAAATAGTTGGTTAATGTCCTGTGGAAGCTTGTAGTCTCGAATGGTTTCAGGAGTCTCTCCATTTTCCAACGAATATGGTCCTCTGCAGTTCCAAAATATCTCGTAGTTGTGCTTATTCTGTTTCCTTTGTCAACTACCATTTCGAAACACGGATGAGGAATTGAAAACACGAACCGGCCTCTGTTCTTCAGCACTCTTGCCACTTCAGATACCGCTCTCTTGTAGTTCTTGATATCCTGCAACGCCATGAAACAAGTCACAAGGTCAAAGCAATTACCTGAAAACTCGGACAGGTCAGCAGCATCTGAAACACGGTAGTCTATGCCCAGCCTCTCTTTGGCCTCCTCGATTCTCGCAAGTCCTATCAGTCTCGCCGAAAAGTCTGCCCCCGTTACTCTGGCACCTTTTCGGGCCAGTATTCGGGTGTTGTATCCTTCGCCGCAGGCCAAGTCCAGCACAAGTTGACCTTTCACGTTTCCTATCAGTCTGAAAGCTGCAGGGTTGTTAAGCTCATCCCGGTAATAGTCCTTACCCTGCCTCACAAAATCAGCCCAGGATTCTGCCGCGTCGTCCCACTGTCTCATCACAGAGTCTTTCTTTGGCAAGAAGCAACACTGCCTATTCCACGTATCGCAACTTGTCATCAGTCCAATTCTGGCGTATTTAAGACTTGGGTTTGGGGGTAAAGTTTTATCCCCAAACCCAAACCCAAATGATTTTTTGTTACGACGACGCGACGACGAACGCACAGTTTACGGACGCATAGTTTGTTGCAAATGATACAGAACAATTTTATTCATATATTAATGGTTTTGTGGTTTCTTCTGTCAATTTTCCATTGGGCTTTTCCTTCATTGCATTTTTGTAGAAGCCACATTCCAGATGATTTCTGTCATTGCAGTTGATTCCTGTTATTTTGCACCTGTCAAATAAGGGACATTTAGGCTGAGTCATTTGTTCTTCCTTTTCCTAGAAGTCTTAACTAACCATTCATTTTCAAAATCATAAATAAAACCCTTGTTAATCCAGTCTCCCGTTTCCCAATCATAATTATATTTGTCTCTGAGAATAGCTCTAGCCTTTTCTCTCACATCATCAAAAATAGGCACACCAAAACGGTCATAGCTGTGTTTAGCAAAGCGCGCGCGCCTTTTATGTCATCTAACGAAAGTTAATAGCAAAACCATCAGATGACAAGTTACCATATTTGGGCTTCTTGCATTCCGAACAGTTCGGCAAACCTTCCTTGGTATGCGATTTGATGGAGCCATATAGATGCCTAATCGATGACTTTGTGATCCAATATTGCATGAGCCTGGGTAGGAAAGACTTCGCAATAAAGCGCGTAGACTATTCTTCCAACAGAAAGGGAGAAAGAGAGTATCTGAACAAGGCTTTGGCAAAGGACATGATGAGGAAGCTAAACTCCTTCTTCGAATCAACAATCGAAATACCCAGGGTGAGGCATGGCAACAAGCAGACTGTGGAGACTCTGATAAATGAAGAAACAATGCTATTCGCCAAATACCTGAGAGACGAGAAACCGAATTGGCTTCCTAGGATAGTCGGCAGCACGGGCTAGGATTTTTTTGGCGACCCTTTCTGTTACAATTTGCGCGCGTGCTTAGTCGTTTGGGTTTGGGACAAAACTTTACCCCAACCAACCATCGTGTTGCAGCGAGTGCTCGTTGTTACATTGGGCAGCGTGGGAAAAAACCAGGATCTAGTAACAGAATCATCTTGTCATTGGTTTCTAGAAACTTCTGTGCAGCTTCTGTTCTACAATACTTCACTCTTCCCGTTATTGCGTCTGTCTGGATAATATCGCTTGACTTCATGAAACTCAAGTAATACCCTGACTGTTTGAAGCTCATATTACAATTGGATATGGTATTCGTAACGCCAGTTGGTTCCCGCAACTCTCTCAGAATTTCCGCTGCTATGTCAAATGTGGAACGGTTTCTACCCGACAACCTTCCTATTTTTAATATGTTTGTAACCTCTGAGGCAAAACATGCCATTTCTAAGCAAAAGCAGAATATTGCAATAACTTATCGGCGTGCCTTTCCTCATATATACATCGTAAGCGTACCTTACAAGGATGAGCTGCCCAAGATCGCTTCTCTACCTTCTCTTCTGTTTCTTTCCCCCGCGAGCTCTTCTTGTTTGATGACCCTTCGCTTTGTCACGGCGGGCGCTATCGATGGCTTTTCTACGTGTATTCTGTCCTCCACCCATGTTTTGTCACCTCAGCCTTCAATCGTCAATAGTGTCTTTTCCAAAATAAATCTGTTGGCAATAGCCCATTCACATTTTATGCTTCATCAAGCCATAAAAGGGCAGACTTATAAAGGTATAATGGTAAACATGGCAGACATGCCGAAAAAGAAGACCAGCGTAAACATGGACGAAGGCACTTGGAAACAATGGTTGCTCTTTGTCATTCAGAAGCACGGATCAAGCCGGAGAGTAAGCGAAGAAACGGCCAGAGCTATTAAAGAATACATGAAAAAGCATGGAGATAAAAGAATAGATGACAAAGGCGCTTGATCAAAGCGCAAACTCGCACAAATCAGTTAATGTGACTTTCGACGAGGACCAGATGAATATTATCCGGTCATTGAAAGGCTTTGGAACAGAAGACGCAGAAATAGTCAGATCAATCGTGATGGCCTACCTGAGCGAACACAGCTATATCAAGCAAGCGTCCATCGATCGCGATCACTCAATCGAGGAATCAGATAAAAAGTACAAACTTGCTCGCGCTCGCGGCAACTTCTGAATCGATCTATTGCAAAACTCAAAGCCGCAACGCGTTAAAGATGAACTTCAGAAAAGGTCGCAGAAGAGCGCACGCTCTAGTCTCATCTGTTTCAAGGTTTCTTTTCTCATCGGATCTTGAAGTGCTCGACTTATTCCTATGCTGGAATAAAGCAACAAGAGCAGGTTAATGAAAAAGAGAGATGAGATTTGTTTGACTAGGCACATCTGCGGATGACAGCTATCGTTGACTTTGCCCGTGCAACATCTTTGCTTGAGCTTTCCAGAGAGTCCCCAAGATTTCCTTGCCTTTCTCGTAGGGTATTATTTCATGTACGCTCGAAACGTAGTAGGGCAAGAACATGCTTATGTTTCTGAAAGTAGTTTCTGAATCTTTTTCGCCAATTGCGTATCCTGATGTTCCGTCCAGAAAGAAGCCGAACTCTTTGATTTCGCCCTTCTTCAGGAGGTTGTCTATACCGTCCCACATTTTTTCTCTCAATCTTGAAAGCTCAGCGGGATCCTTAGGCCATGGTGCTGACGGGTTCTGATTCCACAATACCAAGAATCTGGTCAAAAACACCCCTAGTATTCCTTGCTATAACTAGTATTTATAATAAGCGGGGACACTAGAAGACTGAAATTGTTCCTTCGACTTCATGAGAATGGATGATAAATCCTGTCAGTGTCATCTACCATGACGCGCGCTAGCGTGTTCCTAAATTCCTTTCTTAATGTGTGGCAGGGTTGAGTTGTGTGCCTCTCTAATGGAACGTACTATGAAGAGAGAAGTACGAGATATGTCACAAACGAATTTAGGAACAAGCATGCGCGCTAGAAGATAGCACAACAATCAAAAACACCTGCCAGATTCACCGAGTCACTAGACCAATTTCCTCGATGCGAATCATAACATCATGAAGAATAAGTTAACGGTGTCTGGGAGGGAACTCAGCCTAGAGAGGCTATTGCCATTATTGTGAAAGGAGCTATCATGGTTAGTACAAAGCCGCTTGAAAACGCTGTGATCAGCGTGTCAGAGCCGCAGTAGCGCACGATGATTGGCAGAGTTGTATCCATGGCTGTTGCGCCGCCTGATGCAGTTGGCGCGTACTTGTCAACTTTAACCATCAAAGAAACGGTGATTATGGTCAACAGTTCTCTCAGGAAGTTCGCGGCAAAACCGAGTGCTCCCCACTTTGCTCCGAAAATCTGGCCCACGAGCGGGCCTGTCAACGTGTACCAGCCATACCCTGCGCTTACCGCGGTCGTCGCAACCACGTTAATGCCAAGGATCAGCGCGCTGACCACACCGCCAAGAATGGTGCCCAACGCAATTGTTAAGGGAACAATCAAGATCTTGAGTCCTCTCAGCCTTATCTTCGCAATGGAGTCCTTGTCCATAGCAAGGGCTACTCCCATAACAAACAGCAGCAGCATGAGTGAGGCATTCAGCAAATAATCGGAAACCCAAGCACTATTGACGACACTCGCCCAGTTCGCGTCCAGATAGCCTGCGACTCCTCCAAGCAGTAACGTAGCTAAGATGTATTTTATCATTCTAGACCAGCCGTTCTTTTAACTGCTTTGACAAGGATGACGCTGAACACTATGGCGAGCGAAGCAATCACGACGGCGCTTGAGCCGACCTCGGGCAGCGAATTCAACAATTCACTGTTTGAGCCTATGCCAAAACCAAGGGAAAATATCAATACCAAGATTATTCCAAACGTGAGTTTGCCAAGATTGACCTTCCTCTTTTCACGCAAGAAGTAGCCAAACAGCATCCCAGCAACCAGTGGAACGATGAGTAGTCCAAAGTTCATTGGTCTCGCGCTCAGCTCTCATTTCTGCTCTTTCGTGTTGAAATGCTTCCTGAAAACCTCACAGATGTCTTCGGGTTTTTCAAGCACGAACATATTTTCCATAAGGGAGAGCTTTCTTGTATTTTCTGCGTCTTCTCTCCTTATTCTCAGCTTGAGATCCTTTCCGTTGGGAAGCCTTGTGACCACTGTTCCTTCCTTGTAATCGCTGGGCATGATGTAGACTGGAAGGAAGCCTTTCAAAGCCATGATTGCTGAGTTGCAGAGCAATGTGTCAGTTATTCCTGCTGCAATTTTTGCCACGGTGTTCGACGTCGCGGGAGCAATCAACAAGAATTCAAATTTCCCGAGTTCCAGGTCACCAGCAAGAAACGGCGAGTTAGAGTTAAGTTCAACACAGACCTTTTCAAAATGCTGTTTCAACTGGTCATAAAGCTTATACCATTTGACGACCTGTTCTCCTGCCTTCGAAAGAAAAACTCTTACATCGACCTCATTATGATACTCTTCTTTCATCTTTTTCATAGTGCCGATTATTTCGGGCAATCTGTCTCCGCTGCCCGTGATTCCCCACGCAACTTTCCTCTTCTTCTCAGCTCTTGCCAACTCTTCGGTCATAATCACACACTTTGAGCTCTTTTCTTAATCTCATTATGTTTCACAAGGTCAGAGAATCTCTTCACAGTCTTTTTCAAAGTCTTGAATCCTTCTTCATCCTGTTTCACATCTTTCAAAGTGTCCTTGGACCAGAAAGTTGCTCCCAAGTTTGCTCCGAATGGACCGCCGCTGACAGGAATGACGCCGTTCAAGACGTAGAAAGTCATGATCTGCTGAATTGCCAACTCCTGTCCTCCAGCTCTGTCCCCGCCGACTGCGATGGCCATACCAGCTTTATACCTCAACACGTTCCTGTCATCGGCAAACAGAGCCCTGCACCTATCCATTACGGTTTTTGTCTGAGCGCTTACTCCGCCGTTGTAAACTGGCGTCGCGATCACCAGCGCCTCCGTCTTTCTAAGCAATGGATAAAGGATGTACATGTCGTCCTTCAGCTTGCACTCCTTATTTCTCAAGCAGTAGTCACAGTGCTGACAGAACCCGATGTTCTTGCCTCTGACCGTGAAGAGTTCTGTTTCAAAACCCATTTTTTCCAACATGTTCAAGGCTTCTCCTAAAACGTGCTCAGTCGCCTGTTTTCTTGGACTCCCGCAAATGCCAAGTATCATAATAATTCATCAGAGTCCTATGACTGTCAAAATCATAAAGCTTGCTGAAGATTGGATGAAAAATGGGAAAAATAGGCGCCGAAAAGAAGGGCATGGTCTGCTTTGGTTCTATGCGTCTTCGAAGAATTCTTCAGGTCTCGGCGGTGTCGGGGGTAAGCCTCTGCGTTCGCGTATCTGCTTTATTATTTCTTCTTTCATTTGCTCTGGAACCGGGGCCCAGCGGCTGAACTGTGTAGCCCAGAACGCTCTGCCCTCGGTCGAGGACCGCAGTTCATCAGCTATACCGAACGATTCAGAAACCGGCATCTCTGCTTTGACGATTATCATGTCTTCCTCGTTTGTCATGTCTAATATTTTGCCTCGGCGTTTTTGAACTATGGCTAAGACGCCGCTTACAAACGTGTTCGGAACCTTGCACTCAAAGCTTATCAGCGGCTCAAGAAGCCTCGGGTCGCTGAGTAGAAAAGCGCACCATATTGGACGCCAAGTCATGGGCAGTATCTGCGCTGGTCCGCGGTGCACTGGGTCTTCGTGAACCGTGACATCTTCCAAGTTTATCTTCAACCCGTACGCAGGCTCCTTCGCCAAGACTGACGTGAACACTGCTTCTCTGAAACCGGACTTTATATGATCCATTATTTCCTCAACGTACTGTCTTCCCTTGATCCTGTTGACAAGAACGTTGTTGCCTTCAATGGCTACGACGTTGCGCGCGTCATCTGTCAACCAGCCAAACCCTTTGAGGATCTTCTGTCTCTCCTCACGTGTCTGCATTTCACTGATTTTTCCCATCTTGATTGCTTCAACCACATCGTCCGGCAGCTTCTCCATCGTCACCCAAAGCTTGTTGTGCTTGTTGGGGCTTTTACCCATAATCGCAGGACCCTTATAGTCATGACTGATGGTTTCTCGGTATATCACGATGGGCTTGCTAACGTTCACCTTCAGTTTGGCTTCCTGCATGCGATACGCCGTGATTTCCAGGTGAAGTTCACCCATGCCACTCAGCAGGTATTCCCCGCTTTCCTTGTTTATCGAAAAGTGCAGGTTCGGGTCTTCAGTCGTCAGCTTGTGCATGACCTTGTCGAAAAGCGGCAAATCCTTAACGTCTGCAGGTTCAACAGCCACCGTTACCACAGGGTCTGAAACATACTTCAACCCTTCAAACGCCTGCGTCTCCACACCGTCTTCTGCAACGGTCTCGCCCACGTGGATAGAGGGCAAACCTGAAAGGGCAGCAATGTTTCCGGCGGGAACTCTCTCGATTATCACTCGGTCGGCGGCCATACTCATGTAAACCTGTTGAATCGTGCCTTTCTGTCGGCTAGTTATGAGTTGAACAAGCTTTCCCTTTTCCACCGTGCCGCTGAAAACACGTCCGATGGCAACAACTCCACTGTGAGTATCAACTTCAATCGTTGAAACGCACATTAGAACTGGCCCGTTAGGGTCAACCGTGGCCATCCCTTTGCCCACGGCACTGTTCTGGTCGCCAGGCCAAATCTGGCTCTGCCTGTAGGGTTGAGCTTCTATCGGGTTGGGCAAGTGTTCAACAAACATGTCCAAGATAGGATCCTGCACTGGTGCCTTCTTGCTTAGGGCATCAACCTTTTGGTTAACCTCCTCATGCTCCCCCGTGTAAGCGTCAATAATGTCAACGAATGTCACGCCTTTCGCTTTCATGTGCGGCAAGTTCAAACCCCACTTGTGAAGGGCTGAACCGAAAGCAACGCCGCCGTCTTCAACCTTAACCTGCCAATCCTTCTTGTGCTCTGGCGGTGCATACTTTTCGATGAGAGTGTTCACCCGCGTGATGATTTTTGCGAACTTCTTCTGGATGTCTTCTGGCGTCAATTTTATTTCTTTTATGAGCCTGTCAACCTTGTTTATGAAAAGAATTGGCTTAACCCTTTCGCGCAACGCCTGCATCAAAACAGTTTCCGTCTGAGTCATAGGCCCCTCCACAGCGTCAACCACTACGAGGGCGCCGTCCACGGCCCGGAGGCTTCTAGTGACTGCACCGCTGAAATCAATGTGTCCCGGCGTGTCGATGAGGTTTATCAAGTATTCCTTTCCTTGGTAAGTGTGAGCCAAGCTAATGTTTGAAGCGAAAACGGTCATCTGCCTCTTCTGTTCAAGCTCCCAAGAGTCAAGCGCAAGCTGCTGCCCTGCTCTCTGTTCGCTTATTATTCCAGCCGCAGCCAAGAGACTGTCTGATAGCGTCGTTTTGCCATGGTCAACGTGAGCGATGATGCTTGTGTTCCTAATCATTTCCGGATAATTCATCAACTTTTGAATTTCTTCAACTTGCCTGTAGCGTACCATAATCAGACCTTCCCTGCGGTAGCGAAAAACTCATGAATATCTGTGAAGGAGTTGCCTTTGACATATCGAACATTCTAGGTTTCCACTGCCTAAATATGGGCTACATGGATGTAAAAGAAGCGACCTATTAACTTTGCCATTCACTTCCTCAATACTGTTGGAAATTGTTTTCATTATGCTTCTAGGTTTTTTCCTTCATCAACGCCACAAACTTGTCTTCAATTTCCTTATCAATGTAAAAACCTTTTCTGCCTAACCTTCTGACTCCAAGGGACATGAGAACATAGTTGAGCGGTACAGCCGCAGCTCCTTCGTGTAAGTCCTTGAACCTGACGAAAGACACTTTCAGCGAATCCTTTACGAAACCATCGTACTTCTCTTTCGAACCCAACACGGACTCCTCGCCATGCTCTCTCCACAATCTTTCAGCATCACCAACTTTTCGCTCGATGAAGTCGGCGTACCCAGCAATCTCACCAACTGGCTTAGTCACGTAGAACAGAACCCTCGAAGCATCCTTGGGCGGCGCAATTCCTCTCAATACAAAGGAATGAGTCTTTTTTCCCTCATGATTGCGACGGCAAAATTCATTCCACCATCTGTTTTGAATCATAATTACAAAAGCCTGTTTTTCACTCATCGTACCACCCGTGCAACAGCCAACATAAGCTACTTCAACATTTAAGACTTGTCAAAACAAAACAGTCCCCGATTGTCCGATTGGTTTAAATGTAAGGGCTTGTCATTGTAAACAGCAAAATATTGGCGATCAACACAAAGATGCACAGACTCGCAGAGAAGCTAAAGGCTCAACAGGCTGATCCAGATGTATGTTCTAATAATTTTGACGCAGACAAGCAACCTTTCGTTGCCGCACGTTTTCTTAGCTGACTGTCTGTGCAGAGACAACTGTTCCAGGGACCGTAACGCCTCCTGATTGCCGACGATTTTAAGGAGAGGGTGTCTTTTTGAGGGATGCTGCGACTCTGCACGTCAAAGAAGTCTACGAACTTCTGAAAACCTCACCTGCAGGATTGAGCAGTGAAGAAGCAGACAGACGACTTGCCGAACACGGCCCCAACATACTAGTCGAAAAGAAACATGTTTCAATCGCCTACAAGTTTCTAGGGCAACTCAAAGACCTGTTCGGCGTGCTGCTCCTTTTTGCAAGTCTGCTTGCCGCGATAGATGCCATATGGGAAGATAACTTCAGCATGTGGGAGACAAGCGCAATAATCTTTGCAGTGGTCCTCGTAAACGCCTTGTTCAGCCTTTTTCAGGAATGGCGTGCAGAAAAAGCTATGGAAACCCTGAAAAGCTGGATGCCCGAGTACACCAAGGTCATCCGAGACGGGCAATTGAAGAAGAACTTGGTAAGAGATTTGGTTCCAGGCGACCTGATAGTGTTAGACGAGGGTGACCGCGTACCTGCGGATGCAAGACTGGTAGAAGCTTTTGATTTATGGACCAACAACGTCCCTTTGACTGGGGAATCTGAACCGCAGCCACGAACGACCAAAGCTATCAAAATCGTAGACTCCGCCTACCTTGATGTGCCAAATCTCGTTTTCATGAGCACAAGTGTTGCTACAGGTCAAGGCAAAGCTGTAGTAGTCAAAACAGGTATGGAAACAAAGTTCGGGCAGATTGCCGGTCTTACACAGGAAATAAAGGAAGAGGCAAGTCCGCTACAGAAAGAGATTGCCTACACTGCAAGATACGACTTCGTTCTAGCCATAATAGTGGGTGTCGCATTCTTCTTTGTAAGCCTGACATTGCTTCATGTGCTGCTTGTCACAGCTATCCTGTTCATGATAGGCGTGATGGTGGCACTAGTTCCAGAAGGATTACAGGTCACGGTGTCCAGCGCCTTGGCCATCAACGTTCTGAAGATGGCGCGAGAAAACGTCCTAGTGAAGCGTTTATCTGCAGTTCAGACTCTCGGCAGTGTAACCGTGATATGCACTGACAAAACAGGGACGATTACAAAGGGCGAAATGACCGCCACGAAAATGTGGGTTCCCGACAGGGTTGTGGAAGTTTCAGGGGTCGGCTACGATCCCGCCGGCGATTTTACGAACGGCGGCCAGGCTTTAGAAAAGGAAAAATCTGCCACGATTGAAAAACTCTTGGAAATCGCCGCCCTCTGCAACAGTGCCAAGCTTGCGCCGCCTTCAGACAGGAACAGATCATGGAGCATCGTAGGAGACCCAACAGACGGTGCACTACTTGTAGCCGCTATAAAGTACGGGCTAAACCCGCAAAGCATGCTGGCACAGAAGCCTATCCACAACGTCATACCTTTTGACTCCCGAAGAAAAAGGATGACGACAATTCACAAGTATGATCACAAGATCTGCGCTTACACGAAGGGTGCGCCGAGAAGCATCCTCTCCATATGTAACAGGGTGCTGGTTGAAGACAGGGTAGAAAACCTGACCAAAGAATATCTTGATGCCGCCGAGACAAAAATCCGTGAGTTCGCAGATGAAGGTCTTCGCGTGATAGCCGTGGCTTATTCGGAGCTACCGGCGAACGGTGCTTTCAGGGCCAAAAACGTTGAAAAAGACATGATTCTGGTAGGGCTTGCGGCCATGAAAGATCCACCCCGTCCAGAAGTAGAGAATGCGGTAACAGTGGCAAAAAAAGCTGGCATAAAAATCGTCATAATAACCGGAGATTACGGTCCGACCGCGCAGGCCATAGCCCAAGAAGTCGGCATAGTGAACCCGGAGAAATGTCGTATAATCCGCGGCGTCGACATGGAAGCTATGACAGACGAACAAATCTCAGAAGAAGTCAAGAATGAAAACGTTATTTTTGCAAGGGTCTCACCCGAACAAAAACTTCGGATAGTAAAAGCTCTCAAACGGCATGGTGAAATCGTGGCCGTGACCGGGGACGGAGCTAACGATGCCCCATCGTTGAAAGAGGCAGACATAGGAGTAGCCATGGGCGTTTCAGGGACAGATGTGGCGAGAGAAGCCGCAGACATGGTTCTCCTCGACGACAGTTTCGCCTCAATAGTCAAGGCAATTGAGTCTGGGCGTACAATCTACGAGAACCTAAGAAAATTCATCGTGTACGTTTTCACGCATAACTGGGCCGAGCTAATTCCTTATGTTCTTTACGCAGTACTAGGCTTACCTCTTCCCCTGCTTGTCGCTCAGATTCTAGCCATAGACTTGGGAATAGAGGTTATACCCTCCTTGGCTCTGAGCCGTGAACCGCCAGAAGTCGGCATCATGCAGGAACATCCACGGAGCATCAGGGAACGATTGTTCAACGCTAAGGTCTTTCTCCGCTCCCTATATCTAGGCACAATCATCGCCGTTGGCGCTATGGCAGGCTGCTTCATGGCGTGGTCAGCAGGCGGCTGGCATCTCGGGTTGTCAAAGGTTCAAGACCCAACTATCTACGCCAAAGGTACAACCATGACCTTTGCCGGCATTGTCATAGCCCAAGTTGGCAACGTCTTAGCAAGCAGGACGAACAAAGCCTCAATTTTCAAAACAAGTCTCAAAAGCAACAAATGGATATGGCTCGGTATAGCCTCCCAAATATCGATAATATCCCTGCTAATCTACGCTCCACCAATGCAAGCGCTTTTTGGCACAGCCCCATTAGGGCCGTTTGAATGGGCATTCTTAGGTCTTCTCGCAGTCATCATAGTTTTCGTTGAAGAAATCAGGAAATGGTTTACCCGAAGACTGACGAAGTGAACCTTCACATCCGTGCGTCAACACCAAGCTTTTATGAATAGCACCCTAAACTATCATCAATGTCAAGTAAAGACTTCTTCATAACTCGCTATAAGGAACTAGGCTGGAAACACGAAGATGTAACACCCAGACAGGCAATAAGAATAAACACCATGAACGTAGAGAAAACAGCGACCATCCTGCAAAGACTACAGTCGATTGGAATAACGCTTGAAAGGATCTCCTTCCTAGATCATGGCTACTGGGTTTGTGAATCAAAATTCTCGGTCGGGGCAACATCAGAATACCTCTTGGGCCTGTACTCAATCCAAGAGGCAGCGGCTCAAATACCCGTCACCCTGTTCACAGAACCAGAAGACAAAACTATACTAGATGCCTGCGCAGCTCCAGGAGGAAAAACCGTTCAACTGGCCGACTCAATGCACAACACAGGCGCGATAATCGCCTTAGACATCAGAAAACAAAGGCTGACAGCGCTGACAAACCAACTGGAACGATGCCGCGTCAAAAATACAGTCGTCTACTTTCTAGATGCAAGACAAGTCTCTGAACTGAAAGCAAGTTTCGACCGCATACTTCTGGACATGCCCTGCTCCGGCAACTTCGCGGCAGACAAAAACTGGTTCAAAAGAAGAACAATCAATGACGTAAAAAGAAACGCGGCGCTTCAAAGAGAGATAATGACCGAAACAGTCAAAGTTCTGAACGACAACGGCGAAATAGTTTATTCAACGTGTTCCTTGGAACCTGAAGAAAACGAGTTAAACATTGACTGGGCCGTCAGAAACCTTAGCCTTCAAGTGGAAGAAATCAACTGTCACGGACAAGAGGCACTGACAAACGTTTTCGGCAAATACCTACATAGTTCAATAGAAAAATGCAGACGAATCTGGCCTGGACAAACCCAAGGTTTCTTCGTGTGCAAACTGAAACGGCGGAACGCTGCATGATCAAGCCCATAGTCGATTTTGTAGGCCACTTTGGAACAAACATCATGCTGGACGAAAGTCTCATCGTGAAAAGGCAAGGTCTATATTTCCTACTAAACAAGAATCTGAAGCGGTTAGCATCAAAAAACTTCTTCTACGCAGGAGCCTACATAGGAAAAGTCAAGGATGGGAGATTCTTTCCAAGCTTCAACTTGCTGAATTTTGTCGCGAGGGAAAAATCAAACAAAGTAATCATCGACAAGAAAACCGAATGGCTGTTCATCTGCGGCAGAGACATATTCAAACAAGGAATAGCGAACGTGATCGGCTCAAGGAAAAAAGACGAATACACGTTGGTCCTAAACTCCTATGGTGAGTGCCTAGGCTTTGGCAGAATACTGCGCAACTTGGACGGAAAAAGAGGAGGCCCAGCGGTAGAGAATATTCTGGATATAGGCGACTTCCTGCGGAGAGAGAAATAAGCAACCGCTGTAAGGTCTGAATCCTACAAAAAAAGTGCATTTGCCATTAGCTATCTGGATGAAAACATGAAATCCAAGTCCATCAAACTCTGAACCCGTCGATATAACAGTCAAAGCGCACCGTGAGGTAAACAGGGCTTGAAATGCATGACCTGACTCGTCTAATCTTCGGCTTGTTGAGGTTCTTTAACAGCGACAAGTATCAACAGTGCGGCTACCACCTCAACTACGGCGAAAGCGTAGAATGGGGTTGCGGGACTGATTGTTTGGAAAAAGATGCCGCCCAAAGATGCGCCCAAAGCCCCTCCAACGGCGCCGCTTATATCCCAAAAAGATGTGACTCGTCCTCTGATTTCTCTAGGCGTCAAGTCAGCCTGAAGAGCTTCATACGACGGTGCATAGTACATTCCCGTGATTGTCAAGAGGATTATGGTTATCGCAGCTTGCATGAATGATCGAGAGAACGTGAACATTACCACGCACGGTGTGCACGTCAATATTGAGACTATCATCATCTTCTTCTTGCCAAACCTGTCACTTGCCCACCCTCCAGGAATCTTCAAGACTATGGTTAGAAGGATTTGCAGGCTGACGATGATTCCATAGCGTGGTGCATCAAGACCTATGACTTGAGTTGCGTACAGAATGTAGTAACTACTGACCAGTGCGTTGGCAAAGGCGATGATTCCATAAGAAAAAAGCAGTGCCGCCAGACTGTGCAGGGACCTTGCTGACAGGCTACCACGGATACTCACACTCGAGTTGGCAGAGACTCTGGATTCTTGTCCGTTTCTTTGTCGTATTGTTTCTTTGAGGAATAGCAGCAAGATTATGGCCGAGACTAACGTCGTTCCTGCAACAAACGCGGAGGCCAATCTAAAACCGCTTTGCATTCCGTAGATTTCTATGAGTAATCCTCCGATCAGGGGAGAAAATATCATAGGAAAGGTGGAGACAACTTGAAGTGTTGAGATTCCAGTGGTTCGTTTCTCAGCAGGAATCGAGTCAGCCACTGTCGCGTGAGATGCTGGACTTGATACGGCTCCGAACGCGCCTATTGCGGCTGTTGCAACGAAGATTCTCCAGTCAGGAATTAATGCATATAGCGTTGGGAACAGTATTGCGTAGAATGCTGCTATCACAATTACTTTTCTTCTTCCGTAGTGGTCTGCTATGCGGCCGCCTAAGAACAGTACTAAACATTGGATTAGGATTGATATTGATGTCAAGATTCCTAACCGGATAGGGTCTCCGCCGATGCTGACGAAGTAAAGTGAAGCGTAGTAGCTGATCATTCCTGTTCCAAAACCATTGACGGCACTGCTGCTGGCGATTACTGCGATGTTACTCCCAAAGAACTTGGCTCGCCGCGAATTTGAGTTGCTTTCGTTTGAGTCTGTTTTCTTCATGGTTTTCTGTCATCCATATGGTTGCAAGATGCCTTTTTCAAACGGCCTAGTCCTCGAAGGTTACGTTCTTCGCTGTATTGTTGTCCACTCCTTCTGCCTGTAAGATAAGTCTTAGTCTGTATTTCGACACACACCGAGCGTTGCTCAATACCAACTTGAACGTGCACGCACTGCTTTTTCTGGCAAGGGAAAGTTCAAGACAAAGCCGAGAAACAAAATTCAGCAGTCGTATGCCAGGATTTTACGCGCACGCTTGCATTGGTTTTGATATGTTGCGATTCAATCCTTATTCGTCCTATTCGTCCATAAATTGTTAAATAGGGTGAACAGGACAGTAAAATGGACGGTGAAGTAACATGTTTAAGAGATGTGTTCTTTTCTTGCTCTTGCCTCTTTTGATTTTGTCCACTTCTTCATCTCTAGTCCGAGGCAATGGTAAGGCCGTTTCCGCCACGATAATCGTCCCAGACGACTATGCAACAATACAAGAAGCCATAAACAATGCAAGCGCTGGAGACACAATATTCGTGAGAAACGGAACGTACGCGGAGAACCTGGATGTCAACAAGAAGTTGTCGCTTGTAGGAGAAAACCCTGAAACAACAATTGTCGATGGCAACCAGCCTGGAATTTGGACAGTGCAGATAAGCAGTGACAACGTCACTATGACTGGGTTCACTGTGGAAGGCGCTCTTCACATACGTAATATTGGGATTTGGATTGTCGGCAGATACTGCAACGTTTCTGGGAACACAATCACCAACTGCCAATGGGGTGTTATGCTTCTTAGTTCAAACAACATCATTTCTGGGAACAACATCACACAAAACACTCAGCTTGGCATCATGGTCCGCTCGTCCTCAGGCAACATCATTTCTGGGAACAACCTGACGGAAGGCACACAACTAGAAAATTGCTTAAACAACGCAGTAACGAGAAACACTTTGACAAATGTGATCACGCTATCTGGTGGCTCTTCAAACAACACTGTCGCAGGAAATGACTGCAATGACGTCATGCTTGACTCTTCTTCAGGCAATGTAATATCTGGAAACAACATGACAGATGGCGTACAGCTGCGGAATTCTCTGAACAACACCATAACAGGAAACGATTTAACAAATATGATCCAGCTATCCGACGGTTCTTCAAACAACACTCTGACAGGAAATGACTGCGATGGCCTCACACTTGATTCTTCTTCAGGCAACAACATAACAGCGAACACCTTTGTCGCCCACGGTTTGTACGTCTATAATTCCTACGCAAGCATCGTTAACAACAACACTTTGAATGGCAGACCCGTTGTTTATTTGGAAGGGATTACCGATCAAACAGTCCAAAACGCCGACGTAGCAGAAGTGGTCTTGGTCAGCTGCAGCGAAATGCACCTGAAAAACCTCGGTTCCACCAACACAACCGCAATCACAACGCTGGAGCTCCTCGGTACGAACAACACCGAAGTAACTGGAAACCGCAACGCTAAGATAGAACTAGTGACGCCGTCGAGCAACAACAACGTCACGCGAAACGACATTCGCTTCCTTTACGTGAACTCCTCTTCACACAACAACATCATTGGAAACAACATAACGCCGCTCGGCATTCAACTGTTAAACTCTTCACACAACAACATCATTGGAAACAACATAACAAACAGCGGCATCATCGCCTCCTACTCTTCAAACAACAACATTTCTGAAAACAACATAGCCGACAATGGAGTCGGAATCGATATTGGCGATCCCCAATATTTCGGCGTCGGCGGCTCGGACAACGTCTTGGCTAGAAATAACATAATAAACAACAGCGACGGCATCAGACTAGGTTCTTCAAACAGCACCATCATAATCGGAAACAACATAGCCTCAAATCTAAGAGGCATAACGGTCGGAAACACAAATCAAGGGTCGAGCCCCGAACAAGGCGGCTGCTCAGACACAAGCATCCTTGAAAACAACATAACAAACAACATGGACTACGGCCTCGAACTCGTCTACTCCACGAACACCAGAATCTTCCACAACAACTTCGAAAACAACAGCCTCCAAGCCTACGCTCACAATTCACAGAACAGTTCCTGGGACGACGGGTATGCTTCCGCCGGAAACTACTGGAGCGACTATGCTGGCGTGGACGTGCACAGCGGACCCTACCAGAACATGACGGGTTTTGACTGGATAGGAGACACTCCCTACGTCATTGACTCCAGCAACCGTGACAACTATCCACTGATGCGTCCCTTCTCACCTGAAACTGACGAAGTAAAAGCAGCCTATCGAAACCTGATAATCAAACTGTCCGAACTCACAACAGACCTCGAAGCGTTAAACTCGAGCTACAATCAACTCGCAGACACTAACACCCAACTCCTCTCCCAAATCACAGACCTAAACACCAGCTACAACCAGCTGCTACAAAACTACGGCCAACTCCAAAAAAGTTTCAACAGTCTGAACGCGTCCTACCAACAACATCTACAAGACTATTCCAGCCTCCAAACCAGCTACAACCAGCTGCAAGCAACCCTAAACTCTCTAAACTCCTCCATCAACAGCCTAAACACAACCCTCAACGATTACAAAACGTCAACACAGAACGACCTAACATTCTACACAGACCTAGTGTACACCTTCATAGCCGTGACCGCCATCCTTGTGGCAACAACAGCTTACCTCGCAACAAGAAAACCAAAGACAAAACCCGAAACAGAAAAAGAAGCAGAAACCCCACCAAAAGCGGAACCAAAGACAGAACCAGAAACGAAACCTGAAACAAAAACAGAGACGGGACCAGAGACAAAACAAGAAGCATAAACACCCTGTTTCAGCACACACTCCAAACCAAAGAAAACCAACAAGACCCGCGCGCCATCAACTTTTTGAGCCTCAAAGAAATTACGGATTAAGTACTCAAACACAAGAACGCCAACTCCAACATGAGAAACTCAACGTCCAAAATCTTTGACACTCAAAAACCTCGCAGAATTGAGTAAAAAAAGCTAGAAACCAACATGCTTCAACAATGTTTTGACACTCAAAAAAATCACGGATTGAGCACTCAAACACAAGGGCTCAAAACCCTATATGCCCCAAACAGCTACCATGCAGTTGACGCCGATGGTCTTAGCCTTTCAATGCTTCGGCGGCTTCCTCTATTCTGACGGTTTTCTGCTCTCTCTTCGCCAAATCTCGCACCACAACCGCTCCCTCCTTCAGCTCTCTTTCTCCCACCATCACAGCGTAGCTCATCCTTCTTCTGTCCGCGTCCTCCAAGGCTCTAGCCATCTTCCGCCCCATGACCTCAACCTCAACACACACTCCCGCTTCCCTAAGCATCTCCGAAACCCTCAAAGCCTCACCCCTCAACTCTTCTTTGATGGGAATAACCAGCACCGTCCTCTCATCCCCAGCCTTCCGCACGGCTTTCTCCGTAGCTTTCTGCTCCTGCAACGCCAGCATCATCCTGTCCAGTCCGTGAGCAACACCCACGGCGGGCGTTGGATCGCCCCCGAACAGCTCGATAAGCCTGTCGTACCTTCCGCCTCCGCCCAGCGCAATATCCATGTCGGGCACGTACACCTCAAGAATCATTCCCGTGTAATACTCAAGCCCCCTCGCGAAACCCGCGTCCACCATCATGTCAACCTTGCACCCGCTCTTCAGGACGAGAGTCAGGATTTCGCCGAGGTTTCTCGCAGCCTCAACAGACTTCTCATAACCCTTCACGAGCTCGGTTATCCCGTCAACCACCCCGAGAACGTCGCTGCCCCTGAGCTCCACCAGCTTTCGAAGCGTCAACATACACTTTTGCGACACGCCGGCATTTTCCACAAGCTTGAAAGCGTCATCATACTGCTTCTTGTCCATCAGCTGCATGACCGCGCTCTGCACCTTGTCCACAACCTTCTCCTGGTTCAGCATCCCCCTCAGAACACCGACGTGACCAACCTTCAACGCAAACTTGTTCAACCCCGCGGCCCGCATCAAGCTGTTCGTCAGCAAAAGGATTTCAGCGTCCGCCTCCGGCCTGCCGGAACCCATCAGCTCGTAGTTCGTCTGCCAAAACTCTCTGTAACGGCCCCGCTGCGGCTCATCATAACGGTATATGCTCCCAACCGAGAAAAGCCTGAACGGTCTGGGTTCGTTCCGCAACGTCGTAGCTACGAGCCTGGCCACGGAGGCCGTGAACTCTGGGCGCAGTGCGACGTCTCTTTCGCCCAGATCCTTGAACACGAACATGCGCGACTTGACCTCTTCCCCGGCTTTCGCTGACAGCAACTCGTACGACTCCACAACGGGCGTCACAATCTCCTTGTACCCGTAAAGACACGCCACTTCCTTGGCCTTGCCTTCAACAAGTCTCAGCAGCCTGGCTTCTTCGGGCAGGAAGTCCCTCATGCCGCGGACGGTCTTGAACTCGGCCATTCTCAGCTTTCTCCGTTGTCACTTCAGATTTAGTTCTGAAACGGAGTAGTAAACTATTTCTCCTCTGCGGTTCATGACCGCTAGGACGAGCTCCTTCTTGAGGCTGAGGCTCTGCGTCAGCGCGCGGCTCAGGCTTGCAACCGCAATGGGCTTTCCCTCCTGAACGCTGACTATCAGGTACTTGGCCGTGTCCTTGCTGTAGTCGCCCCTGTCGTAAACTCGAAAGTCGACGCCCTGGCCGAAGCCTTCCCGCACGACGTACCCCCTGCTTCTCAAATCGCGGAAAACCAGGTAACACGCCCAAGCGTTCTCGTTAACCGTCTCGTAACACTGGAGCAGCCGCTGGAAACCCACTCTGTCATCGTTCTCGTCCCCAACCTCCAGCATCGCCCTGTCCACGAGGTAGAGCGCCTCGTAAAACGTTAGCTGAAAAGTCTTCTTTCCCGGCACTCCGTAGCCTCTGGAGGCAAGCTCGTTGACGAACCGTTTTTCAGAAACCTTCACGCCCTCTTTGACGAGCAGGCCCTTGGCTCTGAGCTCCGGCGCGCTTGGCTCTTCACTCTTGCTCATCTGGACCCCCAGCTAGCTTAGGAGCGTCTTCACTTATAGCGGTTGGCCTGAAGCCGTTTCAAATCTTTCCTGCGTAATACGCCGGTTTCGCATACGATGGCTGAGACGTACTTGAACGGGGTTACGTCGAATGCCGGGTTCAGGACGTCGACTCCTTCGGGGGCGATGCGCAGCTGGCCTATATGCGTGACTTCTTCGGGCTTGCGTTCCTCGATGACAACCTGTGCGGACGTGTGGGCCATGTCGAACGTGGATTTGGGTGCTGCGACGTAGAAGGGAATCCTGTGTTGTTTGGCCAGGACGGCGACGGTGAAGGTGCCGATCTTGTTGATGACGGCGTCTCGGACTATGCGGTCTGCTCCCACGATGACCTTGTTCACCATGCGCTTGCTCATCACGTAGCCCACCGTGCCGTCCGTGATCAATGTTACCGGTATGCCTGCTCGCTTGAGCTCGTAAGCGGTCAGCCTTGCGCCCTGCAGGAGTGGGCGAGTCTCATCCGCGAAAACCCTAAACCTTTTCCCCTGTTCCCAAGCGGTCTTCAGGACACCTAGGGCCGTGCCAAAGTCCACAGTGGCCAGTGCGCCGGCGTTGCAGTGCGTCAACACAGCATCTCCGTCAAGGATGAGCTTGGCGCCGTGCTTGCCAATCAGGCGGTTTGAAGCCGCGTCCTCCTCGGCAATCCTGTTTGCTTCCTCAACGACGGAGGCGGCCACATCGTCGGCACTGCCTAACGCGGTCTTGGCTTTGTCAAGGATTCTGTCCAGAGCCCAGAAGAGGTTGACGGCCGTGGGCCGTGTTGCCCTTATGGTCGCAGCGGCCCTTTCGAGTTCGCTGACCAGTTCTTTCTTGGTCTTCGCTTCTGAGTTGTGTGCTGTCAGGGCTAGGGCGTAGGCGGCGGCTGCTCCGAGGAGGGGTGCGCCTCTTATCTTCATCGTTTTTATGGCGCCGGCCACGTCTTCGCAGTTTTTCAGGCTGAGCATGACCTCTTCGTTTGGAAGTTTCGTCTGGTCAATCGTCAGCACCGTGCCGTTGCGCCACTGTATCGTTCGCATGGCTTTTGCCTCGTAAACCGCTTATGCTTCGGGTGTATAATGTTTGTTGGCCAGGTGAAAAAGGTTATGAAAACGGTGAGCCTCAGAACGTTTGTTGAAGCCTTTGGGCAGAGGTATTCTGAGGTTTTGGGCATAGAGGTTTCAGGCGGTGGTGATGGGGAGGTTTTCAAGTGGTTTTTGGCTTCGTTGTTGTTCGGCGCCCCCATCACGGAGTCAGCGGCCATCAGGACTTACCGCTGTTTCGAGAAGCGTGGTGTTCTGGCGCCGGAGCGGATTCTCAGGACCGGGTGGGACGGGCTGGTCGAAATCTTGGACGAGGGCGGCTACACGCGTTACGACTTCAAGACGGCGGACAAGCTTCTGGAGGTTGGGGGGAACCTTGTGGAAGCGTACTCTGGGAGTCTCAGCCGTGTTCACGGTTCGGCTTCTGACTCGCGTGATTTGGAGAGGAGGTTGAAAGGCTTGGGGAAGGGGGTTGGAGACGTGACGGTGAGCATTTTTCTGAGGGAGCTGCGGGGCGTGTGGGGGAAGGCTGATCCTTTTCCGACGGGCCTCGAGGTTCTTGCTGGTGAACGGCTCGGAATCCTGGAGAATGGGGCTGAAGCCGAAGAGGCTTTGAAACGGTTGAAGGGTTTCTGGGCCAGGAACAGGGTTGCTGGAAAATCGTTCGTGCAGTTTGAAACTGCTTTGCTCAGGCTGGGCAAGGAGTGCAGAAAGGGAGAATGCAGTGTTCGCTTGGCCAAGCGTGGGTAGCGCTGTATGTTGGAGTTCGAGTCCTTGCTTTTGAGTACTCAATCCGTGATTTTTTTGAGACTCAAAAGGTTGATGGCGCGTGGTTCTGTGTTTGTTGGAGGCTCGTGTCATGAGCTTGGCGGGCTGAGTGAGAATTTGCGGTTTTGTCTATCAGAAGGTAACAGTTTCGTGTGGCAACACCGTAGCAACCATTTTTTCGGAAAGCGCGCGAGTATGTCGGAAAAAAGATTTGAAGGCAAAACTGATGGATAGTTCTTGTATAGATTGAGATGTCGGTTGGGGGCATGTTATGGACAACAGCGATTTCTTTCTGGGGTTTGCTGCTCATGCGCACACTAAGAGTGAGCTTGGAATCGATCAGGTGAAGGAGGAGCTGAGGAGGGCAAATAGCGCAGAGGAAGCTCAGCGGCTGGCAGAAATGGTTCTCGATAGGCTTGCAACAGACGTCTCAAAAAGCGGCTGTAGGCTTGATGATGTGAAACTGTTGGTCCTGTGTGTGAGTTACAGGGGAGAACCCGAAGAGAAGGATACTGTGATGTGCGAATCGATTCTGCGGTGCATCAAAGAGAGATTTGAGAAAGGTTCTGCTGCAAACTAGGTCCGACTGATCGGACATACGACGGGTGGCGAACTGGAGAACGAAGACCTTGTGCTGAAGGAGGTTTCAGGCATCGGGTACAATGGTTTGTCTGTTTTGGCTCTGGTTACAAGCTTTCCAATAGGCGTGGGGCGAACTTGGGGTCTTCGAACGGCAAAGGAAGCAGGAGAGCAAGGGATGGAGATGGCTCGTGATGTGAGCGTTGATTTCAGCCAACAGACTACAAACAAAGAGCAGCTACAAACTAGAAAGACTCTGCTTGTATTGACGCAAGGATCGAAAGTTGACACTCTAGGCTATGAGCATTTCCTAGCAGAGGGAATTGCCAACTTCATGGGCAGCAACCGCGACGCAAGAATAGTGAACGTAATAGGCGGGAGCAGCGGTGATGGAATGACTGGCAAGGTTATTCATCAATTCTATGGCAGTTTGAAAGGGCAATCACAGTTTAGAGTTCTTGATGGTGAAGCAGTATGCGCTTTGATTCCCAACTTGCGTGAGACCTCTATAGGTGTCGACATAGGAACAGGAACGAGAATTGGAAGGCAGCACATATTTCATTTTGACTGTGAGAAGGAACCCAACTTCAAGTACGTTAAACGCATCGGCAACGAGGATTCTTGTACAAAGTATGCCAACATGATTTATGAAAATGAAGTTCGACTATCCAAGGAAAAGGGCTTGCCAATAGTTGACAAAAAAGTCATTATACAGGGAATTTCCGATGCCCGCGCACAAAAAAGAATTTTAGTGTTCAATCCTATTCTGTACAGATACGCTTTCGCTTTTCCTTTTGGCAACTATGTTGCTAATGTCCCTCTGCGAGTGATAGACGAAGATCTTGAACTTATCTTTCCAGTTAGAAGCTACACTCCCGAGATGCCAGGTTACTTTCATATTAGTTGATCATGAGAAAACTCAGAAAGGAGCTCGCCGCGTGCATGATATGCTGAGAGTAGATCAGGGCTTCAACTCTTGCATGGACAGGAGACTGGTTGAGCTGATGGCTGGATGTAGGTCTGGGACTGAAGCTGAGATATTGAAAGAAGGGCTTTCATCAACTCAGGTTATAGGATTTCTGGCATATGGCGAGATGGCATTCACTCCTCTAATCCAAGAGCCATACTTTCACGCCGGCAGCTGCTTGGGAATCACACTTCATTCCAAAACTGCAACAACCGAATCGAAGGAAAAGAAAACTGAACTTGGCATTAAGGGCTGGATTAAAGGAAAAACATAGCCGGCAAACTAGTTTTGCAAGACTTGCAGAGCGCGCACGAAAATTCTCTCTTCAAACCCTAGATGTGCAGCAATCTTATAGAAAGGCGATCGTTGGAGATGTTGCGAAGCTAATCAAATGCAAAGAACTGAAAAGTGCGCAGTGAACTTATGGAGCGCATCACTCCTTTTCTAGGCTTTCTGAGTATTTCAAGAAGAACAGGAAAATGACAGTTTTGTTACACTTTTCTGCTATAATTCCCCATGATTTTCCACGCTCTCAATAAGAACGCGAGCGTTTGTTTGGCTAGGTGTGAATGCTCGGTTCGTAGGGTGCTTTGACGTATGTTATGACTTCTACTGGGCATTCGCCTGAGAGTTTGAGGGTTTTTTTCCATTCTTCTCCTACGGCTATGAGGAGGAAGACTCCTGACATTTCGGCTTTGGCTTTTTTGACGAGGCTGACGAGTGCGGCTTGGGTTTCTCCGGTTTTGATCATGTCGTCGACGACGAGTACGCTGTCGCGTTTTTTGATGGCTTCTTTTGGGATGTAGAGGGTTGAGGTGACGCCTGAGCCTTTGAGGAGGACGTATGTTTCTTCGAGGAAGGCTTTTACGCCGATTTCTTTGGTTTTTTTTGCGACTACGAGGTTGACTCCGAGGGTGTTTGCGACCATGGTTGCGAGGGGGATGCCGTCGACGGCGACTGAGAGGACTTTTGTGACGCGTCTTCCGGCGAAATTCGCGAGGGCGTGGTTGGCGGCTTGTTGGAGGATGTTGTAGTCGCCTATGATTTCGGTGTTGTCGAAGTAGCCGTCTTCGTCGAACTTTATTCTGCTGCGCAGTTCGGGTTCGAGGCCGACGAGTCTTGTGAGGACTTTCCAGAGCTGTTTTGCTCTGGCGGTGTTGGGCAGGACGTGGCCTTTCGCGTATCGGCTGAGGACGGTTACTGGTAAGCCGGTTTTCGAGGCTAGCTCGCGGTAGGTTATGTTTCGTTTGTACTTTGCGGTTCTGAGAAGTTCGATGGTCATCAACCTGAGTTTCAAATCTTCCGCGTGCGTGCTCATAACAACAGCCTCTTATACACTGATAAGTCAAACCTTAACGTGTTCTCCTTCTATTATTGCACTAGCGATATATACTTTGCTGGGTGGGAAAACGCTTGGTTTGCGCGTGCTGTTGAGGGGCCTTCTGCAAAACCTTTCGCTTGAGCGCGCTAAATCATTTGTAACATTTGATGGACTTCACAACATTGCTGCAAGAGGTTTCACAATTCAAATTGTAACAAAAAAAGTTGGTCAAAAAATTCTTGCGCGTGCTTGAGAGGCAATTACTTCATTGTCCTAACCAACTCGGTCTTTCTCTTCAAAGCACGCGCGGACATGTAGGGGTCTACGCGTCTGAAACTTCGAAAAGATTTTTTGAAGCTAGATTCGTCAAGAACAGAAGACGTTTAGCGCTGTTCAAAGAGGTAGGTTTGAGGTATGAACGAATTGGTTGAAGGACCGCCGAAAATTTTAAATGGGCATCTACAATATGTACTTGTGGTGTTTTATTTGGTTAAAGTGAAGAAAAGTTCTGGAGCTACGCAGGATTTCGATAAGGCAAAACTGAAAGCTTCTGTTAAGAAAGCTGGAGCCAAGGAGGAACACGCAACAAAGGTTGCCGACAACGTTGCAAGTAAAGTGAAGGAAGGAACGGTGACTGTCGAGATAAGGCGATGGTGTATTACCGAACTTAGACCACTAGACCCAAAAGCTGCAAAAGCCTACGAGACATTTGAAAAACCAGCAAAGAAAAAGTGAGTCTCGCCAAAAATCCATATGCTTCTCTTTTTTTAGAAAAGTCACTCCTGAAGGGTTAATTCTGTTTGATACAACAGCGCGCATGCGTGTTCCGAAAATGGTCTAAAATGGTTTTAATTCCTTTTTGCACGCTTCCACATGTTTGAGAAGCCCTGTAGCCTCAAAGAAATCAAGAACAAACGCGAAGCCCAAAAGTCATTCTCAAAACGCAACAAGCGAATAAAAACCATTTTTAGCCAATTTAGGAACACGCTAGCGCGCCAACAACCTCAATGACAGCTTGAAGGGCTTCGCAGGGATTTTTCTTGACTACGTTTTTTGTTTCAATCTGAATTTTGAAATCTCTTAGAGCAATGTTGAAAGCAACATCAATTGTTACAAACGACTTAGCGTGCACTGTGATAGTGCACGGTTTTTGCTAGTCTTTCGTTTCAAAGTGGTGTTACAACCGTGTTCCAAACCCTTTTTCCTCTATCCCTCAAAAGCCCTTGGAAACACTGGTCTTTTTGGAATAGCGCCGACGTTACATCTGGCACTGCGCAGAAAGCTTTGGATTTATATATCTTCTCGACAACAACTGAAGTGTAGTGCTACTGAATTTGTTTGGGATGGGTGATTGAGATAGAGGTGACAGAACGTGAGCAAAAGAAACAAACCCGCTGGAAAAACGATTGATAGGCAGAAGGGTCATCAGACGAGAAGAGCTCGTGGTGGAAAGAAACAGAAGAGAAGGTAAAAGGGCAGCTTTGGGACGTTCGTCTTTGTAAGGCGTGCTGAGTATATATGCTGTGGGAAAGACGTACCAACAGGCTTCTGTAATACTATTTGCATTAGTGGGCTTGCTCTTTCTGAGAGGGAGTATAACAAACTGGGAACGAAAAGGGTCTCTGACTCATACCGTAACAAACTCGAGGTCATAGCCGGGATTCTTATGCGCGCGCGTCGCTTATGCTACATTTTGTCGAAGGCCTGCTCTAAGTCGGCGATGATGTCTTCTGGGTCTTCTATTCCCAGAGCCAACCTCACTAGCTGATCCGTTATCCCCGCCCTTCTTCGGTCTTCTGCGCTGACGAAGTAGTGAGAGGCAGTGACGGGCTGGGTAACCAAGGTTTCAGTTCCTCCAAGACTGGCGGCTAAAGAACAGAGCTCAAGATTTTCCACGAATTTGACGGTTGTCTCAAAGTCTCCGTCCATTTCAAAGCTGACGACTCCTCCGAACCCCCTCATCTGTCGTTTGGCAATTGAATGCTGAGGATGACTTTCGAGACCTGGATAGTGTACCGTCTTGACCTTAGGATGTTTCTCAAGATACCTTGCAACCTTGATACCGTTGGAGTTATGCCTCTCCATTCGTAAACCCAAAGTCTTCAACCCGCGTAGCAGCAGCCATGCGGCGAGGGGATCAAGAGTTCCGCCCAAGCTTTTGCGCATTTTTCTTATTTCTTGAACAAGCTTTTCTGAACCACACATCACTCCGGCGGTCACGTCGTTATGCCCGCTCAAGTATTTTGTGGCGCTGTGAACGACGATATCGACGCCCAGCTCTGTAGGCTTCGTATTGTAGGGAGAAGCAAAGGTGCTGTCAACAACAACGGTTGCTCCTTTTTCTTTTCCAATCTTAGCGACCTCGAGTAAATCTACAACTTTAAGCGTAGGGTTAGTCGGCGTTTCAGCGTAAATGACCTTAGTGTTGCTTCGAATCGCGGACCTTATTTCATCCAAGTCCGAAGCCTCAACCAAAGTTGCTTCCACGCCGAATTTCGGCAAAACCTTATTGAAGAATTCCAACGTTCCACCGTACAAATCCCTAATGGAGACAACATGGTCACCTGACGAAACCAGCGTGAGAAACGTTGTCGCAATGGCCGCCATACCCGACGAGAAAACCGCCGCGTCTTCACTCTCTTCAAGTTCGGCCATCTTGTTCTCAACGCTTCTACTCGTCGGATTACCATACCTAGTGTAAACATACCCCTCAGCTTTTTCACTCATAACGTCTACCAATTCCCTCGTGCTGGAAAACGCGAAGACCGATGTCTCATAGATCGGCTCAACAACAGGTCCTTTAGAAGAACCCCGATTATCCCCTGCGTGAACGGCTTTGGTTGAAAAACCCTTATCCCTTGGAGTCATCTTATCATCTGTTCAAGCAATACCAAAGATAACAATTTTACTTTTTCCCTTAGCGCGCCCTTCGATTTGTAACAAATCAATAACCTTTGATGCTGTAGCGCGTGCCACTGTGGTTTGCAGTAAACTCGAGAAATTAGACCCAAGCGCGTGCGATGTTGAAGTGGTTCTGAGAAAACTAAACTGACAGACTCGATATGATTGAGCAAAGAAGAGTTCTTTATGGCACGTGCGAAGATTTCGCGCGATTTTATTGAGAGAAAAAGCATATACGTTTCTAGTTGATGCAACTCTCACCATAGTGGAGAATGAGCGGCTTGTTTTCTGGGGGGAAGAAGTTGAAAGTGGATTGGGGCGAGTTGGAGGATGAAAAGGAACCTCTGTCTGTTTTTCTGCGCAAGTCCCTCAATGAGGAGGTTGCTTCTCACGACCATAATCTGTTGTTAGGTTCAGAGAAACTGTCCGTGCAAGAGCTGAAGGGATTGGTGAACAAATTCCTCTACCATCGACATCTGAACAACGAGTATTGGGTTGCAGTCGAAGGTGATGCTGTCAAAATCCACAAGTTCAAAGAAAAGAAAAGTGAGAAACGGAAGGGGCCAGCGACAACACCTTCAACGATTAAGCATGGCTGGTTATAAAAGACTGCTTAGACTGGAAAAAGAAGAGACAGTTTCTCGAAAGTCCAGAGAACGTCAGAAGAAAAGTGGAGAATGGTAGACTTCATCAGCCTTAAGAGGGGAGAAAGGAGAAAAACCTCAGCTTCATCTGCCACTCTCGTTATGATCATGTTCACATGGCAAGATTTAGGCTTGTCGCTGCGCAAAAAGGAGAATAACCATGGATCGGACAATGTAGAGCTCATTTCGCGCGCTCGAAATCGCTCTCGTCTCGATTACTGATGGTCTCCTTCTTGGCAGCTATGCCACGCGCTCTTTTCTTCTGATCAAGAACACAACAAACGCCACCAGGCACGCGCGAGCAAGATTAGATTAGGGATGAAATTGGAACAAATGGCCATATGGAGGCTGGTTGAGAAGCCTGATTCACTGCTTACACTCTCATATTTAGAATATGCGAACAATTCAACTGAGTATCGCACATTCACGCGATCGATGGCGGTATCTCTTTGCAACAAAAATCAAACATTGCACCCCAGTTGCCCGAAAGAACGGAAAATGCACATCCAACCTTGTTCGAAGGTTTTCTAAACTAGGATACACAGCAAAAAAGGGGGGATAGTTTAGCTAGCGGGTTGTATGTTGAAGGGTAGCACAGCGTATGCTTGTGTGCCAGTTGCGTTGATTGCCTCGTAGCCTATCATGACGTTGATGCTGAAGTTCGCGTTGCTGAACACGTCGTTTTCCAGCACTTTGACCGTCACGCTCTGGCCTGGTCTCGCAAACGTGCCGTCGAACAGTGTTGTTCGACCCACGACTTCGTTGTCCACGGTCCAGTCTTTAGGCAGCAAGACCCGGATCTGGCTTGAGTCGGTGTCCAAAATTAGCATGCCCTTAACCTCTGAGACCACTGTTCCATTAACCGTCGAAAGCGTAGCATTCTCCAAGAGTCCATAAGGCAACTGAAGATCGTTCGTCCGCATTTGCGGCATGCGCCTCATTTGGCCCAGAATCGTACAGTTATTCCACTCGTAAAAGGTCTGGTTGTTCGGTCCGAGGAAGGTCTGCGTGTTCTGCTTGCCCGTCTGTTGCTCGTCAGCATTGGCGTTCAAAGCGTTCTGTGAGCCTGCATAAACGAAGGCTATTACACCCGCCGCCAAGAACAACACCATTGCTACAGCAGCTATCTTCAAACTTTTCTTCACTTTTCACATCACCATACGAACAGCAAGCCATTCGCCTATTAAGGGGTTTTTCAGAATTTGACCCAATTTCATCCCTACTTAAGTAGTAATGTTTTCTTGAGACCTGTGCGTGCATGGTGTCACGTCTTAAACGCCCTTATCGCGTCATTCTGAAGTTGCCGACTTGTCAGAGGCATTCTTGTGCCGCTTGTCTTCACAACAACTTGACTTCCAGCAGGGCTTTGACTTAACGGCCCCCTAGACTCTAGGGGCAATCTGAGTGCCAAGGACATAGTCGCGTTTCAATTATGTTTACAAAGTCGACAAGGTAAGTACTGCTCGTGTCTCGAATGGTGAAGCTGCAGAAGGCCAAGATAACCGTCTTGAAGCGTTTCGAACCGTCAGAGGTTTTTGGGCAAGTCCAGTAACGCCTGTCGCACGGATGGGAGCATGTGAACTCCTCAAGGGCAATCAAGAGTTTATAGTTGAGGATATGAAAATGTCAGAGGGTTTCTGCACTTCTGCTTGGGTCTCGATTTACGGCAACGTACGATTATTAGGCTTTGGGGGCAACCTTCCACGGTTCAAAGAGAAGGACGTCGCCGTGAACTGCTGTATTGACGGGCCGAGACCCGTCATATTCAAGCTTGAACGCATGCAGATTGTCTGCGCAGAAGCCCGCGTGTGCTTGACAGAGCAGGTGTCACACCTAAAAGTCTTCATTTCATACAATAGCGCGCGTAGCTAGAAGCGAGCATGGATTCATTTCTCTCAGGCACATATGTAAAAAAAAGGAGAGGGTCATGGAGTGGTTGTCCATTGCGGCGTCAATGTCCATGATATTAGAGAATCTCCACTGTAGACAAAAGTCGAATCGATTGTTGTCCATGATTCACCGTGCATTGTGCTCAATGTAATGTACGTGTCTATGGCCGTGCCACCACCGAGTTGAATAGCAACTACGTGGATTTTGGGATTATACGCTGCGTTGGCTCCAGCATTGAGGACATATCCGTAGACATGAAAAGTGGACGTTCCGAACAGAGGCGAACCAAGATCTTGCGTTACTGGTCCATTGTCCTCAGCCGTTAAATTCACTGCGGCAAGTCTTGGTGCTGTTAGAGCAGAATCAAACTCTGCGTCAGTGTGATGATGGTTAGCCACGTAGGCATCGTATTCGCTGTTGGCAACATTATGGTTAGCCACGTAGGTGTTGTATTCAGAATCGGTGTGACTGTGCGCTCCCCTGTAACCTTGGTATGATGCATCGAGCGAGCTGAATTCGGTATCGCTATGACTGTGCGTTGACACATAGTCCTGGTGTGTTTTGTCTTTGCTGTTGATTACCGATGTATAGCTTGCAATTGTTGCACCTAGACCGCCTACGAATACTATACACATTATTGCAAGTACAATGGCAACATTTCCACCAATAACTTTCTTTTGCATCATTTCTTGACCCCTATCATCCATTTGACTCTAACATTTGCTAGCGTTAAAGTTAAACTTTGTTAACTGTAGATGTGAATTCAGAATACAACTGTCTAATCTTCGAGGATTGCGCGACAAACCTTTCGTAACAAAACTCCGTAGGCTAAACTGAAGATGTGCTGATTCTATGGTGGCGGATCCGCTCAGGTTTAAACACTAGCGCGCGCTCTAGTGCGCCTAACACCGCGTGCTGATGCTAATCTTCTATGGAATAGCTAAGGAGCAACTGGGAGTCAGTCTAATTCTTCTCGGCGCGCGCCCTCAAAGAAGAAGTAGCTGGATTTTGCCAAAGAGTTGAAGTTACTCTCATCGCCACGTATCGCCTTGCTATCTTTTGATCAGCACAAGATAACCACTCTGAGCAAAGACTTCAAGCACAGTTTCGCAAGGCCCTTGTACGGCATGCTGAGGGGAAGATATCAACTGGGCCTATCGGACATAGAGAACGATTTTGCAATTGCTTACAGAATAAGGAATTTCGAAGCACATAAGATAGATAATCAGCCGATCCTGAATAACAGAATGCCAGAACTGTCCCAAAGAATCCTCAACGCCTTGTTCTTCACGCTTGAGAACTTCTACTGGAAAGCAGAATCCTCTTTTTTGTTTGGTTCGATCGATCGATCCGACAATAGTGGAGTCCCAAGATTTTACCAGGTTCATTTTTGGGTTCCTAGTTCTGTGGCTACGGCGGCGATAAAGGCAGTCATGTGTCTGAGATCGTTCAACCGCAAGCTCTCGTTTGGCGCGTGAATGTTGTCTTCAGGATCGAAAGTGCCGCATGCAGCCCAAGGGGTGCAGGAGCCAAAAAGATAAGCCGGCCCAGAGCCTTGAGAGGAAGGAACCAGAACGGCGTCCTTACCACTAAAATCTCTGACCAGATTTGCCAACAATCGGATGAATGGATGATCGATCGATGTCCTGCTAGGCTCGTAGCCCGTAAGAAACCTCGCTTCGATGTCAGAAAAACCATGTTTGTCCAAATGCTCACGCAATAGTCTTTTGACTCTGTCCACCTTCTGGTCTGGTACGATTCTGAAATCCACTTTTGCCATGGCTTCTCTGCCCACGACCGTTTTGGAGCCGGGTCCCGTCCAGCCGGCCAGCAGACCGCATATTGTACATGTTGGTCTGAGGGTTAGTTCCTTCCAGAATCCCACGCCTTCTCTTCCTAACAAAAACTTGTCAGTCTTGTATAGCTGCTTATACTGCTCAACCTGTTCAGGAGGATACTTCTCGAAAAGCTCCAGTTCCTCTCTCCTCGGAGGAACAACGTCATCGTAGAAGCCGTCAATCAGAATATTCTCCTTCTCATCCTTGATAGCGGACAAAGCCCAAACCAATCTCCAAGCAGGGTTGACTACAATTGGGGCGTCACCAGAATGCGCATCCTTGTGAAACCCCTTCACGCGGAGTTCAAAGTAGACATCGCCCTTAACTCCTGCGCATATCTCGCTTCGTTGGTTGGGAACAGCGTTCGCTCCCTCCCAGACACAGCCATCAGCCTTCAACAACTCTGGATGCGCTTTGCAGAACTCTCCGAGATGAATGCTGCCCGCTTCTTCCTCACCCTCGACAATGAACCTTATGTTGCACAGTGGTTCATACCCAACCTCAAGCGCGTTCTGAACGCCGAAGAGGTTGGCAACAAGAGGACCCTTGTCATCACTGACACCCCTGCCATACAATCGGTCGTTTCTTGTCGACAGGTTGTATGGAGGAGATTTCCACTCCTCCAGTGGCTCCTCCGGCTGAACATCGTAGTGGTTATAGAACAGCAACGTTTTTTTCATGCCAAGGTTCTTTTCAGCGACGACTACAGGCGCACCAGACGTTGAAAAGGTTCGAGCTTGGTATCCTCTTTTTTCAAATTCCTCAGTCAGTTGTGCGATGATGGGTTTCATGTCGTGCTGTTTGTCGTAACAAGTTGGAATGCCAACCAGTTTCTTCAAGCATTCTATTTCTGATTGTTCATTTTTCTTCGCTGCTTCTAGAAGCTTGTGCTTGTCATAGGTCAACATACGACACCTCAACAGCTAGACAAACAAAGGGTTGTTCACACCAAAAGAATTTTGTGGTTATAGACTCAACTTGCGCTCAAGCCCAGCGCGCTAGCGTGTTCCTAAATTGGCTAAAAATGGTTTTTATTCGCTTGCTGCGTTTTGAGAATGACTTTTTGGCTTCGCGTTTGTTCTTGATTTCTTTGAGGCTACAGAGCTCTCAAACATGTGGAAGCGTGCAAAAAGGAATTAAAACCATTTTAGACCATTTTCGGAACACGCATGCGCGCTACAAAATGTTACCATTATTTAGAAGTGGAAATTGACTTGCAAGAGCATGCTTTCATGCACGACAAAAGAAGCATACAAGCGCAAAATAGAAAAAAGAGGGATGCTGAAGAAGACCCAGAAGCGGGTCAAATTTACCCTGCGGGGTTCAATTCCCGGCGGACTCGCTATATAATGATGAACTCGGAATCTGGATTGACATAGAAAAAGAGGGGTTTGTGGGAGCAACTCCCTCAGATAGTTGGTTTGTGGAAAGTTTGATATGCCACATCAAACAGCGCGCGCGTGAGTCCCAAGAACAATCAAAAGGTTTAGGTTGCATATCTCTTCCCAGCTAGATTTTTGACTGCTGACGGCTCTGTTCTCTTTTCTTCATTTCATTGTAGAGATATTCAAACCACTCATAATACTGTGGACCATGGTATTCCTTTCTAATGCCCTCTACGATAGGTTTCATCTTCTCCCATATTACAGAAATGGGAAAAAGTTGACTAATCAGATAAGCATCTATGAGCCTGTTTCTGAAAAGAATCCCAAGTTGTTCGTAGAAGTTGCCGACCATGAGAAACGACATGGGAACTCGGTTCTTAGAGAATGGCATTCCATACTTTTTCACAAAGTCACCGTAGTCTTTGAACTCAGCCTCAAAGGTATCCACAAACGCTTCTAAGAATTCTCTACTTCTAATGTCGGAGGAAAGTCTAATCACAAGATCTGTCTGTCTCTGTCTTAGCAGATTTCTGAGTTCCATAACGGTAAGAACGACACCCACTAACACACCTATTGCCGCAATTATCGTTGAAACAGATGCTATGTCCCACTCAAACAATACAAACACCTGAAAGACAAGATTGGGTGAAATCAGTATTAAAGACTACATCATTAACTGCCAATAGAATATCAGATAGAAAAGAACCTGAATTCTAGCTTATTATGTTAATAACAGACATAATATTGTTTAGTTCTTAGAAGCGTTTGTTAGTATCTTGGGCTCTTTCCATTCTTCTCTAAGAATGCTGAACAGGACGGTGTCTTTCCATTCTCCATTACTGAAAAATCGTTTTCGCATTATCCCTTCTTTTTGGAAACCTGCCTTCTCCAGAACCTTTTGTGAAGCAACATTTCCGATATCTGTCGTGGCTTGAATGCAAGCTATGTCTTTTGAAAGAAATAAGTAATCCACCATTATCTTTGCAGCTTCGGTGCAGTAGCCTTTTCCTCTTTCGCTTGGAACAAGAGCATAGCCTATTTCCAGCATTTTCGCATAGGGTGCAAGCATGTTAAAGTGAGATACTAGACCGATTTTGGTGCCGCCTTTTTTCTCAATGCTAAATGCTTTCATTTCTAAAGGGTTATTCTCAAGCATCTTTTCCATTTCCGTCATAGACCTCTGCAAAGGAGAAAAGTATCTACCCCAAAATTCAGGATTGTTGAGCCATTCAGCAAGAAGGGGCAGGTCCTCTTTCTCCATAACCTTCAGATTAACATTCTTACCCTCAAGCAATCTGTATCACCATCTGTTGTATTTCTACTAGTCTATTTCAGTTCTTATGACTTGTGGAAGAATCCCTATGCATAGACTAGCCTGTACTACGATGAAAAACTTCTATGGAGTCCCTGGAATATTGGTGAGTTATCTAATCAGTGGAATTTTAAGAGAGTCGAAGTATATTCTTCAGATGGGGAGTTGATAATGGTTGATTCAAAAGGCAATTCTGTTAGGCACCTGGGCATGTTGAGAATGGTCCTGCTAATACTTGGATGCTTGCTTTTCCTAGGCTCAGCCATTTTTCCTTTTCTTCATGAAATTCGTCCTGCAAGCATTATTCCTGAGGATTCGGACCGAACTAGTTATTGGTCGTTAAAGTGTTCCACCCAACAGGTTAGATCCCTGTTTCTTTATCAGACTGTTGAATATTGGTTCTATGACTATTGGGTCAAAGAATATGCCTATAGATCCGAGCTTCCATTGGTGTTTGTATTCATGCTTGTAGCTCAAATCC